>Ga0179591_1261482_pt1 | contig 14631 bp, 24 predicted proteins | sample CZOMad2_1_08_16f_FD_182891 | JGI IMG/M metagenome (GOLD analysis project Ga0179591, IMG submission 182891) | Vadose zone soil fungal communities from Angelo Coast Range Reserve, California, USA - CZOMad2_1_08_16fungal (PacBio error correction) | ecosystem: Environmental > Terrestrial > Soil >...
TGTAAGGGAAACGGTAAAAATCTGGACAAAGGGTTGGGGGGGGTGTGGGGGGTAGGGTACTCCAAATCTTGTGGACAGCCGAGGGGTATCACGGAGGGAAAAGCAGGAAACGGAAAATTAGCTCTGGGGGGGGGCCTTGAGGGGCGATCCATAGTGCGTAGACAGACCCTTTTTCGGTTCAATGAAAGGGGAAATAACGGGTGCGTATCTCTTCGACTACAAAACGTTTAAAGAGGGGTATTTTAAGAGGGGCGGGAGGAGGCCTGTGAGGTAAGGTGGGAGGGGGAATCCACAAAAACCTTATGATCGTGCAAAGAGAAAGTACTCTAGCCTGCTTTTGTGTCACGTTGCAAAATATGTTTCCAAGAAAAGGGGGGGGGGGGGGAGCCTGGATAAACACGTCGAGTGGTTTGGGATCCGGAGCAGTGGGGAACTTTGAAAAAGTCCAGAAGTAAGCTGCGTCAAAACTATTGACATACGAATGACAGAGGGGGACCGAAGAGATCGTGACGAAAAAAGAATGCCGCAAGTTTCCGAAAAACTAGAGGGAAAGGAAAGGTATGGAAAGGGTTGGGACGATAAGCAACAATTACTAATGCAGTTTTACTTTGTGGTTTTTGAAAAAGTTACAGGGAAAGAGATTATTGGTGTGTCATTAATTAAGACTGTCTAATGTGTCTCAGGGAAAAAGGTTCAAACCAGAAGGTTTTGGTTTGAGAGAGATTAGTAGAAAGGGGTAGGGCACTAGTGATCCTACAAAAGAAAGGAGACGGGAAAAATAAACACAGGAAATAAAGGGGAAGGAGAGAGGATGGGCATCGATTGGTAATCTTTGGGAGTAACTGAGTGGGGAAATTGCAATAGGTCAAATCAAACACCGTTAAATGGAAAAGTCTGGAAATGTGGAGGAGCCCCGGGGCGGAAAGTGATTAAAGTCACAAGAAGGCAGGGGCCAACCAAAAAAGGGTCCCTTTTTGGGCCAAAATGTGGGGGGGGGATAACCGGGGATTATTTTAGGGAAAGGGGATGGATGAGCTATAACATATGGGGAAGGTGGAATGAAGGGGTGCACTGGTTAGGACAACTGGACAATGTGGGTCCATCTCATAAAGAAAAAAGTCCTATTGTGTAGCACGTGGGTGTGGGGGGCATAGGAACCTTACATGCGGAGAACGGTCAAAATAAGCGAGGGAAGGCTCAAGGGAGGTCAACATTGCAGAGCAGCTTAAGGGGCACTTAGAAGGGAACAGGACCAGTACTACTGGTGGAAGGAAACATGGTCCATTGCGAGTCCAAAGACATAAGTCAGTTGGGGGGCCTCAAATCAGAGGAAAAGACAGGGGGATATGAACCCAATGAAAGCGTGGTTTCAGTGATTGGGGGGCAGCTGGGCGGGACCAAGAATCAGAGGAAGGGGTGGTCATCAAACCACAATCATGGACGTTGATAGTGGGGGAACTTAATGGGTGGATGGGGGGACAGTTTGGTATCGAGACCAGGTCAAAACCAGTTGGTAACAACAGCAAAAAAGTGGCCATTGAAACAAGGGATGGGACCTCTGGGTTAAAAGGGGCCAGTTTTCAGAAAGAGACGTCATTTTAAGGCAAGTAAGGTCAAAAAGAAAACAATGATGGAGATTGTGCATCTCTCGGCAACGAACAAAATATTATTATAAAGGTGTTAAACCGAAGTCAAAAACATTCTGTCTCAGGGAAACGGGGGCAGCCCAGTTGATTCAAACAAAATCTGACATAGTTTATGTCAACAAGAAAGGAACCAATTCTTTTGGAATCATACAAGGGTTGGTGAAAAAGCCCCTTTGGGGGGGAATGTTGGAACTAATTGGGGGACAATCTGCAAATCCCAACGAGATAACCGGGGGGGTCATTTGAAAGCTATAATCTCACAGTTGTTTGTTAGCAATCGTTAGGAATTTTGAGAACACCGCCAAGAAGTGTGGGGGGGGGGAGAGGAGGAGGGGGGTCGGGGGGAAGTGAGGGGTGGTTGAGGAAGGGGGGGGGGGGTGTGGGGGGTGGGAGGGGGGTGGAAAAGGGGGGGGGGAAGGGGAAGGACGGGGGGGGTGGGGGGTAGGGGTTGGTAGGGTTGGGGGGGGGGGAAAGGGTGGGGTGGGGGGGGGGGGGGGGGGGGTAGGGGGGGGTAGGTGGGGTGTGGGGGGGAGTGGGTGGTGGAAGGGGGGGAGGGGGGGGGGGGAGGGGGTGGGGGGGGTTGGGGTTGTGGGGGGGTTGGTGGGGGGGGGGTGGGAGGGGGAATAGGGGGGAATGGGAAAAGAGGGGGGAGAGGAGGGTGGCGTTGGGAAGGGGGGGTGGAGGGAGAGGGGGAGGGGGGGAGGGGAGTGGGGGAAGGGTTAGGGGGGGGGGAGTGGGGAGGGGGGGGGGGGGGGGGGCAGGAAATAGGAGAGGGGGGATGGGAGGTGGGAGGGTCGAGTGGGGGGTGGGGGCGGGGGAGAAGGCGGGGGGGGGGGGCTGGAGGGCTGGGGGGGGCGGGAGGGTATGAAGTGTGGGGGGGGGGGGGGGGAGGGGGGGAGGGAGGGGATGAGACGTGGGGGGGGAGGGGGGGAGGGGGGGGAGGGGGGGGTTGGGGGGTGTGTAGGGGTGGGCGGGGGGGGAGGGTGTGGAGGGGGGGGGTAAGGGGGTGGGGGGGGGCGGAGTCCAGCCAACCGGGACACACAGCAACCAACCAGACCACACCCACCAAAAACCAAAACAAGAACAAACCACACCCAAGCCACGACCGGGAGCGGGTTGGGGGGGTGGGGGTGAGGAGGGGGGTGGGGGGGTGGGAGGGGCAGGGGTGTTGAGGGGTGGTGGAGGTGGGGGTGGGGGGGGGATTGTAGGGGGGGGTGTAGTGTTGCGGAGGTAGGAGGAGGGAGGGGGGAGGGAGGTGGGGGGGAGGGTCGGGAGGTTGCGGGGAGCAAGGGGTGAGTATTGGGCGGGGAGGGGTAGGGAGGGTCTATAAAGGGTGGGTGGGGGTTAGGGGGGGGGGGGGGGGGGTGGGGGGAAGGGGGGGGGGCGGTGGGGGGGGGGGAGGAACGTGAGAGGGTTGGAGGGGGGGGTGGTGTGGGGGGAGGAGGGATGAGGGGGAGGGTGTGGTGTGGGAAAGGGAGAGAGGGATCGAGGGTGAGGGTGCGGGGGGGGGTGTGGAAAAACAAAGGATAGAAACCCAACAAGAACCTCCATGAAGCAAACCCAGAAAGAGGGGCACCAACGTCCGCGGAGAACCTGGAGAGTGAGAAAGAGGAAAGAAGAATCCCGGCAGTTATGCCCGCCTTTGCCTTGTGTGGGGCGGAGGGCGTTTTGTGGGTGTGAATACAAAAGGATTTTTACATCCCACAATTGCCGGGGTTTCGGATTCAAATGTCATACTTGGAAGAAGATGCCCAGAGGGATGTGAGAAAAGGTGCACTTAATCTCTACTGAATGGGGAATCTACCGTTGACAAAACAGGCTACTGGGGAGCCAAGCTTTTTTGCCATTGTTTCCTAGGAAAGTGCTGGGTCCAACACACAAGGGGGGGTACAATAGGACTATGCTGGGGCGGGAAAAGAAATACCGAATATTAAATTGTGAACCAAACGATCCCACTGGGGTAAAAAAACACTTTGATCATCTCATCACCTAAGAAAAAGAGGGAACCCAAAATGAAGCACCAGGGTGAAACCAAGGGGGGCACGTGTTTCCATCTTGGCCATAAGTCATGTAGAAGGGTTTTGGAAAGTGTGGTTTCAGAAACAGTGGGCTGAAAAAAGGGCACCATAGTAGACTTTCAAAAGGTCTGTGATTTAGGGATGCAATTCACAACTAACCAGATCAAATAAAAAACTGCGTAATCCTCAGCCTAATCCAACAAGGTTTCGGAATGGGGGGAGTCATTTACCAAGGGGCTTGGGGAACTGGCAGAGGTAATATAAGGTAAAATAGGGTAACATTTGAAGGGAAACAGGGTCACTGAGAAACAAAGAAGAAAAGGAGAAAGAAGTATAACAAGGCAGAAATAGGCTCTAAAACCCAAGGGAAAAATTACAGGAAGATAACGCAGGGGTAACAAAAAAAGCCGAAACGTACAAATTTGGGGTAAAAAGACTGGGGATCCAAGGTCGCAAGGGCAACGCTTCGTTACTAATCGGGGGCCTAAGGGAGATTCGGGAAAAAAACGGCAGATTCGTTAGTGTAGAGGACGAAATGGACAGGCAGGTAGGGAGGCGAGGGTGTAAGGAAAAAGGATAAAGACCAAAAATGCAAAGCCCTTCGTGTGATATCAGAAAAAACAAACTTGGCCACAGACTGGAAGCTGAAAAAAAATAGATAGGGCAGGAAACTCTCTCATGGGCATAAAAGGAGGTTGAAAAAGGGGTGGATGGTAATCACCACAACCATTGCATAAGAACGGAACCTGAAAAAATCGAGTGGTCGGAAGCAAAGCATAATGTAATATAAAGGGGGAGTTGTAGGAGAACAGATGATGAAAAGGGATACTCAGACTGCGATAAAAAGCCACAAACACGGGGACCGAATACCGAGCTGGAGCCGTCTCTCCGGTCCAAAAGAAATCTCAATACAAACGAAACCCCAAGGGACCAAAGCGTAAAAAGGGGAAAACTAATGAGGAAATGATCAGGGTGGAAAGAAGTGTTTTAAAGGAAATACTTCAACGGGGGGTGAAACATTACGGACGCATAACAGGGACTCACATTGTCTTGGGGGGAGCGTGGAAGGAGCGAGGTGGGTGAGGGGGTGGGGGGATGGGCAATAGGAGAGGGGGGGTGGGAGGAGAGCCGGCTAGGGGGGGTGGGTGGGGTAGGAGGGGGTGGGAGGGGCGAGGGGGGTAGGGGTGGGTGGTTTAAGGGGGTGGGTTAGGGGAGGGGGGTAATGAGGGGGTGGGGCAGGGGGGGGGGGGGGCTGGGGGAGGGGGGGGGAGGGGTGGAAAGACAGGAGGGGGGGGAGGGAGAAAGGGGGGCTCGGGGGAGGCGGGGGTGGAGTGGTGTGGAGGGAGGGGGGGAGGAGTAGGGGGGCGTGGTACGGGAGGGGGGGCGTCGGGGCTAGCAGGATTGAGAATGAGGGAGTTTGAGTTGGTGGTGGTAGTGTGGACAGCGGCTGCCGCTCTCGTTGCAGTGCTACTTGGTATTCATCATGGGTATTTGAATGGAGGGTGTCTCTCAAACTACGGGCTTGGTAAAATAGAGGAAATTGTGCGCGTCTTGGGGTCGGTGAGGGGGACAATTAAAGGGGGGCGTCAGTGAAGTGGTGGTATCCAAAACACAGCCAAACCAAAAGAAAAAAAAAAAAAAAAACCCCAACACCCACCAAAACGCCCAAAAAACCCACACACAACAACCCCCAAAACCAAACACCCAGGGATACCAAACACCAACCCCAACACAACAAAAATCACCACCGAACAAGACCAAAGAAACAGCCCCCAAAACCAAAAAACAAACAAACAAACACAAGAGAACACCAGGCCACACCACAACCGAGAAACAAAACAACACACCCCCACAATCATAGACACTCACAAACCACACCCACCAAAACACCCACCACCTCAAAACCCACACCACAGAAAAAAAAAAGTGACTAACATAATAATACTATGTAGACATAGAGCAAAGTTATTTTTGTCGTTGGCCAAAGAACAATCCTACTTCTAAAAAAAGCAAGGCCAACTTGACTATAGTAAATATTCATGAATGAAAAAGATACTCCAAAAAAATATGTTTAAAGTGTGCACATCACTGAAAACCGAGGTGTGGGGGAGGATCGAGAAACGGTCATATGTTATGTAAGCGGCTCAGGGGGGGGAAAATTAAGGGCAAGTGGTGGAGTGCGTTCAAAAAGGGAGCAGAAGACCGGGGTGTGTCACTTTATTAATTAAGGAAACATGATCAAGAATCGGTTTCAAATGACACCTTAATGGGGGTCAAGTGTAGCCCCTGAAACGGCAGGTTGTTGGGTAAACGGGGGAGTCAAGTTTTGAAAAAAACCATATATACCGAAAAAGGAAAAGCCAGGACCAAATGATTTGAAAACCAAACTTGTCATGGAAGAGTGAATTCCTAAAAAGCTGTGTGACTCCAGGCAGAAAGGTGTCTTCGAAAAAAAAAAAAGGGGGAAGGGAAAAATTAAAGCAAGACGGCAATACCAGTTGCTCGAAAGGAGGGGCAGGCCACGCTTCGAAAAGTGGGGGGGGGGACCTTGTCCAAAGGGAGGGATAGATAAAAAGAAGGGGAGGAGGGGATCGGAGTAGGATTGTACACCTAAATGGGGAGGACGACCCGTCAGACCAAGATATGAATGAAGGGGATCCAACACTGGGGAGGAGGAGAGTGTCGGAAAAAAAGCAGTGGCGTTAGATTCAATCTGTGATTAAAAGACACTAAGTCAAACGTTACGGAAAGTGAGAAGCATCAACTGAAAAAGGAGGCGGGAGAAGTTTCCCGAGCCGGAAAATAACATAACCTAAGGGGGGACCTCGGCTTCTCGACCAGATCCGCAGAGTTATTGAAAAGGGTGGCCAAACGAGGAGAAAAAAACAAAGGGAATAGCATTCATTCCGAATATGACTCGTGAAGGGGGAGCCCTTGTGAAAGAATTGGAGGGAGGGGGGTCAATGAAAAAAAAACGTATATGGGAACCAAAAACTTGCGTACGTAACCAATACGTACAAACCGAAGGAACGTTCATATGTAAGAACACACAAGAGAAGTTGGGGAAACGAAAACAGGAAGGGAGGGAAACCAAATCAGAGTTTGACGCAAAGACCCAATCCACCCAAAGAAAAAGGGGGTGATAAAGTATCAAGCAATCGATGCCGAGGAGGGGAGTCAAAAAACGAAAAAGCAGGGAAGCAGGGGGGAAGAAGTAATTGCGCACGTGAAATGCCTTCAAAATTAGACTGTGGATAAATTATTTAAACCTGACCGTAAGCGAGGAAAGGGAGACCTAGACGGAACACGGGGACGATACTTACAAGTTGGGAGAAGTCGAAAAATCGGGGGTGGGGGGGGGACTGCCGCGAGCGGAAGCCAGCCTCTGAGGCCGGGTAAATAGAGAAGTGGGGTGTTCTGTTCGGCGAGATCAATTCTAAGCACTCATCCGCTTTTGTCGTCAAGTACAAGAATGGATAAAAGGGGAGTAGAACGGGGAGACGAAACCTTTTAAGGATTGGAACGTTCATGTGTCCGAGGCGTAGGCGTAGGAAAGGGGCTGTTAGGGGAGAAGCATAACACCTTTAGAAAGGTGGGCAAAGAAGATAGCGACGCGCACGGAGTGTCAAGGGCGTTGCAAGAGAGTTTGGGAGCGAGAAGACGAGGCCCTGAGATGGGAGCATTATCATTTTGAAGAAAGTTTTGGGGGGGTAACACTTCTCAGAAAAGAGGCAGCTGGGAAGTTCCATACGGGAGTGTGAAGTTACCAGAAAGAAAGATGACTGTTAAAACGGAAATTTAGGACCGCAATGAGACTGCTAAAAGTAGACACTTATGAATTAAAATTGGGGGGGAGTGAGCACCAAACCGAGGTATCTAATGCATTTGGGAGGTCAATTGGGAGTGGGGTTTATGGATGTATGGGCGTTGTCTCTTCTCATTCTCAGGGGGGTTCTCGGAAAAAAAAGGGAGAAGGAACAAATGGGAGAAAAATGTTAAAGGAGGGCATTTAATCAAAAGAAGGGGGTGCTTTTTCATAAGAAAAAAAAGAATAGGGGGTTAAGGAGGGGAGGCGGACAGGCGGGGGAGGATCTGATTTGACTTTCAGGACAGCAAAGGACCATTTAAAGAGAAAATCGGAATATGGGGAGACGAACAAGGGGGTTAAGATGGAACACAAAAATGACATTAAAACTAAGGCAAGGGGAACCCATTTAACCATTGGAAAAAAATGTTCGTGGGAAGGGTATATTGTTATATTATAGATTAACAAGTTGTTTGACAAGGGGGGGATAATGGGTGACCAAAAGGGCGGGGGGACTACTGCATTGGGGAAAAAAGGCTGAAAGCCTGTGTAACCCATTTGGGGGATACATGTGCATGCTATAAAGAGGAAGGGTTCAAAAAGCAAAAGGTTACCAAGAAGGAAAGGAGTTTCAATTCTAAAGAGATTCACAAAGTGAAATAGTCATATAAAAAGCACCAAAAATGTCATACCGTACAAGTATTGTTCTATCTGTGTGAAAAAGAACATCAACAAAGGGTGGTGACCTGGTAAGAATTCAATCAGTGGATAGGACCGTGTGGCGAGTAGTGAGTTATGACGTGCATAGAGGGAAAGGTGGGGGAAAAAAAGAGAAAAATAATGTTTGAAAATCAGCAGTATTTCTAGAAGTAAGATTTCAAAATACTGGGGATAGTTGGCATTTTTTATACGACCAGGGGTCAAATGGAAAAAGGGGCGTGAAAAAAAACCTTATACGTTTCCAACGAGCAGGCAAGTGGCAATAACATAGCTCGATGGGGGGGGGCTTTAGGCGGCGAGCTTGAGGAACCGACTGAATCATTGGGGGATCGGAAACAAAAAATATATTGGAGAAAATTAATAAAAAAGAGGCTAGGAGCATAGGTCCTAAAATGGGGGAATCCAAAGCGACGAGCTTGAGTGGCAAAAACGACGCAGGATGAAAGAGGTCAAAGGGGGTCAAAAGCAGGGGGGGGGCGTTCAACAAGTGTTGGTTGAAACACGCCCGGGGATACAAATTACACAAGTCGAAAAGGGGTTGGGGAAATATAAATACTGAACATTTATGGTAAAAAATTCCTTATTATATTGTTAGAGGGAATCCGTCATAATCACGAAATCCAAGGGAATAAAAAGGTTCCAAAAGGAGGATGAATCATGATTTTGCCAACTGAAGAGGGTTCAACTGTGAAACGAGGAAAATGATACTTTTAACGATGTGACGACGGGTGGGATGTATCTGACGTGCTATATGACTTGTGCGGGGAAAAAGTGGGACTAATTGAGTATGGGGGATAAATCAGGAGTGTGTGACCAGTATAACGCATGTGCTCCAAACACACAAGGGTAAAGGACTGCTGGAATAGATCCAAGAAAGAGTATGCCAAAAAAAAACCAAAAAAGAGAAAAAAAAAACAAAAACCACAAAGAGACCCCAAAAAAAAGAGAGATCAAACCAAAGCGCGCAAGGAAGATAGAGAAGAGACAACAAACCACAAAAAAACCAAAAACACCCCCTTGTGGCACAACATGAAGGAGCCCAATTCGAAAGCAAAGGGTTTCAGCTCCCTCAAGGAAGCCCACCATTTACATAATAAACTTTGTTGGGGGGGGGATTTCCCTTTTGTAGCCTAGTGCAGTAGGGGGGTTTGAATGGGTAGCAAAACTGTACATTGTGCATCAAGTCCAAGGGGACTTTCAAGCTTTTCTTTATTGGCCTCGTGTCAAGTACACTCAATCGGAAGAAGATGAAAAGGATGACATCGCTCCTCAAGAGACCAAACTGACGTGTTTAGTCTTATGAAAGAGACATGGGAGGGGGCGTAGATGCACAATTATATATATATCTATATTCAACGGAAAACGGGGATGGGAAAGGGGGGAGAAAACTTATGAAAGAGGGAAACAAATACATGCAAAACCGTGGGGTGGGGGGGGAGGGGGGGGGGGGTGGGGGGGGGGCGGGGGGGGGGGGGAGGGGAGGGGGGGGTGTCTGGTGGGGGGGGGGAATGGGGGGGGGGGAGGAGGGGAGGGGGGGGGGGCGGTGGGGGGTAGGGGGGGGTTGGTAGGGGGAGAGGGATGGCGATTGCAGAGTTGGGGGGGGAGGGAAGGCGAAGGGTGGGGGGGGGGGGGAAGAGGGGTGGGTGAGTGGGTGGGGGGTGGGGTGGGGAAGGGCGAGAAGGGTGGGGGGGGAGGGGGGGGGGGGTTGGTAGTCGGGTGGGAGGGGGGGGAGGGAGGGGGGTTTGGGGGGGAAGGGGGGGGGGGGTAAAGTGGGGGGGAGGGGGGGTGGAGAGGTGGAGGAGATGGGGGGAGGGTAGAGTAGGGGGGGGAGAGGGGTTGGAGAGTGGGGGGATGGGGGGGGGGGGGGGTGAGGATGAAAAAGGCAAGAGAGTGGGGGGGGGAGGGGGGAGGGGGAGGGGGGTGCAGGGTGGGGGGGGCAGGACGAGGGGGGGGGGGGAGGTGGAGGGTGGGGGGTAGATGAGAGAGGATGGGCGGGGGTGGGGGGGGGGGGGAGGTGTGTGGGGGGGGGGGGGGGGGGGGGAGGTGAGGGGGGGGTGGTGAGGCGGGGGGGGGGGGGGGAAGGTGGGGGAAAGGGGAGAAGCATAGGGGTGGTGGGGGGTGGTAGGGTGGGGGTGTGGGGGGGGGGGGGGGGGGGATGGGTGGGGTGTGGAAGTCGGGAAGGGGAGGGGGGTGTGTAGGGGGGGGTACAGGAGGGGAGAGGAAGCGGGGGGGGGGGGGGGGTGGGGGGTGGGGGGGGGGGTGGGGGGAGGTGGTGGGGTAGGGGGGGCTGGGGGGGGGAGGGGGCAGGTGGGTTGGGGGGGGGAGTGGAGGGGTAGGGGGAAAGGGGGGGGGGGATGGGGGGGGGGTCGCGAGGGGGGGGGGGGGTGTGGAAGGGGGGGACGGGGGGTGGTAGGGGGCGATAAGGATAGGGGGGGGGGGGGGGGGGTGTGTGGGTGGGGGAGACTGAGGGTGGCGGAGGTCGATCAGGGGAGGGGTTAGGGGGGGGAGGAAGAAGATAGGGAGGGGAGGTGGGGGGGGGGGGGGAGGGGACGATGTGGAGGGGGGGTGGTGGGGCAAGGGGGAAGAGGAGTGGGGGGAGGTTGGTGGGAGATGGGAGAGGGGGGGGGGGAGGAGGGGGGGGGGGGTGGGTATAGAGGCAGTGGGGGGGGGGCATGAAACCCAATAAACGCTTAGATCGAGGTGGGTCCGAGCATACGAATCTCCGTTTAAAAAACTGGGGCTTAGCACGGGGCGCGCTTCGTCGGAAAGAAGGTGGAGGGTAAAGTGATCTCGGGTAGGAAATCATTTCGATTCGGATAAATCCCTTGGAGACTCACAGCTACGAGTGGCATTTGCAAAGTGTCAAAAAGATCAGGATCCAAACATAGAAAAAGAAATCGGGTGGGGGATATAGGTCAAAGATGAGAACTCTTGACCGTGCAAACTAGGAGTTCCGCGGAAGCTCGACTTTCACATAGTTTGAGGCCAATACCCAAACATGGAAATAAGAACGACATCAGGAACATAAAAGAAAAAATCGGGTGGTCGGCGAAGGAACACATACCTTTAGAAACAGAGGGGTTATTGAAGAAAGATTTGAGCCGCCTCGCAGGACGGAGACGCTAAAGGAAAAACAAAAAAGCGGGAGGGAAGAGCAGCTCCTCCGCGGAGACGATTTGGCCGTCAACAAATTAAGAAACAAACTTTGTCAGCTGCACTTGTTAAAAAGAGAAAGGGAATTATCAGTGGTGGGGAAGGAAAGGATGAAGAGGTGAGGGAAAGAATGATTGGGGCCTCAGGGAACATGTAGAAAAGACAAACTTGGAGGTTTTTGTTGGTTGGGGACGCACTCCAATAGAGCGATTGTATTATAAGGGTATGAAAAGCCAAGGGGGGACGGGGGGATTGGTAGGGGAGAGAAACTAACTTGGGGTAAAGGAGACTGACTCATTTTTCGACTTAAAAAAAAGCGCAAAGTTGTTATTGGAAAGTAGTTCCTGAGTGTGGAGGAAGTATACCGAGCGACAGACTATATAAGAAAAGAAAGACATGAAGTGTATGACCCACAAGCACTAAGGCCTAACAAACTCTAATTCACTCGGAAATATAAGGTTACAGGAAGGAAAAAATGAATGAAAAGGGGGGTAGGTCACGGGAAAACAACACATTGTCCGGAGTGTAGGGGAGAATCGAGACGTAGGAAAGGCTATTTTGCCGCGGGAAGGCTCTGTCCCGCAGAAACTCTCCGTTCAGGGGGGGGGGAGGAGTCTCACTGGAAAGACTAGTTTCAGTGGTACATTAACATGAGGCACGCTAGGTAGCTGACACCGTTATTAAGGAAGTTTTAGCCAAGAAAGAAAGTCTATTGGGGGAGAAAAAAAAGGTCTCCACAAGGGGGGGGCCAAATAAACCTACGAGCATTCAAGCCAGGCCCCGTAAGTGAAAAGCAGCCAATTTGGCCACTCAAAAAAATTTCATGGAGAAGAGGGTAATCCACGGGAACGAGGTTAAGTTTGTGGGGACGGAGGAGAAAAGGGTGGGTAAGAGATCTGCAACAGAAAAAGGGGAAGTAAAGAGGCAAGTTTACAACGTCACAAATTACAAATTTCAGAGTGGAGGCCTGTGAAAAAGCATATAAAATGTCTCTTTCCAAAAATGGGCTGGCGAATCGTTGGGATGGGGGAGGAGATAGATTTCTAGGGAAAAAGTTGGGGGAAAAAAAAATCATTTGGTGCGACAGGTGGGGAACAAGTGACGTGAGGGCTGCCCCACCTTAGACGATACGGTGTCAGCTGAACAAGAGGACTGATTTCATTTTAATTAAAAGAGGCCGTAAGTTGCAAGGGAAAAAAAGGGGGGGGAGATAATCAAAACCTGACAAGGAGGGAAGTAATGTGTTGGCAACAATACCTTCACCCAGGTCGCAATAGAACGTGGAAGAGAGGACTCTCGCAAGGGGGAGCAGGGGTGGGAAACAAAAGAAAAGGCTGGAGAATAAGAAATTTAACCTGAATAGAAATAATTTGGAGGATTTGGGGGGGGAGAAGTAGGGTCTTTTCTGGTCCATAAAAAAGAAAAGGGCATGGTTAGGATGAAAAAAAGGACTCCTCGCAAGGAGGTCACACTATTAACAGTAAGAGGGCCATACCCAAGGAAACACGGGAGAAGGGGTTGCGTGAGGGGAAAAAGTATCACTTTATGTATACGAAATACCAATCAAAACGTAAAAACTTTACCACTGTAAGGAGCATCAGCTGAGTTGGAGTTCGCAAAAACAAAAAAAGCCCAAGTTGAGAAAGGGGCGAAGCATTTGGTAGACGCACTTTCCTTAAACGCCATGGGATATTATGTAACACACACTGCATTTTCCGGGGATCAGGAAGGAACTTAACGAACAAAGGGAAGATATGGACATTGGGGGGAGGGGGTGTGGAATACAAATCGTGTTGAAAGAAAGAAGGTTGAGGACTTAGCAGAGAGGAGCCGGAAAATTCTGGGGGGTTTTTAAAAGGAGGAATCTCTGGGGTCGCTAAAGTCCGCTGGGGAAAGGGAGTACTCAAATCATTTGAAGGAAATTTCTGCTAATGGAGGAGAAGAAAACGTTCTTTGGGAGGAATGGGGGAATATCAACTCGGGGGAAACGTAAGGGTGATTGGCATCACCAATAAACGTGCAAGAGAAGGTCAGCAGCTCCTATTTTTGTGGCAACTACGGAGGGAAGGGAGCGAGAAAGGGGGGTGGGTGGATCAAGATATACCCACATCCTCGATTTGGTGTTAAAAGAAGGGGGGAAAACTTTTTACACCTTCGCATGGACGCTTGGACACGTATCCCCATTTAGTACGAAGGAAGGAATAGGAAAAAGAGATAAAGGAAAAAAAAGGCTTAAAGGAAGCGGGAGGGGAACTGACGGACCAAATATGGGACGGTAAACTTTTTGGAGAGTTGTCGGAAGGCCAAGGCAGGGTGAATGCTTTTTTGAGGGGGCATTTTTAAAGAAAGGGGGCCATACTGCTTTGGGGGTGGGGGGAGAGGTCGACAATCTCGGTCGGGCAGTGCCAAAGTGGGAAGAGGAACAAGGGGTGAAATGTTAATATCTGAATTCCACTCCGCAAAAGGAAAATGTCCCTTTGCAAGAAGAAGAAAAAAAAAGCAATAATCAGTGAGTTAGGAAAACCGATAACTTTGGATCTTAGATGCTGAGTTGTGGGGAATGGCAATCACTCACATCAATTTGAGACGGCGGGAAAAGAGGTGAAAGGTGTCATTAGTTTTGAAAAAAAGTAGCCACTAGGCCTCGCAACAATTTCACATGGGGGGGACAAATGAGGAGTTGAAAAACTTTAGGGAGGAAAAAATTTGATTTAAAAGAGGAAACAGGTTTTCCATTGGAAAGGGGGGGAAAGATTCTTGAGGAGAAGTCAAAATGACCTATCTAATAAAGCAAAGATGAAAGTAAAAAGGGGGGGTTTGGTTAATAGCCCTTAATGCTAGGAAGAAGGGAACATCAGTTACAAAAGTAAAACAATGAGGTCAAAAAAAAAGGCAAAAAGAACAATGAAGAGAAAGACGGAAAGAACATCAAAAAAGTCAATCCGGAAAGGATCCATTTCTATACTTGGTTTCAGGGCAAATCATTCACATTTGTGACCTTAATACAAACGATCAGGTGCAAGAAGGGATCGGAGTGTTGGGAGGTCTTGTTTTTTAATAGTGGGCGAGAAAAATAAGTAATAAGGGAAAGGGTATCCTGTGAAAGGGGGATAATAAAGAAAGAGGGGTAGATATTTACAGTTGAAAAGGAGACCTGAACAACTGGGGTTCAATTAAAAAAAGGTGGGGGAAACCGTGAGAGGGACCATTGGGAAAGAGACAGTCCCGGGGGGACAATAGGCGCGCTTTTGCATAAGGTCTCGCTAGATTGAAAGCTGGGTCTTTGTGG
>Ga0179591_1283289_pt1 | contig 14631 bp, 11 predicted proteins | sample CZOMad2_1_08_16f_FD_182891 | JGI IMG/M metagenome (GOLD analysis project Ga0179591, IMG submission 182891) | Vadose zone soil fungal communities from Angelo Coast Range Reserve, California, USA - CZOMad2_1_08_16fungal (PacBio error correction) | ecosystem: Environmental > Terrestrial > Soil >...
CTATAAAATGTGGTTCTCAGGTTTCCGAGTCCGGTTTAAAACGGTCATTCGGAAAAGAGGACGCTATTGTGGCGTTTGGGGGGATCGGCAGACAGCTGTTTAGTTAGCGCAAAAGGCAATCGGAAAGTGCAGAACTATGGGAAGTAGTCAGACGTTCAGCGGAGATCTGTGTAATTTTGGGAAAAAGGGAACGCTTATGCGGGGAAGCCTTGTCCTATACCTCAGAGGAAACCTCTTGGAGTGAGACTAGGGGCGAGACCCATTGATACCAAGCAGAGCAGACCGTCATTGGTACACATTTCCATCAAAAATCTCACTGACTCGAAGAAGAACGATTTCAAGAGGCTTTGGAGGACTGCTCAAATGGACGGCGGAATGAGATTTCTAAACGAGTGAGTGTTCCGGCGGGTCAGAGACTGCTCTTACGTCGCGGGAAGAGGGTACGGATGGGTTGTTTCGGTTCAAATTCACCAACACTCACACCTCAAGTTCTGTCTTCTTTCTAAGTGACGAAGGAAACCGCAAAAGTCATAATTCAACCAGAAGAACGGGGGACGGGGTGGGGAAAGGGGAAGGCAGCAGCTGTTTTGTAGGGAAGGCATGGGCACTAGCGGGGGGGTTTCATTCTACGGGGGAAAGAAAAACAAAGAAATCAGTCACTTTTTCCCGTTGAGGGCGACTAGAAGCAAAACCGAACAAGACATAGGCATTACAACATGAAAATTTCAGTCCTCTAACCTCCGAGCAGATAGGCTCTAGAGGAGGGGCTTCGAGGGTTCGTCGGATTGAGATCGAATTTCTTTTCCAAGGGGCGTTGCGGGCGTTGTCGGAAAAAGAGGGGGGCGAAAGGGGTTTTCCTTCCACATTTCATCGAGGCTGTTCAGTCAGGGGAATAGTTGACAGAGGGCGGTGACCGTGCAAAACACGGACAAAGTCCCGGGTAGCGGGGGTTTGGTTGGAGGGGGAACCATAAGCTATATAGGGGAAGGAATGCAAGGGAAAATGTAGTAAGTGAAACAGAGTACTCAGGGCAACGAACTCTGTCGCAGAATGGCATCAATGCGAGGGTACTTTCAACGAAAAACTGAACCACAAACAACCATTATATGGGGTCGGGAAACCTGATAGTTCTGGCGAAAGGACCGACGCTCTCGTGTGTTATGGCTCCTGCGTTCGGACTCAAAAGCCACAATTCTTCTTTCTCAGAGAGAGAATCCTCAAGAGGTAAGCCATATACAGAGAAGCGATATTACCGTGCTGAAATCCAGCCTCGATCGGTGAAATCCCTTCTTGGTAGGGGGAGAATTACCAAAAGGGCCATACATGAAAAAGGGAAAGAAGCGGAGTATTCCGCGCAAGAGTAAGGACAGAGGGGGGCGTCTTCTCCTTTCTAAAATAATAGATGGCCATGACGTAAAAAAAAAAAAAAAAAAAGAAAGAAAACAAGAAAAAAAAAAAAAAAAAAGAGAAAAAAAAAAAAATACCCGAAGGCAAGTCGCAATGTGCAAAATGGGAAGGAAAGGGGTGGAACACTATTACAGTTCAGCTACTTTCCCCTGGCTTGCCCGGGGGTCAGAGTATAATCTCGCTTACGACAACGAAAGGGAACACTGATGTATTTACCGAGGATCATAAAGTCCCAAGCAGAAAGGACTACGCGCCGCTGAGCCCGCTTTTACATATTCTTTGGGAACAGGGGCAGAAATTTTCGGGGGCAAGATATTCTTTGGTTTGGATAGTGTTGTATTTCTGCTCTGAGGAAGTCAGAGCCGTGGGGGCCAAAAGGAGATAGGTCTCAAGCTTGCTGGTCACACTAGACAAAAGAAACTTGGCCATCGCCGTGAAAAATGCGCCAATGCACCGCAACGCAGGGGCGTGGGGTGTCAAGGGCAAAAGTCACGAGACTTGGAAGAAGGATCTTATTAAATTTTTAAGGAGCGGGCACAGTCCCTTGACAAGCAAGTGAAGGGAAAAGCCGGTGGTTGGGGGGGGAGGTTTCAGTCCGATCAACCATCCAATGGGGGGGGGGGCTTCATCACGGAATAATGGGGGGGGAATTATCTCGTGATGCACAACAAACCGGGGGTCTTGACGAACAGGAAGTATCAGCAGTCAATTCATTTAGCAGCCAAGAACAATATGGAAACCGTGGTCTAGAGGCGGGAATGTTATGATTGGTGGGGCCAGAGGTGGGAACAAAACTTAAGGCACGTCTTCTGGATTGGATGAAGGGGTAGGTTCAGTAGAAAAAGAAGACAGAGTCTCTAAGCTTCAGAGCCTTAAAGGGGGGGGTTGACGAAAACTCCCTATTCTCAATGAACCCTTAAGGGGGCGCCACGGCAGGGGAGGATAGGGCGAGATCATGCATCCAATATCGTTTGGGGGGGCCGATTTGAAAGGGGTTCTCTCAGACACAAAGCAGGTCATGGGCTCTGCAGAAATCAGAAAGTCGAGCTTAGTTCTTGAGGGCTGGCCAGGGACGAAAACTTCCTTCGGAACCATTCATCGGATCACACTTGGGAGGGGGGGTCAGGAGAGTCCGCAAAAAATGCATCTCCGGGTTCTTAATCTATCAATATGAAAGGGCGCGGGCCTTGCCTCGACAGGGCTACAACCCAGAGGACCTCTGGGGAGGGGAAGCAACCGCTCTTGGGGATGGCTTAAGAAGGGGCCCTTAAAGCGGGCTGAGAATTAATGGGGACGGACGAGACAAGAGAAATGGGTCACTTTGAGAGGAAAAATCCACACCAAAGGGGGGCGAGCTCAAAGATTAAGGGAGAGATATCCTTGGTGGGTCTTCATAAAGAACATTTGGCTGATTGGCCGGATCCCTACTGAGCTAGTGTATTCGGATAACTACCTTACCGAGAGGTCAGCTTTAAGATGTATGACATCTAATCAAGGAAAACAACGGCTCACGTGACAAAATCATCTCTATAAAGATCATGTACTCAGCTAATCAGACAATACTGCGGATGGGCATGGGTGCCGGACTATTCAAAGGTAGGAACGGTCAGAGAACTAATCGTGCCGAGGGGTGGGAGGCTTCAAGCGAGAGAGAATAAGGAGACGTGGTGAGCATGCAATCTCGCTTAAAAAAGAAGGGGGAAGAAATGCTGGGGCCACGCGGAGGTTTCTGAAAGGGAAAGGAAGTGTTTTTTTAAGTAAAAAGGGCCTCAGTCAGGGTCGGGTACTGCATCCAGTGTCACGAGGATGACGAAGCAGTTGCTCGTTAGTTCTTTGGGGGCTCTTATAGAATCCAAGGAATACACCGCAAAGAACGGCCTGGAAGGTTTGGTCTAGAAAATTTAACCAAGCACCTCAAAGGGTCCGAGCACAAAACGGTTGGCGCAGCGTTTCGTTGGTTCGGGCGCATCTTTATTATTATCAAGTTAGAGGGAGTCCAATGGACGCTTGTTGGCTTTTTCCGGAAATGGTGGGGAGAAGGGGAAACTTACTTACGAAGCCACACAAGTTGGATGGTTAGGGGGGATGGTGACCCAAGGAAAAAAACCTGTCCACCTGAAGGAAAATTATAGATGGGGGAAGCTCCGGACAACATAAAGAGGGCAGCGAAGGGAACACTGAAGAAAAAAGGTGAATAAAATTGGGTAAAATTGAAGGTGCCCAATCATCAGGGAGGTTCGTTCCCCTGTGGCAGGGGGGAATGTCGACGTCCGGGTAGTTGTCTACGGAAGGTTGGGAAAAACAGAGCGGTTGGGGGGCTTCTATCTTACGTGGGCCATATAGGATAACCAAACTCTCCCCACACCCCTATATCTTAAAGGAACATTGTCTGCCCGGGGCCGCGATTTGGCACTCTCCAAGGGGGGAAGAGACAGGTGAATCCGATTTCTGGGAGCAGTCTCTTGATAGATCTTCTGATGCACTTCTGAAAACCTGATTTCAAAATGGAGTCTTTTGGGGAAGTTCGATGTCAGTACCAGAGTCGCTCAGGTTTAGAGGGGTTCTTTCAGCTCTGGGGAATAGGGCGGATCATGGACAACTGTCTGGTTCGGTCTTCATACGGGGGGCCCCTATTTTGTACGGTTCTTCCCCGTTCGGCCCGGTTAACAGGTTTAAAGGGGTGTTTACTGGTGCGCGCTAGGGGAGCGTCAAATGGGACTCCGGAAAAAGAGGGACTTTAGAGTGCAGCACCTTCAATTATGAGTAGGGTGTGGACGAGGTTGAATAATCATTAACAGTCTGCAGTCGCGCCAGTAAAAAACACCAAATAGCGAGTGGTCCAAGAGAAACGATTCGGAGGGCCTGCAAGACCCTGCGATCTCTGGGGGGGATGGCGGGGAAGAGTGAGTATCAGCAGACTCAACCACAAAGAGGGAGGAGAAGAGATGATCGAAGAATCCATAAAAAACTCGATGACTGGGGAGGGGATGAAAAGGGCTTGGCAAGGCCTCGAAGGAGGCCGGGGACCACATCGAGTTTCAGCTGAGTCCCCTCTTTGATCAGGATCTTCAACCGAAATCGTCGTCAGAAGAGGTCAAGTGAATAAGAGGTTTCGTATGCTCGCGTGTCGCGGGTGACCTAGGTTAGCTCCTGCCCTAGGGAAGTCTTCTTTTAGTGCAACTAATTTAAGAAATAATAATTGGTACGTCTATATTCGCTTTTGGGTTCGAAGAGTACTCTTGCATGCTTTACGAAAACCGGGGGCCTCACGGGGCGAAGTTGGAAAGGAATAGCTGATCGGTAGGGGGGGGGATCCCAGAAAGCACTTAGAGGCGCAACTTAGGCAAGATTTTGGGGGGCAAAGGAAGAAGTTGCTATTAAGGACCATGCAGGGGGTAAATAATGAGGCTGGGGGGTATATGGGTGAAGGGAAATCTTTTTCGTCAGTCTGAAGTTCCAAACACAGTACACAGTAATTCTTCTTCCCACCCGGAGTAGCCCCTCCAATTTTCCAACCCCTTTAAACAATGAAAAGATCAGCACACACGAGGGCAATCTGTACGGGGTGTGCACCAAAAAGTATAATATAATGGGTACCTTCTGAGTCCTCTTTGTAGGTGAGTTTAGACTTCACAAAAGACCTAGATGAATTGAAGCGACGTCCATCCTTCCAGAGGTGGGTGTTTTGCCCTCAAGAAACCACAGGTTTGGCGGCAAGGTCAGAGCGTCAGCAGGATGGCAGAGAACAAGTATCAAAAGCGAGCGTGAGGTCCAGTCTGGGATCATCGAATGGTAACTGGGTAGCCGCCTAAATACCATTATGGCCCCGGTTTAGGACCGATTGTTCTCCATGGGTTTGGGAAAAAACCAAGACGGAATAGGATTTCTGGGTGGGGTATGCAGTCTCATCAGACTCCGGAATGGAAGCGGTGCCAGAATGTATAGTGCTGCCGCGGGTACTCAGATGGAAAGGGGGTTAACCACGGACTCTTCCTAATCAACTCTCGCAGTAATCATTAAGAGAAAGAAGAGTTGGGGGCATGAAAGGCTAGTGTAAGCTCTAAAGACACAGGAAAGGATGTGGACTGAATCGGGAGCAAAAACGAGCATCTTCGGGGGCTCTTACCGGAGGGAAAGAAGTCGGCGGCACTCTTCAGGCAGTTAACGCGCATTCCGAGTAGGGGGGTAGCTATCTGAGATCTTCCTTTAAAAAACGGGAGCGTTGTCGCTCTTACGGGCGGTGAACTTTCCTTCGATGAGATGGATAAGCTGAAGGAAGTTCAAGACCGAAGCCTAGTAAAGTGAAGGGGGAAAGACCGAAAGTGCCTGAGAAAAAATTAAGTTATCTACATGGTCCGATTATGTCACAACAACTTAGGCTCTCAAACAACAAAAAAGGTCTGGAGGAAGGACCGTTGGTGTCCAGCTAGGACAGGGTCTATTTTCCAAGAAGGGGAAAAAAATTAAAGAGGAGAAGTTCGCGGCGTTCAAGACCGCCCCGCGGGTCGAACGCAAGGTTAGAGGGGGCGACTCGCAGAGCACAGGCCACGCGCCAAGTAAGCGATATTCCCTCTATGCACCTCGAAACCCGGCGGATTTGGAACTAACGAGCAGAGGAAGGGCTGGCACTTTGAAAGCATTGACGACGTAACGTGCACAGAGTAATCCTCATACAGTTTGAAGCGAAGAGTAGAACTTGCACCCACGAATCTTTTCTAATCGATTGGATCGGCCAAGCTCGGGGAAAGCGGCGCGAGCGTTGGGTGGACTTGTGTACACCAACGTCCCTTTGGGCGGTGGTGGATTACAGAAATCATTTGCTGAAGTACCCTTACGACGCGGGGGCCTGGCATCTGCAGGGGAGGGGAAAAAGTGACTCGTAGAACGCCCCTGAGCAACCTCCTCGCCTACTGGCATGTCACGTTTGTCCCCCTGACACCACGTGTCGCAGGACCAAGTAAAAGAGAGACTATCACAACCCTCAGAGGGGGACGGGCGGCGAAACGTTGAAACATGATCAAGGAGAAGGAGAAACCCAGGGTAGCTGGTTCCGAAGGGGGTACATACCCGATCTCAGGGGATACTGGAGCAGACGCCAGTGGGCTGTTGCGATGGTCATTAAAACCACCTGTCTGTCCAGAAGTGCAGAGGGGGAGAGTATGGGAAACTCCTTAAAAAGCTAGAGTCAGAGACTGTACAAGTATCTCTACAAGATCGGTTTTGTAAGTTACAACATTCTTAGGGGGATTATGCACGGTGTCATGGGGCACTGAGATGCCAATGGTGGGTACGCCGACAATAAGAAAAGGCATGCTGTTCAACGTCTATCGAAAAGGGTCAGACCATAAAGGCCCACCCGATAACCCCACCTTATAGGTCCCTTCGACTCGTGAGTTCCAAAATCCGAAACTGCCACCCTCGCTCTTTCCTTCGAGTCCTTCGGCTCTGGCTCTCCGGTTGTCTGGAGTTTATTTCCTGGGTCAGCCTGGCTGTCTTGAAGAGTCACTAAATGTAGGTTAGTTGTCTTGTCGAGGGAGCATGGTAATGACGGGGGCCCATGCTAGCTGAGCTGTGCAAGATGCACTGATCTTATTAGACATGCGAGTTGTGGGGTACCTGGGTTAGGACAAGCAACAGTTACTAAAAAGGCGGGGGAGAAGGACACTGATCTCCGAAGACAGAAGAAAAATTAGTCCAGTCTGGGTCAGAGACTAATCAGCTGGTGACTCTTGCATGGCGGAGGCTAACAGCGGGGGGTCTTTGTCGCCAGCTTAAACAACAATACGATGTTGTCAAGCACACCTGGTTCCCCAAACGAAATCGAGTCTTCAAGCAGTTTGGGTTGATTCCTTCGTAGGATCTCGAGAAGAACAAACTTAAGTTAATGTATAGAGAAGCTCGCAGCATCAAAACTTCTCTGAGGCTTGCGGAAAAGCAGGGCTTTTTGTGCCGACGATGTGGGGGTTGAGGGGTTACCCTCTTTGAGGTGAGATGAATTCTTCTCGGGTACACTTCACAGAAGAAGAAATTGTTCTGCTTTGTGAGTAGTAGATGCGTGGTAATGAAACAAATCACATAAAACTTGCCGACCGGGTTCACCGAAAGAGCTGAGGGCATCAGGGGGACCAGAAGATCCATGGGTTCCGAAATGCCTCACGTACTCTGAGCAACGAAATGCACAAAAGGACTATCTTGGCCCTTCAGGACCTGCACTCAGAGAGGTTCTACTGCAGACGCGACGACTCGTGGGGGCATCGGCGGTGCGCGGTGCCCGGGATTCAGAAAGAGGACTGGGGTAGAGGGTGTCTGACGTAGGAATCCTTCAAAAAGTCCCAGCAGCCTCGCTGGGGCTCTTTCCCCACCGCGACAGCACGTCCAGGCGCCGTTCAACCTAGAAACTCGCCAAGACAGAGCGGACAATTCTCCTGCTTTGAAGGCCATGGCCAAGACCGCACCCACCACCCCGGTCTATGTCTTAAGCTTTGGGTAAGGGGGGGGGGGCGCGATCTGAAGTGGGCGGCTTTCCGTCTTGAATCTGGGCTCGGTCCCGGGTCGAAGATGACGTTACTTCCGGGACGGGAAAAGGTGGGGGGGTTTTAATGGCAATAAATCACCCAGCACCAGTTGTTTTCTGCAAGCGTACCTAATAAATATGTTTTAAGGAGTGAACATTCCCTACTCCGAAAAATGGGAGGAAGGGGTCTAGCGTCAATTTCTTTGTATGGGGCCGCATCCAAGACGATGGGAGCTTGGACCAGACTTCTGTTACCTGCGGGGTTGAAAGTGTTTGGTTCAAGCAACTCTGTGCTTGGAGAAAGGGTAGATATACTCAAAACCGAGCTCGCGTGTCAGAGAGGAATATCGGAGCGGAATGGTATGTCCTAACAGTACTAAAGAATGGTACCATGGGTGACCCACTTTCGCCGCGAACAAAGAGAGTGGAAAACTAATCAGGATAAAAGATCTTTGGGTGCTGCCATGCGTTGAAAAAAGTCTCCAAGCAAAAAGAGAGAGATTGCTGGCGAGGAAATCAAGCCAAAAAAATTCGAAGATTCGTCGAAGAAACTTCGCCGTGATAAAGGGTCTTAACCATATATAGTCCGCAGTTCGTGGGAGGAACCGTCTCCTGGGCGGTAGGCGTTCTGACCGGCATGAGGAGGGAGAGTTCGGGGAACTGCCTTACCAGCGATAAAAAGCCGTCCTCTTGGAAGGGACAGGCGTCAAAAAAAAAGGGGGAGGTCAAAAAGAGCAAAATTGTACAGTATTAACGGGCCACACATACTGGGAAGAATACAACAAACACAAAAAGAAACATAAATTTGTTGAAACGGTATCCATCGGACAAGTGGTTTCAACTTCTATCCCGACAGGAAAGGAGGCGCAGGGTGCACGGTCTTCCAGACCCCGATTCGGAAGGGTTCCGGGAGTCCGGGAGTGTGCATCCGGTACCAGCATTAGACGGAGTCTCTCTAGGGCCCTAACTTCTATTCGCTCAAGCCCCAGAACTTCGTAATCAGGAAAATGGTTAAGCGTCTCATCTTTTTGCGAGGTCCCCTTTTTCAAGCCTTGAACGAATGAATCTGCGAGGTGAGAAATTCTGAGATAGCAGATCCATAAAAGGTTGTCTGGTAGGGAATGTCTCTCTCCAGAGCAAACTATAGTTGAGTACACGAGAAACTGTAGCTAGTAGCTTGTTTGCTTGGGTGCAAAAAAAGGGGCCCCTTCTGGTGTTCCGGGTCCGGGGTAAGAATGCTCGCACTCCGGAGACGCCGCTCGGAGGTCTGGCTCGTGTGACGAAAAGTCGAGAACACACGAAAGATACACAAGCCGTCAGGGGGGGGGGATAACCCATGGGGACATCAATCTCTGGTCAGCGCCATACCAGTGGCAAGAAGTTGATTGGGGCGTCTTAACTCTTTGAACTGGGAGATAGCAAGGCATCCAAGAAAAACTTCGTCAGTGCCAGAAGTGTCATCCTTCAAAGCGCATGGAGCAGGGACGAATGGAAGCCGCAAAAATGTCTTGGTTTGATTGGAGTCTAATCACCCCCACCTAGTACTCCCGAAAATTTGCAGAGGGGGGTTCGAGAATGTTATCCCGTCAGGCCTCCTCAATGGTCCTAACACCATCTCCCTCTAAGGGGTGTTGTTCCGGGCCAGTACAGCAGTTGCGCAGGGGTTGGATTAATTTTTCTCCGGTGCATGTGGACCCCTTGTTTAACGGGTTCCAAAAAAGGCTTTCGGCTGTGCCGAATCTTTACCTATAGGGGCAATGCCCCCGCTCAAACCCCTAAGGGGAATCCGTAGAAATTGGGAGATGCCGGGGCTCATAGGGGAAGGAGGACGTTTCCTACCGAGAGAACCTCGCGAATCAGATGGGGCGGAGAGATGCGCGACTTAGGAGGCGACTGCAATTCTTATTGAAGGAAAGAAACTCTTAGTTATCAATCTTCAATATTTTTTGGGGGCCTTTTCTGGTGTCTTTATGAATCTTGTCGTCTGCGTGCCAAGGGCAAAAATCCATCTTTGGCCCCGGGATCTTATCCATGTCCCGGTGGGGAGGTGACCTTTTTCTTGACTGACATTTCCGGTAAGTTAGGGGGCCGAAATTGCCAAAAAAAGAGGAAGAAGTAATAGAAAAATGTCTTAAAGGATCACCCGGCATCGGATTAGCCGGCATCTATTCCGAACCTTCTTCCTACCAATAGCTGGTCTTGGCCGAGTTATGTCTTTCAAAGAAGGGGATCGAGAGTGTGGGGATGTCTCCGGCGTGGGGAGTGTCTCGACCCCAACAAGGGAGGAGATAAAAAAGGCTCGAAATCAATACACAAGAGGGCAGGGAGGGAAGAGTCCTTTGTGGGAAGGACAAAGAGAGGGTCTCCTAAAAACATCGATTTGGGTAAACTTTCTCTACAAGGATTGTCAAGCATTCTAGTCAAGGCTACGCGCGGGGCTTATTAAAACTACTAACATTGGGGTCACGGACATTCGGCGAATCTCTCGCCAGGTTGATTCACCTACACGGGGGGGAGACTTGTCCAACTCTCACAGAAAAGAATGGCGCAATACCTGTGCAAAAAGAGAGGAGTATTTGGCAAGAATGATCCGGGGCGCTTTCAGACTAACCTGGGAAAAGCTTATTTACACAATCGTCGGGCCACTCAACGCACCAGCAGAGCGAAGCTGGGCCGGGCATCTGGGGGGCAACGGAGTACTTGCAAATCAGCGGGGCAGAGATTCGGGTGTGCGTGGCATTGATTGAGCGGAGAAGTAGCAGGCCCAAAGAAGAACTCTGCGGGGCCGGCTCGGAACAGGTTCACGAGGGGCAGGGTCCCCCTGGAAACGAATCAAGCACTTCTCCTTGTGTCTGGAAGTTGAACCCCCCCTGTCGGGTCGTGGGCCTGGTTACGCTTACTCGTGATTTGGTTTTGCCGTTCTCTTAAAGGCTGCCCGATGAACGTAGGGACATGAGGGACTTCCCTGTGGGGGGGGTGTGAGGGGGGTAATCGATAAAAGCCCTTGTGTTCTGGAGGCACCGGGATCAATAGATGTCTTATTACCCATTACAAGCAAAAACCATTAGCGCATCGGTAGTTATCATCAGGGATTCAAGCGGTTGACTAAAAACAATAAAAGTCGTGCCTTGGGTTCGTCTAAACGAGGGTGTGGGGGACTGGCCTGGGGGTAATCCTTACGGAAGAGGGCTTCTTTTAACAGTGGGCATCTAGGCATAAAGCCCGACTACCTCTGGACGGACAGAGGCGATATAACTAAAAGTTAGGGAGCGGGACTACTCCCGTTGGCCAGGAAAAAGGAACACCACTGCTCTTCCAACGTCGCAGAATAATTCTCCAATATGAGGGAATCAATTGTGGGAAGGCGTCTAAAAGACAAGGGCTTTCTTGTCTCTTAAAGGGGGCACGCCAACCAGTGTAGCGGCGTCTCTGGACCGTCTCTGGCAACCGTTAGGACTAGCGTTGCTTAACCATTAAAGGGTTTCGGGGAGGGATGAGTACTCTGGAAGGGCGTGGCTGTAGGGTTCACGACGGTATCGTTCCCTGGGCGATGCAGATTCTACATCCCGAGTCGCGAACGCCTCAGCGGTCTTTGGGGACTGCCCCCCTAGTTCAAAATAGTCAAAGTTTATTCCTTAGGGCAAAAAAGGGTTAAGATGATGAACGGACAAAAACTGGCCTCTCAAAAAACAAAAAATATGGGGGGATTATTGAAAGGGAAGATAAAAAAGTTTTTCCGTCTAACGAGGGGGCTCTTGGCCGCTAAATTAATGCTTACTAGAGGCGGGACCTCCACCCTAGGTGCAACTCAGCTTAGGGGAAGGACGCATCTATTTCGCGGGCCTACAAGTAGAATAAAGCCAACCTGATATTCCCGCAAAAAAACAACACTGAACAACTGAAACGTTGGTACGAACGCGAAGTCCAGCCCTTTTTACATAATTCAAGCGGAACGGGGAAGTTCGACATGAAGTTTGTGCTCGATAAATCAAGAAAGAGAGGGGGTGACTTTATCGCATAAGAATAAGGGCTACAACTATATTGGGAGAGGAGAGCCAAGCGACGGGAGGGAACTCTATCAGAGTGTGTCAGTGGAAGACCAGCCTCAGCTGTCGGGGGCCTTTAGTCCATAAATTCTCCGAGCTCTGCGACGGTCGTCAGCTCGGGTCGGGACGAGGACGATCCAGACGGACCGCCGAGGGGCATTTTTTACCACACGACCATGGCTAAACGTGCCTCCCGGGTCCGAGACGATAAAACTTCCTCCGGGTCGGGGGGAGGGAGCACCTCGGGACTGCGGGAAGGCGATTTCTAAGAACCCCAGGGCGGGGTGCCAAACCAGTGGGAAGAGTTCCAGAACGCTGCACTTCCGCCGGTGGAACACACACGGGGGGGAGTTCTTTGATTGGGGGCCAATTCACAATTACCCAAAAGCCAGGACCGTCCCATCAGGCAGCGGTTCAAATCAGGGCATTTGGAGAACTGAGCAAAAGTAAACGAAGGTACACACCTTTGAAGAAATGGTTGGGGGGAAAAAAGGCAAAACGTGCTGCAAAAGTGATGCGCGTTTTTCGGGCCAAAACGGCGCGGTCCATTTGTGTCGGGGAAGGGGACCTGGTAATCCGGTTCCTCTGGTACCGGCGAATTAAACGTCGCCGGAAGAAGGAAAACTGCACAAATCAACCTAGACGCACATTTCTTCCGTCATCCTCACACTCGTGACCGGAGACTCAGCCGCTGGGGGCAAATGGTGCCTGTCTTTCTTTCCTTATCGCTTTGAAGGGAAATAGGACTCTCCTGGGTGTGCTTCTGGGGGAGGTACCCTCTCGACGAATGGGGGCCTTGGTATTATAGAAGGTCATCTAATGGGTCAATTGAATGCGGGGGAGAACATCATATTGTCATTTGGGAAGTTACCCTCAAGGGGTGTGATTTAGGGGCCTAATGTTCACATCCTGAACGGAATTATAAACACAAAGGGAAGAAGAGGCGTTCAGGGAGTGCAAAAAAGGATGTGCATTGGCAAAGCAGATTAACTTACAGCGGGGGACTCATGTACACCAGAAGGTGGTCGGATGGTACTGGCAGGAGATTCGAATTTCCCGAAAGAACGATCGTCTTGTTGGGATTGAGTCCGGCTGAGGATAGTCGACAACAAAAACTTCTTATGAAGATTCCGAATCCAGTAAAAAGAGGATCGAGTGAAGGTCGTTTAACCGGACGGGAGAGAGGGTTGCCATACCACATCTCTAAAGTGGGTACTTGAAGTACCACGATGGGCAGAATAAGGAAGCAATGAGCCTCCGCTAGTCAAGGCAACTACATAACAGGGCGGGTCGGGTCGTAGGGGCTTGCATGGGGGGGTGGTGTTTGTCTTCACAGTCACTCTACCAGGGGGGCACTTGTGGGGGGGCAAAACGGTTAATGGATAAATCAGAAGACATTTTGTGAAATCTCGGTGCCCAGGGGGGTGCACAGAAGTTAACCAGATTCTACTCTTTACGAGAAGGCCGACGAAAAACAGAACTGCTACTAGATTTGGGGCAAGCAGATGAGAAGGGCACTAAAGGCATTCATAAAAGAGGGGAGACGCTCCAAGCGGGGATCGCCCGGTGATTCGCGGTGAGAATTAATGTCAGACAGAAGGGCAGGAACATATTAGGGAAAAAGAGGGGTGTTGGGTTATGGGGTGTCGATGTTCGTAGGAGGCGAGTCCTATAGAACACGGCAGTCAATATCTGCGGGGGGATTGCAAACCGGCGTCGAAAAAAAAAAACTTGGACAAAGAAGGGCCAAAAGGCACTGAAGAACAGACCAAGACACGAAGTGCCCATTCTGTAGTGTCATGTACCAACCTACTGGAGTTTATCGAACTGGGAAGGAAATGGCCTCATGGGATTCCGAGCCCCTTGCCCATAACGATTCCTCCTGGACAAAATAGGTGGGGGTGGAATGGTGGTACAGCAGACATCCAATGGGGGGGGTGCCACGTCGGTAAGCTTGTTCATTATAAAAAAAACCAATAGCCAAACGTCGCTAGAAGACATAGACTGTGATACGCTCGTAAGCGGGGAGCCTAACAAGCCCAGGCTTGCTGGGTCATCTGCGAGACCATTTACGGTCGGGACAGTGGTTGTAGAAAAAACCCTTGAAGTGCAATTATTGGGATTACAATCCGGATAAGCGTCTGCGCCACCCTACGAGCCTCTTATTAACGTTCCTAGCTCTTTGCGGGGGGCCTCGACCCACTAACTATTTAAGGGTGGAGCCCCGGACCAAAGATCTAGCCATAGGTGTTGGGAGAGAAGAATCCTTAAAAAGAGTGTGTTATGCAAGGAGGGGGGGCCTGCTCTTACAAGAACAATAATGCGTATGGTCTGTGTCGAAGGGGGGGGGGGGTGGGGGGGGGGGGGGGTGGGGGGGGGGGGGGGGGTTCTACCCCCTCTTCCTCAGCTGAATCGAGGGACCGACGGGGCTAACGTTTAAAAAAAGCTGCGTGAGGAAACAATTCTCGGGGAGACCCTGTCGAAGAGGAAGGCAGCCTCTCCTGGTTCGGAGCGGGAAGAGAGGCGGGTCTTCAGGTATGCTATGAAAAAAAGAATCACAGAGGCCGAAAGCCCTCGGGGTTCTTTTGCTGGCGACCGGGAAAGGGGTTCCAGAGTGTTTCATTAAGTTATCCGGAAAAGCAAGCAAACTGTCAAAGCTTATTA
>Ga0179591_1277990_pt1 | contig 14630 bp, 15 predicted proteins | sample CZOMad2_1_08_16f_FD_182891 | JGI IMG/M metagenome (GOLD analysis project Ga0179591, IMG submission 182891) | Vadose zone soil fungal communities from Angelo Coast Range Reserve, California, USA - CZOMad2_1_08_16fungal (PacBio error correction) | ecosystem: Environmental > Terrestrial > Soil >...
AAGGAGTCCCACCTTCCTCATCTTCCTCTCAGCGGGGAGGAAAAGGGAGGGCAAAGGAAGGAAAAAAAGCGCATCAGGGAGGATTCAGGGAATGAACATGCTTTAGGAAGAGTTTCTGCCCAGCCCGGTCAAGTCACAGCCCTTAAGGGGCAGAAGGGGAATCCGTCACGGTTGGTAGTACAACTCTAACTTCAAAGCTTCTGACTAAGTATTGTCGAAGGGATGTGGAACACCACGAAGCCAAAGCAGCTCGACTGGCTTGGTGAAAAAAAGGACATCAGGTAAGCAAGAAGGATGCCCGTTAGGGGGTGAGTCGGACCTGAGTGCAAAGCCCCGGGGCACATTGCATCTAGGAATTCCACTCCTAAATGGGGGGTTGAGGGACCGAACTGATGGAAAAAAGGGGAAGCGGATGCGATCGTCGAGGAAGTCACGTGGCGGTCAGCTTTGGGTTCAGTCGGAAAGAAGAAAAGAGAAATAATTGGGGAAGTGGGAGCGGCAGACAAACGGAATAACCTCATGGAGTAGACGGCTAGCACCCCACTACCACTAAGGGGAGTTGAAAAGTCATATAGGATGAGGGGGGTCTGAAATAAGGGGGAATCGGACATCCACGGTGGAGGCTATCATATTCTAGAACAAAAAATGGTGATTCAAAGATAACCTGAATTTTTTGAGAGCTTGTAAAACCCCGCACGACAAGCAAGCCTTACCCAGAACCAATTCACCAACCCATGCTTAAACGGGAAAAAAAAAACTGAGTTGAGCGGGGGACAGAGCACTAGGGATGGACACCCACAGTTGTTTCCTGTAAGGAGGAAAAGGGAATCTATGAAAGTGAAATGGGGTGGGGGAAGCGGGGGTGTGGAACATAAAGACTAGAAGCTGAAAGATCCTCTGATTTGCTCGAAACACCGTGCGAAGGTCAATTGATGAAAAGGGGAAAATTAAAAAGTCGAAATGGTGAAGCCTATGATGGAGCACAGAGCGGGAACAGGGGAATGATCACTTCCCCTTCGGGGGGAGTGGGGGGTGGGATGGAGTAAGGAGGAGGGGGTGGGAAGGAGGGGGGGGGGGAAGGGAGGTGGGAGGAAAGAGGGTGGAGGTAATGAAAGGTGGGGGGAGAAGGGGGAAGGTGGGGGGAATAAGGAGTGAGAGAGTAAAAGGTGAAAGGGGGGAGATCGGGGGAGGAGCGGGGAGGAGAAAGGAGCAGGAGGGAAGTGGGAGGGAGATGGAGAAGTTAGGAGGGGGAGGGGGGGGAGTAAAGAAAGAAAGAATGGGGGGGAGTGTGGAGAGATGGGGGGGAGCCCGTGAGGAGTTTGAGAGACCTGCCTCCTGAATGGTGCACCGCACGCCAATGTAAATAGATGATAAAAGGGACCTCAGCAACATGGTTTGATAGGAGGGGAAACTGAATGGCACTCGTGTTGCAGCCAGCGTAGTTTCCGCATCTCTGCGCTGTAAAGGATTGCGGTGGGAAACCGAGGGAGGGTGGGTCTGTTGAGCTGGGGAGGGGAAAGCCATCGATACAAACTTGAAGGAGCAGGTCTGGTATTTCCAGCCCGCTGGTTATCTGTAAGGGGGAAATGAGCGAATCACAGAGAGGTTGTGGAAGCAGCAAAAGAAGTTCCGAAAACGACCTGGACGCCGACAGGGGAAGGGGCTTTGTTTCATCCTTTAAAGGGCAAAGAGGGCCGGGGTGGGGGGGGGGGGGGGGGTGTGGGAACTATTGGAGCTCGGAGAAAAGCTGATCGCACGTTATCTATGCAAAAAAACAGGGGGTGACTGAATGTTTGCGTGGGTGACTGTGTAGTAAAGTCTAAGCCGGTGGGGTTTGGGAGGATTAAACAAGAATTTCTGTACTGCAACTGAAAAATGGGTCCAAAACTGGTTGGACCAGAGGGGGGGGAATCGATAAGGGACGGGTTGACCAATCCGATCGGCAAAGGAGAGATAGGCGGACGAAGGCAATCAGAAAGGCGGGGGGTAAAATGGGAATGACCGGCGGAGAGTGTCCAGCGCAGGGGGCTCCCAGCCGTCTGTCGAACTCCCGCAAACAAAAAAAGTTGTTTTTTCGTAAACAAGCGAACCAGGAATGCGTCCAGCCACCACAAAAGGAAGAACCCAAAAGAAACCCCACAACATTCGTGGCAACCGATCAAGAACCACACAAATCCTATCACTTTGTTGGGGCTGTACTGGTCGCAATCTCATCCTGGAAAAATATTAACACCAGAGCACAAAAAAGAGAAGAACGACGTAGCGGAACTTCCGAGAAGTTCAAAGTTTATGTAGCAGAAAAGGTCGCGGGTAAGCAGGAATCTCGGTTTTTGCTCGTTCTAGGAAGGTGGCCGAAAAAGCCAAATCGAAGACTGTTGCACGACATGCAGCAGGAATGGTGCTGCCTACCAAAAATATCAAGCTGAGGGGCCCGGATTGAGGGGAGGGGGGGGGTCCATTAGACCTAATTGGCTATAAGCGTCCCCGCATCAAAAAGAAGTAAAGAACTAAAAGGGAACGCGACGAGATAGGCCCGCTTTGGACGTCAGCAAAACCGGTTGAACCCAGGGAAGTGTGATTAAATAATAGAACGATCATCTGCAAGATCAAAACTGGCGCTGGGGGGAAAACCTAAAGATGATTTAACAACGAAGCGACGCAGGCCGAAAGTGCTAAGGTCGGGTAGGTATTTGGACACGGATGAGGAAGGGGATTTGCCATTGCCAAAGCTATTTCTAAAAAGGAAAAGGGGTCCTGGGGGGGCGGTTGCCCAAATTGGGGGCTGACATAATGCGGGAAGGGGGATTTTTCAGGAGGGAGGAGGAAAGAGAACGACATAACGGGCCTCTAAACCGCAAAAAAAGTAAAAAAAAGAAGGCAAAAAAATAAAGACGGACGACCGCACTCCACCATTCCCCGTATGGGGGAAGAAAAACGGGCGAAATGGTGACGGACGGGCCGGGATGGCCGCACACAGTTCAGGTTTACGCTGCCGTTCCGGGGAAACGATAAAAAAAAAAAAAAAAGGCCGAAAAAAAAATGGACTCGACTTCCCCAGGGATCAAACGCAGAGGCGAAACATGTCAGCCGCTTCATCGCCATGTGATCCGAGCGGAGCGACGATAAAAACCGGCGTCCCCAGAGAAAACGGCTTCAATTGCGAGGGACGCACGATGTGAGAAAGTTAGGTGCTTAAACAACATTGACAGAGGGAAAAATAGGGGGAAAAGGGCAACAGGGAAAGGACGGCCAAGCCTATTTTAAAGGGTCTGTCGGAAACACAGACCCTGGTCAAATGGTACGGATGGGTGACATAAAGGAGGACATCAGACGGTTTAGGGGGGGGGGGGGGGGGGGGGGGGGGGGGGGGGGGGGGGGGGGGGGGGGGGGGGGGGGGGGGGAGAGATAGAAAGGGGGGAGGGAAGGAGAAGAGGGGAAAGAGAAGGAGGGGAAAGGGTGCCGGTGTTTGGTGTGGGTTTTTGGTTTGGGCGTGGGGTTGTGGGGTGTTGGGTGGTTGGGTTTTTTTTTGTGTGTTGGGGTGAACAAAAAGGGAAGAGATGACGGCGGGGCGTAAGTTTCGCCATCTTCAAGAACAAAATCGAGACGCCAGAGCTATGCCCAGGGGCCCAACGGACATAGGTTCTATAGGCTTCGGAAAATCGCGTGAACGGTTTGCAAGAAATGACGAAGGAGAGCACGCACTTCCTGGGCACCGACCAAGAAAAGACCAAATCGAGAAAGCTAGGCATGCCATTAGATCAAGAGGTCAGGGTTCGTGCGGCGCCGACTTCCTTCGAAAAAAAAATCTGCGAGCCAAAAAAAGTGCCAAGGACAGAGGTTAAAAGTGCAAAAATCAACATCTGCGCATTGAAAGCAAAAACAGAAGGGAAACCGGCCGGAATAGAGTGAGTTGCAGAACTTAGTCGCCGGGAGTCCGGAGGCAATGACGGTGTGCCTCGGAATCAAGGATTACTGTGGAACAAAAAAAGGTAACGGCCACCAACTGACACCCTTTCAACACCATAGGAAGCAAACGAATTCCACGAAAGCCATATGCGGAGCACGTTAAAGGCTGCATTCTTTTATGAATTCACTAAATCGCAAAAAGAAAAAAAAGCGCTGGAAAAGATAAAAGACCTCTGTGGGGGGGGCGGGTGCAGCTTAACTATGAAAATCTTTGCTCCGGGTTTGCGCTGCTAGCGGCTAATAACCGATGTGACTGTGAAGAGGAAGACTGAAGGCCTAGTGTTCATTGAGACCTTGTCTATAGCCATCGTTCAACCCAAGAAAAGAATTCCTGATCTATGCAGCCAAAAAAAAGGAAGCAGAGGGGAGGGGGGGCACAGCATTGTGGATTAGCCGCTAGGGAAGAAAGAACCAAACCCGAAGCCAGATTTAAGTCACAGCCCAAAATCTGGCAAGCAAAATCGTGCGAGACATGCACAGACACTTGTGGACAAAAAGAGAAAGGGGAATTATTAAATACTGGATCCTTAGGTAACGTGCGCGAAATCTGCGAACATGGACATTTTTTGGGCCTACTTGTGAAAAAGTCCAAACCAGAAAAATTGTGAAAAAAGAGGCACCCGAGCCGGGGGCCGCAGCCGACGAAATCGACCTCAAAATATAAAGAAAAATCAGATTCCTGGGTTCAATCGTGTCGAAACGGACTAAGCCAAAAAAGCAGGTGAATTTTCAAAAAAAAGAGAAAGTGACAAAGCCTGAACCCCGGCGGGAAGGCGCAGAGCGGGCTGGTTGAATTATGGCGACACTCCCGGAGAGAAAAGCCTATGGAGTATACTAGTGGTAAAGGGGGTCAGTGGCGGGATTGTTTTGTTTTTTGTTTGTTTTTGGGGTTTTTTTTTGTTTGTTTTGTTTTTTTTTTTTTTGTGTTTTTGGTTGGGTTTTTATTGTAGTTTTTGGGTAGTTTTTTTTTTTTTGGTGGTTTTGGTTTTTGTTTTGGTTTTGGGGGTTGTGTTTTTTTTTTGTTTTTTGGGTTGTTTTGTTGGTTTTGGTTTGTTGGTTGTGGTGGGTTTTTTTGTTTAGTGTGTTGTTTATTGTTTTGTTTTTTTTTTTTTTGTTTTTTTGTTTGTGTTTTTTTTTCATTTGTTTTGGGTATTTATGGGTTGTTTTGGTTTTTTGTGGGTTTTTTATTTTGTTTTTTTTTTTTTTTGTGTTTCTAGGTTTTTGTGGGGGTTTTTTGTTGTTTGTTAGTTGTTGGGGACCAACCCCCCCCCCCCCCCCCCCCCCCACCCCGCACCCCCCCCCCCCGCCCCCCTCCTCCCCCCGCCAAACCCCCCCCAGAGACCCCCCCTCCCCCCCAACCCGCAACCCCCCCCCCCCCCCCCCCCCGCCCGGACCCCCACCCAAAACCCCCCCCCAACAACCCACCCCCCACCAAAACCCCCACCTCGCGCGAAAAACCAAAAAACCGCCCTCCCACCCCCCCCCCCAAAATCCACACCCCACCCCCCCCCCCCAACACTCTCCGCTCCCCTCAAACCACACCAAACACCACACCCCCCCCCCAACCCCCCAAACCCCCCCCCCCCCCCCCCGCCACCCCCCACCAAGAAACCCGCCCTCCCCCCCCACCACCACCCACCCAATGACCCAAAACCCCCCACCCCCCCAACAAAAACCCATAACCCCCACGCCCCCCCCCCCACACCCAACACCGACCCCCCCCCCCCCCCCCCCCACCCCCCAACCAACCCCCAACACCCCCCCCCGCCCCCCCCCCCCCCATGCTTGACATAGGGTGCTTCTTTCATTTTCAAAATTACAAAAAGAGAAAGATCGATAGCAGAGAAGGTAAGCGACCAAACCGTTTTCAGAGAGTTCCACCTTTTCATAAGCAAATTCTGGGCGCTAAATTAGAAAAACGTGTCTTTCGAACTAACGACGACCGAAACCAGGTCGACTAGAAACGCTGTAAAAAGCACTGAGATAGAAAAGAGTTATGAGGGGCCCCATACCGAAAGCACATATTTGGTAAAGCTGTGGGCGTTTGGATGTGCTTCCGCAAAGCCCATGGTTTAAAAATTATCTGAACCACTACTTGAATTGTCGAAATATTCCTATTGTGTAAGGAAAAATGTTGCAGTAGAAAAGCACTTATCACATCTAGTACATGAGCTCGAAGGGCAAGGGAAAACGCAGGGGAGCTTCAAGAGATAGCTCAACCAGATCATCATGGCGATGACAGGGGTCAGGGGCTCCTCTGAGAACTCTGGAAGTCGACATGCAGGAATGTCGGGAAGTCCAGAAGGGAACCGTAACTAATCCGCAAAAAGGGCCTGTTATACGCATACGCCCAGACCGCAACCAAGGTGCAACGGCTTGTCGTGTGATTGTGGATCTTCTACCTTTGACGTCATGAAAAGAAATGGGTTAGAGGCAAAGCATACTGCCAGTTGTCGTTCTCGGAGGGCCGCCGCCGAAAGACAAAAAGAGAAACAAATGTTTTGTTAAAAATCAATGACAAAGGAAGAGAAGTACCGGGGCAGAAGGGGGCGAACAGCATTAGGATCCGCTTGGGTACAAACCTACTGCGTAGAATAAGAAGTGTGCTGCACTAAGTCCCGAGAGGGCGAAACTCCATCTGTTCGGCGGCGAGCGCGGATCGAGGGAAGGACGGGAGGAAGATTATGTAATAGGCTAGGAGGGGGGCCGTTGTTCTGCCGGACCCGAGGAGGCCATATCTCGATCACAAGCGGCAAAAGAGCATTACCAAAGCATAAGCCATCGGGACAAACGAAGGGACCGCTTCGAAATATCAGTACATAGCTTGGGGGGAAGACCATGGGGGCAGCCCAGAAGCGTAGTGAAACATTGGCAGGAATGTGGTCAGTCTCGATTCGCATAGAAACTATAGCCCCCCCGAAAAAAAATGAAAGGAGAAATCCGAAAAGGTGCACGGGTGCCGAACCGGAACTAACGCGCGCTTCTCGCTCCAAGCTATAGCATCAATCGTTTAAATTCGCAAAACAGACCCCGATGAGGCTGGTCCGTCGGTTGACCACGAAGCGGCGGAAAGTCCTGCGAATGGGGGGTTGGGAATCGGAGGGAGTATTTAGTTTGGAAAACGGACCAACAACCGCAATGGAGCGAACTTAAAGGAGAGCCAGGGGTAATTCCGGAAAAGCCTGGTTCTGTCCTGGTAACTCTCATGCAATGAGAGATACGGGGGTGAACCCCCGCCAAATGAAGCGTTTAGAACACTCGGCAAAACCTAAAATTGCGTGGGATGCCCAGTGCTACCTCCCAAGTTCAAAGGGCAGGGCTCCTCACCACACACACCGGCGGCTACGTCCTGCTGAAAAAAAAAACCAGGAGGGGGGGAAAACCGGAATCCTCCGCGGCGCTGGGGCTCTACTGATCAATATCCAATAATTGCGCACCAAGAAGCTTTGACAGTCTTGAAGCCAAGGCATTATCAGCAAAAGACGCAGCGAACACGGAAGGCCCGGGGTCGACCCCACCTTGATTCCCAGAGGCAAAGGGAAAAGACAGGCAGATCAAGGACAACGCCCGCGTCCGGCACACCGAAAGGGATGGCGGACGACCTAAGGCGGACTGCAACTGGGATCGGGCTCAAGTCCAAAGATGCGAAAGCTACCCAAAATCAACACGAGGTGAGTAAAAAAAGAGGGAAAAATGCTCAGCATAAGCAACATCCGATTATTAGATCAGCATACCGTTATAACAAGAAAAACCAGCCAGATGCTTCCCGGGTAATCATCTCGGGTGTGACCACAAAGGCCCTGTCTGGAGTTGGGAAATCGTGATCTCCAAAGTAAGGACGTGCTCCAGGACACTCGGGCGCAAAGGGAGACGATATGAACATCCCGCTCTGTCAGTCCATACGAGCGTACAACAGAGAAGGCGGAACTGAAAACATGGGGTAACGAAGGAGGCAATCTCTTGAAAGCCATGGGGGGTCGAAACGACTGCACTCGGAGGCTAGGAGCTTAAGCCAAGAGTTTGACGGGAAGGCAAACCAAAAAATAGTCGCGTGAAAAAAGAAGACTTCAAAAGAAAGTAACTGGGGGAACCTACAAAATAAAAAGTAGTGGGAACTTGACCGACCGTACTTATGTTGGAAGATCATGGAGTTGGAGGTATGAATGGTTATGGCGGCTGGGGAGGGGGGGGGTAGACAGCTCATCAACACTTTGGCGGAAATCAAAGTTCGGGAATGGTGCACTCTTACTCAACGAAGGGCCAGATTCAAAGGTTAGGCGTTAAAACCCCTCACTTAATTCTGCAGAAAAAAGGAAATGCGCAGGCGGGCCCCCTCTGTGGGAGGGGGGATTGGCCACGAGATCAATGAAGGTCGCAAGGTGTGATGCAAAACATCCTGACTCCAATATGAACGGAAAAAATAAAATGAAAGACAGAGCAGTTTGCATCAAGGGGTAGACGCGCGTAACAACTCCCAACCACAAAGTGGAGGTGTCGCTCATGACCCGGTCTCAGTCGAAAGCTGCTTCAAGAGAGACAATGTTTGAACGGGGGGGGGCTGGAAACAGGTCGACGACGAAAATAAAGGGAAAGATTTTGAAGTGGAATCGAACCCCTGCGTAATCAAGACGGCATGGATGGGGCGTGGTGTGAAAAAAAAGGACCTGATAGGAGTCTGCCTGGTTGTTTCTCAAGTCACTAACCCAAATTTCAGCTTGCAAGTCCAGGATAAGTGGTCAACTGGGATGGGGGACCAAGTGACCACAGAGAAGCAAGTGGGTGGAAAAATCCGCTAATTGACTCAAAGGGATAAGAGGGTTTGGAATCGGGGCTTGTGCAAAAAGAGAAAGAAGAGAACTAACGGGCAGATTGAAGTCTTGAGGGCTTGTCGTGAAAAGCTCAGAAAAAAAAAACGGGAGGAGGAAGGAAAGAGAGTGGTTGGACGAATGGACAAGATTCCTCATGACTCCTTGGTTCATGGAAAAATTTGAGGCAATCAAAAGAAAAACAAGCGATAGTGCGTGAATCACAGTAAGCGGAATGACCCAGGCTTGACCCTTGGGGAACAAATCCATTGAAAAAACGGCCAGCCCGAAATGGAGCCGGAAAGCACCTCAACGCAGTTGGGGTTCAAGAGAGAAAAACATTCAAAAGAGAGAGCTGTCAAATTGTAGTAACAAAATAGACACCGCTCTTGCGACGGCAAAGGGGTGTCCGTTCCCTCATTCAAAAGGAAGACTGCCCGGGGTGTAGGAGGACCTGAAGAAGCTTTAGTCCGAGGGGAAAAATCTGGCATGGGGGGGCCGTTGAGGAAATTTAAAACAAGTGAACGCTGCGGCTTCGAATGACCGAGAGAGGGCTAGTCTGGTGAAGTCAAAAAAGCCAATAAAAAAGGTTGGAGAGAATTACAACCTTAGACCTAAAATGATCTCCGGGATAGAAAAGCCCCCGCAAAAGTTTCGGTTTTAAAAACATTCAAAGCTACAAGGGAGGGGTGGTCGTAGGGAAAAGCGGACGCATTCGTGGGGGGAAAGGATTAAACAGGAGCACATGAGCACGAATTATTCAAAACCCACCCCAACGAGGAAGGGAAAAAAAACAAACAACACAACGAAGCCGGGGACCAGAAGACCTTCCCATCGGTCAGGGAGACGTTAAACAACGGGGGAGAGGGGACTGGAAAGATGAACAAAGGATTAGACACCCAAAATTTTTCGGCCACGGGGAACACATCTGATCCAGGTTGAGGGGTGTTTAAGACCAGTAAATCAGTGAAGGGAGTTAAGCTACGGAGCCTCGGGAGGGCTCAAACGTTGCAGGCAGCGTGGAAATTATGCTGACACCATGTGAATTCTTAAAGCGCTGGTGAGCCGAGCGAAGGGGACCTGCAAACGTTTGCTGTCGACGGTGGCGCCCGAGTTGGAGCTGGTGGGGGAAAACAATCGGTGACAGAACAGGAACTGCGACCTCACTCCAAAACAGTTGACACAACCATAACTGCAAACATCCGGAATGTAGAAAGCGGGGGTACGGGATGCGGAATTGCAAGCCGAGAAGGTAAAAAAATTTGGGAAAAAAGAAGAGACTGCGAAGCACGCTTGCGGGGGGAAAACTCGCGGGGGGGGGGTATTTTGGATGTTGCCGCCGGGGTGGAGCGTGGCAGAGCCAGCGGGAACCAGTTTCACAGGTTCTTGAGAAAAAAAGCATCCAAAAAGCTTAGAGGAAGAGGCAACGGAGTCGCTGAACTCGGTTTGATAAGGAAGCAAATGCTTTCGCAGCACTCCTGCATGACGACACGGGGTGTCCTTGGATTCCTTAAACTGGTACAAACAGGGGAGGGTAACGTCTGTGACGAGGGATACAGCAGGTCGCACAGGCGCCGCGGAATGATCGAAGTCCTGAGAACCCTCTTTTGCGACCTGGTGTGCCGCGGAAGAAGAAGTCTCCGAAGGGTTTGGTTTGGAGGATGCTTAGGGCAGCATGAAGGGTAGGTCATCCGTCCTCAACCCAGGGTCCTGTAAGTAATACGGACCGCGGGAGGCCCAAACACCAAGGCACACAATCCAGAGCGGGGGGGCCATCGATGAACTTCAAAAAGAACAGCATACATTTCGACAGCGGCGCATAGGTCCGGGGAAACGTAGAAGCAGAGGGGTATCGGTTTTCCCTAACAGACATAAGGGGCCTTCACCCCAGACTAGAGACTCGACAACAAAGACAGACAATAATCCTCGGAAAATCGAGGGTGGGATGGTGATGGAGCAAGCCATGCTTCAAATCTGCGGAAATCAACAAAGCTTATAGGAAAGAAAAGGCGGAGAGGGGTGAGGCCTTGACCTTAAATGGAGAGAGTATGGTCGCGGGAGTACTCTCGGTTGGTAGGTTCGATTTGACTTCAGAGCGCATCAGGCAAATGGTTTAAATACAGAGATGAGGGTTCCTGAACAGTCATGGGGGAAAAGCACAGAATTCGAGTTGAGGAGCATTGCCCGGAGACCGTGCCGGGGTTGTTGGGGGGGGGGCGGAGGACTGGCGTCCTTGCATCAGCTTCTTAACGCTGGGTCTTTGGGAAGCGTCACGGTGATGAGATAGGAGTCTCGTTTTAAACAACCCTCGGATTTGATGAAAAAAATATCGACGATGCAGAAGACGATCCGCGCCGCGCAGGAAAAGCCGAACAGATGAGTGGGCGCCACTCACTCGACTCATGCCATAACTTTCTAACATGAGGGGAAAAAAAAACGCTCTGAGGAATTGGGGGGTAGGGGGGAAAACATGAACGCACCGGTTCAATCGACAATAAGACGGGACTTGTAGGAGACCCACTTGGCGGAAGAACTTTGCAGCGGCTTCCTCCGAAAGGGGACAGGGGCAATTACTGGCCCAGAGACGCCCCAGGACCCTAGACATGCTCCAGATCGCCGCCATCCACCAGTTCAAAGGGGAGTAACCGGCACCGTGTCATGGAATAAAGGGGAAACAAAAGGGGACCGTATCTGCAGGGGGTCAATGGCCACGCTGGAAATGTACGCGAAAATTCAATATGCCGAAGGAAAAAGCGTCTCCCGCAGGGCGAACCAAAAGGGGCCGCAGCGCCATGAAGTAGTCTGAGAGGAACAACCGGCGGTACCCAGCTGCGACTGACTGAGCAATTCGCGCGCGTGGGGGTGCGTGGCGGGTGGGATGGGCGGGGGGGGGGTTGTGGCGTTTATAAAACAGAATAGCAGAAGGAAAAGACCCACGTAAGGTACCAAAAGCGACTGGACAAAGAGATCTGAGCAACCGAAGCAAAACCGATACAATAGGGGGTCGATTTGGTTAAAAAACTAACTGTCCAACAGACGGTTTTGAAAGACTCAGAGGCATCGATAAACGGAGCACAAGCGGTCGTCACAAGCACCAAATCGAAAGTAATCTTTAGTGAGATCCCAGGGCCCTAGCTGAAAGTCGGTCATATCTGAAGAGGCGTAGAGGTTAAAGTGACAGCAGAAGTGCATGGTCCAAAAGGAAAGTGGCAAAAACTCATAACCCAATAGAGAAAAAGACAAGAGGCATTCGACTTCGATCACAGAAGGGGGTCATGTACCTGTCGCACAATCCGAGCTAATGGACGCACGGAGGCTTGAGGGGAGATGGTGAAAAATGTCACAGCCAAGGATCAGGAGGCGCCCGAGAAAGCTCTGGAAACCGCCAGGGATCGATATTGCAAAGAAAGGAGGCGCCAAGTCATTCGAGGAATCCCCTTAGTTTGCCTCTTAAGAACACAACAAACAGGGGGGGGGGGGGGGGGGAGGGGGGGGGGGAGGGGGGGGGGGGGGGGGGGGGGGGGGGGGGGGGGGGGGGGGGGGGTGGGGGGGGGGGGGGGGGGGGGTGGGGGGGGGGTGGGGGGGGGGGGGGGGGGGGGGGGGGGGTGGGGGGGGGGGGGGGGGGGGGGGGGGGGGGGGGGGGGGGGGGGGGGGGGGGGGGGGGGGGGGGGGGGGGGGGGGGGGGGGGGGGGGGGGGGGGGGGGGAGGGGGGGGGGGTGGGGGGGGGGGGGGGGGTGGGGGGGGGGGGGGGGGGGGGGGGGGGGGGGGGGGGGGGGGTGGGGGGGGGGGGGGGGGGGGGGGGGGGGGGGGGGGGGGGGGGGGGGGGGGGGGGGGGGGGGGGGGGGGGGGGGGGGGGGGGGGGGGGGGGGGGGGGGGGGGGGGGGGGGGGGGGGGGGGGGGGGGGGGGGAGGTCTCAAACCAAGGACGAACCCTGGAAAAAGGGAAGCGCACTGCCTTCACAGACATCCAGGATGCTATACACCTTTAAAGCGTTGACGCTCATGGCTTGTCACGAGCGGGGCTCAAAGGATCGCGTCGGAGCTGACAATATCATCAAACTTCTTTGCTTATGCCCCATCTGGCTTCGGGGAGGTGATAAAATAGTGAACAGGGGGTGAACAGCGGAATGTTAAGGGGGGCATGATCACTAACGATTGCTCCAATCAAAAAAACAACAACTTCGGAAACTCTAGGGCAATATAGAAAAGGAGGAATCACACGGTAGAGGCTTGCCAGGGGGGGGATGGAACGCTGGCGCAGCAACCGCTAAGCAATGATCAGCAGGGTAAAGCTGCCAAGCCAAAAGATGATCGTTTAAGAACTCCATTACAAGAAATAGACTTAGAACGCTTGGTACAAGGCCTGGGAAGGGGTTTACATACGGATGCCCTTCTTCTGAGGCGCTAATCTGAGGGACGGCGAGGGGGGGGGCGCTACTTTGAATAACAAAAAATAATCGATTTTTTTGGCATATTCAAAAAATGTGTCCGCAAGGAAAAGAGGCGGGGCCTCAAAAAGAAGCAAAGGGCGGTTTCCAGAAGTCGCATCGCGTGTAAAGACACCTGGGAAGCGTTGCACGGTGGGACAAAGACGCAATCGGGGACAGCCGGAAAGCGTCCTTAAGGGAGTGGTCCGCAGCTGCTCTATCACGCACTAGTTATGTCGAAGGAGCTAGTGGGGGTTATGGCGGTGGTGAAGTGGAGTGATCTCCCACGGGGTCCCACTCGAAAAAAATGCTACAAACGGCGGCATCGAGTAAAGATACGAGTAGTAAGCTACCACCTTTTGACTCAACAAAAAAGAAAAAATCAATTGGGAGGCGAAAAAGCACGCCCCGCGACGTAGAAGAGGGGAGAAAAACTAGGGACGAACGTTGGTCAAAAAAGAAGTGATGAGCGACAGCGTCGAAGGGGCCCAAATAAAGAAAAATTGTTGTACCGGTACGGTGCTGTACACCAGAGCAGGACGGGGCCCATTCACAGGTTGGCTCTGAATCCGGAAAATGTGCACTTGGTGGACAACGGCTTCCTAATTGTGAGGATTGTCACATGGACATGAAAGGCACATGCACTGTCAAAGAGATAATCACGAAAACAGGCTGGGACGGCCGTATCTACAGACGGCGCCGACCCGGCGATGACGAGGGAGGCCGGTTCGCACTGGGCGTTCTAATAAAAACCTTCTAATTTTAACCTCAAAAATGTTGGGGCACAGACGACTAAAGCACTGGAAACGCAAGCACTTAGGTCCTCACCAGGTGCAACTGCTGGGGTATCCAAGACGGTGAAATGGTGGATGGCGGCGCAGGGACTGTCAGGGGGTGGGATTGTCGTTGGGGGGAGCAAGTCATAACCCACAACAAGAGAAAAACAGTCGTTCTCTCTTAGCCGGGTGGAAAGCAATGCCGAAGCTGCAGCACAGGGGGGGTAAACCTTACGTCGATCATTAGGTGATGGAAAGGGGTCGAAATCAAAGAAAGGGGAAGAAGCAGCATGTAAACCTCCTGCTAGTAAGCAGAGATAAGGGCATGGTCCTGATCTAGATTTTCTACTAACTCCTCTGAAGCGTATCCATCGGGTAGGCCACGAGATCGGCGGTCCAGTATCGTTTATGAGCCCAATTCCTGGGCGGAATTTGCCGGTTTGTGGATTCCTTCCCCGATCCGATCTGAAGCCAAGAAGAGCTGAAGAAAATGAGGCCAGAGGACGCCAAGACATCGGGCAAGGGAGTCCGCACACCCTCAATAATAACGCCATCAACGTTTGGTCTAAAAGGACGTTTAAAATGCGCTGTTAAGTCTGATTTCAAAAGGACGGGGGTCCAAAAAAATTCGAACTAAAAAACCCTAGAATTCGCTGA
>Ga0179591_1287743_pt1 | contig 14630 bp, 23 predicted proteins | sample CZOMad2_1_08_16f_FD_182891 | JGI IMG/M metagenome (GOLD analysis project Ga0179591, IMG submission 182891) | Vadose zone soil fungal communities from Angelo Coast Range Reserve, California, USA - CZOMad2_1_08_16fungal (PacBio error correction) | ecosystem: Environmental > Terrestrial > Soil >...
AGTTCCCTGTGCAACTTGGAGGGTTGGGGACAGAGGGTTCGATCCTGGGGCGAGGGGCTTGGGGGAGAAGCTGTAATGACGTCATAAACTTTTGGAATCATGCGAAAGTCGAGCAACATAGGATTCCGACCCTCCGAACTCTTGGGTCGGGGATTCAAAATTGTAGGGCGACGGAACAAAAAGATTTAACACCTACGGAAATTGTAGGATAACCAGGGGTTTGTGCATAAATGAATGGAGGTGGGGGAATAGAGTATATTTCTCATTAATGAAATAGTTAAAAAGGGGTGAATTCGTGGCGTCATATTCCCAAACACACTTAATTTATATGGGTGAGTGCCAACTGGCTGTAATTATCTTTTTTAGCTCACAAAAATTTATATAACATACGAGGGGTGAAGGGGAGAAAGATTGGGAAGTTAAAACAAGGAAACGGCGAGGGAAAGGAAAGCTGCCGGGATTGTATTGTGCAAAACCAACCCTCTCGCGTCTGCGAGAAGCTAGTATTTGCAGGGAAAAATGGGGGGAGGAAGTCACTTGACGACCAGGGACCTTGAGGGGCGAAGTCCAGGAACAAAGTGGAAAATAAACACTTCCTCCTAGCCACTCAAAAGGGGGGGGGAAAGTAGTATGATAAAGACGTGGGGTTGGAGCTCTTAAACCAAAACAACAGAGCTGAGGCATCGAAGGTGGATAAGAGAAAGGTCTGGATCCTCATTGGAGGCTGTTTAATGAGGGGGGGGATAATGACGGAAGGATCGTCTCGGGCAAGGACGGGGGCGCGAAAAAGTGGGAGCGACCGAAGCGATGAAGGATAGGTTCTGGAGGAAAAAAGGAGGAAGGGATGAAGAGTAATAACTTAAACGTGGGAGAGAATCTTTTACGGATGGGAAAAGAAGGTACGAAGGCTTGATGGTGTGAGTGCCCTCAAGCCGTTCAAGGGAACAGAGCAGGGAAGGTCGGACATTGTTTAGGAACAACGCAGTTGGTGGAAAGCGCAAAAGAGGTCGGGGGATGCAGCGTTCGGTACCAAGAGGGGTGGATGAACTGCTTCAGACATCTATCCTGGAGGGTGGACGTCAATCCTAAAAAAGGTGACGGGGGGGTCAGGATTAAAAACTGAAATAGAGAAAGCTTGCAGACTAAAGGGGCAAGAAGGAGAGTGAAGCAAAGCGTAAGGAAAACGGAGGTCAAAGGAATGAGGGTCGGGGAGTTGAGGGGCTTCCTGCTCAGGGCTGGGGGGGTCGCCTGGCGATGGGGGGTAATCGCACTAATGGGAGTGGGGAAAGAGACTTCAATTTTTTTGCCGCAAGGGGGTGTTTTGCCAGCCGTAAGACGCGTGTTAGGCAAGACTGCTGATGCGAGTCAAAGGATGAGGGAAACGGACAGGCGAATTGGGGCAGCTGCCTCGTAAGCCGGATTTGGGGACTGCCCAAAAATACCGGAGCATGAAGGTCCTGAGATCATGTAAGGGGGGGAGGAAGCGGTCGGTTGGGGTGATCCCTCCTGAGTAAACAGGAACTGTGGTGAATTCACAAAACAAGAAGGGATAAAAAAAGAATCATAAGCTCAGAAGAAAGGAAGTGATCTAAAAAGGACATTAAACCAATCTTGCTTGGAAATCAATCGGCGAATATAAGATAAGGGAAACGAATAGGCCCAATCTTTCTAGCTGGTAAGGAGGGGTCAACTCAAAGAAAGGGAAGGTGGGTCTCCCGACATAAATCGTGATATGAGGGGTGTCGGGGAAAATAGGCGGGAGTGCAATCAACTTAACTCTACTTCTTAAGGGGAAGGGAAAGGGGAGCTGAAACGGGAGAAGAATTCCGTGAAACAACTCCCTATCTTGAAAAGAAACTAGGAGAGGCAAGACAAGGGAAGAAAATGGACATACAGCACTTCTTATAAAGCGGGGAATGGGGGGGTAGTAGCTCAAGGGGATTTCGCCATCTGTCACGAAGACGAGGGAAGGGACGATAAGGGGTGGTTAATATGATTCTTTTATTTTCAGGAAGAATAGATAATGAAAACACCTTATTCTGCCTCAGATAAATAAACCTCAACATAGAGAAAAGTAGGGAAGAAAACAAGGAGTCGTCCAGAAGCGAAGAAGTCGCCGTCCCTATTTCATCCACAGGCCAGAGGAAAACATAGGAGGGGGGGGGGGGGGAAGGGGGGGTTTCAATTTTCTACAAAGAACTCGACTTCACAGGGGATGAGAAAGGAGGCCCTAGAAAAAAAAGGGAAAAGGGGGCGGGTTGTACGCGGGTCTGAGGTGAGAGATACTGGAATTAAACAGGAAAAAGAAAGAAGGGGGGCGCTAAGGGGAAAGGGAGATAAGGGGGACAGTATTAGACAACCAAGGGAAAAGGGAAAAGTCGGCAAAGAGGGGGAGAAAAGGAGGGGTGAGAAGTATTCATGAAAAAGAAATGAGGGGGGGGGGAGGTTTGGGGAACTACAGGGGAGGGGGAAAACTATTAGTCTCAGGGAAAAGGAACATCTCGAGTGACAATGAAGGTAGAGGAGGGATGGAAGGAGTGTGGGGGTAGAGGACAACTTAATGGGAAGGAGGGTGTTAAGAAGGGAGGGGAGTGAAAAAACAGGCCAAGGTTACGGGCAGGAAAAAAGGGAGGGGGTTACCCCTGATGAGGGGAGAAGGAAAGTGGGAAAAAGGAGAGAAAAGTTTAAGGGTCAGGGAAAAAAAAGGGGAAAGAGGATTTCCCCCCTTACATGATTTCTAAAAAAAAAAAAAGCCAAATCTTCAGATGGGGGGGAAGGGGGGTGAGCTATCCACGGGAACAGAAAGGGAAGAGACACGAGGAGGGGCAAGGAGGAGTCAAAAATAGGAGGGTGCAAAAAAAAACAGGGAAACTTGGAAGGAAAGGGAAAAACCTCGTTTATGGCCGATTAGAGCGGAACAAAAAGGGGTCCATATGCAAAAAAAAGGGAACAGACATTACGTAAAACTTTGACATAGTCACCTACACGTAGGAAAAATACGAGGACCTCCGGGTGGGGAAGCAAGTGGCGGGAGGGGGGGGAAAAAAATAGTTGTTCACCTCCTATTGCTCAAACCGTCCAGGCAGTGGAAAGTGAAGTGTCTTTCAGGAGGGGAAGAAAAAGGGGAAAAAAAAAAAAGAGAAAAAAGCCGCCACAAGGAAAAGATCAACCCCCTAAGGAACCAAGATGGGCGAAGGTCCAAACCCGGAAACCAGGGGAGGCAAAGCTAACTATTCAAGTCCTTAAGACTAGGAAATTTTCCCTGTACAAAAGAAAGAGAGAAACGAAGGCTTGGAAGATACCCCTAAAGGCTCCCACTAGTAATTTGACCGCGAGGGCATCGCGAACCAACATAAATTACATTAAAGTCCGGACAAAGGGGGGAGGGGAAAGGACATCCACCGAAGGGGGAAAGACCAGTCAAATGGGGTGGTCAGGCTTACAAAGAAAGGGGGGGACCACAAGATAAATCGAACTGACCGAGTCAAAACTTTAAAGCCTGGGGGCTCGCAAAATTCTGATGAATATGGGAAGACATCCAGCCAAATGGCTAACCCTCAAATAACTCCAACATGAACCTAACGAGAGGACTGAAAATACCAAGGAATGGGGGAGGGAGTGAAAACACACAACTCTAGGAACAAACGTTTGAAAGATGGGAGAAGACGGAAACCTCAACCAACAGTCGAGAATCAATAAGACAGGAAAACCCCTGGTGAGTGGATATGAAGAATCTACGGGAATTTGCCTTTCAGAAGTTTCGCTAAAGAGGAAAGGATGCCCGACAAAAAGGAAAAAAGGGTCAGGTCAATTACCAAAAAATCCGAGGAAGAGCGGCAAGTGGCCCGGGTTGGGGTGCACAAAGAACAGCATTTTGCCATTCCATATTGGGTTGCTGGAAAAAAAAAAAGGGGGGGGACAGGGGGGAACAAAAAATTTGGAAAGAAGGGGCATTAGAAGGGAAATTTGGGGGCCGCCACACATGAAGCTACGCGATATACAGACCAAACAGGCCGCACCATCCCAAATTCATGGAAAAGCGAGACTGAACGAAGGAAAGTCTGGAAAAAACTCGTGGGTAAGGCGCACTAGGAAAAGGCATCGCCATACGACAACAAAGAAGGTTCCACCTGGTGTGTATATAACAAAACTTCTAACAAAGTCGGTGGGGGGCCCGTAACCAGAAAGAGAATAACCACGCAGAAAGGTCTAATCCCCATCATGGACTATCCCCTTTGCTTGTGGGACGTCGATAAAGACCGAAGGTACTAACGAATAACAGCGCTGAGGAATCGGCGAAAAAAACCCACACAAGTGGGCAAGTTTTCTTTCGTCTTGAAATGGGACAAAGAATTAGGAGTGGAAGATTATCCAAGAAATGCCCAGCCTCGACTAGGTTGAAAAGGGGAGGGGGTTTGGAACTACGCGGTGACTAACCAAGGTAGGCTCTCAAGATATGATAGTATACCCTTCGTTTGAAGCGAGGACCACATAAAAGAAGAAAGTTTGGGGGGGGGGGGATGGCTACTCGAGAGAAGGGAGGAGAACCATATGATAAAAAGAACGCACGCCTTCATCGTCGGGATTCAAAAATCGAATGAAACAGACGGAAGGAGTGTTTGGGGAATTCCACGATCGAGTTATTTCAGTAGATCCAGGATTGATCAAAAAAAAAAGGAAAAACAGGGGGACAACGATGAGAACTTCTGCGGATTAAAGATGAAGTAGCTCCTAGGGGGGAATCGTCGGCCAAGTTCCTAGTATGTGGAGGTAAAGGGGGGAAACCCGTCTGTGGGGAGTGATGAAGATGGAAGTAATTGCTTCGGAAGAATGAAAGTAAACTTTTGTGAGTTGTTGAGATCTTAGAAGACATCCACTAACAATGAAGTGAGGTGGGGCCTTGGCGGGGAGGGGGGGATCGGAGAGGTGGGGCCATGCGGCCTCTGTACGCGATGGATCAGTAGAGCAAGGAGGGGGAATTTTCGCAAAGTGGAGTAAACACCTTGAAACTGGCGTATGAAATATGCACGAATGGGATGTTGGGAAAAAAAACCCCGACAGGATGCAGGCAAGCGTCGACCGAGGTGGTAAAAGACAAAGAGAAGGTCATTTGGGAACTAGTCAAAGGGGGACATGAACTGAAGGGTTTTGTAACCAATTGGCGAAATTACAGTCACGTAGAAGATCCGGCACCAGTCCGCAGACCCTTCCATTTTGGGGGACAGGGACTTGGGAGTAAACACGGGTGGTTGGGAGAGCATTCCAACTCTCAGCGGTTCTCCTGCATGAAGAAGGGGTTGAAGGAACGGGAAGAAGGTACTAAGAGCATATTGATACTTCAGTCGGTGGGGAGTATTGGGGAGGGCGTTAGGGGGCTCGTGCTCAGGGGAAAAGACTGGGGGGGGCACACTCCGTAAGATCTGAAGGTTTCAATAGTGGAGGGGGGGGGCCCGTACGTTCATGTTTTAAGGGCCATCGAGCGGTGGAACTGACGTTCCCTGAAAGTCTGGGGAAAAAAGGGTGGGAAGGATGTTCCAGACTTAAGGCTAGGGCTTATGGTGGTTCGCGATTCGGCTTCAGGGTGCCAAAGAGTCAAAAGAAGATCGGGGTTAGGGTCTCTTGGGGGGACCATACATCGGTGAGGTATTTTGTAAAGGAACTTGTTAATCGATTCTGATATCTTTCAGCTGTAAAAAAAATGTTGAGCCCCAAGACGTTTGGGGAACATGAGGGAAATAGCTTCCCAGGGTGTCCTTAGTGTCGTGAGGCGTCAGGCTGCTGAGAGAGGGAAGTGGGAGGGTCCCATGAGAGTAAATCACGCGGAAAGGTGAAATAATGGGGGAAGACCAAAGAAAGGAGTAGGGGAGAACCACAAGGGGGCACTGGAGGACTCAGAAGGATGACGGGATTTGCAGTTGAAGTGACTAAGATGTAGAGATTCGGGGTAGTGGTTCCGGGCAGGGAAGATGGGCCGTCGAATAGGAGCACCAATAAGAGAGTCACAAATAGGGGCTCTGCCTAAGAAATGGGGGACCTGTTGTGTTTGGGGCCCAATAGCGGAACTTAACTACCATACAGGATCTAATAGGGGAAGGCGGGTTCAATTCGTGTCGTGGTCGGGACGATGAACCAGTTAAGATATCAGGGAACAAGGGGAAGGGGGAAAAGAAAAAGACTTTCTTGGGGGGGAGCCTTAAAGGTCGGGGGGGTTATGCTTGCTGCAAAGGAAATTTGAAAACACAGCCTTGAAGGGGGGGGAGAGTTGGAAATTGCCCTAGAATCCTGATCTTAACGGGCAGGTGTATCCGACACGAAGGTCACAGGGGGGAAAGAAAGACACCAGACTTCTTACAGTATTACTTCATTTTTCAAGCAGAGGGGAAAAGTCAATCGGAGTAATAAAAAAAGACTGAGACTTTTGCAAAGTCGTCCTTTCCCTCAAGAATGATGGTCAGAGGGGGGAAGGGTGAAAGTAAGGGTCATACCCTCCAACAACCTTTGCGGGAAATCTTTCTAAGAGATTACTTTGTGTCGCTGGCGAGGTACACTGTCTTCTTCAGGATCAGTCTCAAGTAGGGAAGGATGTCGGGCATTGACGCTCGAGGACCGAACCGAACGGACACACCGAACGCGTAGTATTTACTAGGGCCGCCACAGGGACAAACGAAGAGCAGCAAAGAGAAAAGAAAAAGTACGTCCGGGAAAACGACCGCTGACGGAAATAAGGGAAGAGTAGTACTAAGGGCTTAAAAGAGGTAAGAGAGGACTCCTTAACTCCATTCTATGGGGGGGGGGGGGAAATTAGGAAAATTATGAAAAAGGAAGTAAGGGGGGGGGGATATGACCGCTCTCTCAAAAAAAAACATCTTCTTAGGAGAAAAGAAAAAAAAATAGAAAAACCATCGCTTTCCAAGTTAGCCTTACGCTGGAAGGGAAAAGATAGGGTAGAAAAGAAAGTCGAGGCTCCCTCGAAAGGGAGAAAAACGGGGCAGCGGGGCGGAGGAGTTCTTTGCTATCTGGGAGACCTATAAGAAGGGGGCGTCTCCATGGCAAGATACTCGGGGTGGTTTCCTTCGGCCTTGGGAAGGGGAGGTACTCGCGCCAGGGCCAGGAGCATCCTGACATGACTAAGGGAGAGAGACCCAGGGAAAAAGAAGCAATGGGGAAAGAACACCAAAAAGAAGATGCAGGAAGGCTAATAGCAATCAGTGTCGCAAAACCCAGCATGGGGGCTTATTCAAACTGAAACGGATTGGAGGATGGGCAACGTAGTGGCCACTATTAATATAGGTACCGTGTAGGACACAGAACTGGGAGCTGGAAAGGGGGGGGGATCATTTAATGGGAGGATGGGGGGATGGTAGTCTGGGTAAAAAACCAAAAGGGCATTATGGGATGCTCACTTCAAAAGGGGAAGGAGAAGGTTTGGGGGAGAGCAAAAGAAAGGCTTAATTTCTCTCACCTGAGTTCATTGAAGAAAAAGGTTCCATCTAATATCAGCCCCAAGGAGGATTTTACCCCTTCACCTGTAGTCATTGGGGGGAGCAGTCACACTCGGTTTCCATAATATAAAGAAGGAAAACGAAAAAGGGAGAGCTCGAGAGAAATCGTAAAGTAACGCCGAACCGGCACCAAGTGCAAAGCACTTCTGAAGGGGGAAGCGGAAAAAAGGGAGGGGAAGGAGAAACTTGTATTGCAACCCACACTACGATTACCCCCGGTCTTGTCCAGACAAACCATACCAACCGATAACCAAAAGGTACCAGAGGGTAAAGACTACCTTCCATTCAGTGAGCTGGCAGAAATCTCCGGCCATTGGTGGAGGAAAGCTGTCTTGACGGGGCTCCAATGAAAGGAGTTCAATCAGGAGGTCCGTGTCTTTCCGCAGCATTGGGAAACAACCCTCTAACCAGAAGGAAGAGGAGCAAGAGAGAATTATAATCCAAAAAGGTCACAATGAATGAGAGGGGAAGAAAGGCCCCCCTTCGGTTGAGTTAAACGGGGAAAAAAAGGAGGGAACAGAGGTCAAATCGATTACCTGAGAATCAAATCACCTGCCGCCGTCGCAGCCTTCCTTCCCCAGAGAGACGAGGAGATGGAGGGAAGGGGAAGGGGGAAGGAAATCTCGAACCATCAAGATAAAGGGAGGAGGGAATGAAAAGGGGCGTAGCTGGAAAATACAAAGCATATCCGAAACGAATAGAGAGTTGGGATACAAAACAGGAAAAAAAAAACTCGGTCCTACATAACCTAAGAAAGAACTAGTGAAATCCGCTTAGGATTCTGGCACATACACCCCAAAGGCGGCAGGGGGGAAAAAAATAGAGGGCACTATACATACCAGACACTTTCCCCATCATCAAAAACATCTCATAACGAGGACTCACTACCTCCGAAGAAAGAGACTGCCACGAAAAAGCAGCTCATAGGTTACATGGGGGGGTGTGGAGAAAAAGAAAAGGAAAGACAACCAAGGTACGAGAATCGGAAAAGGCCACAAACCCGGTTGAGGTGTGAGATGAATGGTTGTCGGGAAAAAGTGGAAAGGGGGGGGGGGAAAAAGATTTCAGTCGACAATCAGGAATGGGGGGGGAGTCCCGAAATAAACCTTGGGAGTAATTTACAAAGTCAAGTTAGAAGGAAAATAGGAAGGAGAACTAAGGGGGGTGGGTTTTGGCACCTGCACAGACAATAAAACAAAGTGCAATTTAGGTCAATGCCTGTGCAGGGGGGAAAATATTTTGGAGAAAAAAAGGTTAACACAGGGGGGGGGGTTGGGAAGAAGATCTAACTGTGTTGAACAATCAAACACGATGGAAACCTCTCGCTAAAAGTTACAGTCTCCATATCCTCAAATTTCGAAGGTGTGAAGGGGACGGGGTCAGTACGAGACCAAAAAGAATTGTTGACAAACTGAGGGGGTGAAAGGGGGTGGTCAGAAACAAAGTACTGGCCGAATACGGTCCAATGCTTTGGGGGGGGAATAAGACGCAAAAAAAATAACTAGAAGAATTAAAAATGTGGAAAAGCCAGAATAGCACCACGATAGTGAATGGCACCCAAGACCGCATCTGAGATTCCCCCAGTTTCTTGTGGACGTAAAAGAAAATATATGAAGAGATGAATAAAAAGAGAAAGAGGGACGAAGGACATCGGGACGACCCCAAACCCAGCAATGCTGTCGGGCAAGTCGAGCTTGTAATGGGACCAACAAAGGGGGGGAGAAAAAGAAGTGGACTTAATCCTAACATAACTCAATGCACGGTAGCGCGAGTGAGAGAAAAAAAAGGGGAAAGGGGGTGGGGTAGAAAATGTGAAAGAAGAAAACTAAGTTGAGCAAAAAAAAGGAGGGAGGAAAGAAGATAAAGGAGTGGGGGTGTATCTAGTGAGTAAAAAAAAAAACCATGTGGAGACTCGAGAAGTTCCTTTCAAACATTACACTGAAGTCTGGGAAGGCAGAGGGTAGTAAAGGAAAAAAGAGGGAGGGGAAATAAAAAAAGGTAAAGAGGGGGGGGTGGGGGGGTCGCGAGGTAGTCGGCCGAAAACGGCTGGTCCGGTCATAGCTGTGATCAAGGTCCCCTGGGGGGGAAGAAGGAAAAAAGTAGGAGGGGGGGGACAAGAGTAGTACCAGAAAGGGGTGTATCCTCTTGGATGCTCTGGGTCCAAGACTTTTCCCTAGAAAGCAAAGGAAGATTGGGAGGACAAAGGGGGAAGTCTTTTGCCAGGAGATGAATGAATGGGGAGGGAGGCGAGGAAGTTCAAAGAGTTGGAAACAGCACTTTTGGGGGGGGGGGAGAAACCGAGGTGAGCTCGGGAAGAATTGAACGCCTCTCAAACCAAGGGTATGGTGAGTGCTGTGGCTGGGGAAGGGAAAAAAAATTTTTGAAAAGACGGGTTTAGAAAAGTTTAGGATCGAGGAAAACGGTCCAAATTTCCCCGAGTGCAGTCCCCCCGGCTTAAGAAAGATGCAGGGGGGAAAGTGCGGGGGAGGGGGGAAAAAAACCCTAGGGAGAACGACATCTGCCTCGAGCGAAGCTGGTAAGCAAAAAGGATTTGTCGGGAAGAAATTGGAAGATGGAAGGCAAGGGAAGGATTGGGAAATTTCACTAAAGTTCCAAAAGGGGAAGTGGAATGGACACATCCGCTCAACTCAGGGTTGGGACGTGTTCTTGACATCGGTGGTCTGAAAGAGGATCAAACCTCAGATCGGAAAAATGAGTTGCTGCAGAAAGATCGTTTTGGGGGGACTGAATTCCAGGTCCGGAGTTCGAATAAAGGTATTGAGATCTAAGTGATAGTGGGACAAGGGCTGGGGGAGGGTAGAGTGCTCGAAGGGGGGGGGGAAAAAAAGGATACGGGGGGGGGGAAAGAGGGTGCTCCGAGAGAGTAGGGAGGTTCGTGGGGGGGAAGTAACCGCGGTGTCTGCAGAGGAGACTGGAAACTTTTGACTGAAATGGCCGTAGCCCCTGGTCCTTCAAAAGAAGGATCAGGGGGAGTGGGGGGGGGGGGGAACGAGGTGACTCTTCCAGGTGAAAGGTCAGAGGAAGAGTGGGGGGGGATGTAGCAGGGTTTGGGATGCCAATCTTTTGAGAGAGGGGGTGGGGGGAAGGAGAAAGGGGAATAGGTTCTGATGTGCAATTTTCGAAATTGGAAACTAAACGGAGAAGGGGGTTTGTGAAGGGTCGCAACAGCATCCCTTAGTTTGAGGGCTGGGGCAAGTAGGAAGGAAGAAGGGGCCTTAAATCTTTTGAAAAAATGTTTGGTGGCGATGACGGAATTGAGAAGAACAAGGGGGCAAAATGGAGGCATAAAATTGGTCACCAAAGAACTGAGGCAGAAAAGGAAGAGCTCAGTAATAGGAACTTACGTGGACGGGGAGTACATAGGGGTAAAGCACCAGCTTTACTGGGTCCGTTGAATTGTGGGGGGGAATGAGAAGAAGGTGGAGGAGGGGGGGGGGGAACACAAATAAGTTATCAAAGGTGTGGGGCGCTGAAAGGAGAGTGCCTTTGCCTGGGTGGGGGGGTTTGGCCCTTGCTACGGGGGGGGGAAGGAACAGGGGAGACTAGATTGGGGTAAAAATGTCAATGCGTGCGTTTCGTAGAAAGAATGTACAACTTAAGGAAAGAGGTTTTTACTGCAAGGAAAAAGAAGGTGAGGGGGGGGAAAAAGAGAAGGTGGCTGTTGGTAATTGGGCCTTAAAGGAAGGCATGTGAACTAGAGTCACGGAACCTTCATTGTGACAGAAGACAGGTTGACGTGTGGGCTGAAAGGAAATTGATCAGTGAGGCTGTGGAAGCCTCGTGACAAGGCTCATACCCTGGTTAGACTACCAATCAACCATAAAAAACATCATAATACCAACGGAGGAAGAGATGGACTGGCACCTTCGTTTCCCCTCGCAGGGAGGGAAGAGGCCGAGGGGAAAGAAAAAGGGGGGGCGGGGCCCGCCAGCAAGTCCTTGGATCGGTGGAAAGGGTTTGGATGATCAAGATTTACCAAAAGGACCAGAAGGTTGGGATCGTAACAAAGTGTAGTTCTTTCAAAAGAAGCCTTGGTTGCACAGTCCTCCGGGGGAGGAAGGGGACTACCGCGACCGGGTGGGAGGAAAAGGGGTAAATAAAGTGCATGGGCCGCATTAATTGCTCGCTTGACAAACTTCCAGAGAGAGATTGCTCTAGAAGAAAAAAAAAAAACACAACGGGGGGTAAGAAAAAGGTAAGGAAAAAAAAAAAGTGGGTGCTTACCGGCCTGCTTCTTCTTTCCTCCATTTTAGGAAAACGGAGAGAGGCTATAAAAAGAATCAGAACATACGTCAACTACCTCTTAGGGTAACTGGAAGATGAGACGGAACTGTCTTGAAAAAATATGGGTACTTGAATGGGCTAACTACTATATGGGTATGATAATTTTCTGAAGGAGGGGTGGGAGGGAGAAGAAGAGAGAAAACAAAAAATTATTATTAAGAACAGAGAGGGAAACAGAACACCTCCATCAAAGAATCTCTAAAGGGCATCCCAATATAGTCAGGAGAAGTAAGTACTCTGCGTCCCTATCTAGGGGGCAGACAAGAACAGTAAGAGGAAAGAACACCTATTCAATATGGCAGAAGTCATCTTCGGGGATAGGGTTTCCGGAAACTGGTAAGGAGCGGCTGTTGGGAGAATCCGCCGTGCCGATTTACATACGCGGGAGTGTGGGAAGAGAAAGTCTTGATGAATGGGGAATGAGTTAAGGGTCCAGAAAAAGCCCAGCAGGGACCATGAAAACAAAATTACTTACTCTCGTACACCTAGTGAAGGCGGAAACAAAAGGGAAATAAAACATGCGCAATAATGAATGCCCTCTAAGGAAGGGAGGGTTTTTAACTTCAATGGTAAAGGGGGGGGGGGGGGGGGGGTGGGGGGAAAAAAAAAAAAAAGATGGCCCACACTATTTTATGCGCCCACGAGGGAAAAAGAGTGGCTAAATGAGACACCCATCATAAATTTAAACAGTCATGGGGGGGAGGAGAAGGGGGAAGGAGGAGGTGATGGTCATACCACAAAGGGGAGGCGGCGTTGAAGACTAAAAAAATTTTGTCTTTAAAAGGATAAAAACAACGAAAAAAAGGAGGAGGGGAACCACACTACCCGGAGGGGAAATTGAGAGTCCATTTGAAAGGCAACACTAGCAGCACTCAACCAAAGTGTCACCCCTGTGAAAGGTGATCCACACTCAAACAGAGCTCGAGATTTTGCCATATATCAGGGAAAACAAAGGACCGCGTGACAAAAACACTGCGCAAAAAAGAACCTGGTAAGGGAAGAAAAACCGGAAACAAAAACACTAGGAAGGCGTGAGGTAACACTTGTGGGGGAAAAGCAAGGAAGAGGAGAAGGGGGAAAAACCACGGTCGATTCTGCCAGGGGGACCCCATACCGTCTAGAACAGACTTTACCAATCAGTAACAGGGTCAACGAAATGGAACACGTAACCACCGAAGAGCTTCCAGGCGAGAACAGGGAGGGGGTGCGCAGAAGTCACGTTGGTGTGCTAAGTACAGGACTGGACTGGGGCAGAAAAAATGGCGAATTGCAAAAAACGGCCTTGTCGGTCGGTAGAGGAAAGGAAGGGACATCAGGGAACAAAGTCCCTCGACCTTATGCCGAGAGATCGTGCGACAAACGAGGGAGATCCAGGGAGAAAGAGGGGAGGGGAAATTGCCTCAATACACCCTTAAAGGGGGGAGCAAATAATGCATGAACATAGAGCATTTCGAGCCCAATCAGAGAGAAAAAGGAAGGTAAAGGTGGGGGGGAGTCTAAAAAAAGGAAGACCTCGCGCTGAAGATATAATGATAGTAATATGGGAAGGAGGGACTCGATAACAACAAAGAAATAGAGGGAGGGAGGTGGAAAATACAAAAAAACTTCCAACACTTGGCGCCTTCAAACACAGCTCCTCATAAAAGAACCTCAGTCAGAAGTTCCGACCAAAAACGAACCGAGCAAAAAAGGAAAGCTTGAAGAAAGAAAAGAAGGAAACACAACAGAGTAAGAGTATTGGGAGGTCAAACCGCTTCTCTCCCAACTAGAAGGGGCATAAGTATATCAAGATCATGACATAAAAGCATCGACCTCCATATATCAAGTCTAGAGAGAAAGGGAATACATTTAATATAATCTAAACAAAAGACCGGATGGGGTCGGCTCAAAAAACAAGAACGGTGTGCTGAGGTGTGTATAAGAAAAATGTTCAATCCACAAGAGGTTACATAATGGACATGCCCTGAACTTTTGAAGGGGGGGGAGTTTGTAAATGCTACTTTACTTCTGGGAGGGGACAAGTGGGGGGGGGGGAAGAAATTGCCTATAACACTGAGGTAGTCCCAAAATTAAAAGGTTTTCGTCGGTGGGGGGGGAGTACGATCAGAGCTTTATATTAGGACGAGAGAGGGGGTTTGGGTTACACCTGAACATACCAATTGGAACGGAATAGAGTCAACAGCAAAGATCCGGGGTTTCGGGGGGGGGTTAACGGAAGAGGGGGGGGAGAATGTAAAATCACGGGGAAGGAGAGTCTACCCTAGGGTTTGGCAGAATCAAAAAGGGGAAACGTCGCAAGCTAGATTACAAGTCAAACATCGAAAATTCAATTGGGGTGATGTGTAGATGCGAATGGAAGGACGAAGAGAACCACTGGAGTCTGTGGACGGAAGCAATTCTTGGGAAAGAGAGGGCAGAGGGGAACAGACTCCTAGCAAATAAGAAGCAATAGAACTGTTTTCCAAAACCATCCTAACCAAGAAGAAAGGAAACAGGGAAAAAAGGATTTGGGGGGCGTCCCCCGGCCGAAATACACACAACCAGAGAGGAGGAGAGAATAAGAATTTGCTATATTCATCTTGTGGACGGAGAAAGAAAGAATAGGAAGGACTCCGGAGACAGAGAGAGGAGGAAGATCGTGCGAAAACACACGAACAGCCCGACAAGAGGGAACTGGCTGGGAAAAGTCCTCTGGTAATGGAACCCGGATGAATGACGGCGTAAGGGTCACGAGGGCCGAAAGCAACCGAAGGGGGGGCATCATGACGCTAGTTGAAAAAGGGGTTTGGGGGGAAGGTTGAAACTCTGAATACAAAACACACA
>Ga0179591_1302865_pt1 | contig 14629 bp, 15 predicted proteins | sample CZOMad2_1_08_16f_FD_182891 | JGI IMG/M metagenome (GOLD analysis project Ga0179591, IMG submission 182891) | Vadose zone soil fungal communities from Angelo Coast Range Reserve, California, USA - CZOMad2_1_08_16fungal (PacBio error correction) | ecosystem: Environmental > Terrestrial > Soil >...
TTTCATTGGAAAAGAGAAATGGGGAAAAAAGAGAAACTCAGCGGACCGCCTTCGGATTCATTAAATAACTGGTTAGAAAGGTACCGGAAGAACACAGGGGGGGGAAATACCTGTAGGGGAACGTCACCTTCATACTACGGACATGAAACTCTGGATCAAGGCGCGGTGCCTCAGGCGGCGGTAAAAGCGAGCGCGGGAGGGACCCGACTTCAACAACCAAGGGCACCTTCAATTCCGAAAGGTCAGAGCACTTTAAGTCAGTGGAAGCTCCCGGGAGGGGGCTGTACAACCTACAAGACGAGACTCCCGGAAACTCAGAGACGCCAAGGTGATCGCAACTATCTATGCGTCTCGGAGGCTGGATGTCCAGGCAGTGAATGTTGGGAAGAAGGAAGGGGGGACCGAAAGTCCTTGTACCAACGGGGGCTATACCACTTAGAAAGAAACCAGTCTCTATTAGGGCTGGATGGGTTTAGAAATCCAAGCAGAAAGGAGGAGGCAGGTAATGGCTCGACAGAGGACTAACGAATCTCATTTACTCTACGCCTGGGAACACAGCTGGGAGAACAGGGAAGAGGGAAAGCAAGACGTATGGGAAACCCTCGATTATGTGCCATAGAGGGGGGAGCTCACGCTTGCGCGGCGGAGGAAGACCTTGAAAGAATTTTCCACAGCCTCCCTAGGAGGAGGAAGAGGAGGGACGAGAAGAGAGAATGGAAGATGACTGTGAAAAGCACTCCGACCTACCCGGAATAGGGCCTGTTGGATTAGAACCATCCAGGGAAAAGTTTCGGGCATCCGAGAAACCTATTTTGGGGGGGAAGGTCAAGAATTAAAGTCCGCGCAGAGAACCTTGCGGAGGAAGAGGACTGTCGTCTGACTCTCATCTTTAGATGAAAAAGGGGAGGGGGAAAAACGTGAAACTGCCAATTCGATACGTGTCGTCCCACAGGATGGGTTGGGGGGGGAGCTTCGCAAAAGACAACTATTATCGCGGAGGTCGATGTGCGGGGCACGAAAAGGGAATGGGGTCCAGACGTTGAAGGGGTTGCGGAGGGAGCTCACGTAATGAACGAGGTTAGAGGGAAGACAAAATCTCCTCATAGGAGCTAGAAAGACCAACGGGCAAAATGCAGAGGACCGTCGGCTCTAATACTGACGAACACGGGGGCGATTCGAAGAGAGTTGGGAGTCATTGCAAAAAATCATCAGGGAAAGCGGCGGAGGAGATCAGAAGAGTTGACTCACTTTTTACGGAAACCGAGGTTTCGCTCGGGACTGAGAAAGAAAGAGGTCCAGTCACGCCAAAGAATAAGCGGTACATCGAATCTTTTGTCAAAAGAAGACAAAGAACTGAAAAAAAGATCCGTCGCGGGGAGCTCCGTCCGTATTGTGACGGCTTGTTGGGGCGCTCCGCGCTGCTGGGAGAGGAGGGAGGTAGGATGGGGATAAAGGAGAGAACAACCATTCGAGGATCACAAAGCAGGGAGAAAGGAAGAAAAGAAAGAAAACAGAGGATCCAACAACTATCTGCAAGGGAGAGAATGGCCTGGTTCCAAACAAAAGAGCTGCGGGGAACGGGGGTTAAATTTCTTCGCGTAGGTCACCCTTGATGTGAACGATGAAGCGGAAATGTCCGAGGACGATCATTACGGGAAGCCTTTACAGAGGGAGAAATCTGCGAGATCGATGACCGGCGCCATTTGGGCGGGCCGAATGAGGGCGGGGAGGCAGAAAAGACTTTGACTAAAGGATGCTCACGTGAAGGGACTGAAGACGAGGCGACAATTGATTAAAATAATCAGACGTTAAATGATAGGATAGAGTACGAAGGCACCACAGGGGTCAGGATTAAAAAAAAAAGAATGGTGTTGGCTCAAGGTAGGGGGGGGGTGGAAGTAATTTTATTCGGAGAACTGCTGCGGGAAAACGGGGGGAGAGAAGAAAGGAGTAAAACACCCCCTCGGGGTTTCAAATTATACAGAGGGGCCATTCTTGAAGGAAAAAAGGGAGCACCAGGAGCGCTCTCGGGGTCCGGTATCAATACCATTCGGTAAGGAAAAAAAAAGGAGACCGTCGGCAACATGGACTTTTGGAGGATCCGCTGCCTCAGAGAGGAAGATGATCTCAGGAAATGATTTAACATTAGACCCGTCCTAGTCCGCAAAGAAGTTGCCCACAGCAATGTCTCTAAATGTCGCGCTTCCCAGCCCTGGGCTAATACCATGAAGGAGGAATGGCGCCAAGGAGAGAGGGGAAAATAAGACAGGACCTTCGGGCTGTCGCCTGCATTTACGATCCAAGGACGGACTAGGCCTTCTGCTAACTCAGCCGCACGAGTGTTGAAGGCGAATTCAGGCTGGGATAAAAAAGGGTGGGATGAAGAAGCCTTTGTTGAGCCTTTTGAGTTCTATCTGGAAAGACGGCAACTCCTGAGGAAGATATTGGACATACTCAGCGACTAGAGGGGCGGACAAAGCCCTAAAATGAGGAGACACCCAGAAGAGACTCATATGATCCAAAAGAGTTGAGAAAAAGAAAAGGGCAGGCACCTGAAGGTATTAATCGTTGGGGCCCGGGGCCGCTTTCGCGACGGCCGGGGACATGGAATGAGGATCATACATCCAGAACCACCGGGGAAGAGGGGCAGCCTTTCAATGATCAAAAACTTTTGTTCGGGATCAAAAAGGGAAGGGGAAAGAACCGGAACTCACAGGACATCCTCTGATTCGGAATTTACCCAAATCCTGACGCTCAACGATACTCCGCAAAGCTTCGTGGTCCCGCTTGACAGCGCACGGAGGCCGAAAATATCGAGCCGGGCTTTCAGGTGGGGAGAGGGAGAAAAGGATCAAAAAAAAAACCAACAACAAACAGATGGGGGAATTCCGAGTCACCCTAACAGAGACGATACTTACTCTCTACTGATCATGAGCTGGCAGACAAGAGAGGAAAGGAAATGGTAAAAGCAGCGCGATGAGGAATTATGGGGAGCATTAGACCAGCGGGAAAGATGAGAGGGTTAAAATCTCTGTAGGCCCCTGGAAATGTGTGGGAGGAAACGGATTTCTTAGCCTCGGATCGGGAACAGGGGAGAGAGCGAGCTTCAACTAAGGACGAAGGGAAAAGGGGTGCCGTCAGATACAGCGTGGCTGAAGTCCGAGCGTCGGGGAAGAAGGAGGGAACGTCGGGTTCTTCCAATCGACTGGCTATGAGAGGTGAAACGACTCGGTGCCGGGTGCAGGCCGGGAGGGAAGGGCATCAGGCTGCCACTCTGCGAATGAAAGTCTGTCAACGAGAGGTAGAAGCGGCGGCGGGGCAGAAGAGAGAGACGGGGCCAGGTGGGTCCCACACCTTATATATTTTTTCAAAAAAAGGCCGGGAAATCGCCGGAAAAAAGGCGAACCGGGCGAGTTCAGGTCCAGCAGATAGCAGGCCCGCGCAATGCGGAAGACGAGAACAGTCTTAACCCTTGTCATTAAGGCTGGCTTCAAAACCAGCGGGGAGAGGGAAAGAGGTAAATGGTCTCCGATTGCGGGTGCGGGCAAGAAGCGAATGAGAAAGGAGGACGGGGTTCCCGCTGCGGGGGGAGGAATCCTACGCTCGGCCCGGGAGGATCGGTAGAGAGCAATCTAAAAAAACGAGAGCAGAGGAAGAGGGGACCTCACCCAGGACGCTGACCGGGTCGACGAAAGGTCTTGGGGTTTGTCATGGGTAATTGATCCTAGGGGGCAGACGAAACCTACTCTCCAGTGGCAGGCATATAATATTCCAAGAAAACACGGAGAAAGAAAAAAGAGTTAAAAACCGGGGGCGGTTGAGGCCCGTCGGAGAACGTGGTACAGACGGTGAGTCTTTAAGTCAAAAAAAATGATGCCAACAAAATGATTTGTGAAAAAAGAAGGAATCCGCTAACTGCTGGGGTCAAGTGGGCCTGGGCGTTGGGGGAACAGGGCGGGAAGAGAGCGAAAGCCGGTAAATAGAGATGGAATCAAGGGTATGTTATCTGACGGGAAGGAAAAAAATCGCGCGGTCCCTCCATTAGGACCGTGTGGCAACCGCACGCAGGATAGGAAAAAGGCAAGTGGACTGCCAGTTCCTTAAAAAGATTGAGAAAACGCCTGTACTAGAAGGACGAGTCTCTGCATCTATCGTCGAAGCAAAAAATCAGTGACGAGCACCCTCACGGGACAAAAGGTAACCACCCGCGACTGCAGCTGTTTTGGGAAACCGCGGGGGGGGTGGGGGGGTTTTTTCCTGAGAGAAAACGGAAGATATTTGGAAATAACTGCTTATCACTGAGCGTACAGGAAGACGTTAATGGGCCGTAATAGGTTGCGTTTCATAGGTCGGCAACCAAAGGGGACCTCAAGGAGAGAGGAAGCGGACCAAAAAGACTGAAACTCCTTACTACCGAGAATGCGTCTGATCGGATTATGGGAAGGGTAAAGGCAGACTCGATTTGAAAATCATCATGGGGTAGTGGGCGTGCCTGGTCAGCGCAGCCCGAAGGAGGAAAATAAGGGGAGCGAGATTGAACACTTATTCGGCAAAGCGAGATAAACTCGCTTTAAGGGCAGGATAGGGTTGGACAACAGTCAACTAGGAGAGGGAGGGGCGAGCTTTCGTCAAGCTCAGAAAAGGGATTAGGAAGTAGAAGTTTGGGAGTTAAGATCAAGCGCGGGCCATTACTCAGGACTCGAGACAAGAGGGAAGAAGTTTCGTCGCACAGTAAGCTAACGTCGTCCGAAAAACAGCATACTGACCAATCGAAAGGGAGAGGGGAATAGGGGATGGGGTTCTACCAATAAAGGAATGTACAAGGGGGTGGTATAAAAGGGAACCAGAACGAGTCAGGCAGGTTCGCTCAATCCCAGGAAGCAGAGGAAGAGAGAACGAAAAGGGAGGCATAAGACCTTCATTTCTTAAGTTCTCGGGAAACGTATTAGGGGGGGGAAATAAAAAAATCCAGGTCCAAGTTCAAACGGCATTGCAGGGGAGGTGAGATCCACAAGATGTGGGAGGTAGGATTGTCTTCTTTTCAACCAATGAGTTGGGGGGGAGGAGCTCAATGTGGCTCAAACCCAAGACGTCTTGCTGCGGGATCTTAGGAAGGCATAAAGGGGTAAGTAAGATATTCATAGACCGCCAAACAAAAAGACGCGGCAATAAGAATAGGAGGGGGGTCAAAAAGGGCTACTCAGTACGGTCGACCGCGGTTTTAAAGCAGGCCATTGACAAGAGGTCGTTCATAGTAGAGGATTTAAGGTATCTCGAGGGGGGTGGTGGACCAAAAGGAACACGTTCTGCCGGGAGAAAGAAAAGTGCAAAAACAATAGATACTGTGGTGCGAAGGGGGAGAGGAAACAAGAAGCCTTGGGAAAATTCGTTGAAAAAAACGAGTCGCAAACTCACGGGGATGACGAGCCTCAGTCTCGAGGGACGGCTCCCGGCGGAAGAGAAGAACTGGAATGGGAGGAAGTTAAGAATAGAAAGGGAATCTTTGGCGGACCACTCCCTCACAGTTTGTCGAGGGAAGAAAGAAAAAAGTTTGACGTGGATGTAGTAGTGACGTTCACTTGGTGCGTTTCTTGGGCAGAATCGAAAGCAGACGCGGAGAAGAGACCTGAGGGTAAAGCAACGGAGACTGAGGGGACGCCAGATGCAAGGGGGGAAGGGACAAAACGACAAGGTCAACACTGTATTGTTCAAGGGTGTTACAATTTACACTTATAACATTTGTTCAAGTTAAAAACCGGACGCTCAGCGGGAGGGTGAAGGTCCAAAGAAGAAGGGGAAAAAGAAAAAGATCTCAAACAACAAACAAGAGAAAAAGAAGATTTCTTGTTCAAATATTGCCAGGGGGGACAAGCCAGACCAGCTGAGCCGCCTGTTCATTTAAAGGACGGTAGTAGAATGAGCGGGTCACAATACGTTGCCTAGGAGGGATGGACCGTAAACGTGCGAGGGGAGGGAAGGAAGCCAAAAGGTGAGTCTCATCGCGTGGGAACTCGCGCTGCTGCCACGAGAGCTTAGGACACGATCTACGGGGCAAGAACAACCACAGGGCAAAGGACAAAGTCCCGGGGCGGACAAGGACGTGAAGGGGGAAACCGATCCAATCTCTAACGAAAAGGGCCCACTCGACTAGAAGGAGAACGCAGTACCCAAGTTATAAAATGCCGCCCGGGGAGAGGCCAGAGAGAGCCCGCGTCGCAAAGGATGTTGCAGAAGGGAAAAAAGGGGGGGGGAGACGACGGACTCAAATCTCGGGCGCAGCAGGGAAGAGAAAGGATGCCACGCCCGCCCGTCGTCGGGATGAGCATGTGTCGATACAAGGTGAGGAGGTCATCGATGCACCTTACTTACGTTGATAAACGACCTACTTGGAAAAGCTGGCTTCCTACAAACGCGTTACCCACAGACGGGGGGTCCTAAGGGGAAAATAAGGGAAACCCGATATGTGAAGAGAGTGGTGTGCGGATCTGGCTGAAAAGGCTCTGTACAAAACTTGATTGGGGAAGGGGGTAAAGGATACCTCAACTACAGAGGAACGATTATGAGTCCAATCAGGAATGAAACGGGCAAAAAGAAGACTGTGAAGACGTCCTAAGCCCCCTCAATATCCTTTGGATGATAAAAAGGGAAAGGGGGACGAAAGTTGGAATCGTGGGTATAGACCCAAACCATTGCAAGCCGGGGAAAAACGAAGGACGGGGGGGGGCCGCGAATGCACGAATTTTTCTTCTTCACTGCATGGGGAAGGAGGGAGGAAACGTCTCGCTGAATGCCTATTTATCGCAAATGAGACCTAGAAATTAGGACGGTGGCGCACAAAGAAAAGGACGGGGTGTCACTGGGAAAAGAAAAGGATTGTAACAGGCGTGCCCTGCCGGAAAGAGTGCATTAGGGTTTCTCCCGACGGGGGCAAGTAGGGGGGTAAACTTCTCTAACGAGGAACGGGGAGTTGAGAGAAAAGGCGTACTTATACAGATTATAAGAGAGAAAAGGAAACTACTAATGCAACATGAAAGAAATACGAATAGGAAGAAAGCAAGGCAGAAGTACGAAACGATGATTGGATGTAAAAAAAGACCTCAAACACAGAAAAGGGAATGCGGAAATCTAACAGGAGTTGCCCTAAGCGGACCGGAGATAAATTATTCGAGAGAGAGGAGGAAGAGAGTACAAAGCACGCACACAAAATTACGACACCCGTGCTTGAAGGGACAGACATAGGGTGGGGCAGACCATAAGCCTATTAAAGAGCCGAGAGGAGACGTCACATGGGTACGAGTTCTCTGGATTCTTTATTATCATTATATCGTACAAGAAGAAGGACCACTATCACGGCTTGACTACAAGATATCCCTCATGCCGGCTCGAAACCAAGATCGTCCGCGCAAGAGGGGGAGTGAGGAAAGGGGGACAAACAAGACCGAGAAGATTTTTTTTGTCCCGGGAGGGAGGAGGGCGAGGAAAGGGAAAGGTTGGCGAGAAAAAGGGAATATTAAGTCCTACGGCAGACTCGTAAAGGAGAAACAGCCGGGAGAAAAGATGCGAAAAAAGAAAAAGAGACCAGTTGCAAATTAACAGGACTATAATGAGGAGGCGAAAAAAACCCGGGCGAAGTTCAAAAAGCTGATTGATCCTTAAAAAAGACAGGATCCATCCCCTGGATGCAATCGTGAAAGGGGAAAGAAGAAAAGGAATCCAACAGACCAAATCAGGTCGAGTCAGTCTTTGGGAGAAGGGGGGTCTCCGGTAGGGGTTGGGTGAAGGGGGAGGGGGTAGGCAAAACCGGGCCGCCCCCGGGAAATTCAGAATACTCGGCAGGTACCCCAACACAGTTCCACGGTGAGAGAGGGCTTTGGGGCAAGAGAATGAAAGAAACACGGGAGTCGCAATCAAACCAGGAACAACAACTCCATGAGGCGACAAAAAAACTTCTAAATACGTCGACACTGTCCTGTTGCGGGGGGGCTGAACGGGTCTGAAACGCAGAGACGATAAGTAGGAGGGGGAACAGAAGAACGAGGATGAAAGTACGTGCCAGACTGGGCGCAACTAAAGGAAGGGGATGCCCAGAAAGATTCTAAAAGGTACCGGGAAGTAGTCCCGACATCTTGAGAAACCGCGTGGATCATACGACATACGGCGGGAAGAAAGAAGTTATGCCAAGTGGTCGCATGACGGCTATCTAGGAAAACTGAAAAAGGGGGGAAAAGGCTTTGGACGCAAGTAAAAAATCGTTATATCATCACAAAATGTTCAGAAAAAGGGGAAGAAATTCGACGAAGCCTCCGGACAAGCTCTTTGGGAGCAGAAGAACGACGAAAGACATGAGGAAAATTGACCTCGGCCTGCGCAACCTAAGAGGCAGAGATCTCATTTGCTGATTGAGAAGAAAAGGGGCAGACCATATGCGAAGCCGGAAATTCGAACTGTCTTTTATCTTTACTAGAAGAAAGGGGAAAGTTGCGTTGTGAACAGACCGATAACCGGGCCAAGGCGGAGAAATTGGGCCGGGGAAGAAAAAAGGCGTGAAAACTGGCAAAAAAACTCCGGAAAATCAACATCCTCTCGGGGGAGCTCGGAATGAAAAAATCCGGAAGATCCACCCGCACAGCAGGGAAAGGACAGGTCCATAGCTTATGCAGAGCCTGAGCCTGCGAAGAGCCGAGAGGGACAGGGGGCCTCAGGGAGAAAGCGAAAATCCTCCACAAAGTAGGAGGATGAAAGATAGAGAAGGAAGAAGGGGCAGACGAGCACCAATCACAGAAGTAGAGAGAGAAAATCGCGGTTACGGAAGGCTGTAAAAACCCCCCCCCACCATAAAAAAACTCGGAAATAGGGGTCCAGAGGGCCGGGGGGAGCGTATGGGGAGAGGGTTCAGAGACGGCTTTTCATTCAGATTTGAGAGGCGTGGCTGGACCCTGACAGGGGGATCAAACAACCACGCTAGCGCATCCGGCACAGGGGAGGGAGGGGGAGGAGGGTCTCTGCTAACCTACATGTCCGGGGAAGTCGCGTAAGTCACCTAACGATCGAGATGTAGAGACTGCAGGGGAGGGGGTCGGAAACTTGGTAAGTGAGAGGACTGGTTCAAAGGGCTCAATGTCCGAGGGCAATGTTAATAAAACCCAGACGAGCAGGGGAGGAGGGAAACCGCAAAAGGTACAAGAAAAGGAGGATGGGCGGTAACCGTGAAGGTCGAACAAAGTACTGGAGGAAAGGGTTATATGGTTTGGTGGGGGGGGAGAAGTAACGAAGGTAAAAAGTCAAGTGAGGGGGAGGGGAAGTTTTCAAATGCCGCGAAACAGCGCAATGCGTCCTAGAGAACGAAAGGAAGAAGGTAGTTAGCTAGCGGCAAGCGGCAGTGAATAGGTCTGGGCCGAAAAAAGGGGAGGGACAGAGAGAGTATTAAGTTCTTTCCCTGCTTCGATTCCTCGGGACGGCTAGAAAATGCAGATGGCCCATATGGGACAGAGGACAAGAGAGCGAGGGGAACCAGAAGCAAAGGACTCAAAAGCGTTCCTGGTGAGAAATAAAATCATGGTTCAACTCAGTTCTTGGGAGGAATCGGGCGATGACGCGGCAGCGCGGACAGGGAATGTAAGAAAATCAAAGACCATCGAAACACAACTAGGAAAAAAAAGGTGGAGGGGGTATTTGAACTGGCAAGGAGGAAAAAAAAAAGTGACCCTGGGAAGGGGACGGAATAAAAAAAAAAAAAAAAAAAAAAAAACAAACCCTACACTTCCTCACAGGACAACAACAAGGAAAGGTGGGGTGGAAAAGCCTTTCCGAACACCTTCTGGGAAAATTTGGAGGAGGGGTCCAAAGGAAGATCCAGAATGAGTGGGATAAAGGGGGGAGGGGATCGCGGGGGAAAGGAAAACAAGTCCTCCACCAGCGCCCAAGGGGCTGGGGGGGGAAGGAATCACTCATCTCGACCAATCCAAAATTGCCGAATGCAAAGGAAAGTGCTGTTGCGACACGACGTGTCCCGGGAAGAATGACAACGGAACTGGAATATAGACTAGACCGGAGACGCAAACAAATCAATTTACAAAATACGCAAGAGGGGTACAACCGCAAAAGCAGGAGCGGGGGGGGCATTGAAAAGGAAGGAAAACCAGGGGGAATCTGTGGAGGATCCTCTTCTTCGATCTTTCGTAAAGGTCCGTTGAGAGGGGGGGGGGACTTCGATCGTGAGCTCAGAATCCAAGACCAAAAACAGCGAACGAAACGGACCCAGGGAGGAGGAAGGGAGAATCAAAGGATTATTGTAGGACTCAAACTCTGGGGCAGAAACCATGGGTATCTTGGGCCTGGGCGATGCACCGGCACCCTACTCAGGGGCGAACTGAACAACACGTGAGGGCAGAAAACTGATATCAAAAACGCTAGAGTGCTGGCCTGGAGTGGATGACGACCTCAAGACAAATCGCTGATCAGAGTGGTGGGGCAGTGCTTACTTCGGGAAGCGAAACGAAAGGTCAGTTTCTGGAGTATTTGGCTCAAAAAACACGGTCCTGGCCGAACCAAGACTCGAACACTAGGAAAGGTGAAGCGGAATCGACAAGCAGTCGAGTACGGCGACCAGAGGAAACGAGGGCAAAAAACTCGACGGGAACTTCGAACTAAAGAAAAAAGAAAAAAACCGAAAAAATTCAAGGGACAGGGGGGAAGCTCTACGAATCGTAAGTACGCCGTTTGCGCTCAGCAAGGCCGGCTTAAATCAGGAAGGGAAAAGGAACACTGAGGAAAAAGAGCCATTGGGTCGCGTCCAAGGGACGGTCGGGTTAAAGACCCGGGGCTCGATCAAAAATTCACACAGTGGAAGGGGGGGAGAGCACAGGAATGCGGAGGAAAAAAGGGAGGGAGGGGGCTTTCAACAGTCCTTATTTTGGGGCTCGACTGAGCGAAAAGCCCTAGTCGAGCAGGTCGGCGTGAGCTGTATGACTCAGTACCAGCTCGCGCAAGAAGGGTAATCCTCAAACGCGACTCCAGAGCGGGGGGACCCCTGTAAGCTGGGGGACTCGGGAGCGAGGGGGGGACAAGGGGGGTAAGCACCATTAAAACTCAAGTAGGGATTATAGCTAGAGTCAGTAGAAAGAAAGGAGACCAAACACAACGTGCAGTCAGATGTCCTCAAGGGAGGGCTGGGGAGGGGGCAATAAGTGGGGGAATCAAACGCCCCGCTCTTGTACAGTAGGGTCGGATAAACCAAAGGGGGTCGGCACCAGAAGTTAGAAAGGACGCTAGAACCGGGGAGAGGAAAGTCGTCAACAGTTGATATGTGGAGTGTGCTGATTTTGAAGATACGAAGGGAATTCCTGCCTCGTTAGCTTTAGGGGAAAGACTTTGTGCTTGAGAGAAAGGCCAGTTAGGTGAAGGGGGCTTTGAAAGGCCATCTGGCCCAAAAGGAAGGTTAATAAATCACTCGTCATCCGCCGGTGTCAGAGAAGTGGTCCGAAAAAGAAATCAGAGACAGGTAGGTCAACACGTTTGCGAGGGGTGAAACGTGGAAAAAAGGTTCATAACATTTTTTAAATGGGGGAACTCGACAACTCTCAAGGAGGGGGGAGGGGACAATAGGGTCAAAAAAGATAGCACAAAAACTTTATTCAGGAAAGAGGAAAAGTTTCACCTAGGAAAGGGGACAAGCAAACCTACCCAAAAAGGGAAGCCCTTGTAGTCAACTGAAAGGGGAAAGGGAAATGTGTACGGTAAAACTCGAAAACTACAGTGTGGGAAACGAAGTCGGCGACCAATCACCGGGCTACTTGGCGGAAAAACCCTCAAAAGCCTTTCTATTGAGCACGCAAGCGCTTGCTTTCACAAGATTTCAACACGATCTTCGGTCACCAAAAAAAGGAACCGTTCACTAGGGGCCAAGGGGCGAGAACTTAAAGAGGGGAAAACACCGCGACCGAGGAGTTGAAAGGAGCACCACCCTCGCCTAGCTGCCGGAGAAGTAAGCCTCAGAAATAAACAATGATCGAAACTGCTGCCGACCCGGTCTAAAGGTAGAGTGCTCGCTAGGCGGGAGGGGTGACGGAAGAAGGGGTGCCAAAAAAACCTTTTCCAATCTTGCTCAACCTGATGCAACTATGCAAGAAACAACTCCATGTGCGAACATTCTATCCCGGGAGCAAAAAGGGCGTTCTGGGCTTCGTCGAGATTCAGGAAGGAAGGAAAATCAAGAAAAAAGAAATCGGGGAGCTGGGACTTCTGGGAGCTAAAAAGGGCCCCAAAGGCGGTAAAAGGACGATTTCATCCCGACCTTACTGGCCCCTCATGAATGTCCGGCTCGTGGGGGTGCGGGAGAGGCTGCGCGAGCGGAGAGAACAGGGGGAGGTTCCTACTAGCCAACCGAGATCGCGAGAGGATTGAATCGCGAGGAAAGAACTCCACATTAAAAATGGGAAGCAAAACCGGCAACAGCATAAAAACGGAGCCTTTGGATGAAAAATCAAAGGGGCCAGGGAATAATCAAAAAGGGATGAAAAAGGGCATTTGGTTAAGAGAAGGTCCTGGCCAAAAAAAAAAAACTATGCAACGGTGTTGCAAAGGGCGGCGGACTTTATGGGATTAAACAGCGCAGGAGGGATGTGCGGAGGGGGGACTCTCAACTGCGCAGGCAGAATCGAGAAGTCGTCCACAAAGGGGGATTGAGGTGAGCCAAATAAACGAAGGGACGAGCGCCGTAGGTACTTTCACGGCAAGTGATGGGGGGTACGGCCGAGGGGACCTCCGAGGAGGGGGACGCGCGCCGGCTCGACGTATGACTAGTGTATGCACCGTTAAGGGGGAAGAACCGAGGAGCTCGGATAAAGGGGGAAAAAACCACTGGCAAAGAGTCCGGCGCGGAAAGAGCCGGGAAGACGCAAATGAGATCTTAGAAGAAAGTATCGCTGGGACCAACAGCTCACAACAAGAAACGGAAAGCTTGCGGAACGAGGAGGGGGAAAAACACTACCGTGGGCCGCGGAATGTAGAAACTATCTTTCTACAGGGAGACTCAAAGTTCCGACAAAACAAACGGATACCCCCACTGCTGCGGACAGGGAAGGGAGGACCGCATCCGAGGAAGAGAAAGGAAATTCTGACGGGTTCTAACTGTAAGGTAATCCGGGGGATCTAGAGCAGGTTACTCTGAGACCTAACCACGCCCGGAAAAAAAGAAGCTGCGAGAAATGAAAGACACGAACTGCGACCAAACGATCTTCCTTTGGGAGCGAAGGGAATTTGGATTCCAAAGCGTCCAAAAGGTGAGGGCAGGGTGACGGTTTTAATCTTAGGGCAGGAGCGTAAACCGGGGGGGGGGGCACGACGACGGAAAGGAATTCCTACATCAGGGGGCCTTCTGGAAAGGGGAAAAAGGAGGGAAAGAGTCGCTAGAAGAAATTACGGGGGCTGCAAATGGCGGGGGGGGAAAACGAAAGGTAGGGGGGAGGAGGGGAAAAAAAAAAATGGAACTCGCCGATTGGGGACTTCCCGCAGGAATGCATCCCGGGGATTCACTACAAACAAAATCGTGAATCTCTCGAGCATGAAGAAGGAACCACAGCATCCCCCAGAAAAGAACATTGATGATCATTATTTGGAAAAAATCCAAGGGGGGTGGGGGGGGGGGAACTTTGTTTGTTTCGGGGGAAAAACGGCACATTCGTAAAGGGCTAGCCTACAAAGAAAGACCAACTGGGGTTGCAGAGGGGGGTGGCTACGATTCTAGAACACCATGGTCTCGGGGAGATCGAAAAAAAAACTCAAGTCGAAAAGAATTCTATCAGAGACAAGAAATAAACTTAGCTTGGCTGGGGGTAGGGGAAGATCTGCGCGAGCAGAAAAGTCAATTATGGACGGGAAGAGAGGGGGAAAGAAGAAGAGTGACGCCAAGGACGGGCCCCAAAGTGGTCGAAGAAAGAGAGCCAAACGATGTCCTCGTAGAACCATGAGAAGGGAAAACCGCCAGGAAAGAGGAGAGTGCTATACTAAAACATTCCAGTGATTGAGTCAGTCCGCAGGCAGCAACCGAAAAAAGCTATCTAAAACTAGAACAGCCGCAAACGGTTGACGGAGAAAAGGGGGAGGAGAAAACGTTTAGAGAAGGCCATCATGTTTCGACCGGAGGTGAGGACAGCGGCTATCTGGGGAGCAAGAAATCAGCAGAAGAGGGGACAGAGAAAAAGACTCTGATCTTCTGGGGCTCAGCGGGGACAAGGGAAGAGTGAATTTGGCCCGACGTCCCTGCGCACAGGCAGCGAAAAGGGGACCTCTCAGAACTACGATTGAGAAAGCAACCGAAAAAAAGGATAACAGCGGGCGCGGCCTTATAGGGGGCCAGGCCGCGGTTGCCCGTACAAAAAACAATGGACGGGAAGAGGGTAAGCAGAAGGAGGAAGGCGCTACACTAAAAGCTCCCGTATAAAGCTTTGGGAAAGATCACGGTAGACCGAACAAAAGCCACTTCAACAGAGATCATGAAAGCCGAGGATGCAGGACTGACTGACAACTCGAAGAGGAAATCACTCTCAAGCAGCTCGCGGAAAAAAAGTGAAAAAGTGAGTAAGCGCATCGCAGGCCAAGAGGGGGGGGCGATTCGGATTGGAAAAGGGCG
>Ga0179591_1275313_pt1 | contig 14627 bp, 14 predicted proteins | sample CZOMad2_1_08_16f_FD_182891 | JGI IMG/M metagenome (GOLD analysis project Ga0179591, IMG submission 182891) | Vadose zone soil fungal communities from Angelo Coast Range Reserve, California, USA - CZOMad2_1_08_16fungal (PacBio error correction) | ecosystem: Environmental > Terrestrial > Soil >...
AAAGTGGCAGGCCTGCTAGAGGGAAAATCCTAGATTGCCTATAATACAAGGAAAAGGGGAACGAGGACGCCGGCCGTGCTTACTCCTCGGGGGGAGAGGAAGAAGCAGCGAGGACCGCCGGCGGTCCGCCGGGGTCTCGGAATAAAGATCACCGGTCAGACTGGACTTTTATAACCAACTCGTCCAAACCAAAAAAAAAACCCCTCGAGGAGGAACGCGCCTCGAGCACTGGAAGCGCGGGGATCGTCCAGGGCTTCAGAGCTGGCGGGTGGTGAGCGAAAGCGGGGAAGGGGGAAATGTGTCCTCGGGGGACGGTCCCACTACGGGGAGTTCTGGAGAAGAAAGGGAAGGAATAGCAGAGCGTCGAGGACGTCTCCGGTAGGAGGAGATAGCGGGAAGTCGCGAAGGGGGAAAACAAATAAACCCTCCTACGAGCTTCAGATAAAGAGGATAAGAGAAATTAGAGAGGGGGAGGGTAGAGGGGTGGCACGGGGGGTACTAGTAGGCCTTAAGAACGCGGCGATAAGAAGGGAAGGATATGCTATATAGAAGCTGCTCCATAGAGAGTTCTCTAGCCACAGCAAGAGAGTCGGAATTCCAGCTGATACGGCGGTGACTTACGTTCAACGAGTGGGCCCGTGACAGGAGGGAGAGGCTGTGGAGGGTTCCTCCTTTCGAGGGAGAAAGGGACCCACAAAAGAAATAGGCAGCGCCACCAGAAACGAGTCAACGGGGCCTTCGGGGGAAGAAGGGCGGCGTTTTGCATGAGTTTATAGGACAGCGGCAAGGAGGATCAGCGTCGAAGACAGGCCCGGTACGTCATTAGTCCCTTACAGGTCGGGCGTCCCTAAACACAGGGGGATGAGAAAGGGGACTCTTGGTAGTCGCGGCAGGAACTTTCATCAATAAAAATAGGGGGAGGCCGATCGGACCAGCCTGCCTTGCCGTGAAAAAAAGAAGGGATTACAGGGTCATCTGAGGGGGGCAGAAGGCTGGCCCTTGCAGTCTTCGAGTAAGCGGCAGCCGCGAAAAGGAGTCGCCTCGAGAGCCTCGGGGGATGAAACCTCAATCGAAAAAAAAACAACGGAAGCGGAAAATATAGCCTGTCCATCTTCAAAGAAGCGGCGAGTGAGCTCGGGGTCCGAGGAAAGGCAGGGAGGATTCGGGACAGGCACGAGGAAACGCACCTCGTCGGATGCCGCTCAACTGCTGCGGACGGCTCCGAGCTGAAAAGAGAGTACGTCTCCCCTAAACGGGTTAAACCGTAAAGGAAGAGACTCAAAAGACACAGCCGACCTGCAGGGTACAGCGTTCGGGGGAGCCCCCAACTGTTAAGGCGCACCGAACGATGCGCACTCACCGTCCTCATCGGCTCAAGGAGGGAAATAGGCGAATGGCCGCCCTCGCGCCCGGGAGAAACACTAAACTCAAGAGGGACGTGAACTCCTCTACCCAAAACTTAGGAAGGGTCTTGAAGGGGACGTTCGAGGCGAACAGAGGCACCGCTCATCACGGGGGGGGTGTCCGGGAAAGTAGGCGAGAAAAGTGGCTAGGATCCCCTCTCACCTACGCTGTCCAGGCAGAAAGATGGGATGAGCACAGAACCCTCGTAAATAGAAGTCCGCAAACCGAGATAGCTTAATCGAGAACGCCTCTTCATTCAAACGGAACCAGAAGGGCCTGACTTCGTCCCACGGCGACCCGCAAGGGCTCCACGGCCGTGCTAAGATCTGCATGCGCATTGTCTTCACGATACAAGGGGGGGTGGGGTCATTGGGGTTTGGGGGGTTGGTGTTGGGGGGTTTGGGTTTTGTTGTAGCGGGTTTGTTGGGGGGTGGTTGGTGGGTGTCGGAGCATCTCTCCAAGAGATCGCGCAGCGGGGGCAGTCCGCAATTCCCGACGCGCTAGCCAAGCCAATCGTACGCGCTGACTAGACCCTCCTCGCCTTTCGCAAAGGGGCCTAAATAAAGGGGGAGAAAACTCATAGACGTCGTATAGGACCCTGCCTCACAAACACGCGCTGACGGAACACCTCGGTTCACCTGGAGGGGTTCAAGGAAAGACAACTTCACCAGAGGAATCTTCCTTAGTTATGGGGGGGAGCAAAGACAGGATACGACCCCCGCCGGTAAGTTACCTGAAAAAAAAGAGTGGAGAAAGGACGGAAAGAACCTAAGGGGGTTCAGCCTTATTATTTCGGAGGGAAACTTCTTAACTGGAGACGAGACGAGACAGAATCAGACGAGGCAGCCGAGAGAGGCTGTGCAGGGGAGATTCTGAGAGGGAATCTTCCCACACGTCGATGATGATCCTCCAGGAGGCCTAATTCGAAAAAAGGGGACGTCTGTGACGAGAGGCGAGACCGCTGGGAGTTGAAAAAACCTCCCTAACCTAAAAGAACATGACGTAGTCTACTCATATGCTAATGCCTTCGATGCCTTCTCTTTAAGAGAAAAGAAAAGAAGAAGGCCAAGGACAGCATGATCGGCCGCCGCCGAGGCGCCCGTAGATAAGACTGGCATGCAGAATAACGAAAGGAAAAGGCCTAAACGTGCTCCTGCCACCTTCAAGAGACCTCTGATAAAAGAGAGGAAACCGAGCCGCGGGGAGAGGAAAGTCTACGGAGGATTTTGGGGGGGGGAAGCGGTCACGCGTCCATTTCATCGTCAGAAGGGTTCGACTTCCCCAATAAGGAGGGGGGGAACAGCTGAGTCGAGGATAGGAGAAGGGCCATTTATGCTTGCCATGGTAGCACTACGAGACGGACAATCGTCGTCATGGACTAGACGTAATCTCGCTCGAGGGGCGTCCCACCTCTCATCCCTTTCCCTTGCCCGGGGTCTTCAGCCGACGATCGCGAGTCTAGGGCCTACGGGGGGGTCAGAACCGTGTGGGGCCGCTCAACTCTTCTACTAAGAGCTCCGATCTGGGGGACCCGTCAGCGGAAGTGGGCCACGCAAGAAGGTGAGCGAGGGTGCTCTCGCCAAGCGAAGAAATATCCGTCCTCGAGCCGGTCTCAGGGGTTTGACCGGCTCTAACGAAATGAGAGACTATCAAAGGGAACCAGAGGAAGCATGGATACAGGATGCGCTATTGACTCGTCCTCCTGAAGCCTCTTAAGACTGGAAAAAAACTAAAGTACTCTACCGCTAGCAGGAGGGGATAAGGAAGAGGGTGTACTTTTCGAAGGGACTGCACATTCGTCGAGCGGGGCGCCCAACACAGCCCAACCGGAAAAGACACCCCCAACAACAAGGACCCCCCACACAAACAAAAAGAAAAAAGAAAGAAAAACCCACCCAAACCCAAAACCCCTATCGCCTGGGCTAAAAAACTTCTACAAATGTTAAAACAAGGGAATGGATACCTCCGATGATACACCCGCCTACGGAGGAAAACCACTTCCTAACATCGTAGAAGCTCGAAAGTCGTCCGACACACCCCTCCCACGATTAAGAGTCGATCCAGACTTACGAAAAAAGGGGAGGGAAGAAGGCGATCAGGAAAAGAGACGCAATACGATCGGGAGGGTGCCGTCGCAAGGCTCAGCTACTAGAGTGGATTAGAACCGGAGCACCGCGATTCGATAGATACTCTGCCTAGCAAGAAAGAACAAGTTCTCCGGAAACTAGAAGGAGGAGGACAGAACCAGTCAGAAGGGAAAAGAGAAGAACAAAGCCTCTCACAAAAGGAGAGGAATTAGAGGGGCCCTGCCAACGGCTGCTCAGGCTCCTAACGGGTAGAGACCTTGACGATCGTCAGGGGTTCGCATCGGGGAGACCAGAAGAAGGAATCGGTAGAGGGAGAGAGCAGACATGAGGCGCCCACAGAGAAAAGAAGAAGGCTCTGGGGAAAAAGAAGAAAAAAAATCAGGAATAAAGAGATCTCCCGGGGCATTTGTGGAAAAGGGGAGAGGCGATCGGTGGGGTATCCGAAGAGACGGTGCTTCAGGGGGGAGGTGGGGAAGCCAGAATGACGTTTCGATATCAAAAAGAAAGGTCTGCCATGCTGGGGAGAACAAAGCAATCGGAGACAGGGACTGGCAAACTGGAGCAGGAAGGGAGGACGCGAGATCCTAGAAAAAGGTCTCTGATATAAATAAAACAACATTCTCCCTATACTCTGGGTGGGGGCTATACGGTTACGAGCCAGGAGACGGGAGAGGAAGCGCAGTTAAGGGGCGTTAAGGGCAGGGCCGTCCGCCCGCCTTGATGGAGAAAAGGTTCTCCGGGGGTCTTAGAAGGGAAGGGGGTGGAGCCGGATACCTGATCCTGGGAGTCAGAAGGGTTGGGCGCAGGTCGGGGAAAAGTCATTATCGATCACTTGAGCGGGTGGATCCCGTGTCGCCGGAGGAAGCAAAACGATAAAGCTGGAAGAGAAGAGGGCTGGAAACGACGAGCAGGTTTTCATATCGGCAGAAAGAGAGTCGGCGAGCACACCGCGAAGAGAAGGGCGTCCACAATCCAGGTTGGACAAGCCTACTTTAACTGAGTGAGGGGGAAAGAGAGAGAGAGGGAGAGAAAAAGGGATTCTCGCACTGAGGGCCAGGGCTTAATGAGAAGAACGGAGTCAGGGCGCGTGCACTCGATCTCCGATTGGGAAAGAGAAGGAAAGGAGGGGATGGGACTCTAGTTGTCGGAGGGGAGGGCAAGTGAGAGCGAGCGCAGGAAACAAAGGAGTTCTGTGTGGACTCTCTCTTAGAAAACGGGGGAGGGGGGAGTGAGAAGGGAAGGGAGGTCGGTAACTGCCAGGAGATCCGTACGGCTATCCCTGAGGAAGGCAAGTCCGAGCTTTTTGTCGGAGAGAGAGCTTACAGTAGAAGAGAAGGAGGGCCCGGGACGTAGGCGGCATCGCTGCTCGCGGGCCCAAGCGGCTGAGAAAACAGGATCTGAGCTCCTTCATCCTAGAGAATCGGAGTATCAAGGATTAAAAGGGGAATGACTGACTGGGAAACCTTCCGGTGTCAGGCCCCATAACAGGGGGGGAGTTGTCAGGGGACCTGGAAAAAGAGCGACGGGCGAGATCTCCTCGCCGCCTACGGGCGATCGACCTCGGTGGGCTCGGAAAAAAACGGAGCTCGATCGGGAGTGGTTGGATATAGAAAGAGTACAGAAGCATGCTCAATCATCACCCGACTATCGGACGTAATCTCATCCTTTCCATCGGTGACTCGGACAAGAGGGGGAAAGCTGCGAAAATAAGATGGGCGAAAAAAAATCTCCTCAGGGAGAAAAACAATCCAGGACAAAAGGGAAAACGAAAGGGGGGGGAATAACAACGTTGATAACCAAAAAGCGTCCTCGGCAAAACCGCGGGGCCAAAGTTAAGCCGCTTGCGATCCGCTTCTGCGACGCTTCAGGGGGAGACCGAAGGAGGTTTGGAAAAAACAGGGGTGACGCAGCGACCAATAAAAGGTCCATAAGGAAGGTGCTAGACGGATAGTAGCGTCTGTTAGTCTAGTAAAAGGAGGACTGAGAGAGGGAAGAGAAAACAGAGGAAAGCTGTAGCGTGGGCACATAAACGCGCCAGACAGAAGACGATAACCGAATATTCGTGCCTAGTGGGGGCGAATAGAAGGGATTGGGAGAAGGCAGCAACCAAGAAGGACTGCTGGGGTCGACGGAGACGAGAAGACACCGCTTTCATCATGGGAGTACTCATAGAGTAGGCAGGACGAAGCAGAGAATGGGGGCGCTACAGATCACTCTCTCGAGAGGAATGAAAAAGCCCTTCGCTATGCCGTGTAAGGGGAAGAAACGTGAAGGAAACGACAAAACTGCCCCGGAGGCTCGGTTCTGAAGCGGGGGGAATGAAAGCCTTCTCTAAATCCAGAGTGGGGCGAGGTAGTTGCCGAGCATGAGGGGTCACAGAGCCCTCTCTAGTCGGGAAACGAAAGGTCACGCTGGATTATTCTGTGAGGCTGGGAGAGGGCCTCCCTGAGTCTTATCGCGCCTAACAGGAGGGTCTTCCTTCATTTAGGAGTTGGGGAATAAGAGAGGCCGGGAAAGGAAGCAAGAAGGGGAGCCGAGGAGCCGGGAGACCACCGCGTTAATCAAAAGAGTCATATTCAGCTCTGGGGTCATCTACGACCCATTGGGGAGGAACAGACGCAGGGACGGGGCGAAAGCAGGGAACGATTTCTAAAACTATCGGACCGGAGCGAGATGGGATGAAGCAAAAAAATCGCGACAAGAAAAACGGAGGAGAAAAAGAATATCCTTCCTCTCTTCATCTATAGCCTTCGATTGGAAAGAGGGGAATATAGAAAAGAAGGAGGGAGGCTTAGCCACCCCGAAAGCAGGGAGGGATAGATGCCCAAAGCTGGAAGAACTCGCGGAGGAGCTTACCCTAAAAGCCTTCATTCCGAGCAGGGTTAGGGGAAGAAAGTGAAAATGGAGCTAAGAGCCTAAGCAAAGAATGGAATACAATCCTCCCTGGGTTCTTCTCCCCAAGGGGGAAGGGAGGGCAAACACAGTAGACTGGAAACTCGTAATCCGCGTAAGGACTCGGCCTAGTATCGAAGTCCTAGGAATCGACCCTAATAAAGAAGGCGGCAAAGGACGAAGAGGAAGGCCTCTGTTGGGAGAGGGAAGGGGACGTCCCTACATGTAATAGGTGGCAGGGGAAGGCGCGGTTAGAGGGCGCGGTATGCCCGCGCCTCGGGGGGGGGGGGAGTTCAAAGGGCTGAGACTTCTAAGAGTTGGTTAGGGGGGGACACGCTAACAGAGCTAGATGTCCCCGGGGGGGGAGGAGGACCTCGGGGTTTGAGTTCATAAAAGGAACACGTAGACCGAAATGATGGGAGCTCACTGAAAAAAAGCTGGAGAAAGGCAGCATCAGTCCGTTATCTGAAAAACAATCGACCAAACAAAGGAGCCTCCTTGCGTGCGAGTGACATGAACGGAATCTTGTCTTCATCATGAACACCTGAACGGTCAAAGATCCGCGGAGGGCTCAGACTATACTGGGAAAGACGGGAAAAGATCGCGAACCATATGGTCTGTCCGCAAGCTGCTCAAGGTTACAGGGAAGGGACGAAAGCAGTGAGCAGGCGCGCGGAACGCGAGACACCAAAAAGGGAATCGGAGAAGACTGGGGGAGACTCATCTTCCATTTCATGGGAATTCTTAGTAAGGAAGGGGGGGGTTGGGGTAAGGGACTCTAAGCGAGAGGACGGAAAAAATCTACGGGGAAAAGGGATCTTGCGCTTCCCATAAATAAAAACCAGGTAAGGGAGAAGCAGAGGAAGCTGACTCCTCTCGAAAGTAAGAGGAAGGGGGGACAAAAAAAAAAAGAACTCTGGATAGACCTGCCATCGAAGAGGCGGCGGTCTCCCGGGGCGCAGGTCTTTTTCTGGGAGGCCAGATGATGGTAATTTCGTCTTCCCTTCTGAGACCAAGAGACGGAGGAGTAGGGATCGAGCATAGCGACCAGACCGAGCGAGCTGACCCTGCTGAAAGAAAAGCGAGTGGATATCTGACGAGTAAAAGATTACTGCCTCTGCCGGATGGAAGAAATGGAAAAGAAAAGGAGAAAAAAAAGGTTGCCAGAATGCCACCCTCGCCGCCGGCGGGGCTGCGGCGACAAAGAAACAAAAACTGGTAGTACTGGCGCCTGCCTCTTGAGAAGAGGAGGGGGGAAAAACGAGTCGGCAACAGCGGGGGGGAGGCGAAAGACCCGGCTCACTCTAAGGGTTCTGGAGGTATAGAAAAGAAAAGGGAAAAGGTGAACAGACCAACAGGGCAGAGACTGCGCCAGGCAGCCTACCCGAAGTCGACGAGGCGGAAAATCGGCAGCCTGGACTGTCATAGGAGGTCGTTCCATTCATAAGGGGTACCAAGATGAGAAGGGGGGAAAGAGAGAAGAGAGGGGAGAATATGGAACAAAGCCTTTCGAGGAAGTGGAGGTGGTCGCTCCGGGGGGCCAGAGGCGGAAAGGGAAGAGAGAAGCCATACGCTCATGCCCGAAGGAGCCTGAAGGGCCTACTGAAATCGCAAAGCACGTGAGAAAGAGGGAGAGGATCCTTCTGGGCCGACTCGGCATAGCATCAGACCGAAAGGAGGAAAAGTCGGGAAGGAAGAAGGCAAGGCTAGGGAAAAAAGGGGGCCCCAAGAGGGTGCAATCGCCAGACACGCGCAGACTGGAGGGAGCGTCGCCGAGTTGGGAAGGGGATCCTGCTCAGCCAAAAAAAAAAACATAAACCGGGGGAAGCTGATAGGAGGAGGTAACGTCTCAGAGGGGGCTGCCTTCAATTACTAAAAAGAAATAAATATCCTCCCGCTGACCAGGAAGATTTCCAGGGGAAGAAGGGGAGAGGGAGGACAGAACTCAGAGGGATCGTCGAGCGATGGCCGATCCAGGCGAAGGGTACTCAGTATAGGATTCGACAAACAAGCTGCGACAAATATGATCCTCAAACCCGATCAGTCACCCCCCAGGGTAACCAAAGAAAGAAGCGGCGTGAGGAAAAAAAACAACCGTCTCCGCAAAAATGTCAATCCCACGCTGCGTGAAGCTCCAGGAGTAGATTATCTATCCAATCCAATACGAACGGAGGGTCGGGAGCGTTAGGAGAGGCTCCTCAGAAAGAAGGAGCGCCTACGAATGTCGTAATGCTCGAAACACAAAAAAAACTCTCAGAAATCTTCCTTCAAAGACGAGGAAAAGCAGCGCCGCTTCATGAATCGACAACCCTCGAGAAAAAAAAACAAAAAAAGTAGGTAAAAAAGAAAAAGAGAGAGGGGGGGGGCAGGAAACAGGAATAAGAAGCGAGGGAGACCGCGCGAGACGGGAGGAGAAGAGGACATCTTCGGGAAATATAGTAAAGGACTCGCGTATGTCTCGCGAGGCCAGACCGAAGGAGAGAGAAAACAGAAACGGAAAAAAGAAAAAGATAAGGTGGATGTCTCTTCTCTAAGAAAAGCTCAGCGTGGGAGTCAGGAAGAGAGCTCGGTGTTTGGGGAAGCCTAATATACGAAAGCATCCTGGGGTGAAAAAGAGGTAAGGGGAGTATCGAACCATAGGGGGGAAGGAAATCCAAGGCAACATTATAGCCAAAATCTTCGTTAGGCGATGAGTACGAACAAAGGAAAAAAAAACTCTGCTGGAACTGCAACCTGGGGGAATCTCCCCTGGAAAAGAGACTCCTGGGGAGAGAGTCACGGGAGAGAACAACGTCGACTCAAAGTGCGAGATCCGTACAGGTCTTAAAAAGGAAAAGCCCATCCAACTCTCCCCGTGTTACTTGATCCTGCAGGTAGAAGTAAAAGGAGCAAATACGAAAGGAGAAGCCAGATCATGCGTGACAGAGTTTCTCTCTATCACTCTGGGAAGAAACGGAAGTCTGAAGGGTAAAGATGGAAGCATGGCAAAGAAGGGATTTGAAGGAGGGGGAGGAGGGCACTAAGATAGGGCTGTCCAACAAGAAATATATCATCATTTACTCATCCATAGAGGGAAAAGTGCTTGGCAGGACAGTAGGCGACGGCGAATCGAGACATGCAGCTTATTGGGATGCGAGGAACACTTAAGGAAAGAATTGACTTCCAAACCAGAGGAGCAGGGGAAGAAGGGCCAGATGGTCTCTAGCCCCACTTCAACGGGAGATTGAAATGGAAAAGGGGGGGAGGGGGAGAAGAGAAAGGATGCAGAAAGGAGAACTCGAACGAGGGTTTCCGCCTTCCCCAGAACTAGGTCGGCAGTGAAGCGGAACAGGGGAAGCAGGGCGAAGGAGGGAAAAAAGGAAAGAGCGGCATTGAGCTCCTTGCCCGATCGAAAAACCCTCTTGAACTAGGACGGGGGTCCTATGTCTGGAAGCTCCAGGGGAAGAGAAAAGAATTCTCCTTTACCGAAAGTAGACCGAACGAGCAAGGCAAAGGAGGGTGAGAAAAAGCGTCGGGGGCAGATTATCAGAATCGTCGCAAGCCGCAGGGTCGAAGATATCTCAAAAGGGGGAAAATCGGAAGAGCCGGTGGGGGGGGGATTCAGGCGGTGGAAGATCGCGAGATGTTCCGAAATTCGCTGACGATCTTTATTGATAGAAGGGGAGGGACAGAGATATAAGGATAATGACGAGGAACGAGAGAACCCAGTCGGGTACGGTCTGGAAGAAATCTTCGCGAAGGCGAAGGTAAGGAGCCACGTGAGCGCGTACCGCGCGGGAAAAAGCTAGGCTTTTCGTAAGGCAGTCCATCTTCCTCTGGGGGAAGAGGGGGGAGGGGAGAAATAACGTGGGCCGGGCGCCCAGGCGATTCAACGCCCTCGCCCTGTAAGGGATTGGAGGAGGGGGTCAGAGAGCGTCGAGTTTGGGCAGGTTTTAAACCGCGGCTTGTTTAAGAACTTTTGTCTGGCCCGAGGGCAAAGCCCTGGACGAGAGCCCGGCTGAGGGGACTTGGTCGTAGTGGATGTCTATATTACATAGAAGGAGCATCTGAGAGACTCGCGGGAACGGTGAATCATCTTTCGGGGGTGCTACCCCTCGAGATCTTACAAGAAGTGAGAAACGCGAATATATTCTCGTTGGGGGGAGGTGTGGCGGCGGTGATTCAAGAGAACTAAGTCGGAAGCTCTCTTATCAGGAGTCTGTGAAAATTGGCTGCAGAGGTAAAGATCCTGGGGCTCCCGACAAGGGGGAAGCTTATCGGGCGTCCGTTAAAGAGATATACTGAAGACGTGGGAGTAAAAGAAAACGAGATGTAGAATAATTCGAGCGCGAAGAAAAGACCTAAATCGGCTCTCTTTCGCGCAAAGGGGGTTTCGATCGAAGCGTGCCGCCCCAGACGCCGAAAAGACCTCTTTTGCGTCAGGATAGGATTCTAGGCAGGGAGAGGGAAGAGGAGAATAAGGTTGGCAGCAGTGGAATAGGAGCCATTGCAGAGGCGAAGAAGAGGGTCAATTCGAGTAGGGGCCGGTGCGGGGAAATGATGAAGGTTATCGATCGGAGGAGACCTTCGAAGCTTCTGGAGATTTCGAAGGAACAAGGAGATTTTATTTAAGTTGAGGGCGGTTTGAGGGGGGCATGGTCCTAGTGGCAACTGTGAAGAACCCGGGGAGGGGAGAAGAATAGAAAGTGGGGATGTAGGGGTTCAGCCTGAACCTCAAAAGGCGGTACTTCTTTTTCTCTAAATAAAAGCTTAAGAAGGAGAGAAGCAGGGTAGGGGTCAGTCGGGGTCTCTGGTCTGCAATGATAGAGTTATAACGCGCATGAAGAAAGAAAAAAATCAACAACACCAGGATATATAGAGTTAGAGGAATCTCATCCCGAGAGACAAAAAAAGAGGGAGAAGAGAAGGGGTAATCTGGGAGAACAAAGAAAGAGTTGAGGAGGAGCCCCACTCAACCCCACACCCTGTCGAGGGGTCACAACTATTCAGAAAGCCCCATAAGGCTGGGAAGGACTGACCCGTATTGACCCTCGGGAGAGGCATCAAAAAAAAGAATAACCGGGTGTGCTTAGGAAAAGTAGAATACTCTCTCCTAAACCTTGGGGGTGGGGGGGGGGGGGGGGAAGGGGGGTCCAGGGTGGGTTTAGAAACTTCGTGTCGGGAGCGGTCCAGGGTGAGTACGCGCTATGGGGGGACTCTACCATAAAAAGGGAAATCGTAAAGCGGGCCCACGTCAGTGGCCGACTCCTCCGGGTCAAAGCCGAAAGGCCTACGGTGCCTAGCTCGTTTCAGAGTCCTTACCTTGGAAGAGAAAGAAAAGAAAGTAGAAACCGATGTGCGGGGGAGGTCACGTTCTAGCGTACAGCGAGGTGAAAGGAGCAGCTGGGGGGCTGGTAGAGGTCGCATCGGCAAAAAGAGAGCTTTTGGGGCTAGGATTCAACAGATACAACACGTGCGGCTTTTGGCGAAGGCACTGATAACCATCAGGTGAAAAATCTTGGGCATAGGGAGATACATCGAAAGGCGGTCAGGAGAAATGGAAAACGACCACGCCCTTGGGCCGACGGTAGAAGAGGGCTCCACCGACAAGCAAGATCCTGGAGGAGGAGGGATCGGGAAGCTAAAGGCGGGTGGTCGAGCTGGACGAAGACGGGTAGGTGCATTCAAAAAAGATTCCTGGGGGGGGGAGATGAGTCCTCTCTGCGAACACAATCTATAGGCAGAGAAAATCCTAAGTGAGCATCCACCGCATGGGGCCACCAAAGCTTGAAACTCCGAGAAGGCGCTCACTTTCGAGACCGAAGTCTCTCATAGAAGTAAAAGAGAAATCAAAAGGAGATCCATCAGCAGGGGAGGGCTAATACGCGGGGGGAGACCGGGTAAAAGTGCGGAGAAAGTGGTCGAAAGGCTCCAATAGTACGCGTGGGTGCTAGCTGCCGCCCTAGCTACTAAAAACCCTAAGAAAGACACGCTGAAAAAGAAAGAAAAGGAAGAGAAAGGCAGCTGACGGGCGCCACCGCATCGGGTCTCTCTGGGGAGAGGTGAGGAGCAGCTGGGGGAATTCCTAGCCCGAGGAGCTCGGCCTAGGCAAATCGCGCTCGCTCCGACGATCTTATTCAAGAATTAAGAAACAAGAGAGGGGATCGAGCCACGGCTCGCTCTAAGACGAGGGAGTGTGACGAAGACTGAGGAAAAAGAAAGAAGGAAATAGCTCCTCTCCCTTCCCTGCTCAAACATTCTCTTAGAAGAGAGAAAGGGGGGAGAAAGCAAGGGCGATGCCGGGACGCAGAAAATCAAACCGCACAGGGAGAGGAGAATCCGGCTGGGATCGGAGGAGCGAGAAATCAGAATCAACTTTCATTCGAGGGGCTGTCTATCAGCGGAAAAGAGAAAGACCCTTCAAACAAGGTAAAAAGACCTAAGAGGAGGCTCCTGCGACGGAAGGCACCGAACCAACAGTCCGTTAACCTTCATTCACAGATCCAGTTCAACTGTAGGGGGTCCCCTCTTATAAGTTTTAGGAGGAAAAGGGGGACATACAGTGACAATCGTGCTCAGTCCAGAGGAGATAATGAGGGAAAACGGCCAGCTGCACCTGTTACCGATCCAAGAGGGAATAGTCGGGGCGAAAGGGGAGGGAGGGAATACGTGGATCCACTGTGACGGTCTCTTCCAAGATCGTATGACGGGTCCGGAGGGGAAAGGGCTGACCCCTGCTAGTCGGGGAGGGGGAGAAACCAGAGGTAGAGGTCAATATGGGGGTCCTAAAGTTATCCACTCAAGAAATTTTTCTGATAGGTGGCGCGACCCACCCTTAGAGCGCCTTATCAAGGGGATTGGACGCAGGAAGGTGGAAGAAGTAACCTGCTAACCGGCCGCACGAGAGGGCTCTGAAGGATCATGGATGTTCTGAGACTGAAGACCATCCTTGAATCTATATTGAGCTGCGTATCCTTTGGCCAAAAAAAGGAAAAAGAGAAACGAGCAGACAGGGCGACGGAGATCGTGCCCGTCCAAGTGGTACGTTCAAAGGGGGCCATCAGAGTGAGAGGGGCCGGTTTATGAAGGGAACGCCTAATTCTACCCGTTGGCGCCTTAGTACGAAGGGAAAGGGAGGACGACCGGAGGATGGGGGAAGAGCAGCAGTCCTCTCTAGTAGAAGCAAGAGAGCTGAAAAAGACTCTCAGGCTAAGGGTCCACAGAAGCGTCCCACATTCCTCATCCCGGGTTCAAGAAGTGCTCTGATGAGAGCTAAGGTAAAGAAGAGAGAAGACGAGACGAGTGAGGGGGTCGGCTCCGCAGAGACGCATAACGATAAAGTCTCGCGTTCTAGGGATAGAGAAAAGATACAGGTTCCTGTCCTTCTCGAAGAGGCTCCTCAAAGCGAAAGAAACAAAAGACAACAACAAAAAGGGAGGAGGGGAAAAGAGGCGTTCCGGCATGCAGGCGGCGCTACTCTCAGAGCTATACGCAGGACGACCTTGAAAGCTCAAAGTTCGGCAATGCTATAAGATGTATGTAGAGAGCTTGATGAGGGAAAGGAGAGGCTCGGAGGTAAAAAGCGCACACAGCGACGGCCCGACTAAAGGTTGCTGTCGGTTTGATCTCGGAGAAAGCTCGGTGTTCACTCCCTTGATCTAAAAGAAAGAGGAGGTGGAAGAGGGGGGGGTAAAAACGCCGAAAGATATGCATCCTGGGGTCTAAATTATTTCTTAGAGAACTAAGTTTTCCTTAGTATCCTGAGAATCAAGAACCGGGTTGAAAAAGATGAATGGAGGAGGGACTGGAGAAAAAGGCGACACGGGGGGGAGGGTCGGGGCATCGGGAAGAGAGGAGGGACCGATGGAGCGCTGTCAGTCTCTGTGCCGGTATCAATAGACGCTAAGCAACGGAGGAGGTGGGAAGAGGCACAGGAAGTACAAAATGATTCCATGGAGTTATCTAGGAGCTGAGCAGGAAATTCTTGCAATCCCCTCGGGGGCGACTACGTAGGCAGGGGGGGGAGAGAGAGGGGCTACATCGATCAAATGATCGTTTCCCGTTGCCGAGGCTGAGACGCGTCAAGAACGATTCTTGACGTATCCTGTTCAAGGGAGGCGCTTTTAGTCAAAGAAGGAGGGTGGAGGCACTAAAGGAAAGTAGTATTGACGGGGCCGATCACCTGATTGGCGACGATGCCGATTAAGCGGAAAAAGAGAGGTGAGGATTTTAGGGAAGCCAAGAGAGGTCTGGAAAGATACGCAT
>Ga0179591_1278955_pt1 | contig 14627 bp, 13 predicted proteins | sample CZOMad2_1_08_16f_FD_182891 | JGI IMG/M metagenome (GOLD analysis project Ga0179591, IMG submission 182891) | Vadose zone soil fungal communities from Angelo Coast Range Reserve, California, USA - CZOMad2_1_08_16fungal (PacBio error correction) | ecosystem: Environmental > Terrestrial > Soil >...
GTGTTAATAATTGAAAAAGTTAGGGACAAAAGATGCCAAGGGGGACGGGCCGTAAGAGCAACGCTGGCAGGAAGCACGAAAGGAAACAGCGCTGGAGGGTAGAGGCCTGCAGTCGCATCGCACTGATGGGTCAGTAGACTACTGATCGGAGAGTCGAAAGGGCGCCGCGTACAAAAAGTAGTCAAACTTTCTGGTCGGGAGGTGCCGCCTGGCGAAGAATGGTCCCTGCGGTCTCAGTAAAATGCTCGAACTGCGATTTTGTTCACCGCGAATACGGGGGGGATCGGGGGTAGCAACGTACAGAATTGTGAGGGGCGGGGGTGTCGATTATCAGAAAAGGGGGACCAAACGTGCCCTAGGCTTTGCTAGAACATAGACCCGTGAGGGTAATGCCGCAAGCAAACTTGGGGGAGGGTAGGGAGAAATGCAGGTCAGAGAACGGAAAATATAGAAGACAAAGAAACCGAAGATTGAGATTGCTTTGAGCGCATCCAAAACTTTTGGGCTCCATACTCAGTACCGAAGATAAGCGAAGACCGCGACGCAGAGGACGAAAAAGTCGCGACATCTCAAGGATCTAAAAACGATCAGAATAAGCGCGGGGGGGAATCTGCCACGGGAAAGGTAACTGGGGTGCCAAGAGCGAGCCTACTAAATAAGAAATTATGTTTCAAATGGAATGGTCAAAAAAGCGGGGAAGCAAGTTAACATGGGACATGCCCATCGTCGAAGGGGGGTCAAAAAATGACAAGGGCGACGACCTAGAGTCAACAGCGCCCCAAGTAAGGCAGTACCGAAATCTCACAAACGGCTCAGGAGTAACAAAAAAGCAAAGAGAGGGACAGCGGTGGAAATCGCCGAATGAGTCCGACGATGATGCAAGACCAGACAAAGGCTGCTGCAGGTCGTTAAGTACAGATTGAGCCAGTCCAGGGGTAGTAAAAGAAGAAAAAATAAAATAATGACCGGGAAGGAAGCGCGTGGGCCCGCTTAGAGGGGGGGGAGAGAGGAGAATCCTTGCGGGATTCCAATCAAAGTCATCCTTCATTAAGAAAAAACCGCGGGGGCGAAAGTCGATGTGCATAAGGGCGGGCACGAAGCAGTCCGGGGTAAGTTCAAAGCGGAGTATATGAAACCGTCGCTTGAGCTATTTCAAAATCCGGTGGCGACGTGAAGGGACGATTGCATCAGCTGCGTGGGTAGGAACCAAAAAAGGAAGAGCTCAAGAAGGAGCTACTTGCTTGCGGGGGGGACGCCAAACGCGCCGGGAAAAAAAGAGGGGATCAAAACACGCGCGGTCACGTAATGGGGGGGGGGGGGGGGGGGGGGGGGGGGGGGGGGGGGGGGGGGGGGGGGGGGGGGGGGGGGGGGGGGGGGGGGGGGGGGGGGGGGGGGGGGGGGGGGGGGGTGGGGGGGGGGGGGGGGGGGGGGCCGGCTCTTTGGGTGGTCTCTCCTGTGGAAAAGTTCCAGGAAATCGTGTCTTTTCTACGGTCCTTCAAGGGTTAGTTGATTAAATCTGAATAAGTATTTGCATAAAAGGGCGACACGGGGGGGTTTCAAAAAATGGGAAGACAAAGGGTTGATAGCAGTTTGATAGCCTGATCTGAATCGGAATGAGGTTATTCATCGCTCTTAGTTTAATACACGTGAGTCCCTCTTAGCCGAAAGGACGGCAGAAGGAAGATCGCTGAGAATACAATCAAGAATAGTCGCGATCGAAGGTCCAACACAGGGAGGGGAGGAACTTCGTTACGTCAAGAAGGAATAAGAGAAAAGGGGTTTCGAACTCACGAAAAACGCGTGTATAAAGTTTAAAACACAAGTAATAGCAGATCATGAAAAAGATGAACATAAAAAATCAGGGCAGCGCAGCGCCTAACGCCGGGGATAATAAATGACCGCTGCTCAGGGGGACAGAGAAGTTCTCCAAACTTAGAAAACCTGAGAGTCGTCACGTAGATGGGGTGACCCCCTGATCTGAAAAAGGAAAAAAAGTTCGGCTACACGAAAAGTTTTAGCTCTCTGGAGAAGATCCAGAGGGGGCGCTGGCAGTTCGACACTGAATGAGGCTAGCGAACTTCCAAAGGCTGAAACCTAGCATCGCGACAGCTGGAAAAAAAAATCAACAACAACACGGGGGAGAGAAAAAGGAAAGTTCGCGAAGAAAGAAAAAGGTTAGAACTGCTGGAAGCTTGGTCTTTGCAAAGTCAAAATCCTTAAGGGCGAATGACAGTTAACCAGACACAATCTAAGAGAGGCAGAAAAACAGGGGGGGTCCGAACTTCGGGGTCTAGCTGCGGGACTGACCTTATCAGTTGGCTTAGAAAACGGCGTCGGAGCCGGGGGCAAAAGGGAGAAGTCAGATGAGGGACCTTTCCAGGGCAGGGCAGGGGCTTTTCTGTGGCTCTGTAGAGGGAGGACTTCGGGCGCTGGGCTTGGCCTGATTGGGTTTCTTTGCATGATTGGCTCTTATTGAAGTTTGACGATTTCTAACATGATTTAGTAGGGGAGAAAGTTCGCGATTGGAGGGCACTCGGAACGTCTTGAAGGAAAAGCGTTTCGACCGGGGGCACTAAAAGAACCTCTGGAGAGATCGGATCGATCTTAAAGGAAAGTGGCTGAGGATCGCAAAGGAAACCAATCTCGATACGCTTCAGGGACGAAAGTTCCTCAAGCATCGAAGCCGTAAATAAGCGGTCCTTGAAAGGAAATTATCGGAGCCAAAACCACGCGGCTGCTGTGAAAACTGGGGTGACGGCATCAGAACCGTCTTAAGGGTCTTTGGCAAAAACAAGGAAGTGCACTCGATCAATCATTACTAGGAAGCTTCTAAAGAGGGGAAACGAAAAGGGATTACAAGGGAAAGTTCGGACGCTGAAGAATGCGAAGGGGGTGGGTTTCCGTGTCGATCTAAGCTTTGTGTGTCTAAGGGAGATGGACCAGGGTCAGGTGTTGGTCAGGAGGAGGGTGAAGACTGGAGAGAAAACGACATCGCGCCGTCAAACAAACAAACAACCCCCCCACCCAGGGGAAGGGGGGGACATCGCAGTGAACAAGAAAGGGACTACTTTTTCGAAACTCTAACACGGCTGGTTCTGACCGGAAGAAGGGGAGGCATGCCGCGCTCGAGAATTTGGGTCGTCAATTGTGACTTGCGTCAGGTTGCTTAAGAAGGGGGGGGGGGGGGGGGGGGCAATGCTCAAGAGTTAAAAGGCACGGACGTATTACTGACGCCTTAGAAGGGGTAAGAAAGTAGGTCGCGCAACTGGAGGCGACAGGCTCGCACGAGGAAGTGAAGGCAACGGGAGGGGAGGGGCTTGAGAAGCGGACGAATAGTGGCCATGGGGGGTTTTTGGGGGTTGGGGGGGGGGGGGGGGTTTGGTTGTTGGGTCGCGCGGAAGAGGGTCGGAAGGATTCTGCGGGGTGAGATGAAGGCGGGACTACTTGAGGGTTGTTTTTGCTGAATTGGCTTGGTCTGATATGTTGACCGCATTGAACGGGCTCTCCCAGGGGCACTCTAAACCCGTGATGGTTCGCTGATGGGGACGAACGGCGGGGCAATAGTGAGTAAGTTTTTTCCATTTGAAAGAATGGGAACAGTTTCTTAGCCGAATTCGGAGTGGCCCGCAGTGGGTCACCGTTCAAGGGGATGGGCCTCGGTGGGGCGAGGGAGGAAGAAATCGTTGGATCTGCGTAGAAAGACGGGTTTTGTGATCTGCGTCGGGACTTCGAGCTTCAAGTGGGGGCCTGCGTACTGCAGAGCGAAGTTGCATGGTCCTGCTAGACCAAAGGGAGGTCCAAAAGACACTCGGTTGCTTGGGAAAAAAAAAAAAAAAAAATTCATAAAGTTGGCGGGAGTTCCAGGCAAAAACCGTGGACAGGCGTAACCGGGGGGGCGACAAAAACTACCAGTCTCGCTGAGTTGGTTCAGCAGAAAGGGGGGGAGCCAGTCTTGTGAGGCCACGCATAAGCGTTTCATGGCGCTTGGGCGGTCTTAAAAACAGGAAAAAAAGGGACGAACAACTCGTTTCTTAAAAGGTCTCACCAGTACTTGGATCCTGGACCGCTAGGTTCGTTCAGTACGCTGATACAAATGCGTGAAAGTGCGGCAGAAAAGGATGCGAAACAGAAATTGAACGAGCAGCGGACTCGGTATCGGAAGGGGCGGGCCCAGCAGCGGGCTGGGGAGACTGCAAGGAGCGTACGCTAAATGGGTTTGGCCGTCAAAGTTGCCGCAGGTGTTTGCAACCGAAAGGGGCTTTTCCGGACTTCAAAGTTCTGGAAGATTGATATATCAAAAGTCTCTGTCGGACAAGGAGATAGAGAAAACAAAAAAAGAGAGGATGGAAAGGAGATATTTTTTATTGGATTGTGATTAGCATCACGCACGGGTTAAGGGAAGAGAAAAGAGGCGGAAGGGCAACGCAACGGCGAGTAAAAAAGTCGCGTTCGGGCGAGTAAGGGGAACAGGAGATCGAAGGGCCGGGAAAAAAAGGGAAAAGAGAGAAGGCAGTGAGGCACTTGGGAGGTCGAAGGACGAAGGCTCCGGTCAGGGTACTAACCCCCCCGGTCTGGCACTGTAAGCCGCTCGGACTCGGGGTTTGAAAGCAAGGCGAAACCCGAACTACTGGGGCAATATCGAGTTGGTGAGAAGTTGGATACCGAACCCCAAAGGAAAGGGGATCTGCGGCGAAAGATTCTGAAAGAGTCGGGGAGCACCGACGGTAGGGTAGATGGGGCAGAGCAGTATTACAAAAAGATGAGGGAAAAAGAAACGAGGCTGGGCGAAAAGGGGTCTCGCCAGAACGCAAACAAAGGGTGATCAGGGAGAAACGGCCGGGAAGAGACTAACAACGGCAGATCCCGGAGGAATCCGACATCGTCAGTCGGGATCCAGGGCATACACTCGGCAGGCTGGAATCCAAGGGGTAAGAACATGGATTCGGAAAAGTAGTTAAATTTAATGCCAAAAAGTGAAAAAGGAAAAAGGAACTAAAGAAGAGCGTTCGCAGCAGCGTAACCAGGGCCGTATTCTTCTGAAAGGCATCAATGAGGAGTCAACCTATAGGACGGCAAAAAAAAATGTAAAAAAAGTACCTCAACGGTTACCTAGCTAGAAATACTCACGACGAGAAATTAGAGAGAGAGTCTACAAGGTGTAAATAAGGAATTGCCGTCTATGAGCAAGACAAAAAGCACCAGATGAAGGCAAGGTCGTTCATCGTTTTGAAACGTGAGCGAAAGTCCATGGGAATTAAGTAAAATGACATACGGAGTTAGGGGAATACACGTGAGCCTGGAGGATTTGCAAGTGAGGAAATTAAGACTGAAGTGCACATACAAGGGAAGAGCAAATACAACACCGGATAAAAGAGCAGGCGGAACATGTGGCATCAATCAGGGTGAGAGGAGAAAGAAGCATTCCGAAACAAATCGCTGTATCGGAAAACCGGAGGAGGGGTCGGGGGTCATCTGGCGACTGGAATCACCAAAGGGAGCAGGCACGATCATAAAGAGGATTCGGGGGGGGACTCTAACAGCCGAAAATACAATGCGGAAGCATAAGAAGCGGGGCTATTCGACCACAAGAGGTGACAACGGAAGTGGAAGGGCACTAAGATTTGGGTGGACGGGGACGTGACTTCGCGAAGAAAGGAAATCGGGTCGGCTGGAGTCGGGCTAATTGATGATCGAGTGGAAGTCAGATTTATGGCAGACACATTAACAAGGGGGGGGATGGGGGTCAAAAAAAAACGGGTGCTAGGGAAAAAAGGGGGCAATACCTTAGGGTTGAGTCTGGGAAGAGGACGTTCGGGGTCGTCTAGGGGGGAATTGGTCACGTGCTTGTTAAAAAGTGGTCCCTCGAACGCATCCGCGGAGGACGACATTGAGAAAAGGAACGCGGCGATCCACATAAAGCATTCCGAGGCGATAGGACAGGAAGCGAAGGGGGGAAAAAGTTGTCAGGAACGAGTTAAGTGAAGAAGGGACCGCCAAAAGGGCTGTGTCGAACAGAAAGAAGCGTTAGAAAGTTGAAAAAAAAACACGGCATGGAAAGATGAAAGAAGCACCACGAAGGGAGGAGCCGGAAAGGAAAAGCTTGGCGAAGCGCGCCGCGGTTCAGAAGAGAAGGAAACTAAGCGCAGGGGGGTGAACTGGGCAACTCGCCGGACGCTGAGGAGAGGAATATCGTTTAACGCTTCGTCGTGAAAAAAGTCGGTTACACGAACCTTGGGTCCTTAGATGAAGATCGGGTTAAAAAGGGAATGGGCAAGTCGTACATAAGGGCGGAGGAAAGGCAATACTTCTCAGTAAAAATGAAGACGTCAGGAGATGGGAGGAAAAACACAAAGGAGGCGAGTAAAAGATATCCGTCGAATTACGCCGAGAAAGGGGAACAGGGCCTGTCTTAATGGGATTTGCCGGAGCCTCAGAAATTGCAACCAGGACAACGGATCCATCTTAGCAAAACCGGACAGGTTCGTGTAGCCGAAGGCTCTTAAGTATCGGGGGAAAGACCTTCTCAGCGATGGTGAATAGCAAGACGGTCGGCCGGAACGTGGAAGAAAAGAGTGGGGGCGCCCTGGAAAGAAAGGTCGGCCGCGGCGGCAGATGACTTCTGGAAAGACTTCTTCGAGCGATCTCGTCGGCGGCAGGAATTTTTTCTGGGGGAAGAAGGGGGGAAAGGATCTTCCTCTTGAGGGGGTCACTTTATGGAAGTGTTCAAACTGGCCAAAGAGAGGGTTGTCGGGCCACGCGGACCTTTCACTTGGGCGGAGGAAAAAAACGAAATACACTAAAAAGAAGTGAAGGGGGAATCGGCTACGAAAGGCATAGTTAGGATGGAAGGACGCGTCGCTCTGAAGGGGAAAAGGGCGTGACGCGCGAGGAAAGCAGACACACGCTAGCTGAGGGTCACGAAAAGTAGCTGTCGCGTCCATTAGGAGGAGAAGCGGAAGGGGGGTCAGGGAATTTTGGGGGAAACGGAAAGCGTGTCGCAGTGGTTTAATTGCTGAAACTATCACCTTAAGTTCAAGAAACAGAAATTCAGACGCCAGCGAATTGTGGAAAGGGGGGTCGCGAGTTCCGTTAAAACGGGAAAAAAGATTCACCGACCGGGGGAAACGGAGAATCAGCAAGAAGGGGGGAGGGGGGTACTCAACGTAGGCTGCCGTCCTTGGCGGGGAGTTCTGCTTTGGAGGACCACTACGCAGGGCGTAGTGATCTGCTGCGAGGCTGACAATAAAAAGGAAAAGGGAATCTTTGGAATGCAGATGAGAATACATCTAGACTGTGGCGATAAGAGCTTATCCCCGTCGCTGAAAGCAAGGGGGGGAGGCAATTGATGCGAGGTAAGTGTGCTCGGTGTTTGTAAAAAGCTGTCGACTGTCGGGAGGGGGGGAGGTCAATCTCAGCTTCGAAGCAAGATTCGATGCTGCTCTTGAAAGGTCATTAGCTGTCTTCTTAAGGGAACAATCTGGACTTCAGTGGCAAAAACGCCCCCGCGCACAAAAAAAACGAAAAATGCAGTGCCGGTGATGCTTTTAAAAAGGCAGCGTACTGGGAGCCGGGTCGCGAGGCTTGGCTGAAGGAGGACTCTTCTTGAGAATTATAGTGGGGGCGAGGATTAGTGCCGTAAATGGGGGGGTGTGGTGGTGTGGGGGGGGGGGGGGGGGTGGCTTGGGGGGGGGGGCGTAGAAAGAAGTTTTACGACGATTAGTGTCGGAAAGTCAAAACTACGACTCAAAGGTGGCTGCTGGGAACGGAGATCGACGACTGGTTGGGCCGGTCGGTGTTTGGAAGTTCCAGTTGCCCTACTGAGAAGTTCTGAGCCGACTCGGTCTGCCACCAGGAGGCCGCAGTGGGCGCCAGAAAAGGGACAAGAACTGATGCTGAATCGTTGGATCGCCGACGGCGTTTGGGGAGGCAGTCTGAACGAATTCTCTGTGACTGGCTCGAAGTCAAGAGCGAACAGGTTGGGCGAAAAGGACTGACGCCAAGTCGGTTTCGTCTTATGCTTTACGGTCATATTGTCCTCTAAAAAAAAAAAAAAAAAAAAAAAAAAAAAAAAAAAAAAAAAAAAAAGAAAAAACAAAAAAAAAAAAAAGAGACTCTAAACTATGTGCTTCGGTGCACGACGCAGGTACAAAATTGTCCTACGCGAGCGCAGGAACGTGGGAGGGAGGCGGAGAACACCGACAACCGTGTCGGGGCGAAAAAACCTGCGTCACAGGGGAGGGAATGCCTTTACCTGCATAGCAGGTCTAGAAAGAGACCGATGTTCGGGAAAAAGGCGCTTCACGAAGAAGATGAAAAGAGACTTCGGTGCGTTCTGCCAGACTTGACCCAAATTAGAGCGGGACGGAGAAGAAAGAATCAGGCGACTGGTGTTGCCGCGGAGTGTCGAAACATCTTGCCGAGTTGGCTTTAGAGGAGAAAGGGGCGCATAATCACCTATCTCGGGGGTCATGAAGGACAAAAGTAGAGCAGAGAACAAAAAAAGAGGAGAGAGAATTGTGTGAATCGTCCTAAAAGGATAGGTGATTAGCCAATGATTCCCGCACGGGGAAGGGAAAAGGGAAAAAAAGTTCCAACGCTTGACTAATGTAAAACACGGTGAGGGTCGCAACACCGGCTTCGTTCGGTCGGGGTGCTGTCATTCGCTCGTCAAAAAGGGGTCACCGGGGCCCAAAACTGGACGCGTCGCTAAGGGAGGGGAAACTTTCTGTGAGTAGTCCTAACTTAAGAGGGGGGAACCGGGGGGGAAACAAGCCGGTCTCCGTAAACAAGACGTATGGGTCTAGGCAAAAGGAACTTGGGTCGGATTTGGAGCAAGAGGGAAAAGAAGTGCCCGAAAGGTGGAGGGCTGATGAGCCGACTGGGGCCCTGGCTATCGGGGGGTGGGGAAAGTTGAAGGGCAAGCACCCGGTTCGTGGCATCCGCAAAAAACCTTGGTAGGGTGAGGGAATGAGGGAAAGGGAGCATTCATTACGAGTAAATGAAGAACGTGGCTAAGGGCAACCTGTCTCGAAAGCACACTGTTGCGCTCGGAGCCGGGGAACAGATAAGACTCGAAAAATAAAAAGAAGAAGAAAGATGCAAAACGCGAATCGCCAAAAACGATTAGCATCACGGAAAAAAAACTCGGTAAAACAACTGGCTAAACCACTTGGTCCCATAAAGATTCTTAGAGAAATAGGTAAAATCTGGAATACTGGGAAACAATCGATCTGCAAAGGTCGCTTGCGTAGAGCATCAGTTTCGAAGAAAGTGGAGAGGAGCTTCTTACAAAGGGCGAAAATAACGTCAAGACTAACATACGGTAAATGAAGTAGCCCGGGAAAAGAGACTCACCATCGATTACATTAACCGGAAGAAGAATGAGCCAAGCGTCTACAAGTGGGGAAAATCTAAGTCAAGAGTGAAGAAAAAAAACAATCACGCGTGCTCAAAAGGTAGGAAAAAGGCGGCAAGAGAAGAAGTTGTCGACGCGAATAATTGAGGAGGAATTCAAATGCTCGAATACCGTGTGACAGGCCTGGGGGGGAGAGATGACATTATTCGATTAAAGAAAAAGAGAACATCTGCGACCACGATCGGGAAGGGAGAAGGAGAGGATGTGGCATAGGTAGGGCATCACAGGTGTAGAACGGGATTCGCCACCGGGGTCTAGAAAGGGATCATCTGGCGCGGTCAAAACGGTGGCTAGTAAAAGATTCATCTATAAGACCTGAGGGGTGGTGGTCGCAACCAAAGGAAGAAGAACCTCAGAAGGGGATCAGGTGCATTCTACTAAAAAAAACAAAAAAAAAAAAAACAAAAAAAAAAAAAAAAAAAAAAAAACAAACAAAAACCACAAACAAAAACAAAAAAAAAAAAAAAGAAAAAAAAAAAGGGGAAAAAAAAAGCGTTACCAAGAACGCGGCCTTTAAGAAAAAAAGAGGAAAAATTACCACCGGTCGTCACTCGCAAAGGGTGGGCTTGACTGTCTTTCTAAAAGAGGGAGGGAAATAGTCGGGAGGGTTTGAGAGGGGAAAGTCGGAGGATGTATCAGTGTGAGGTAGGGAAAAGAAAAACTTAAAACCGGTGATGTCAAACAACAAGCAGCGAAGACAGGGCAAGGCCGGCCAGGGTGGAGACTAGGAAGAATGGGACGCGGTAGGAACGTAGTTTATAGGGTCAGGCTCAAAGGGATGGGGGGGGGGGGGAACACGTGGCGTCGCGAGGAGAGGATCCATCAATTGGAGGAAGCATGAACTAGGGGACAAATGGGTTTAAGCAGGGATTCGAGATCCGTCGACTGTGGTTCTATACGCTTGGTAATTTGAAGGGGGGGGGCAAGAAGGTCCTAGGAAGGAACAATAAGAGGGACAGTGGTCGACACTCAACGGTAAAGTTGAAAACAAAACAGCGCATAGTCATGTAAAAGGAGACAAAATCAGCAAGCCGCAGCGCCTAAGAAGAAATCTCCTCGGAAGAAGTCTGCGCCTGCTGCAACGCTGCGGGGGGGGAAGAACACAGGGAAGGAAGAAAGTCTCAATCGGCACCGTTCGAAAATACGCCAGCTTCCGCTCACTAGGGGAAGACTGGGATCCCCGCGCTTCAGGCAAATAAGGGAAAGGCTATCACGAACCTTTTTGTTCCGGAAAAAAATAGGAGGGGAGAAGATAGGGGGGGGGGGATCTTAAGGGGGGACTTTTCAAGGTCGCCCTGGATAGGCGAAAGCAGTTCCAGCAGCTAAAAAGATCTAGGCGTCATCGCCGCATTCGGAGAACAACAACTGAGTAAGGATAAAGGAAGAAGGCGAGCGCCGATCTCTTTCAAAGGGACCGGATGGAATCTGCAAATGAGGGGGAAACAACAGCCGCAGGGAGAAGAGATCGAAGTCGAGGCACGGGCAAAAAGGTTCAAGGTTTTATGCTGAAAAGACGGAAAAGGCTGAACGATAGTTAGAGTCATAAGACTTTGCGGAAGAAGGGGCGACCAGGGAGAAGTTGGTCAAACCTCGAGGTTACCGCCCTTTAGTCGAGCAGATGAGAGACTTCGGTCACTCGTCGGCGGCTGGCAAGGTGCCGGGGATCTTGGCCTTGAGCGAATCAGGTACTGGAGGGGGGAAATTTGCTAACGCTGTCGTGAAGTGGAACAAACTCCAGAGATGTGCAATCGGAACCAGGACGTGGCGTCCGCGTGGACGTTCACTCGCGTGTGGCCGCGTCGACGGATGGGCGGTAAGAGGGTCTGATGGGTCGCCAATGCGTCGCCATGGCGGATCTGCTGCGGAGGGACGAAGGGGGGGAACATAAGACGACGATGGCCTTCACGACGAACGGCGTTAAAAAAAGTTGCATTTGGCGGATCACTCGCGATCAAGGGCTCCGTGAGAGAAAGGGGTGACCAAGAAGCGTGAACCAAAACAAACACAGACGGCTGTTCTGGAACAGAAGGGAAAAAGGTACTGGGACGATCATCATGAGAATCGACCCAGCTACATGAAGAAATTAAGAAGCTTTGTCAGGATTGAAAAAGGGGGGCGAAACAGGGAAAAAAAAGGAGAGTGCAGAATTTCTTGTAGAGAGGGGGGCTCGGCGTCTGAAACGAAACGGACTGGACCAGCGAGGGGCTGGTAACGACGACTCAAGACGCAGCTGTCACGTCGCTCAAAAGGGAGTGAAGACGGGGATCGCAGGGTTGGCGGGCGACGCGGGAACTGCACCGCTGCTCTAGCCGAGCAGTCCTTAAGCGCTCGAAAGGGGGTTGTCCGGGAAAGAAGGGGGGCGACTTCTAAGGTGTCTGGATATGGTTACATCTAACTGAAAGCGTTTATAGAGGGAAATTCGGCGCCTTACGCGGGGTCATGGAATCTTAGGGCCGCAAAAGGAACGCAATCGATTAAAGAAAGTGGAAAGAAGAAGGGGGCTTGGTCAGGTCATGCCAACTTACGGAGATTGAAAGGGGGGATCGATTCGGCTTCATTCTTCTCGGAGGTGGAAAAGGAGCGTGGGTGCGTCAGGGAAAAATTAAGGAGTGGTCTTTTGAAGGAGAGGGGTTGACAGAAAGAAAGGGTCACTTGGTCGGGGGGGGAAAGGGGTCAACGACGCCGTGATGGGTTAGCGAAAGGTCTTCGTCGACTTTGGGTCCGTTGCAGGTCAACACAAGTTTCTCTATTTCTAAAGCGAGAGGGGTCGGGCCAATTGGCCCGCAGTGGAGCCGCTGCAGGATTTGGCGGAGGAGCCGAAGAGGGTTGGGGGGCCGTGCGATGTCGAGAAGCGGGGCGGACTCGCGTCGTGTCTGAGAGTCTCTGTTACCTGGGGAGAACGCAGAGGCGAACAGTGAGTGGGGACGAGAGAACAAGCTCAAAACGAAGAAACGGGACGGTTGACAACAGGGTCAGCATCTCTTTGACTGTAAGAGCTCCTCCGCAAGGGGGACCCTACCGTTGAATTGGCGGTGCACGAACCGGGTGGGCTGAAAGGATAGGTGAACTCGAAAAGTGGCGTTACGTCGAAATCGAAAATGGACAAGTCGAAACAAGAATGCTTAAAACGGGCCACCATTATTCACAGTCACTTTGCTTGAAACCATACGAGTGGCGAGGCGGAGGGGCGCGGGACGTCTTGTGCGTGGCGTAGGAAAACAGGCGGAATCACACATTGACTAGGGAAAGCGTCGATCTGTGACCAGGGAGGAAGCTCAGCAGGCTTCGAGCGGGGGGACAGGACGTACTCGCCGAAACGACGTTTTTGACCTGCGGGGGCAAAGGCTCATCTTGCCGCGTGGACTGGGAGGCAATCTTCATCCAGCGATAATGATATCTAGTGAGACAGGGATCTCTCCAGAGGAGGGAAAAGAAAAAGAAGATGGGGGGACGTCAGACAGAAAGAGATGGGGGGGATTGCCAATGATCCAAAAAGGTTGAATCCAAAGGGCGGCAAATGAAGGGACTTGAAAAGATAGGGGAAAAAAACAAATCTCAAGAAGGGAAGGAAGTAAGTTGCGTAAGCCTGAGGGGGCCAGCCCGGAGATCGAAGCCGACTCCTTCGTAAGAGTCTCACTTGGCTGTTTGAAATGAAAGGCCTGTTGGAAGATTCAAGGAAAAATGGAAGGGAGAAGTTAATGAAGCTCTCTAAATCGGGTAGGCAAAGTCGAACAAAAGGGGGTGGGCCGTGGTGAGCAAGTAACGGGGGGGTCTAATGTCGTTGGAGAAAACAAGCGTTGCCCCGATTCAAGGGGGTCAGAAAAAAAGAATGGAAGCACACACCCGGGGTTACGTGCACAGAAGAAGACGGGAAAATTGTATGCCTTCGCACGGGGGGGGGGAGAAGGCAGTCCCTTAAAAATTAAAAGACGTGCGGAGGTTTCTATCAGGGAATCATACCACCCCATAGGGTCTTGGCAGGGAATTCACAGATAAGCTCATTATAAAAGCAATCTGAGAGATTAATCGAAAAGGTATCAAAAAGCATCAGCGAACAACAGTTCTACAATGGTCATCCGTCAAGAACGGGGCAGACGGGAGATAAAAAGAAATAAAGAGAGAAGTCAACCGAAAACCTGGAACTAATTCGACACTGAAAAATAATCAATCGAACCATCACGGTCGGGATTAGAAAGGGGCGACAATACCAGAACAATTGGGGATTCAAACGAGAATGAAAAGCAAGCAAAGACCAAAGTATCTTAAGTGAATGTGCGCCGCACACGCGCAAGAAGAGAAGAAGGGCCAAAAAGGAGTGTTGGAGCGCCTGAATGCCGTCGTGGGGGAAGAAGGAGGACCAATCATACTGGGGGGGGGGGGAAGATCATGTTAGCGTGGCGCGAGGCCCGTCAGTTGGGACACGGAAGTAGTGAAGGTCGTTGGTGGGCTCGATAACGTGGAAGCGTGATTTGTGAAACAGAAGGGGAAATGCAGATTCAGCAACATACCGAGTCTGTCGCAAACCGGATAGGAAGCGATGATAAGGCTAGGCGGGCAGCAGCAGAGGTGGGGGAATACGGAGATACACCTCGGCATATGCGGTGGGAACGGTGAAATTCAGCCCGGTGGTCGGACAGCAACGAAGAAGAATCACGCTGTCGGGAGTGGTAAAGACAGCCGACACTCAACAAAGGACTGAAGATACGGGGGCGACTCAACTAACGCTGGAAGGTAAATAAATCGACAAGGAAATAAACCCTTCTTTCTGTAAACAGTGTCGACGTTGTCGCCAAACTGAGGGAGAAAAAGCAAAGATTGTAGTAATGACTAGTCCGGTCGTCTAATTGTAGGAGGAGAGGATTAAGGTGATTATGGTAAGACAACATTAAAAGTTGATTGTCCCAAAACTGATCAGACAAAAAAACGGTCCAGTTGCTTCAAAGAGGACAGGGGAAACGCGCTCTTCAGGGAGTTGAAGGCCCAGCAGGGTGGAAAAAAAAGACCGAACGTCCAATCACTAAAGCGGTGTACGCTTCAGAACGCTTCAGAAAAGCAGGATGAAGTATAGATGGGAAAGCAGCAAAGGTCACGCTAGGGAAACTCTTGAAACTTCAAAGAAAATTGAAGAGGGGGGGGCAGCCAAGAAGAGGAAGGGGGGGTTCTACAAAGCAAATAAGAGTTTGGGGGAACGAAAATGACAGATCATTGTACA
>Ga0179591_1212141_pt1 | contig 14624 bp, 15 predicted proteins | sample CZOMad2_1_08_16f_FD_182891 | JGI IMG/M metagenome (GOLD analysis project Ga0179591, IMG submission 182891) | Vadose zone soil fungal communities from Angelo Coast Range Reserve, California, USA - CZOMad2_1_08_16fungal (PacBio error correction) | ecosystem: Environmental > Terrestrial > Soil >...
CATCCAACTGTCTACACCAATCAACGCGTAACACTAGACGATTTCACACCTGGAAAGGAGACGAATGGATCCCAGACTTTGGGTGCGGAAGGGTCGAAAAAGGGGATCGGGAGGACATATGCACAAGTCCCACACCGTGTTTTTTAGAGAGAATCCGTTGGACGCCGGGGGACAGCCATCCACATCAACATCGAGGGTGATCCATTTTCTTTTCACCGTAAAGGCCAAAATAGCCGCAAAAAGGGAAAGTGCCATGAGTTCCACGGAGAAAGGGGGGTGATGGGTAATCGATAACCTGTCCGGCCATTTGCTTGATGTGCATACAGAAAAAGGAGAGAAATACAAAAAGCACAGCTAAATCAGGGACTTTTGGGAGTTGGGTTTAACACGCTGACGGAGGATTTAACGCTAAAGAGGAAAATTAAAAAATCGCATTCGAGACAGGAATATTCCAGTATACACAGAATCAGTCGCTGAGAGAATGGGCAGGTCTTTATCATTAGAAGGGAATAGACACAGCGGGGGACAGGTGGGAAAATATTTACGCACCCAAATACGAGCGAGCTACGTCAGATCCGAAGGGTGTACTATACAAACCATTCGGACGTGGGTGCTTAAGAACTGGGAGGAACCATACCGCCTGGGGGGGGTAAAGAAAAAAGTGACAATACACAAAATTTGGGGGAGCCGACGCAGAGTTGACTATTGAAGCGGTAAGGAAAATTTCGAACAAGGGCGGACGGGGAGAGGGAAAAAGTCGGAGTAAGGTTCAGGTGAGGAAACGATTCCGCCGGACAAAAGAGAAAGTCCTTTTTAGCAACATAAAAAAAAGGGGAAAGTCAAAAAAAAACGAAACGAAATAACATTTTTACCGCTAGCAGGGGAGCCGGACTTCAGAAGAACCATTAATTGGGAGAAGCGAAAAGCAACGCGAAAAATAGGAGTTCACTAAGTTAAAAGTATCAAAGAACAAACAGCTCGCTGTCAGGGGAAAGAGTCAGCCGACAAGTGCACGGTGAGGGATAGAAAGAATTACGCCCTGAAGTCTAAGAGGCGAAAAGCGGGACCAATTAAGACGAATAAAGTAAGCGGAAAAAAAAACGATGATGAAAATATCCTTCTGGGGGGGACAGCCGAGGGGGGGGAGAAGAGAAGTGCCCGGAACTCGCGACCTCCCCGAGTGTAAGGAATATAAAAAACCATATGACTGGCTTGAAGGAATTTACTAATTATGGCAGAAGACGGGATTTTAAAGGGAAAAGGGAACATATAAGACCGGGAAGAAAAAATGACGGGGTTAAGTAGTATGTGGAGGAAAAAAGGTATTTAACAGGGGGGGGAAGGTTAAGCTTGCCTAAATTCACGTATCAACACACGGGGATTCGAAAATGCACTGTAGGAAAAAAAGTGCGGAATCAGGGAAGTAGAGCCTCCTAACGCCACGGGAAAAGAAACCGAAGGGATTGGCTGTGAGGTGAAAAAAATCTCAACACAATAGTAGGAAGACAAGAAATGTAAAAAAAAGAACTCCAGAAAGGGCGGAGAGAGGGTCGACGGTTGGGGAAAAAATACGTCACTAGGAAGAGTGTGTTTGAACTGTAGGGGGGGGGGGATCCATTTTTGCATGAGTCTTTAAGCGCTAAAGTCAGAAAGGGAAAAAGGGGGAAATTAAAGGCGCAAGGAAGAAACCATAGCTTGTAGAGGAGATCAATGTTAAAAGGCCAATCTCACATCAGATGGTGGCCGGTCAACTGGGAACATGTGGTTTAATCGCCGGCGAACAAGAGAGGGAGAGGGATTCTGTTAATGCGTTCCCTTGGGGGGAGTAGTCAAGAGAGGGGAAAAAAAACCGACGGAACTGAAGGGGGCAATAGGACTAAGTGGGGGGTTGAGCAAAGTGTGGGAGAGAGAGTACCGATCAACTTTTGCTGGAAAGAGGAGGAAGGGGGACTTTTCTAATATAAAACGCCGGGAAAGGGGGGGAGGGCGTTTGTTCTGGAAGAAAAGTAGGGGGGATCAGACATCTCGGTTGTGGAGGGAATAAATGGGGGAAGAGGGAGTGAGGTCCTCTGCGTGAGGACTGCCGAGCTTCGCATACAGCAGTGACAAGGACCGGACAGAGCACACCCTAGGAATGGGAGTTAATTGTTCGTTGGATGAAGGGGCTGATCCGTTTTGGGGGGTTGGATAAGCAGGGGAGCAGGAGGAAGAGAGTGTAAATTAACGCACGATGGGGGTCGTCGGGCAACTTGGTCCGCACTTGGGAATCAGATGCTAAGCGAAAACAGAGAGATTGGGATGGAACAGTCATGCTTTTAAGGGGAGGGGACTTTGTGAACGTCGTCAATATTCTGACCAGACGGGTCAGAAAAACACATCTCCTACTACTTTGAAAGAAAAGGACAGAGAAAAAAAATGATTGGATCAGGACGTAGAGAGAGAAGTACTTGGGCTAATAAGGTGGGCCGTAAACACGAGGGTACAGTAAGGTCAAACCGTATTGCCAAAGTACCAACAGTCAGCAAAAACGAAGATTAAGTGAATAGAAAGAGGAATAGTGCTCTTTTTGGCGATGCGATTTGGAAATTTCGAAAAAGCGGCCAAACCGCACTCTGAATTTAAAAAGCACGAGTTACTCTGGGTAGCGTCAGATGGGGGGTTGGTTAGCTTGACATGGTCGAGAGGCAATGTGACGGGGTACAGACTGGGGGCTAGTATACAGAAAGACGGGCAAGGGGGTTTCCGTTGGCTGATGATTTGCAGGAAAGGGATGAAAAGACCCAAAGGGGGCTTCACCTCTATATGGTGGAGAGCCAGCTGCAACACAGGCGGCATCGGATGGTTATCAACAACAGGCGGTGAACTGAGCGAGTTGGAAGACATCCAAGTCGAGAAGCTCCCAAGTCGGGTGATCTGGGGAATTCCTCCGGCCCAGGGGGTAATCAGTTACGAGGGGAAGAGGAGTTTTAAGGTGTAGAAGCCAAGCTATTTTAGAAAATTAACGGGACGGGTGACATAAGGCATGACCAGAAGGAAAACCTAGAAAGGGAACTGATTTTTGGGGGGGGGGTTCCATTTTCACGGACGATTTAAATGTTTTTTATCTGGTCCCAACCAGGAAGGGGGGAAGAGCAACAGCAGAAGAAGAGCTATCAGGTGCCCACTACCTCTCCAGACGCGAGCTTAACAAGACAGGGTGGGGTGTAAGACAGAGTTTAGGAGTGGGTAGCGGTGGGTTTGGCGGAACTCGCAGGGGGGGGGGGGGGGGGTGGGGGTTACTGGGTATCATGGGAGGGTGGGAGCGATTCCTATGACATAGGAGGTAGCAGACCGCACCATTAAACGAGAAGAATGAGAGGAATCCGGATCTCTAAAGTGAATCACGCGTTGTGGAAGACGATGTTGTGTGAAAGGAATGTGATTTGATTACGATCTTCGCCACTCAATTGACCGGAAACGGAATGCGAAACTTTTCCCGAATCTGTACGGCTGGATGTGGGGGGGGGTTTGCGCTATTTGGGTAATGAGACGGGGAGTAGTGGGCATTGGCGTAAGGGATAGCACGACGCGAGCAAACAAAAAAAATGACAAAATCAAACGGGTGTTATTCTCAGGCGGCGGTTGCATTTAAAGAGACAAAATAATCTCGCGATAGGTAACTCTCCAACACCGGGGCTGCACGCTACGTGGGACAAAGAACGCAGAAGATCACAGCTTGCGACTCTGCAGAGAAAAGAACCACGCAGGAAACTTGGGGTGCGCAGAAGGGGGAGGGTCAGGAACGGACGGCGTGCGTTTCCAAAAATTTCTCTGGAATCGAGTCGGGAGAAAGAGGCCTGACAAGATCATGAGTAAATGCTGCAAGAAAAGGAATATCGTGGATCGAAGCGGAACGTGTTTCGCGTGTGGGAACCGCCGGGCGAACAGGGATCTCACAAGAGCGAGGGAAGATAGGGTAAAACCTGGCGAATCACGAGCAAAGACAAAGGGGAGCGATGTCTGGAAAAGGCGGAGATCTAAAAACTCTCAACACCCTTAAAGGGGGGTAGGAGAGATGAAAGGAAAGACGGAGGGAACATCTTCAATTTCAGTGCGAATTGGAGCGTCTGTATGGACGGAAGGGTGGTTAAAAGTCGATCCGCTCTCCTCGAGCCCGTCTAACGACGGGACACAAAACGGGCAAGGAAAGGATAGATCACAGAATAATGGGAGAGGGTGTCAGCATCAGAGGGGATGGAGAGACGTTGAAGAGTCTTGGAAAACCGGAAATCAAAAAGGAAGTGGGGAAACTAACAGAGCAAAAAGTGGAAAGATGGCGTTGTGTGGGGGGGGGGCGTCAACATTGTTGGGCTCTCGCAGCGGGAGGCGAATTGGGGGTGAAGGGCGCTTTGGCCACGAGAGGGAACGGCACCTTCTGATAACGGATCTTATTAGGGAATGAGAGTATACGCCCCGGTACCCCCAAACGAAAAAAAACGAGCTGAAGAAAAAAAGTGCTTTGTGCGCGGGTCCTGATTGTGGGGATGCAGCGAGTGAGGACCAAATACCTGGCTACATCCATGCACTCTACTCGAAAAAAAGGGAACCTAGCACAAACCAAAAGCATCAAGCGACTAGCTCCTTGAAGGAGGAGCATTCAGCTGGGGGAACATTGCTGAGTGGTTGAAAAAGAAGAAGAGGAGTCATATAACATTGGGAGCGGAAAAAAAAACATATCAGCCCGCTGCGAGTCAATACGACGAGGGAGAGGGAGGCGATAAGGAGCTGCCGCGGGGGGTGCGGGCAGGACGGAGAAATTTTACGAGGGGGGGAAGATAGAAAAAGGGGCAAGGCCGACGAATGTTGACCAAACTGCAAACCACAGGGAAGAAAAAAAATCAAAGACCAATCCCGTCAACAAAAGAAAATAAGATTTCTGCTGATCAAGAGGATGGCACTCGGGGGGGTCATTAGTACCTGTCGGGAAAAAGTATCGCGGTACAAAAAAGCTCTTAGGGGGGGGCCTTAACAAAAAAGACGGGGGGAACAGAAGAAAAAACCGTTCAATCAAGAAACCTTCAACCTTTAAATTATAATCAAAAACCGAAAAAGCAAATTGGAAAAGGCTTTTTTGGATCGGGGGGACTTATTGAACACGTGTAACCAATCGTGGACTAATCAGGAGAAAAATAAAGGAAAAGGTCGAAACCGAAAGAAAGACAGAGGTAACATCGACGATTACCCTGGAAGGTTAAGCAATATAACCCGCCGGGGGGCGTAAACGAAGTCCGATGTTAGTTCTGATGTAAAGAAATTATCCCACCTGGGGTTAGAAAGAATAAGAAGGACGCCTGTGCAAGCGTCTCCAATAAGAAAACAGGTCGATGCAGGTGAGCCAAATTTGTTGTTCTTGTCAAGGCGGGAAGTAATCGCGCAAACAGAAACAGGTCATAGTCACCTGAGCGAAGTTCATTAAGCCTCTACATGGGGATGCGGTCGAAGGAAGGGTAATCGACAGAAACTGCTAGGTGGCACACTTAAAGAAGGAGAAAAGAAGTGGCGTTTTTCTTTTGGGTCAAGCGCGGAAAGTTGGGGGTGGGGACAAAGGCAGGAACGGGCCCTGGACACGCAGGGGACACAAATCCACCGGAAAAGGTTCCTGGTGGAGATGGGCACGACGCAAGGGGGTAGCGGGGGGGAGAACGACTCGGAAGGGCTGGGTCAATTATTCGTATTGAGAGAAAAGAAGGTTCAAAAGTGGCATCAACGAGGTCTAACTCCGATCTCCTCGAAAGTAGGAAAAAGAGGGGTTTTAAGATTGATAGCATTAACTGGAGGGGGGAAAGGTTATGGGTTCGGGGTGAGGAGTCCCTGCCAGGGGGGGCCGACCGTCGAAAAACTAAAAGTGCCATCCGAAAACTTAGAAAATGTAGACCAATCAGGCGAGTGAGATACCGCTTAAAGGGAAAATGACCAAGTTCGAAAAACAATGCTTCGAAAAAAATGGTAGTGACTGTGGAATTATCCCTAAGTGTGACCTCTGCTCAGGAGACTGCTTAGCGCAAAAAACATGCAATCAAGCGCAGGAAAAAACAGAAATGACCATGGAAAGGACAATTTCGTGCCAGCGGAAAACCTCGGGAAGTGGGAGGGGAACAGCTTCCTCAAATAGGAAAAGAAAAAAAAGAAGGGAATAAAAGTGCAATACACATCTATCTAAGACAGTACTTGACAAAAGATCGCCACCTCCAAGGGAAAAAACTGCGTGGGATAAGTATCGAGAAAGTACACCTCCAATAGGCGCCATCAGTTTCTCTGAAGATCTGAGCCAATTAACTCGAAGGGGGCAGAGGAAAAACAAGATCTAATCATTGGGGGGCAGGGTCGGGGGGGGTGGACAGACGATGGAAATCAAGAAAATTGCCAAAGTTAAAATCATAGCCATCACATGGGGGGAAAGGCGGATAAAAACCATACTGTGGAAAAGGACTGTTAGGGTGAAAAAGAGAGGAGGGGAAAATTTAAAAAAAGGGGGGGTGAAAAGAATCCTCATTCTTAGTAGGCGCGGGGGAGGATTCGGAATTTCCAATTCCGTTCCAAGGTAGCGAGCTACGAAATATCCACCATTGGAAAGGCAAAAAATGACAAGGAGAAAACCAGAGTCACGGATGGGTCTCAGCGTGCACGTCAAAAGCGAGGAGAAACAGTCAGATTGACTTTGAGAACTTTCTGATTGTTCATAGAAGAGGAAAAATCAACGGGGCGGAGGTTTAAAGAAGGAAGTTTACCAAATTCAGGCAAAGAAAGGGGGGGATGAAAGGATCTTTCTCCGGGGGGAAAATGGGGAGAGCTTCAATGTAAGGTGGGTGCAGCTGTCCGTTTTGAAATGAAATGGGCGGCTAGGAGGGCCTCAGCGTCAGGAAAAAGGAACTTGAAATGCAATAAAGCGGGGACAGCGTCGAATTAACCGTCATCAGGTGCGACTTCAGAGGGATACCTTGAGCCAAGAAGCCTAAAGGCTAGGGGGAAGAGCGGACACGCAGAGAGGCTATGGGGGTTTATCCCGGAGCAGGGGTCTGGCGGCGGGGAACGGGACAAACTGGGGTGGAGGGGATTCGCTAGTAGAAAACAAAGGGGGGGGAAGGAAACGGCTTTGGGGGGGACGATACTGTGTTTGCCGATGAAAAGTTACGGGGCGGCAATGGGGCGAGACGAGACGATGTTTTCTCCGGGTGGAGTCGAAAATGGGGGAGGGGATCTAAGACAGTGAAAGGCAGTGGGGGCTGGGGGGGGCGGCCAGTGACCTGGGCAATAGGGGGGGCGAGGATCGCTCGGGTTTTGTTTGAAGTGAACAAGGGGGGGGCTCGAGTCTGCGGTACTATTGAAGTCTCGTTGACTCTCCAATGGTCTAAGGTACCGCTTAGGTGAAGAAAGAAAAGAGCACGCCATTGTAAAAGGAAATGTTTATGGGGTGTTCAACCGGCTGCGGGCTCGGCAGTTGTTAGGGTGGATAAGCCAGGGGAAAGAGAGAAAGAGCAGGGAAAGAAAAGGAAGTCACGGTGGGCCACGGGGAGCACCTTGTCGCACTGGGGAGGAAAGAGTCTACTGAGAGCATTTGAATAAAATGCGGTGGCGGTGTCGGATGGAACCTTTTCGAGAGGTCCGGCAAGTGGGAAAAAAGTTCAGCACATAAAAAACATAAGACGAAGGAAGTGGATCAGAGGGAAACGATTGAGAAAAGGAAAACTTCACGAAGTGCCTTGCGGGGGGGAACAGGTGTGCCAATGAACCCGCGTGGGCATGCCGTACGAGGGCCAAGCATGCCAGAGTGCCGAGCAAGAGCGGGAAAAAAAAGCTTCTGGTGAACCATAGAAAAAGAAATATGGATGGATGGTGAAAGGGAGGAAAGTATGGGGGGCGGTGTCCTAGCCCGGGAGCGCAGATTGAAGACAAAAAAGACATCAAAAACGGGTAAAAAATTCATCCAGGCGGAGGGGTAGTACTATACGTTTCGTTCGAGAAGATGAGAAGAAAGAACCTGGAAAAAAAGGGGGTGATGAATAATGCTATCCTTGCCAAGGGGCACGGGGGGGGGAATTCTTTGACTTGTTCCCGGGAATTGCTTGAAAAGAAACAAAATTGTTCTCACATCATCGGGAAGAAGGGGGGAGGGCGTATTTCCGCTTGACATGCGTCAAGGTCGGATGGGTATAAAAATGCTGGGGAAAGTGAAGTCTATAATACACAGAAGCCATTCTGACTCGCAACACTGTAGGGGGGGAAGCATGGGTGGGGGGTCTCCGTTACATGGGGAAAAACGTCTATTAGCTGGGAATGGCTTATTTTGAAGCTTAATGGGGCTATAAATTAGCAATAGACGGGGGGGACACTGTTTATCCCGGGTGACAAAAACCGCTTAAAGGAAAAATCTTTATGTTGGGGGATTCCAGGGAAAGGAAAAGGGATGGGGGGAAGACCATTTTGGGAAGGACCGAACTAGGGCTGGGGGGGGGAAGAGCAAATCAAGGGATTGAGATATCGGGGGGGGACGACGGAGCGACTGGCTCCAATCCCGCGGAGGCAAGAGTTATACTATGCTTTGGTTGGAAATACCGGGGTTGCAGGGAATTGTGGACGATGTGTTTAATGAACTCTGATGGGGGGTTGGGGTTTTTTAACCTAAGAGTATGAATGGGTTGCCGTAGGAGTCGATCCTATGACTTTAATGGCCGAATGAAGGAAAAAAAACTCAAGACGGAGCGGGGTAGCAAGATGCATATGCGAGGGAAAGCAGCAGCTGTTTGCAAAGTCTTGTGTGTCGAATCATTTGGAGTGCATCACCTCTCGTGCTAAGGAAAAAAACTCAGGAACGAAGATTCTCACCGTTTGTCAAAGGGAGGAGACTGAGAGGTCAGTGTGTTGGGGGCTAAGGTTATGGAAAAAGAGAAATTGTATGGATTTGGCGGAGATATTGGAGGGACCAAGATAAACACTCACACCGTAAGGTAAAAACGAAAGGGGGGGAAGGGCTAGAGGCTGGTTCGCAGTTGTAAAGGCGGAGATCATCTCAGGAAGTCCTCGCAGAGAAGGAAAGTGTCTGTCACGGCTCCTTTGACAAAGCAGAATACATAGAAGAAAAATGTGAAGAAAAATTGGCAGAAAAAGGCATCGTCCCACGCAGTATTGACAAACACTGGGGCGAGACAGTTTCACACAGAGAGTAATGCACAGGGCCGGAATCTCTCGCTAAAGTCGCTAGTTGAAAGAGAGTCAAGATAATGAAAGGGAAAAGGCTGCAAATACTCAATCCTCTTTCTTAGGTCGAAGGGGTAGGTGGGGAAAGAAGGAGGATGAGAAGACGAGCGATTTAAAAAACGCAGGGAAGACGCCATCAGACAAGGCAGAAATCACTTGAGAGAGGACTTCCTTTACTGAAGAAATCGCAAAACAAAAAAGGAAGGAAGGGGGGGAGATACTAAAATCTGAAAAAAAAACGGTCGACGGAATAGAGATGGTGGGGAAGGGGGGGAAGGGAGGAGGGCGTCGTCCAGCGTTTTAAACTCATCCGCCCCCGTCAACAGGGGAGGGCAACTCGAAACAAAGGGACACGCAAACGGAAGATATCAGAATGAGAAGGGGTGTGTCAACTTCCTCATGGCGGAGAGAGGGGGGGAGAGAAAAATTCTCTATTATCTATCCAAAACTGTGAAAGACGGGGAATGCTAAGAAAACTGCTGCGAAAACAGCGGGTAATCTTCTGGGGGAGGCTGGCAGCGGTTTGAAAGCAGCAAGGGGGGGAATTGGAAAGGAGCTCTTTTGTCCTCGGGCAAAGGCCGGGATCGGATAAGAAAAGATCATAGTGGAAGACCGAGCCTTTACCAACTCGAAAAACAATAAAACGGGCATTGAAAGGAAGGGTTAGTGGGAGGGGGACTAGGATCAGTTGTCTCAAAAAAAAATGGGCTCTCAGACAAAATTAAAGACCTCCGTCTAGGGAAACAAGGGGAAAAAACAAAAAAGAAGTGCCAGCTACTACTCAAAAATCGGTCAGGAAGGCCGAGCAGGGAATTGCACGGGACGTTGGGCAAACCATGAGGGAAATATAGGAAAAAAGTCAGATAAATTTATCTACACAGCACCCAAAAGACGTAAACAACAGGTTTACGTACATCGCGATCGATAAGAATTTTGTACGGATAGGGAATATTGGGTGTAGGAGATGTGTATCAGGGTGTCCTATACGCCGAGTCCGAGGAAAAAGATAGGGGGGGGACAAAAAACAAAAAGTATTTCTCCAAACCAACCGAATGACGCCACCGCTCAACCAAAGACAGGGAGTCCAAAAAGTACAAGGGGGGGGGAAAAATTGAGCAAGAGGGATTTCACTCGTAATCCTCGCCCTATAAGGAAAATGAAAAGGAGATACTCGGAGGGGGAGGGGAGCGTACAAAAAACCCGACATCTTTACAAGGTGGGAAAATAGAGGACTTGCCAACTAAGCTAAAAAAACTCCAGCTCAGGGAGTTTGACTTTTTGGGGGAAATCTCAGGCCAGGTCCACGGAAGGTAGGTGGGATAAGGGAGTTCTAAATCAACGTTCAGAACTACAGAGGAAATACATGGACAAAAATTTTACGGAGAGAAAACTGACCAAAAACCCGAAAACCGGGGGGGGTCTGAGGAAGCGAGGGTCTTGATGACTAGAGCCTTCAAATGACATCAGTGTGGTGGGGAAAAGGACGTCATCCTATTAAGTGCCGGGGAAGGTCCCTCCTCCACTCTCGGCGGGGGAAACCAAGCCAGTTGTTTCACCGGGAAAGGACGGGAACAGAAGAAGGGAAAAAAGGAAAACCCTGAGAGCAAACGGCTGAAGGGTGCATTTAAAGAAAATGGGTCGGCTTCGAAAGGGCATGATCGAACGTAAAAGGCCGATACACATAAAGGGATGAGAAAAAAAGATAAAGGCTTTGGGGGGGCAGGGGTTGGAAGACTACGAGAAGGGGTGAGGAACCCCTGCAGTCGGTACGGAAAAAAGGAAAGCGAACACTATGAAAAATGCCATAAATGCTCTCTTGCTAGGGAGGGATGGAGAAGAGAGGGGAAAACGCGTTCAGATGCGAAAGAAATCTCGACGTCAGGAAGGGAATCAATCAGGGTTTAGACTTATAAACAATGCAATGAGAAAAGGGAAGGGGAGGTTGTGACTTCTTGCTGCGAACTGGGAAAGAAATTTCCCATCAAAAAAAGCCGTTTGCGACCAAGCAGAGAAGTGAGATAGACTATCATAAAGAAGATTAAAATGAGGACAAAGACGTCTGCGACCGACAAGGGGGGCAAGGGGATGGGGGAAGTCTCATGCTCTTTCGAGGACCAATGATTAGAAAAAGAAAAAAAAGGGGAAGCCAGTACATAACAAAAAAACTAAAGATCAATTGGGGGGAGAGGGGAAACGGCATCATATTCTTTAGGCTTCTTCAGACGCGACGAGAGGGGGTCACTATAGGAAACCAGGAAGGATCAAGAAAAAGGATGGAGTCAGGATGCCTTGCCATCAGGCCTCCTCCAAAAGGACCCGGTGCGGAGAAAAAATAAAGAAAACTACTCCGAAACCGGAGAAAAAAAGTGGAGAGGGGGGAACTCCCAATTATAATCGTGTCAAGAAAAAACAAGATCGAAAGGTTAACTTGGGCCACAAGATATAATCTAAGGTCCACACGTAATATGCAGCTCCAGACACAGCATAGTGGGGGGCCGGGAGAAAAATAAACCCCATATGAGGTCTTGATATCACGTATGATGAGGGACTGGACAAAGCTATGGGCGGTACAAAAGGAGGAAAAAAAAGAGAATAAAGCTGGTGTTCGAGAGGGCAGATGACGGGGAAATGGACAGGGGACAGTTCAGAACTAAGCGAAAAAGAGGAAGACCAGGAAAACACAAGGCAAAATTAGAAAAACTTAGGAAATTTGTCCGTAATCCGTAAAAGGAAAAAGGGAGACAGAGCAAGTGAAGAAAGTGGTAACTGGGGGGATTGATTTGTGTAATCGAGAAAAAAAAAAAAGAAAGGGGAGGAAAAAGGGGGGTGAAAAACATCAGCAGTCCACGGTGTTTCTACTTCAGGTAAAGTGAGGGAGGGGATGAGGAAAGGCAATTAAGAAAGGTGTTCCAGAGTGACAGGGAAAGTGGGGGGAATCGACGCGGAACTCCGGTACTTACTTAATGGTTCCCAGAAGCTCAAAAGAGAAGAATGAAAGACAGCAAGGATGAGGATATGGACTCAACTTTAAAAAAATGCCCATAAGGAAAGGGGGAAAGAATAAGGCTTCAGCCATATGGGTTTGGGCGAAGGGGCAGGGGAAAGAACGGGGGTAGAAATGCTTTTTGAGGGGCACTGGGGGCGAGGAGGTAAAAGGAGGGGGCAACAAAAGACGAACTGATGGGACCTGGCTGTTTTAGCTGCGAGGGGAGAGTGTGTAGTCATGTACCTAGTCCGCGAAGGGGTGTTCGGGGTTGTGCCTTGTTTAGTTCATAGAGAAAGAAAGGGGGACCGAGGGGAGGGGGGGGGGCCATTCTTTCAAGTACATGGCGAGGGAGGGGGGCTTGAAGAAGAATGTGTTAACTAGGCGTGAGGGTCAGAGTTCAAATTGCTGGTCAGACTGATTGAGCAACGAAGAACCTGGCCGGAAGGGGCAATCGCAAGCCAGGGCACTTTACATGGTAAATGTGTACGTAGAGGGACTCGAAGAAAGTTATTGTTTGAGAAGACAGGGATCAAGAAGGGCAATAGGGAAAAAAACCGAAAAAAACTGCACGAGTGGGAGGTCGCTGAGGGAGGGGAAACAATTGGAAAACTTGTCGTCACGCGCGCTTGGGAACAGGGATCAATTTCTTATGGCACGTATCTACTGGGCAAAGAGTACGGGGCCGAGTTAAAAAAAAAAGACCGTCACGCAGGAAAAATTACTAAAACACTGAAGTGAGCCAGGGAAGAGGAGCAGCGGCCGGTTAAAAAAAAACAAACACAGGTGACACCACGCGGGGGCACTTCCTGAACGAAGGGACCACCAGCAGTCACGAGCAAACGACGGACGGGAGGGTGCATAGAATAACGAGAGGGAGCTTTTTCTGTGTGAAAGAATTGGGGAGTGTTAAAACTGCCAAAGTAGAGAGCATAAACCAAGAAAAAAGGAACGAACTGTGATAGTCGCGACCGCTGTTGGGTTATTAATAGACTGTCAAAAAAACGGTGTCGAAAAGGGCAAGGGGTCCGAACGAAAGGGGGGACGTTAATGAACGGCACGTAAAGGCGGGAGGGGACAAGGGGCGGCTTTGGGTGCAATGACTTTACGAACGAAAAAAAAGTGGGAGAAAAAGAAGATAACTGGGGATGATATGGCAAAAGGGAGGCCACGCTGAAGAAAGGTGTAACAACAAGTGGGATGGGGGTGAGTAATCCTATCAAGACTAACGAAGCAACACAAATTGGGAAGGGGGGAAAATTTGGAATGCTCCTTCTTTGAAGGTCCGGGGGGGAAATTGACGCGGGTTCGAAGGTATATCAGAGGATCAGTTTATCAACGATGACGACAAAGAAGCCTGCCGTTCAAACCTGTGGGAGGGGGGGTGGGGCTGACAAGGTAACCTAATGGCCAGGGGGTAATCCAACCGGGGATGGGAAGATCCTAAAATATTATCAGAGAAGGTGAATAAACGGGGGGGGGGGGGGGGGGGGGGGGGGGGGGGGGGGGGGGGGGGGGGGGGGGGGGGGGGGGGGGGGGGGGGGGGGGGGGGGGAGTGGGGGGGGGGGGGTTTGTGGGGTTGGGGGGGGGGGGGGGGGGGGATATCGCGTAAAGCCAATGTTTATAATACCTATTTTTTAACAGTACTCGGGGTGTAGGATTGGGTATCGGGGTTGTGGTGCGGAACTTTCGGGGGTTTGGGTTTCCTAGCAGCACAGTTCGGAGCTAGCAAGGAAAACATTTACCTTTAACACAATACTGAGAGAAGGGACGACGGGGGGCCTTCTGAGATTAGACTAAAAATTTTCCTTAGAGTTGGTGGGTTCGATCAATGTGATAGGTGGACGAGACTTCTCGAAAACTCCCAAAAAGCCGAGGAATACGAAAAGATGGGTCCCCTGAGAGGTCGTCTGGACTTATGGGGTTTGGTTTGGGGGGGATAGTTCAGGAAAAAGCCTGGATAGTGCAGGTTGGGAAGGAAGTTTGTGGCTCAACGCCTCTCGCCCTAAAAGAAAAACACAGGTGTGTCACGAAAGGCTTTTGAAGGGAAGACAGGAAATCAATAAAAGGAATTTCCGCGCACAGGAAAGACTTTTGAAGGTAAAGAAGGGTATGAAAACCCAACTAGCTCCTCTGACGCCAATTCTGAGACGCTGGGAAAAGAACTCAAAACGCAAATTTAAATCTTTCGAAGCAAACGTAGGACACGGGCCGGAATTGAATGTCTGGGAAGAGGGGGAATCTCGCGAAGAGAGGAGGAAACGTAACGTAAATAACTGTCATCTACATCAGACGGAAATCTAGGGGGAGGGGGATCTCCCACTTGAGACGGTTAAATAGCCTCGAGTTAAAAAATCTGCAGGGAGAAAGAAGCAGGTCAGCAGGGAGGGAAGTCAACACCTAACGT
>Ga0179591_1343080_pt1 | contig 14624 bp, 15 predicted proteins | sample CZOMad2_1_08_16f_FD_182891 | JGI IMG/M metagenome (GOLD analysis project Ga0179591, IMG submission 182891) | Vadose zone soil fungal communities from Angelo Coast Range Reserve, California, USA - CZOMad2_1_08_16fungal (PacBio error correction) | ecosystem: Environmental > Terrestrial > Soil >...
AGAGAAATCACATTCCCTTGGGGGGTGGTGCTCCAATTCATCCCGCCAAGGTGCACGAACAGAAAGACACGTGAGCATAGCCTTGATTTACAGAGAGAAAAAAATTGAATAATTACGAATATGTATAATTGATTGAGGCCTTGGGAGAGGAAAACTGAGCCGTACCGGGGGGGTCACGAAAAGTGGAGCTCGTCACTCTACACCAGGTTAACGCACCTGCGCATTGGGGTTGAAAAAGGGAGATGAAGGATTAGTGGGGATAGCTTACCCGTGAAGGACTAGCAGGAAGAGGGGAAGGGAGAAGGTCGCGGGGACCAAGTAGCCGGTCGGATCAGGCCCCCGTTGACACGGCGGAGTTTGAGAGAGTTGAGATGCGGGAAGCGGGAAAAAAGAAGGCAGAGAGGACATCGTTGCGAACTACTCGTGTCGAAAAAAGAGGAAGACCACACTGAAAGAAGACGGTTAAAGATATAGCCGTGCAACGAGCGGGAAATTTGGAATCCTAGTGTGAATGATTAAGGAATCTCTGATTGGGAAAGCGGATGAGGCCTTGGGCGTAGGGAAGACCGGAAAAGGAATCTGGCTTACTGAAGGGGAGACGCTGCACATAACCTGAATGCCGGGATGGGCCCTCGTTCATTCGGCCAAGTATACCAGCTCACCTCCAGTTATTTGGGGGAAAAAAGGGAAAAAAAAGGACAGCACTTACCCCGGACAACCCAAGGGAGGTTCACCACCGGGCGCAAAGGAGGGGGGGTTGGGGGGCCAGATCCGCCGCACATGGGGACTGTTTTCTGAAGACCGCAATCAAGGAGCCGTCCATGGTGATACAGAAATCTGGAAAATGTAGGGAGGCCGTCGAGTCTTCGGCGGGGGGGGGGGGGGGGCAGCGCCCCATCTTCTCAACAACAACGGAAGATGATTTTTGCTTCGATTACTAACAAACTCGTAGAACGACTACGGCCATCGGGAGGAAGGGGCCGGGATTGCTGGTATCCAAACACAACCACGTGAAGGCTATGGTCTGTCCGAAATGAAAACCACAGCTGTAGGGGGAGGGATAAGAGGGTGCTCCTCGGTTAAAGAAGGGAAGATGGGGGGGGTACCGTGTGTGAATAACCCCAACATAATGGTCGTGGTGATCGGGTGAGGACCGTAGGGACTTCATTACCTAGTCAAAGTGGACAGGCGGGGTCCGATTGGAGTAAGGTCACCAAAACGAACCTTCCACTCAAAGGATGAGACGATGTTTTACCTGAGCGATTAAGAACGCTTGCGGGGAATCCGAAGGGAAAGAAGGCGGTGTTCTAGAGATAAAACAGATCGGAAAGGATCTTTTCCGTACGGGGGGGTGGGGACAACGCCGGGGAGGTAGGACACCGCTTCTAAAAGACGGGTTTAATAGCAGAAAATCGATCTGACCGGTCGAGACGAGCGTGAAACTGGAGACTGTGGGAGCTGGACGACTCTAAGTTGACTTTTAAGCAGCACGGCGGGAGAATTGGGAAAGCCGTAAAGGCGGGCCACGTCCCGTTACGGGGGGTGGGAAACAAAAAAGATGTCTTTCTGGACAACACCGCTGGACGGAGGATTACTGCGACAGGAAGGGATGGGAAAAGGGGACTTAGGCGGGAATTGAACTTCCTCGGTCCGGATGGCCCCACTTTTTCCCATCGACAATCGTTTGAGGAAGAATCTTCCTCGGCGAAACTCAGAGAGTTCATACGTGCTTTCTGCGTTCGTATTGTCCTCGAAAGTGGGGGGCCCTTGTGGGGCAGGGTGAAGGAGGCGCAGGTGGCCCGGGAGGTAAGGGTGGTGGTTCTAGCAGTCCTGGGATCCGCCTTCTCGAGCCAGGTTGATGGAGGTCTGGTTGCCAGTTAAACAGGTTCTACTCATCCAGCATGGAAGGAGTCCCGGTTTACCAGGGGACTCCTTCGGCAGGGGAGAGAACAAAGGGACGCGTGGTCCATGCCGGTTAGCGTTTACATGGGGGGGCCGACATAACTTCTTGGGCAGAAAAGTTCCTGAAAGGAACCGTAGGCCGGAGGTGGGGGAAAATCTGGGCTCATCTCACTCGCAGGACTCGCAACGAATATCGCAAGATGCTGAGTGGAACGTCTGGATTGATGAATGGTTTCATATGGTCAATGGGGGGGAAAACCGAACCACTCCTCTAAGTCGGTTCTACCGCGAAGGTGGACGGGTCGTTAACCGGGGGGCATCAGCAGATTGTAGAAAGCATGACACTTCTGAACCATTGATGCACGTCAAAGGGGGGACTGTTGCTCAAGACCTCGTTTGGGGGGTTTCGCTCTGGTTTGACTCTGCCAAGAAATTTCCTCCAAGAGGAGGGGGGCGTCTCCTTCCCCCGTCTTAAGGAATCACACCGGAGGGGAGGGTCTACAGCCTGAAAAAAACCAGTCCGCGCAATACGCTGGGGTCCTGTGTCTGAGGGATACGCCTACGGGAAGGGTTCTCGGCATTCGGGCGCAAAGATCGGAAAATGGTATTCCGCCCAGTTGGGGAAAATAGGGGGGCGAATTTTAAGTCTATTCAAATTGGGAGGGGGTCAGCCAATGGTTCTGGGGGAGCAATTATGCAGTTTCAAGACTTGCCATGACTGACTCACCCCAACAGGAGAACAAGTCTTCTTCGGAACAGTCAGTCTCCTCAGGTGTCTTGACTAGGCGTGTAACAGGGGGAACGGCTTTGCACGTAACGCACCTAGCTCAAGTGTTGGAGCAATTCTGCATCGGGGGGCAATGCTCGTTGTAGTAAAAAAAAGGTGTGGGGTCAGGGGGGCAGCACTTGGCTGGGCCGAGGAAGAAGTTATGGCAAGGGCATAGATCTCTCTCAAAATAACACGAAAGAGGGATCCTAAGTTAAGGCCTCCGCTGCATGGAGCGGCCATCATTGCAGGGGGGCCACCGAGTAAATTACCATCTCATCAGACAATGAGCCGCAAAACAATTGTTCTCAAACAGGTTAGAGTAGGGGAGGCAGGGAAACCTGTTAGACATGCGGGAGCAGAGCCCCTCAAAACCAGAGGGTGATTTGAAGGGCGCCTCCAGGATTGGGTTGAGAAGGGGGGATTTAATTCCTAACATCGTGCAAAGAAACTGAGGAATCAAAAAACACGCAGCAGAAGGAAAGAAAAGAGGGGAAAGAGCGGGGATCGACAAGGGTACGCGAGATTCAATAAGGGACAATCTCGCGGGAGAAGAAGGCCGGAAAAAGGGAGGATTAAAAGTCCGAGAGAGGGGGAAACTTCTGGAACAGACCGAAGACGAAACCCGTCCACGGCGGAGAGGAGGGAGAAGCTAAGGGGCGTGGGAGTTTTACGGAAGGAAGGTGCCAGGGGCGCGCCAAAACACCGGGGAAAACGTGACATGAAACAAGAAAATTCACCAATTCGTGTGGTCTCCACCGAAGGGGCAGGGTGTAGGACTGAAGTTAGAAGCTATGCCTAAGAAGACCGGTCTAGGAGGTGATCTCGCTGGGGTGTGCCCGAGTGGGGGCTTCGGGGACCAGGGAAATGGGCAATATTTGAAGAACCCCTTAGGGGGGGACGAAAAGTAAAATAACCTGACGGTTGAGATCAGGGAAGCAAGGTCTAGTAACATAGGGGGAAATAAGAGAAGCGAAGAACTGCAGTACCTGAACCAATAGGAGCGAAATTCCGCATAGGTCCTGCTTCGACCATCGCCTGCCAGTTGGAAGGAATCCTACTTAGGAGAGAAGAGTAATCATCGTGCGCGTGAATGAAAAAGGGGGAAAGAACCCTCAAATCACCCGTGGTGGAGGCTATCGGAAGAGACAAAAAAAACCGTAAGAAACGCGGCCAGTACTATGAGAAGCTGAAGTTGGCAAATAAGGGGTATAGTAAATAAAAATAATCAGGAATATCAGCGCTTTGGGGGCGGCGCGATTCTAAGTAAGAGTTAAAGGGGAAAAAAAAAAAACGGTGGCGCGAGCGCTTCGGGTTCGAACCGCATACTTAGAGGTCAGTAACGAGTTGCGGGCTTCCATCCAAAGAAAGCCGTAGCCGACATAGGCGTTGACACACAAAAAGGAAGGGGGACCGTTGAGTTGAAGTTAAAACTTGCTCCCGTCAAAGGGTCTTTCAAGCAATAGAAACCCGACCAGGTGCCAGTTGGGTCGCGAGGGCTAGGACGATTCCTTGTAGTATCCTACTAAAAGTGGAGCATAAAATTTGATCCTTTCGAGTCAAGGAAAAAAAAAGAGGTGGCATATATACGAACTTCACGACAAATCGTGCACTATAGGAGAGACCTCCGCCGGGGGGAACCAACTCCCATAGGGTCGGCAAAAAGTTACACCACCAAAAGGCGACCGAAGAAACGGAAGGGTAATGGAAGGTTAACGCCTTAAAATTTGAAAAGAATCGGACCAATGGCCCAGGCGGCAAATTCCTATAGGGAAGAAGACGCACCTCCAGTTGTGGGTAATCAGAAAGTACCACTATCCATATTTCCAAACCAAGCAAGTCTTATAGGCCGATCCTAAAGAAAGGGGGGAATAATTGTGCAGAAAGGGGCCTAATACCCGGGGTCAGGTGAGAAGTAAATAGTCACCGTAAGGGCCTGCCTTGAGTCGCGTCTCGATAACCCAGTTGGTGTAGTATCAAAGACCAAGAGAACTCAAAACAAGGGGAAAGATATTGTTGACTAATACTAAAAAAACTTTTCTCCGCCCGCAGAAGAAAAGCGTCATACGCCGGGCCGATTTATGGGTACCCAACACAGGACGGTGAAGAGTGCTGGCCAAAAACACTTCCCCACCATTTCAGGGCGGAATCGCAAAAGGGAAGACCGCTGGTGAAGGAATCATGGGGAATGGTCACCGGGGGAGGATTTTAATGTGACAAAGGGGTACCGATCTACCGGGGGCGGGAGGGGGTCCGGGTCAGGCTGAAACCATAGGTAGACAGAAGATCTGGAGTCGAAGTATGGGTTTACCTTCAGAGGGGGACAGAGGGATGAAATGTTAGAACTGGAGGGAAGGTAACTAGAACAAAAAGCTTTCACAAAAATAATATCTATGACAAATCCTGAAAATCAATTACCCAACGTGTCTCCGCCAGGAAGTCGATCGCGGCAGGAAGAGAAGGAAAAGCGGGAAACCATTGGGTTCTCAGATTTTTATTACGGTCACGAAAGAAGTTGAAAACACTTGGCGGGCAAATGGGCACTACCGGAAAGTCACGGGCAACAGTTCCTTTTGGGGTTAACAAGTCCGATTCTCATCAACATGAACAGAATTGGTCTACACAGAGGGGTAATACTCTGGTCGTGGAGAGATTGAACGTAAAAACCCTTATTAGCCCTGGGACCCTCTTACCTCAGTCTCCTCCAGAAAGCTAATTCATTCTGAGGCTTTGGATCACCGTCCTTCTGTGGGAAATATGGAGCCGTATTTTCCCGGAGAAGATAGTCTGTGCTGGCAGGTATGGCTTTTTTGTGGGAATTAAAGAGTGTCTCGTACCTTTGACCAAAATAGTAAGAAGGGTTGCTTCTGGGTCAAAGGGGAAGTAAGCGACGCTGAGGCGCCATGGGTGGGAGGATGGAGCTTCTGCTATGTCCCACTGTGGAAGGGAGGGAGGCTCTGGAGTTAGCCATTTATGGGGGTAATTTGGGACTCACATCTTTTCCGTCGGGAAGGTAACCGGGTGGAGGGGGGGAGGTTCAAATCGAGGAATCAAGAGGGATGGAAGGACTCGAAATCGACATCCTCAAATTTTCACGTATGTATTCCAGGGAAATCTCGCCTACCGGGGAGAAATCAAATATTGCAAATGGGAGAAGTGTGACATCGCCGGGCGCTCAGGCAGGTCTGTCAGCGGGAACCAAAGCTTACCATGTGGGGAGGGCACCTGTGTGTCAAGGGAGATTTCCGTGAATGACACAAAAGGGGATCCGGCCCGGGGTGGGGGAGACGACCCGAAGTTGGATTAGGAGGGGGTTAAGGTATTCAAAGCACGTGTCCCGGTCGAGAGGACGCCCCTGCACCTCTTTGGTGCCGCAGGAAAACGTAACGTAAAAACTCCTGAGAAGGACGGGCTCGTCTGAGAGGATGCTGGGAGTGGGCGAGAAAACCTGAAAAGCGCTGAACCTTCTGGTAATGCAAGGGCTTCGGGCAAAGAGGGGTGTGAAACACAAAAGGATGTTTAATAACTGAGTAAGCAATCTGGGACAAGCCAATCTTGGTATAGGGAGAAGGGATTAGTCAGATGGGCTCTTGGTATTCAGGGTGCGGCATCGGGGGGCGCTTATTAAAGGGGGAAAAAATCAAACTTCTCCAGGAAGTCAGAAGGGGGAGGGAGGCGCGAAGAAATCTCATCACTCCTTTTTAGGGAAAGGGGAAGTCCGGGGGGGGGGCAAAAACTGCTGGGCATGGAAAGATAGAAGCCGGTTGGACGACCGGGAGAAGACTGGGGTCTCTTCGGGGGAATTACGGGGTGGACTTATGCAAGAGTGCGGAGTAGAAGAGGAAAGCGGGGTGGGGAATCGAATCATCTTATTATCTCTCGAAACAAAAACGGATTTTAGGAAGAGGATATCAATGAATTGCGGCAAAGAAGTATGGGGATTGGGAAGGGCCAGCACATAAAAGAGGGCGAAAAACAAAGTCACTTCAAAAATCCGTCGCCGCATCATGGGAGGACAAAGGATGGCGTGCCTTGACAGCTTTGCACCCAGGGAATGGTACAGGGACCAAAAAAAGCGGAAATTCTTTGCAATCGCCAGAAGCTAGGTATTCCTTTATAAAAGGGAAAGTGGGAAAGCAGCATCAGCATAGCGCAGGGAATAACTTGCTACTCAAAGGCATTTCTGAAAAAAGGAGAGAGCAACCAGCGGGATTGCGAAGTGTCAATATCAGCTCGCTGGGGTGAGAAAAAAGAGAATCTTGAGAAAAAGACTTTGCCGAAGTAGCGCAGGCGGTTAAGAAATCTTTAACAGAACTCCGAAGTATCGAGGCCCGGGAACAGGAATCAGGAGCGCGGCAGTGTGATGTGGGAAGGGGCGTGGTCTATCGGGGTACCACCCTGGGCTTTAAGGGAAAGAGACGAGGCTAATCCCAAAAGGGCTTGTTTGAGAGAACTCGGGCCGTTACGCATCAATTGATCCATGCTTAAAGGAGGGGGATGGGGAACACATTTAGCACGATGTAATCTCGATTAGCGAAGGGGAAAGACTGAGCGGGCGTGTTCGGAGGACTTGGGAAAAATGAAAACAGTTTGAAGCAGGGGGAATGACTAAGAAATTTAACACGGGAAACTTTAGGATTTCCCTTAGAAGCAGGCGAAAAGAAGAGATTACGATTGGCAAAGGCCAAAGAAAGGGGGGAGGCAATGAAAAAAGAAAAAGGCCAGAGTCTAGTCGGAAATAGTCAGGGGAAACTGCGCTAAACCTCCAGAGAGAAAAGACGGGACCAAGGGATATCCTACGAGGCACTGGAAGGAAAAAAAAGAAACTTTAACCTCAGCGTGCGCGAGGGTCCTAAAGGGGGGAACGTTAAAAACCGTGGTGGAGAAGGCGATCAATAGAGGAATCCCACCACACGTAGAACAAAACAGCATCAGCATTCGGTAGTAGGACATAATTTAACAAAAGAGAGGAACGGTCCTTACCGAAAAAAAAAATAGAGGAGTTTATCGTGCGCTATTCGGAGGGCGGGAGAATCAGTCCGGAACGAACCGGGAGACATCCGAAACCCCCTCTTTTTTAACCCCCCCATTGTTTCCAAAGAGTTACCATACGGAAAGTGAGTAACTGGGAGGAAGCCCGTCAAGAGCCCTTCCCTCCTGTTAATTTAAAGGGGGGACATAGATGTTACCCCCCGGAAAGGGGAGGGAGACGGATGGCGTCTTGAAAATTGGGGCTCCTACGGGGGGTCAACTGCAACTAGGGAAAAAAGTCATGAAAACGCAAGATGGTGTTAATTCTCAGGGTGGGGGGGGGGGGGGGGGGGGAGGAAAAAGATTCTAAGATGAATAGCTGTGTAGTCTAACAACTGGTTTTTTATGACGACGCGTCCCCTGCCAACCTTCTTTGGGGGCTAAAGAAAACCCACGCTCGAGCAGGGGTCTACCCGCCCTAAAGCCGGGGCCCCAAAAAAAGGACCAAGTGAATCATAGACTTTACACCAAAAAATCGGCAGACCAGTCTTTAATTTGTACCGGGACCGAAGTCACACCGACTAGGAAAATGAACGAGGCATGCCGCAATCAGGGCTACCAGGCCGGCCAGGGGGGGGGCCATGTCAAAGTGCACAAAGACCGGAAACTGATTCATAGTTCAACACCGAAGGAAGGGGATCGTAATAGGTTGGTCCGCCCGGGAAAGGGTGAAGGGAGGCCGCGACAATACGAACAGTCCGGCTGGTGGATACCGAGTTAAAGAAGGAAACGTCCTCTGAAAAAGGAGTCGTCGGGCAGGGTGTTTGTTTAATTAAGGAAAGCCCCATCTCTAGAAAAAAAAAACAACAAAGCAGGAGGAAAAGAGAGAGGGGTTTGGAAGAAAAAACGTGCGACGCAAGACGAAACGGCACGGAAGGTCTAACCGGCGAGACGGTCCACGAGAGAAGAGGGGGGTTATGAGTGGCGGGCGCCGAAAGATTAAAAAAAGGGAGGAAGAGTGCAGAGATCGGTGCGCCCGGGTTGGAACTATACCGAGGGGGGGTACCTGTCGAAGGGGAAGAGGGCCACATAGACTACGGGCGGTTAGTGACAAGCAGGCTGAACGGTCAATGAAATCTCAATGTTAATGCTTACACGGAGCCCGATGAAAGAAGAAGTCGCGGACGTCGATGTTTTGGTTACAGTGCGCGATCACGCGAAGAAAAGTATTGGGGGGAACATGAGGCTGTAACTATCTTCAAAGTCTGGGGGAAGGATTACATGACAAATAAGGGAGGGGGAGTACGACCTGCTTCTACCCAAATGAAGCGACTGGGGAGGAAGGGACTCGAAAAAGAGAAGATCGTATCTGTAACCCCGGGAGGGAAAAACTTTTTTCCGTCCAAGTTTGAACGTGACGGGGGAAGAAGGGCGACTGCAGAAGGCGAGGGTCAAAGGAGGGTTTTTGGAGGAGTTCTGGCTTCAATTAAGGCGGGACGGGCGGATTCATGGCTAAGAAATACTGGAACTGGAATTGGTGCTTGAAAGATGAAGCGGTATTCGACAAAACCCCCTTTAAAAACTCTGGAAAGGGGATCGCAGCAATCCGCAAAGCAGGAGAGGAAGGAGCCTTAATGGGGCTGCTCCTCCGCCCGTCGTTATGGAGGGGAAGTTATTTGGGGAACTTAGCAGTCTACTGCTGCAGATTGGGCCGGGGAGGGTTCAGTTGGTGGTATGTCCGTTTAGAGAGAAGAGGGGGAGCGAAGTTTTTACGCGGGGGGGGTCCTCTGGGCAGAACAAGGGGGGGCAAAGGCAACATCAGAAAATGGAACGGGATTCCCTTGGATCCGGACTGAGGGGAAGTCTATCCCAACTGGCCGGAGTTTAGAGGGGAATCGGGAGGCGGGCCGGCTTTAGCGCCTAAGACTCTGGGAAGCAAGTTACATGGGAAAGGGACACAGTCCTTCTTAATTGGGGGAAGAATTGTCCAATCGGAGAAAGCCCGGATCCCGGATCCGGCGACATGCTATCGCGGAAGGTTGGAAAAAACTGGGAGGGGAAACAATCACCTGGGTTTTCTTCGGAGAAAAGGCTTTCCTGTCTGACAGAAAGGTAACACGGATGGAGGGCATCTGGGTCTAAGAAAAGAAGAGAGTCAATGTCGTGACGGTAAATAAGGTTGGCGCCTTCTAATCCCTTTAGCTGACGCGAGCCCCAGGGAATTTTCTGAGAGCTCAAGCGTGGAGCCGACAGGGGGGTGGGATTTAGAGATGTTGGGCCTATTAACCAAAAGGGGCAGGGCCGACGAGAAGGGGGGGACGTTCCAAGCCAACACGAGCTGAGGCTATCCGGCACTAAGAAACGTCCGTGACGTTCGAGTCCTGAGGACTGGTCTTTAGCGAGAAAGAGAAGGGGATACGGGACGCTCATTAGGGCACTCGAGGGAGGGAAAAAAAACGATACAAAAAGGGAGTGGCCCATCTATGGGATAGTCGCGACCTGGGTTCGCAATAAAAAGAGTTGACATTTCTCACCTAGCAGACATTCGCGGGGGAAAAGCAAAGTGATGAGGCCTCTGATAGGGAGAATTGACAAAACTTTCCACTGATAAAGGGATCACTGTCTGGAGAACGTGGGAACAACGGATCGATAACTGTAGGGGTGGTTAAAAAATCCCCTTTTTTCACCGGCTTCAGCTGGGGGGAGGAAACGGAGCCTGTTTTTACCAGGAGTAAGAGGGGCAGAATGTGGGGGGGGGCCTGCGTGGACGTTTTGTGTCAGTATCAAGGTGGGGGACTTGCCGACTCCTCAGACTTTGAAGAATAGAGGGCTCTCTCAGGAACAAGACAAGTGGGAAAAAGGAGGGGAGGCCTCATATTTCCTCCTAGAAAAGAGCCGCTCTTCCATAAAGTTCAGTGAGAGGGAACAACACTTAATCAAGCATCTATTCAACAGGGAAGGAGAGAGGCATGCCAACATTTGAATTTTCTTGAAGCCAGCCGGTTTGCAAAAAAAGCAAAGTAAGCACGAAAGTATATTCTATGTGCCATCGATCCAACCGGTTTGAGTCATGGAATAAGGTAAAGGTGAAATTCGCGAAGCCTTGCCGAATGACGAAAACCGGGAAGAAATTTCTGAGAAAATCTCAAAAGATCGTTGGCTAGAGGGTAGAACTCAAAGAGGGTGGGAAAGGCCGAGAACGGGGCGAAGACTTCATATAGCCGGGAGAGACGCTTCGGCTCCTCTTGAGAGGTAAAAGAAGATCAGCGTCCACGGACGGGAGGAAAAGGTACGACAGCGGCCGGGTGGGTAGGGGATAGGTGGCCGGGTCAGGGGGCGTTGCCACCAAAAAGGGGGGGTACATTGCCACTAAACCATAAAAGAAAAAGAAAGAAACCAAAATAAAAGGAACCCTAAAGAAAATGTTGAGGTTCGTCTCCAGGTCGGCCTTTACTCTCAAGTGGGGAAGTTAAGTGTAAGAAAAAAGGAGGCGCTTCTCCACCACCGGGAGCAACCTCAAAGAGGAATCTCGCTTTCTTCGCTGGAACCGACTGCAAGCGGCGTGGTCGCTCATCATCCAGGGAGAAGAAAGGTCTGGGCATCAACCTCGTCTTATACAAGAGCAGAAGAGACAGCAGCTTCATGACTCAGTCGAGCAACTTATAGGACCTGCTATGAGGGGGGGCAAGACAAAATACTATACTACTTTCCTGCCGAATGAAGAAAAGAGGATTAGGAGGAGAAACAAGGGGTCAAAGCAGAAGACTAACCATCCGCCGGAAAAGTTGGGGGGAGGTATAATAAACAAGAGACCAGAAACATTTACGAAGGGGAAGGCTTTGGTGGAAATGAAAAACCGTGGGGGGTTCCAAGCCAGAAAAACAAGATCGGAAAGAGAGGTGGAGAATCGATCAAAGGAGAATCTGTAAGAGGCCAAAACCCGTAGGAAAAGGAACGTCATCAGGTCTATCTGAAAGACGTGGGCAAAAGTTTAAAGGATACAGGAGGAATCAGAAACTATGCCTGATTGACTTAGAAAACGGCTCTGATGACGAGGAAGCGGCTGGTTACACTTGATCAGAAGGCTGCAGTTCAGTTTAAAATACTTAAGTACCTGCTGACGCCTTCAGCCGACCCCGAAAGCAGGACAATATTCAAGGGGTTACCCACACAGACGGAATGTGGAGAGCCTTTGCGGGCTTTAACCTGGCGAAAAAGGATGGTTGTAAAAAGGCAACGGTTAGAGTTAGTCCAAAGTCTACCCCCAGGGAAGGTGTTTTACCGGGGACGCAGAACAGCCAAGACTTTCAGAGAGAAGACGTAATGTCGGCTAGACCTGTGGGGTAGAAGAATTTACTGCCCCCATAGTTTTAATAGATAGACCCACGGCCCGAGTGTGAAAAAGGGGGGGGGGTCCGGGGGGGAAAGAGACCGAGAAAAACCGAGCCGGTGGTGGAAGGCAGAGCCAATATACCCACACGGGACAAGGGGGGGGGTGGTGGGTGTTTTTCTTTTTGGTTTCCAAAAAAAACCCAAAAAAAAAACCTGTTGGGGGTGGTGTTTTTGGGAGGAAATCTCTGAATTTAACCAGAGCGAAGATCTGCAGGGTGAAGGACTTGGTGAAAAGGAGACATTGCGGGAAATAGTAGGCAAGCCGAATGGCCCTAGGCTGAGAGGGCCATCGTCACTAGAAACCAAGTTGATTTGTGGGGGGAAGGAAAATTCAAGGAAAAGTAGCGCCCAAACACCAAAAAAAAACGAAAAGAAGAAAAAAAAAACAAAAAACAACCAAAAAAAAAAAAAAAAAAAAAAGAAAAAAGAAAAAAAAAACTTATTCATAGGCACAGCCGGCGCACCGATTCTAGGTTGAAAGAAAAACAATCAAGGGGGTTTAGGGGTTTCCGCCTCAAGAGGTCCAGAGGCCGGCTGGTTGGATAAACGAAGCTTCGGAGTGATACCTTCGAGGGAAGCATTCGTCAGTAGTCCACGTTGTGTTAGTAAATAGAAAGGGGGGGGAAAAGCGAGAAGACAACAACAAAGAAATGGGAAATATATAGTGAAGGAGGGAGAAAAAACCACCAAGACCCCTACTACTGTCCTCTACTTTCTACGACTGGGCAAGTCGTACCACAGAGGACTTCTTGGAAGCAGAGGCCGGGTTCCCCCAAAGGGGGGGGGTCTTAATATCAACCTAGGCCGATCTTTTGACTCGGGGTGAAACTAGTCTCCTTGGTAACGGGGTGTAAGATGTTGAAATGCCCCACAAGAACTGCGTGTTTCGCGGGGGGAAAGATTGGCTGCGAACATCTTTACAAGAAAAAGGAGGGAGTTGTGTCAAGGTGGCAAGGCTTTCCAAATTCAACCTGCCTACTCTATAGCTTCGGGGAAGAGGGGTTACCTTCGCTATGAACAGCGGCGTATCGGTGGCAAAGGCTTAGTGAGGGGGGAATATATGTTCAAACTATCTTAGGATCGATAGAAGGGGACATGTGGGGGACAGACCTGCTTAACCAAGGTATCGCAAACCACGTCCTTCGTTAGGATCTGATTTAGCTCAGTAAAAATGGTAAACCTGGGGTATGAACCTAAGAGAAGGTAGGACAAAGGGGAGGGAAAAAGTTTCGAAACGAGCCAGGACATCATTCCCTTTCGGGGTGCCCCTAATGTATAGTATGGGGACGAACGTAGACGGGGAGGGGATGGGCGACAGAAGGACTACACTGGAAGGTCGTTATCGCCGATCGAAACGTGGTCCCCCTCTGTCATTAGGAAAGCAGTAAGGGAATCAAGGGAGTAGAAGATTCTGAGGGTAGGTTCTGGGCAGATGTCCGGATATTTTGGGGGGGCCTTAAGGGGAAGGAATAGAACTCGAGGAGATATGTGGTATAGGGGGTGGGGTTCCAGTGGCTAACGCTCGCAGAGAACACCACGGTAGATCGGTTGCAAACTTCTGGCACCACGAAAAAAAAAAAAAAAAAAAAGGTGGGGCGGGCGCCACCCTCTGGGAAAGGGAAAGTGATAATGGTCAGAAAAACGGCGCAGGAAGGTAGGATATGGAACAAGACGGGAGGATGGGAGGACTGTACTCCAGGAGTCTGCGCCTCATTTGTAGAGATAAGACGAGGGAGAATTTAATGATTAAAGGAGTCAATTAGTATGATGGGGGCAATCTGCAAACATCGACCAATCCGCTCCCAGGGGGAGGAATCTAAAGTCAAGCTGCGTGGGATTTTAAACTGATTGAGCGTCAATCTTGATAGAAGTCACGGGTGTATTTCTCAAATATGAAGCTCGCCTAACGGAAAGGTGGCAGGTCTGAGGGATCAAAAAAGAGAGTCAATTTCGGTCTGGTCGCAAGGTGGGAATCATCTTCCTAATAACTTCCGTATTATACCGAAAAGATGGGTGAACCGTGAACGGTTGGTCCTGAACCCCTGGGAATGGTGTTGAGTTAGAGAGGTTCAAAGGGTTTTGCCCATCCCAGGGGTGGGAAGGGGCCGATGCAGAAGCACGGCAGGGGGCCAGAAAGCAAGAGCTGCCGTGGGCCGCCTTATCCTAGACCGGGGTCGTCCCCACTGAGTGAGGGGGCGGGGTAGAGGTCCGAAAGATCGAGAATCTACCGGATTCTCGTTGGGAGAGCATCCCAGAGGGATTGGAGCACAGCGATGTTTTAGAACAACGTTTGGGTCGGATCTTTCAGTCTCCGGATTTAAAGGGGGATGAATCAAATTTATTCGAGGGAGGAGGCTAAGGGGGGGGGTACTCTCAAGAAAGAAACCGATATGCGCTGGGAAAACACCTCAGGGAGCAGTCTTTTTTGTTAACGCCTGGTAAAGTCGAAAGAGGGGTCAACCGGGGAAACGGCCAGGCCTATCGAAAGAAATGTTAAATGCTGCGGGACTGTGGAAGAAAATCGTGAATTAGGGGGTGGGGTGTGGGGAAGAGAAAGCAATTAGGCCGGGAACATCTGAGAGAGCCGAGAATC
>Ga0179591_1273548_pt1 | contig 14623 bp, 17 predicted proteins | sample CZOMad2_1_08_16f_FD_182891 | JGI IMG/M metagenome (GOLD analysis project Ga0179591, IMG submission 182891) | Vadose zone soil fungal communities from Angelo Coast Range Reserve, California, USA - CZOMad2_1_08_16fungal (PacBio error correction) | ecosystem: Environmental > Terrestrial > Soil >...
GTCTATCATCAAATATGTGGGCTACTTTTCGGTTAAATAGAAGTGACAATCTGGGGAACAGTTTGGGGACAGGCGGACTTAACAAAAATGCGCGAGATTTCTGGGGGGCCCAGGGCCTAGGGAAAAACCTACTCAAACGGCCCATAGATTTCTATGCCCCGAGACTAGAAGGCAAGAATCGGGCGGTCGCATGTGGTGCAAACCACGTTGACAGGCGCGGAAGCCGGGGGACCCGCAAGTCGAAGACAACGACGGCGGGGAAGTGGTCGGGGGTAGTGAAGCATCGGGCGTCGGGGCGTCCTTGGGGACAAGTCCCTAACGCAGAAAAAAGATGGCACGGTGTGGAACCGCCGCTGTCCACGGCTACGTTTTTTCGAGATAAAAAAAAAATGGCTGGGATCGTCGGTCGCACTCTTCACAGGTGGGGGGGGGGGACACGGAGACGTCTAATGAGGGGTGTGCACAGGGCAAGGTGAGTGTGGGGGGGATAGGTTCCGAGCATGGCGAAAGCCGTTAAGTCGGCCGACCAGCCCATGTACAGGTCTTTGCCACAACTTCCCGAACTGCCCTGACGCAGAAAAGGGAACTGCTATGTTGTAACTTGAAAAGTCGTGAGTTTAGCTATAGGAAACTACCTGGGGTATCCGAGAGGTTGGTATCTTAATTGAATACACGCCGTGGCGGCCGGGCAACGTAACAAAACCGTCCAGAAATAAGGAAACGCCGCCTGGGGGAAATGCGGGGCAACAGCAGGAAGGTAGGAGGTAAAAAGGAGCAGGGCCCCCAAAAAAGAAAACGATCAGGGTCACCCTTAAGAAACAGGGGGGACGTGTCATCGGTAAAGGGGGGAGAGTACGAATCAGGCGGGGACGTGTATCAAAAATGGATCTGAAACCTGAGGCACTGGACACGGGTAGCAGACAGAGGCAACACGCCTACTGAACAACAGAAGAGAGGTCATGAACGGAGGGAAAAAACACGAACGCCTGGCCCAAACAACGGGATTTAAATTAGCGCAGAGAAAAAGAAAAAGGTCAAGACCCCAAATCGGGCCAAATCCTCTACAAAGATGAGAAGAAGCCCATCTTCTTGGAACACCACTTAGAGTTCAACAACACACCCCCGGCCGGAGTTTCGCGAGAAAAAAACCGTGGGCATAGAGGAAACTTTCCGGCAAGGCAACAGGGGTCAAAACCTCAAAAACGTTGAAGAATGAAGGGAAAAAATGTCCTTGGAACGGAAAATGTGGTGATCGTCAGAAAGGAAGAGACACAAGGGTGGACATAGGCCACACCTTGTTGCAGCGCATAAAAACCCGGCTTACCTCGTTTTGGCCAGAAATAAGGTGACGAGCTCGGAGGGGGGCACCCAGGGTAAGGAATGAAAAATGGGGACTACAGTCGGAAGCGAAAAAGAAAATAACGCCCTTGATTTATAGAAAGTGAAGTGATCCTCCGGGAAGAGGCAGTTTGTAGAAGAAGAGGGCAGACGGTAACACTCCATTACGAAGAAGGCCCAAAGGGTGGGTTAAGCGAGTGCGTTCTGGTTTGGGGACTGGGACAACTACAAGTTGGGACCAACCAAACTGCTCGGAAAAACTACATAGACTAAAAACTAACCTGGTCTGGTTCATTAAGGTCAGGGGAAGGGAGAGAAATATGGCATTCCTTAACAAGAACGGTGTCACACAACGTCCCAGCACCTTTACGACGACACAACCACATCGAATCTTCCCAGGGAAAGATAAAAGCAAGAGTAAAGAGACGAAACTGGTACTTGGGGGGAGCATAATAACACTGGAAAATGAGTTTACGGAAGAAAGCAAAAGTCTAAAAATTCCCCACTTTAGTCGACCGTTTGTCATCAAGGGAGTTGGATGTTAAAAAAAAAAAAGAGATAATTCACTTGGGCATCCGTTGACGGGGTTGGAAGTATCTGACCGATGTCGTATGACATGAAATGCAGATGCCGGGGTGGCGGGGTGAGGGAGGAAAAAAGAGGATCTTACCAGAGAGAAAGGGATTGTACGTTTCATTGAGACAGGGGCAAAAGAAAACATTTGTGTCAAAAATTGCAATTTGGGTGTTGAGGGAAAGGTGGTAGTGATTGAAAACATCTAGGAACTTGCTTAAAAAAAACTGGAGTCCTAAACAGAACACCTGGAAAAAGGAAAATACTACCTTATTCAATTAAAACCGGACCCCAACAAGAATCTTTTTAAAAAGAGGGATGAGGGGATCTGGAGAACGTACAGCTTTGGTGGGGGAAGTGGGGTAAAAAGCTGGGGGGGGGGCCAAGGACTGTAGAGGTGGGAAGATATATCTCGGGAAGGAGTAGGAAAAAAAGGTAATTCAAAAAGTTCAAAACTACGGGCGGGGGAGTGTTAACGTGAAACGGGAGAACTAAACCAAAAAACGAGAATTGTGGAGTCGTGGGGGAGAAGGGACCGGGTTATGCGAGGTCCTATAGGAACCAGGGGGGGGACGCCTTCTTAATGAAAAGAGTGTATACAAGGCGTGGGGGCACAATAAAACCAAAGCCGCAAGTTACGCAAAATATCCCTGTTGAAACTAAGAAACTACTAAAGCGGGAGGCAGGGGGTGTTAAAAGGGGAGGCGGAAGCCCCGGGGTATAGGAATTCCCGTTACAGACGGCAACCTTGACAAAGAAGCAAGGGGACCTTACTTGAAGGTGGGTTAGATGCGGGGAAACAGAGGGCCTCTCAATACATGGGGGGGGTGGGGTCGAAAACGGAATAATTACGGCAGAGGATGAAAATGCATTCACTGAGTACACGTATTCAACTGTAAGAAAACGCCAAAACGGGACCGGCTGTCCATAGAAATCTATAGTGGGAGGGGGGGGAAAGAAAAGGGATCTTCGTGTGTTGAAGCTTTTGAGGCCATGTGACTGTGGGGGGAGGGGCGCAAGGGGGGGGGGCCCTGACAAATTCAAGGGATAATTTCCCATGAAATAAAAAGTGTGAAAAATATTGGGCTCAAACTCAAGAAAAAGGTGAAGGTGGTTCAAGATTGAGTCTGCTGGAAAGAAAGTGCCCGCAAGTAAACCCCATCCGGGAAAAGAAACTGCTAATTCATCTTCCCAGGGAAACTTTAGCTACATAATTGGGGAAGGTTAATAAGGGTTCCTCCTGGAGAACGTACCGCAAAAACAAGTCAACATCGGTTTACCTCAAAAAAACACCCGTAATCGAAGCAACATGAATTAGAATCCGGTTTCCTGCGCGTTGAAGGCAACAACGTTGTTTAAAAAAATGGGTGGTACTACACACACCCGATTGAGCTGCATGGGGGTGCAAGGAACCAAGCTTCAAAAAAGCTCAAAATTCCCTTTGGTAGGAAAGGGGTTTTGATTGGGAAAGGGAAAGTTCGGTTTCGGTTGGGGGGACGGTTTCCTGACAACGGATGGTTTCCCGGAGGGCTCGGTGTGGGGTGGTGGGGAGAAAGTAAGGAGAAAGACAAAAGAAAAAGAGGTGGCGAGATGCGGAAGGGGGGCGGAATAGGGGGGGGGAAAGGACAGACAAACCGCGTAAGAGGTAGACCGGGGACAATACGCCACTAAGGTTAAGGCGTCAAAGCCAGAGTTGGGGGATAGAAAAAAGGGTTGACGAGGCACGGGACTGGGGAAGCGGGAGTCATAAAAAAAATATTATTTTGCGCTCGCGGGGTAAGATGTTCGGTCAGACATAAGGCCCGAATGGGGGGGGGAAGGGGTCGAAAGGCTGAACCATCGTGGAAAACAGGCAAAACCGAGTTCGGGAAAGAAAGACGGACACCGTGTTTCTGGCCGGGCTGGGGTCTACACGAAAGAAGGGCGGAAGATCCGGAGTCTTGTGGTTTAAGCAGCCTAATTGGCGGCCAACGGATTTCCTGAAGACGCCGCAACATGGAACCGGGCCTTGATTTGGAGGGCATGGGGAAAAAAGAGTAAGAGGTTTTTTCCTGAATACCAGAAACAAAAAAAGAAGAGGCAAGGGTTGATTCCTCTGCTCTTGTCCAACATTGGAATGAACGCACCCACTAAACATGGAATGGAAATCGAACCATTTTTTGCCTCAAACTTGGCGGCACCAAGGGAGGGCGTTTCAATTGGGGTCAGAGGAACGCAGGGGAGCCGAGACCTCCAAAACACGGAGGATGGAAAGAGATCCACGGCCGGGGGTTTTGAAGAAAAGCGCGATATCCGAAAAGATCCCCACAGAGGAATGGCACGCAAGGGGGGAATGGGGGGACCAGAGGCGGGGGAACTGAACAACAACGCGGGGTAATGGGCAAGTACTCGGCAGATTGAATCCAACTCCGGGAGCAGTTGCCCAAAAAAGCAAAACTTCTTACAACGACCCCCGGCCACGAAAAAATCCGGTGGGGAAAAGGGACTCCTACCAGTGGAAACCGCGCGGCCCGCGTACGGCGTCTCTAAAAACACGAAGAACGAGATTACGTGCAGAAAAGGTCCTATGGTCTACAACGCACGGGGCATCTGGATGCTTCCAACGAAAAATCTTTAAAAAGTCGAACAAACCAGTGGACATTAAGGGTGTAACGGCAATCAGGTCCGATTCGAACACGAACCTCAAAAACCGTCCAATCTGCGTGCAAGAGAGTAGAGCCGTGCGGAGAGTTCACCTGAGGGCGAAGCAACAACCTCTGGATGTAGAATACCGGAAGTACCAACACTTTCCCCGGCAATGTCCGGGAGCCGGGAAAGACAGGGACCTAAGAAGGAATCACGAATGACATAGTAAAAAAACAGGGGGATTCAACTACCAGCTCGACTAAAATAACCAACACCTACGACCTAAAATCAAGGCGTGAAAAAAGTAGGGGAAAAAAAACCAAACTTAAAGGCAAGGAATTGTCCCTGAGATGCAAAAAACCATCTAAAACCACTTCCCTTAGCTGGGGGGGAAGGGTTCATGACTAAAAAATAGAAAAGAAGGAGAGACATCGTGGGACTACCAAAAGAAACCTAAAGAAAAAACGAGTGAGGACAGCAGCGTTCCAAGGATAGAAGAAGAGTTTCCAGAACAGTGTTTTAATGCACGAGAAAATGGCCGGCATTTTGGGGGTTTACACAGAAGCCACGGGAAAACCTTCAACGGCCTTGGGCCACATAAAATATTCCTACCTTTTGGGGAAATAAATTAAAGAAAGAACTGGCAGGGGAGGGGTGACAAAATTCAAAGGGCAAGCAACGTCTGGGGTGGAACCACAAGACCGGAGGAAAAACCTAACACAAAACAGGACCGGTGTGCTGTTAATACAAGCTTTGGAATACAGAAAACGGACAAGGGTCGAAAAGAGTCCGACCAGTGCAAGTGTGGCCGACATCAGACAAACTCAACTACCAACCGCCACGGGAATAAAGTCAAGTATCCCCAAAGACGGATCAAATTGAGTCAAACGAATACTATATGAGGAGATACGGCCAAGGGTAAGTCGTGTCGTCAAACGACAGGCTCGAAGAATCAAAGAGGTATTCGGGGGGGCCAGCCGGACTGTAAGTTGCTGGACACCAGAACCAAATTGCCGAGTGTCCCTAAACTTCTAAGAGCAGAGTGCCAAACCGGCCAAGCCAAAAGGATTGACAGACTCCCGCACAAGGAGATAAGGAAGGGGAAAATGGGAATAAAAACACAACCAGGGTCTCCGTCAAACTCAAGACAAGAAAGGGAGGAGGTCAGGAGTGAAACGGCCTCGGTGAAACTCACCACAATCTAGAGGTTTGAAAGCGGCAACTATCTATATCTTGAAAGGGACAATGAGGTAGGAAGGATTTAGGGCAGGCAAATACAACTACACAGTGGGAAATGGTCAAATACCAAAGCGTGGGTCCATTTGGACGGGGTATTACTCAAAGTTTACAACGGACAAAATAAATCTATGAAACGAGTTGGAGTTCCCTGCGCAAAAGACAAAAAGGGACCGAAATCGGACCCTTAGTTTCAAAGAGATCGAAAAAACTTTGTCGCCCTCTAATGAGTGCAACAAATTCAAGAAGGACAAACGCGTGCAAGATAACACAGATAAGAAGAGGATGGAAATCGGGGGAAACGTCTTTGGGGAAAAGGGTTCCGGGGCATTGTCCAAAGAGAAGCATCGGGGGGGGCAAATGAAGCCCCAAAAAGAGGTGGCACCGATTGGAACCCGAAATGGTGCAGAAAAGAAACTGAAAAAAACAGAAACCAGGGGTGCACCATGGTAAGAAAACAGCATGTGTCCGCCCCAAAAACGGAAGGCAACGCGCCGTCCGAAAAGGCATCTCAGAAGGAAAAGGAGATCAGAGCCAGGGGGGGAAACCAATGTTAGAATAGTGGGTGCCAACTTCCCACCTGATGCCGGAGGAGCACTTCACAGGGGAAGCGTGGGGATGAAGGGCAACACGCCAAACCAAAAAACAAAAGTCTGTGTACTATGAGAACCAAAATAGAAAAGATCCGGGAGGGGAGAAGATCTGCAGGGGGGGAAGAAGTTTGGGCAGGGCGAAAAGTTGGCGGAGAGGATATGGGGCCGCGAAAACATAACGCAAAAAAAAAAGTAGCCATCGGAACTGGCAAGTGTAAGAGGAGGTCTTCATGTGCGGGGCGGTGGGCACTCTGGGGTGACAGCAAAGAACATAAAAGAAAGCGACACTCATATACTGTGACAAAAAAAGCTTAGTAATATAAAAAGGGGGAAAGGGAGTCTTATCTCGAGAAAAAGGACATCCAAGATTAGCCCGAATGGAGGCACTAGGCTCGGTGTAGGGAATGAGGGTAACAACACCGTCATGACCACTTACCCAGGCGACCCTTTGACTCATGCCATGAAAGCTAGGAGACCAGGTCACAAGAATATGATGGGGATGATGTTACAGACGAGAAGCCTTGTGAAACCCTTGGCCTAGGAGGTATTCTTGAGATAAAATGCACAAGAAGAAAACAGTTTACTCAGACGGGAAAAACGTTTTGCGGTTGTAAAAGAGCTTTTCAAAGGGGGACAGGGGGTACGTAGGTTCTGCAGGCTGTTCGCTACGAGACATTTACCGGCCAACGGCATCTCAAACCAAAAGAAACTAAACAAAGTTCTTGAGCGAACCGGGCTTCGTCCGAGGATGAGAGGGAAAAAAGAAACTGATAAGCCTGTCCAAAAAAAAAAAAAAAAAAAGAAACTTGGTTTTCCACTACTGGAGTGGGCCTAGGCAAAGGAACTATCGTTTTGGTAAGAAGGAGGGGGTGCACGCAGATCAAGTGGAGAAAGGGCGCCAGAATAGTTGAGAAATGGGGGGGGGGTTGAAGGATATAAGAAGAAGAGAAAAGCAAAAACCTCTGACGGATTCAGAATACCTCTGACCAAGGCGTTTCTTGGGGGGGGGTAAAGTGTCCTGGAGATATACACTAAATGACCCTCTTCAATCCTCTTCTGGGAAAGCCTGAAAAAGTCTAAAGACCCATCATTCGGGCGTCTTTAACCTAGATTAGGCAGTAAGGGTGGGGCCAGACCGCACCACTCCTTAAGAAAGAAGTAAAGAACTCTAGGCTTAAATCGTAACATGCTGAACTGGGTAAGGATGGTAAATGAACGAGAAGGAGGACCTATGTCAAGGAATCAGGGAAGTCAGAGTGGGCAGAATTGCAAAAAAGGAAGGTAAAACTGCCTAAAAGGAGACTACACGGAAAACCTTCAGGAGGGAGAACCCACTACTTTCCTCTCTCAGGGCGGGAAAAAATAAACTTGGGTTACAAATGGCATGGAAGGTTCAACGGTCAAAAGAAAAACTACTGTTAGCCCGAATAACTCAGAAGGTGAGGCAAACATTTGATACGCGACGGCAATTTTGGGTCCAGTTCTCACGAGAACTAAAACAGATACGGAAGCGTCTTCCATATGGCACCTTGTCTTGGCGGTGGGAGAAGAATCACTTGGGGTCCAACCCCGGAGTCCGGAGCGAAGGAGTCATCCAGGCGGGCTCGACGTTTACAGGAGGGGGGGGGTCAGCAAGAAGGCCTTGTTTGTGTGGTGTGTAGCGCTCGGCGATGATCGGAAGAGACTTCTTCGGTTAGAGGTGTATGTGGGGACCTCCGATCGGGTCCTCCACCTGGCATCGCAACAGCAAAAGACTGCGCATAGTTGGCTGATCACGAAACGGCTGTGGAGGACGAGATGGCAAAGTGGATACCCAGGAGGGGGGGGCTCATCATCACTACAAAAAAACTCGGATGGAGAAAGAGAGAAAAAACGATCGAAAAGAAAGACTGGGTCGTATGACTCTTTTTCCCAAGGAGAAGCATTGACAACTGGAAACGAAGGGAGGAGGACTAGGGAAGGGGGTGTTTTAAACATTGTGAAGAACAAAAGAATACAACCCCCCCCTCCATAAAATCGTCCCAGAAGTAGAGAAAATAGGGTAAATTTGGTGAGAAAAATGTGCGAAAAAAAACAAAAGGGAACCTTAACCCGGAAAGAAGGGTAAAAAAACAGGTCTAATTGTGAACAAACGGGCATGTTAACCTCTTTGCGGGAAAACAGGGAGGAGGGCGTACTTGGTCAAAAAACCGGACAGGGGACGCTTAAAGCTTTTGGAAAACTACTTAACGTCAAACCTAAAGAAGGGGGGGTAAAGCGTAATACTTTGGAGAGGTCATAAAAAAAAGGTAGGACAGGTCATACGGACGCGCCTGGTAAAGGCAGGCCAAGACAACGGACAACACGGTTCCGCTTTCTCCTGAATCAAACTGGAGAAAAAGAAGCCGACTGAGTAGTAAAATCAGTAAACAATATAGCGATAAAGAAGAGTTAGTGAACTGTACCTCACGCTGTTTCGGATTAGCCTGACCGTATGAGAGAAGAAACCAGCTGATCAATAAAAGGGGGGAGGAAACACAAGCCGGTATGTCTGCCCTAACCAGGGATGAAACCGATGCACCGCCGTATACCAAGAAAACAAAGGGAAAAGCATCTTGTTTACCGGGCTATGGAAAGCGGAGGGGGTTGGGGGTCGACTCAATTGGGAAGAATTGAACAGGGACGTTAAAGAGACTAAAGGCAGAAAAACAAAGACACATCCTGCGTGCGAAGCTTTATACCCACACTGAGACAAAACGTTAAGTTAAAAAGTCGGGCGATGAAAACCGAACGCGGAATATCCTCCGAAAAAAAGTTGAAAAGGGGGGTCCTGAAATTCACGACGCTGAACCGTCTGTCACAGATAGGGACGGAAGTCTACAAAAAGCAGTACCTCACCACCTTCGATGGAACAAAACGAATGTCTGTTCTTGGCGCAGATCCCTCCAAAGGGGGGAACAGAGCAAGGGGGGGAGACAACAAAAAATGCATAAAAAAGGGGGAACCAGGGGTCACAAACGGAAGAAAAAGAAAATGTTAGTGGCACTCGACTATTCAAGGCCTGCATAAAAACCGGGGCAACAAAATCCAAGACATGAGGGCAATACATAAGGAGGGGGATAAATATGGGGGGGGTGACGGGGGTCCCGACGTCAGAAGAAAGCAGTCAAGCATGAACGATAATACCTTTTTTGGAAACTTAACCCCTAGAGGGGAACTTCGGGGGGGAGTTGGTAGGAAAACCCCGTTGGCACACCTAAAAAAGTACTAAAACAAGAAAAAGAACTGGAAAAGTAGGTCTTGAGATTGGGCAGAGGGTTTCAAAAATCGCAAGGAACTTCAACGAAGAAGACACATTCGCAAAGAGACACGGGTCACAAAAAGGAAATCCGGGAGAAAAAGGGAAACAAACGAAACGGCTTGTGGGGGGCAAGAGAAAGAAAAACCAACAAGGGACGGCGGGTGAGAGGCCGTATCCACCTCCACTTGCACTGTTGGAAAATAAAGAAGGAGGGAAGGTAAAAAAAGATAAGTCGGGACCCGGTTCTGGAAAAGTGACAAAGCTTCGATCGGCGGGGTGACAAAATAGAAGGGGATAACCGGGCTATGGGAGTCCCAAGAAATCTGACAACTAGGGTGACATTAAGATGTAGTTTTCTGCGCCAAAAGACCCCCAAACTTGTGGTGAGGTCAAGAAGGGGGTACCGCCGTTTTATATCAAATAAAAGGGAAGATGAAGAAGGAATAGCGGCAGGCAGGGGATGGGAAACCGAAACCATCTGCAATACGGAAAATCTCTAAAAACCTAATAAAGTAGTTTGGAAAGAAGGAGGAGAATCGGGTAAAAGAACTCGCATTTTGGGGGTAGACACTTTCGGTTTACAAAAAAAAAAAAGCAAGAACTGAAACGTGGGAGGGAAGAATCCGGGATTTAGCACAAGGAAATAATCTATCAGTTAATGAACAACATCGAAAAAAAAAAAGTTGAATCACAAGGGGGATGGTGACTTGTGGGGGGGAAAAAACTTAATAAAAAGAAAACATTCAAAACAAAATGAAAAAAAAAACGAAAAGATGGCTTCCGAAAAGGAAACTAGTTTTCCCGGTGGGGGAAGTAAAAAATTTACATAATCAGAGTCAAGTAGGGAAAAGGGTCAAAAAAAAAAGAGATGAACATTGTAAATGGAATGGGGGGGGCCTCACAGAACTTTCAGGAACGAGGGGGTTAAATGGGGTACCAGCATCGAAATGCACTCCAGTAAAACAACGACCAGGGGGGGGGGGGGGGGGGAAAAACGCGTGCGTTAAGCTTCACACACCTCGGGGGGAGAAAAATCCAGGGACGGCCCTTGACGGGAGCACGCATAAAGCTGAAAACGGTCGGTACTTGTGGGATTGTTCGGAGGAACAACAGGGTCACGAGTGAAGGGGGGGTGCACACCAACGGAAGGTCAGGGGAGGCCCCCTTTCCAGTACCCTGAAGAAGGGTTCCAAGAGGTCGTTGCAACTTCGGTACCAGGAAATGAAGTTTACTCCAATCCGAATCGGGTGGTCTGGGCGTTGGGGGAATGTTGGGTAAAGAGGGAGGGATCATGGGGAAAGAAAAAAAATGGAATCCACGTGCAGTTAGGGATGAGAAATTTGGCCCTGCTGCCTTTCTAGAACTATAGCCGTAAAATGCCCAAGTAAGTTAAAGTAACCGGTCACGCAAACCAAGGGTGTGGGCACCACGGGGGGGGTGGGTGGGTTGGGTTTTTACAAAGCGGACGTGACAAGGGGCTTGAAGGGGGCCAACCGCCTTTTGCAAGCAACCAAAATACAGTAACCGGCTGTGGTCGGTCGGCCAAAAGGAAAAAACAATCAGGGGGGTGTATAACCAATTCCCCAAGTCAAGGTTGATGGGTAAGCGGACCAACTCAAAAAAAATGCTATACGATGTAGGCCAAGAGCGGGCAGAACGGGAGTGTTGGGAAGGCGGAGTCATAAAAAGGGGTGGGGGGGAGGTCAGTTTTGTAACAAACCAGCCCACGAAAAGGGGTCCTTCACACAGGGCTTTCGACAATTGCGGTTGACTTAAAAACAAACAATCCTAATGGGGAAGGTGGAGGGGGGGGTTTGGATTTCAGGACGTGATGGGTGGGGATGTCCTTTCAAGGTCATACACGTCCACAACGCAGGGGATTCTGGGCTCGGGTGTGGAGCGAAAGCAGAAGAAAAACAAAAGGGGGGTTTTCGAGGAGACATTTTGTTGGTAAGCGGTGTAGCAAGTACGACTCCCCACAAAAAGCTGGTCCCATACTGAAGAAGCATGGGGTCTCCAGGGTACAGCATTAGTCACCATAAATTGTGTTGAAAGGCGTAAAGAGGTTGGACAGGGGGAGGAACGGCCACTTAACTTCGAATAGTCAGAGAACAAATGAAAGGGGGCATCAGGGGGGCGCGTCTGTTTCGTTAAACCCGCCCATCATGGTCCGTGCAGGACACGGCTTATCAACGACAAAAGAGTAAACAAAAATCAGGTGTGAATGAAAGAAAGGTTCCAAGAAAGAGAACTCCCGGGGGGCGTGCAGGGTATTATGGGGGACATCACCCCTCCTAGGAACGTGAAAGGTCTCAGTGTTGAGACAAGAAGATGACGTGGGGGTCGGGACAGAAAGGGAAAGGGAACACTCGTGGAACTCACATTGCAAAAAAAGAGAGGGGAATGCAATCCGTTGGGGGGGTTGGGGGCGACCTCCTAGAGGGGCGTGCTCAAGAAGAGGAGAGGAGGAAAGTCCGGAAGGGGGGGGGGGAAGAAAAAAAGAACCCTCATTTCCCTTGGGGTCGACAAGGGGGAAAAAAGGCGGTGTGTCTGGAAAGAGCAGGTATGAGAAGGGGACAAGGTTTGTCAAAAAAAACGGAACTTCAGGGTCCTAAATCGGGGACAAAAACGTGATTAGAAAGTAGATTAAAAACATCAGGGGGGAAATATTCATAAAACTCGGGAACGGAATCGGTTCTTCGAAGAAAAAAAAGGAGAAAAATGGGAAAGATGAAAAGGAAGGGGGGCGGGGAACAGAGAACAGCCGGGACTGGCAAGGTCCGTCGCGAAGGGGCCGCCAATACGGGAGCCAAAAAGAAAAGAACAGGAGGACGGCAGGCGGTGCAACCCGCAATTGAGAGGGGGGGGGGTCTTCCAGGGGCCCTTTCCTCACGGAAAAGTCAGAAAGGCGAGAGAAAAAAAACGAAAAAAAAGGATCGCCCGGATATTCCAAGGGAACATACAACCGGCATCACGGCGGTAAGAATTGGGATGAAAGACGAGTTAAAGGACAGCCAACATGGTAGACCGTATAAAAAACTGCCATCTGGCGCTATGGAGTTCACAAAATACACTCAGGAGCAAACTGCGAAGAGCGGGTTGGAATAAAGAGAAAGTTTGACCAGAAAATTCAGTCAGGGGTCAACTTTTCGCAATCACAAAAAAAACAATAGTATGGACGCCTGAGGGGGGAGTACAAAATTCGTAACGGTAAAAGAAGGAAACTGTTGGGAGAACAGGACCCCACAGAATTGACTAAATCAGATAAAAATAGAAAAAACACGCCATGTCTATGCTAAGAAGGGAGACAACACCAAAGTACTTAAAAGCGAGAGGGAAAAATGTCAGTTTAACCATTGAAGTTGGGGGGACTACAAAAAAAAAGAAAAAAGGGACAGTTCAAGGGAAAAAGAACCCATCAAAAACCTGCCCGAGCCTGGCATTTAGGCCGATTCCGAAGACCTCATTCAGGGGGGGAGGGAAACAAGAGGAAGACACCACGGTTTTCAATGCCTTCCATAGAGAAGAGGAGAGAGGGGGTTGGTATGGGCGAGAAGGGGCAATTCCCAGGGGTGGGGGGGGGGGCTACAAGGGCCGTGGGACAGACCTGGCACAGGGGAAATTATCAAAACCCAAGGGGGCAACGAGGGGGGGTTGAAGCTAATAAAAGGGTGCCGATGTGGACCTAGGGAAAGTTTCGACCGGCTTTGCACTGGAAAACAAACAGGGCAACAAGTCCGAAGTTAGGGGGGAGCCTTGTCCTAACGACTTGACAATGTCGGCAGGGCGCCATCCTCCCAAAGCAAGAATGGTGTCACATCCGCAAGCCGGAAACCTAAAGTTGGGGAAAGAACAATAGAATAAATAAAGGGCCGAACCACAAATGGACCCACTAAATAGATTAGGACCTTTAATTCTGGGAAGGGGTAACTGCAGAAGAAGATGACAGAACCAAGGCACGTAATGATCCGAAAAAAAAGGAGATCCGGGTTAATGCCAAAGAAAACAACTATTTATATGGGTCCGAACACGCACCCACCGACATGGTCAAGGAGGAAAGAGATAAGTCAAACAACAAAACCAAAGGGAATGGCTTTTACCTTTAAGGATCAAGAAGAAGGGCAGAAGAAAGCTTAAACAGTAAGAACCAATGGGAGGAAAAAAGAGCTGCCAACCACGGAAGTCTCCGCTGTGGGACGCACTAAAACACAAACGAAAACCCTTAGGTGAAAGGAAAACTATCGCCTACCACAGGGGGACTTTTGAAGTGAATGAAGTCGGCCCAAGGATCGGCAATCGAAAACGAGAATTAAAAAACGCCTAGTAAGTCCCACAGTGAGAGGGGAGGGCGGTCACCGAGGGAAAAAAAAAAAACGGGGGTCAAGTCAAACTACTCTCGGTCGACCAGGGGGGAAAAAATTACCTTGGCAGAATCCTGAGGAAAAAAACGCAACGACTTAGGATCACGCGACGTTAGCGCCAGCACACAGAAAGTGACGGGGCAATTTCCCAAAGCAGGACGTCTGGCAGATGAAAAAACTAAGAATGAACCTCGGGGGGCACAACGCGAAAAGGTTCCCGTGACCAATACGATATAGTCAAAACGGGGGAAAATCAGGGGGGTACAGCCTCAGAAGGTCTAGTCCGTCTAGGAAAGGAGGAAGATTGTCCACGGCGGGGAAAACCAGAAGAAAAAGCACCCAAAGGTGCTGTGGGAGTCAACATAGGAAGGAAACATTGAAAAACTCGTTCGGACGCGCAAAAACAATATCCAAAGGGCGATGCAAGAAATCCATTCGAAGAAAATAGAAGGAAGTCAAAACGGAGAAACCCAGTTCAAGATTCTTGGAACCCCTCACACTTCAGCCGGAACAATCTCCCTCAAAAAAAGTGGGGGTCAGGGGAAGGAAGATTTCCACAAAAGGACGTCGGGGGTTGAAGAGAGAATGAAAGGAAGACAATAAGACTGGGGAACGTT
>Ga0179591_1315733_pt1 | contig 14623 bp, 13 predicted proteins | sample CZOMad2_1_08_16f_FD_182891 | JGI IMG/M metagenome (GOLD analysis project Ga0179591, IMG submission 182891) | Vadose zone soil fungal communities from Angelo Coast Range Reserve, California, USA - CZOMad2_1_08_16fungal (PacBio error correction) | ecosystem: Environmental > Terrestrial > Soil >...
AAATCTTCATTCTGGGGGGGGGATCATACAGACCCAGGAAGAGCTAAAAAGTTCAGCGTACGGTCTAAAGTACCTCAAAACGCGACTAGATGGGGAGAGCATTCATAGACACTGCCGAAACTACTTGGGGTAGTAAGAAGAAGGCTTGGCCCTAGGGTTCAAGAACGTGTCATTTAGTAAAAAATAAATACAATGAACGCAGGGACGTCTGCACGACCGATCGAGTTGGGTGAGGCGCGGCGCAGGGCGGTTGAGATTGAAAGATGGCAACTGACTCCAACCTCGGGGCAGTGTCATAACAATAGAGGATAAGAAAATGAGAAAAAGCATCTTCATGGGGGTGGTGGGGTTGGTTATTGCATAAGCTCGCGTTACTTGAATAAGTCTTATAGTTGTTCGGGGGTCGACTGGGAGGGCTTGGTGTGTCAATGCAGGCGATCGGGCAGACGGGGAAGGCGAGTCATTTCCAAGGGGGGGACAGGCTAGAGGCAGGGAAAAGGGTCAAGGAGAGGGGAGTACATACCTTTCCTGCGTAAAGACCGAATCGCAGGCCAGGACGAAGATTTCTTTGGGCGGCTGCGTTACCAGGATTGCCAGGCAAAAACTTAGAGGGAGAAAGATGACAGATCATAAGCCAAGACGCGGGGAAGCTCGGGAATTGAGGGGTAACGTTTTTGAGGAACGGGAGTGGAGTCGCTTCAGTAGAGAAAAAGAGAGTTATATAAAAGAAAAAAGGCGCATATCAAAGAAGGGAGAGTTTGAGGGGGTTGTGACGAAAGCTGAAGGAGCAAGATCGGAAGAGAAAGTTTGCTTGATGGGGAGAGCTTAATAAGCTAAAAAAAAAAGGATTTAGTGTCAAGTCGACTAACAGGACCTAGCCGTGACGACCAAAAAAGTAGCTAAACAGAGGAGGGAATGAAGGAAGCAAGTGAGCGAGTGAAATCGAGGACGACTCTCCAAGAAATGAGGGGCAGTCCAATCGCGACGTCGAGGTTGGCGAAAAGTAATTCGGACCGTCAGGAAGAAGTAGGGGATCAAAGTGTTCTAACGAGATCCGCACAAAAAGGAGAAAGCGAACTCTGCCTGGATTAAGAAGGCAAAGGCTGATTTGTAATAGGTCAGGATATGACCGTGGGCATGGGGGGGGGAAGCGGATCTGCAAAAAGATGGGGTTTCAGGCACGAGAAGAAAATCAGATCTATTAGCCTTCCGTCAAGGAAATTTTGATCGTCCCTTCCTTGGGGTCGGAAGAAGGTTGATGATTGGGGTGGTCAAAAAGGAGAGGGATCGCTTTCAGTAGCGGTAGTAATTACATATCGCGTCACTAAAATGATGGCTGGGGTCTCGTTATCTCTCGCAATGGAGATTGAGTGTAATGGAGGGGAGAGGAAGCCATTTTCAATGATTGGTTTATCTTGCGCTTCGGAAGGCCTGATAGTGTGAATGAGGGATGGCCTTTGTTCTAGTTAGCGGGGGAGCTAAGCAGGAAAAAACGCTGCGGGCGTGGGCGCTTCACTCCATGGCTGCGGTGATTCGTATCCGACGGGGGTAGTGAAACTCCCTACGCGTGTATTCTAAGGAAAGGCCGTGGGGGAGCGCAGATATGATCCAAGATGCAGTATTGACCGGAAGGTGGCAATCGAGGGCCCAAGATTGCGCCTTCCCAGTAGCTTGCGAGAGACTTGAGTTGGAGCAGTTTCCCCTCCATATCTGGAATCGGCATCAACATCCCTTGTGTGGGGGGGGGGGGGGGGGGGGGGGGGGGTGGTGGTGTGGGGGGGGGGGGGGGGGGGGGGGGGGGGGGGTGGGGTGTAGGAGGGTGGTGATTGGTGAGGGTCACTGTCCCTACTCCTTGTCTTCGCTTGCCTCTCATCCTCTATCGCTAGAGACTCTCTGAAACTAGTCTGTTTACGGATAAAGAACGAGCCCCCAGACACTCTAGAAATCCCTCGGAGACCTCAAAAGTCCCTTTTCAAAAAAAGCTTAAAATTTCCGCTTGGGATTACCACTACTGAGCCACTCGCGGTGAACTCGGTAAACGCCGCAGTGCAATCTCCAACTCAAAGGGACGCACCCTGTGTCAAGGGATTTGTCTTCGGTCTCCCGCAGGGCGATACTCGGCGCGTGAGGTGACCGAGCGGCTCTGTATGGCAAAGTCGGGATCAATAGCCGGCGAAGAAGCGATCTGATAGAATGGCCACTCATGATTCAATACACAAAATCCTCCCCAGATAAGATTGCCGTATCTGCAAGAACAGAAAGGCAAAGCAACGGGGTCTTCAGGCTCATCATTCGAGCGCGTCATGGAATAGGCCGGCCGATCTGACCAAATGTGTGGTGAGAAAACAAATGTCATAATGCCAACTGACCTAGGGGGGAAGGGTCCGAATAGATAAGGGAGTCACTTCTCCAGAAGGAACGATCGCCGCGAATAGAGGGACCTCGAGAGGCACCGATGCTCTGGGCCGGAATAGGGAAAGGGGGGACACTTGAATACAGGGGGGCTCAAAGGTCAAATTGAACGAAGGGGAAGATGAGCTTGATCTTTACCAAACTCCGGGGTTCGAGCCTCTTCATCGGAACTAACTCTTCCCAAGAATAGGTAGTTAGGGGTCCCGGAGATCACGACGGAATCCTAATCCAGGTTCCGTATCTTAGGGTCTAACTTACGATTATTGTTATTAAGGGGGGGGGGTCAGATATCTAGCATACCTTTTAATTAAACGCCCAGCGAGGGATAGATCACGCACATCCGGATGAGGTTGGCCGAAATCACTGATCGCTGAACCCAAGAGAAGTAGGAAAAGCATGACGGGTTAACTGCGGCATCCTAAACCAGCCATGTTCACTGTGATAAAAGGCCCTGAGTTAAACCAGACTGAATCACCCGAAAAATAAGAAGAGGGCGAGAAAGGGCTTGCCGAAAGCCGTGGAGGGTTAAGACGAAACGGCGTAACAGCCGAAGCTTTGGACCAACCAGCGGCATCACCGGCGCATGAGAATAACGGATGGAAGATTATGGCCTTGGAGATCATCCTCAACTGATATCCAGACAAACCGGAAGCTGCAGTCCGGGACTGCCGTGGGGAAACTTGAGGAAAGTAGGCGAAACAAGGACTAGAAATATAATAAAAAGAAATATGTCGCACGAAGATCAAGGGGATATGTATCTCGACAACTCACCCCTATCGTGAAAGCTGTTCGGAGTTCTCCCCGAGGGCCACGCCCGCCCCGACAAAGTCCGAGACAGGGGCGCCGGACTTACTCTGCCTGGACCGACCATCAGCTCAAGAGGAGAGGAAGAGGAGCGGGTTATCGTCTGAAAAGAAAGACGGAAAAAAGTTGCGGAAAGGGAGGTCTAGGGAGCGAAATGCTACGTGGAGGGCGGGGAAGAACGCGTCGAAAAGGAACGTGGGAGTTGATGCGAGGGAAAAAAGTGGGTTACGGTATTGGAGGGGGGGTAGGTTAGGTCAATTTTTAAGCTAGGCTGTGTTCAACGTGAAAGTCTTGGGGTTCACAAGTCAATGGCCGGTTCCAGCAGTTCCGGGTGTCAAGGGACCGGATTACGAAAAAAAAAACAGTGGAAAAAGCGTGACGTTATCGGAGCGGATGCGAGGGGCCAGCCGGAAAGGCGAAGGGGTCAAGGAAAAAGTCGCAAACGGTGGGCCCGGACGCTGTCCTCTTAACCCAGCATAGGTCGTACTCTCAGGGAAAATCGGACGAGTTCGATTCACGGGGCAAACGATCACGGCGCAGGGGGACTTAAGCAAAATGGGGGGGTGCAGCCTTGGGTGGAACCATTTCCCATACGCTAGGCAATTAAATACTCGGGCTGAACGCGGGCAATCGAAAGGCAAACGACACTAAAAGTAGACGTGTCCGGTTCCCTTAAAGTCTATTGACCGTCAGGGCGTCGCCCCGTGGTTCGATGCAGGGAAACCCCAGCGAAAAGGAGGAGGCCAGCCGTAAGTCTACGATCCGACAGGGGCTCTCTCTCGGGGCGGGAGAACTGTTGCCGGTGGCCCTTCTCACGCGATGGGGAGATGACCAAAATCGACTGATGCCCGGCTCAAAGTAGCTTTATAACCAGTCTTATCACGACGACGCAGTCAAATTGATGTATCACCCGGCACGCCGCGAAAAATAGTGCAGATCCACTATCGTAACTTAAGTCAGACAATGAGTGTCCGAGGCTAGGTTCAAGGATCCCCCGTCGATACCAGTCTGTCTGCGAAAAAGGGCGGAACAGAGTTTTGGAGGGAAGGTCTCGACGATCCAACGCTATCCCAAAAAATTCAAGGAAGGCAGCTTCCGGGAAGGCAGGGGGGCGATGGAAAGTCCTGTCTTGGGAGACTTCACAGCGATCTGGTATGCCGGAAAAAATAGAGGAGAGAAAACTGGGGCATACCAAAAAAATTCGGTCGGAGCACTGCGTAAAGGGAAGGGAGAGGGGGGGACCGGGGGACGTCCCGGGGGATTGGGTTCAAAAAAAAAGATCCTTCAGATCGTCGACTGCTGGGGAGAGGGGACCGGCGCCGTAAGGGGGAAGAACACGGACGAGAAAATCTTTCCAGAAAAGCCTACCGGGCCGGGACATTTGGGGGTCTCCACTGGGAGGGGGGACTGATCAGGCATTGGGAGAGAATGGGCCGAGCCAAGAAAGTGCGCGGCTAAATCGACTCGTGAAGAAAAATTGAGGAGGGCTGGTTATGGGAAAACGAAGAGAGGCAATCTGCATATAAGGTTTGTGATCTGGCGTAATGACCATGGATCGCGGTTTCTCTCTATAGAAGCCAAAGTAATATCTCGCCAGGGAAAGGCCCAGGGCTGCCGAAGATGATGATAATGTTCCTGGCTATAAAAGAAGGGCTCGAAAGCTCGAAGCTCTCCGCGGTGATACCAGGGGGGAGGGGCCTGCGATGACGCCGGCATCGGCAGTGAGAAAGATTCGGACTCTATGCGCTACCTGTAAAAGGAAAGAGGGAAATGTAAGTGACAGACGCCCGATCATAAAACGGACCGTAGGGCGTAGCGCAAGTACTTTAATGATTTTTTAAAAAAAAAAATAGCTCCTGAGGAAAGAGTGTTCGTGCTATAACCGGAAAGCAACTCAAATGAAGGACCGACAGAGAAGCAAGTGCCAACCCCCGTTTTTCACGTGAGCGACGCCACGAGGTATCGGAGCAATCCATACTCGGTGCAGGTCGAGCTCAAGAATTACATATTATGACTACCATGCAATAACCACTCATATCGCCGAAACGGAGATCACCTGAGGAAGTCGAGATATTTCGGATCTCACTGGTTAAGGAAAAAAAAGCTGGAAACGGGGGCCTGCCCAATTCTCGGGAGGACGGAAAATACCCGCAGGGCGCTAAGGGGGGGCATCTCGCGTCCGAAGGGTTTCCTGTCTTGTGCGAAAGGGGAACCGTCAGCGAACGAAAAGAAGGCCTCGGAGTAGCGCACGTAGTAGGGGGAAACGCGGGGTTTGTCTAGGATAGAAAACCCTCATTTCGAAGCAAACGTTAAATCCTCACTGTTTGCGCGGAACCGCTGGTGTGCTAACTTCTCTGTGTTCTCACTGAAAGGGATCGAGGCCAAAGTAAGGGGGGGAGGTATGAAGTCCGCGGATCTGTCTCGCACTGAGCCAACGGCGTTCGAGACCGGCTAGACAAAAAAGAAGAAAAAGAAAACCGGAGGTGGATGGGATGCTACAACGCCGATCATCATTCAAGGCGCGAGCAAATTTCGGGAAGAAGCACACCACTCAGCTTCAGCTTCGATAGAGACGCGTCCTGACGCGAGAGATCTTCAAAGGAAAACGTCTCTGAGCGCGAGCCGCGACTGTCGACTCATCTAAGGGAAACGAGGGGAGGTGCAACTCTAACCCGTTAGGAGCAGAATAACGACCATGAGCGGTTCCCCGTCCTCGGGGAGTGGACACTCCTTCTCGATGCGATCAGGGAGCGTGACATAAGAGTAAACCGAAAACTGGGAGAATCGATGACGTAGCACTTAAGACGTAACGCGGTCTTCAGACTGCTATCAGGGTGCCTCTTGCGGGCGATTCCCTCGCAGGTCTGGAGGCTACTTGGGGTAGCAGGTACCTTAGAACAGGTAAATAGAACCTGTCTATCACTGGCCCAGGACATCGACTCGCAAAACCTAACGGGGCAGGCAAGTAACATGGCTAAGGGAAAAAAAACATGAGCGCAGTTTCGCTGCCTGGGAAACTGCAAGCCTCTATGTCGTGTGAGGATCTAAAAATGGATAAGACGAGACTTAACACTAAAACCGTGAAGGATAAAAAAGCTGAGGTTTGCAATAAAAAAGGCAGACAACCACGTAGGAGAGAGAAACCCATCGTCAGGGATGTGGGGTGACGCTCAAAAGAATAGAAATCACGGGAATTTCGTATACTACTAATGATCACTTCGGGTCGCATCTAACTGCACTTGAGGGCATATAAGGCCGACCAGGAGGAAGCAATTGCCCGATCATGGGGCTGGCGCCGCTGGAGGCGACCGGTTCTAAACGTAACTGGCAGGTCTGGTTGGCTAGGGGAGAGCCAGGGTTCGTACAGGTCAGCACGAGGGGGAGTGGGGGGAAGGAGTAGCGTCGCACCGGACCAAAAGAAACTTCAAGAGACATACATTCTCGGCGGGAAATCGGGAAAAATAAGCGTCACGGAAACATCGTGGAAAAAATGGAGCTAACGTAGTGTATCAGAGCAAAAGAGGTGGTGGTGCGTCTGTTCCCGCCGCGTCTCAATCGACGGGACGAAGAAACGGTGACCAGTTAGAATCACCTTACAAAGAGGGGGGACGGGTCGCTAATGATCCCAAGAAGAACGGGGCCTGCGACCACTTCCGAGCGTCACACTATGTGATCCTCGGGGATATGACCGTCCGGTCTAGGGGCTTGCTTGCTAAACAGGCAACGTTGGTGCACAGCGGTAGAGAATCAGGGCGCTCCATATCCGGCAAGCGTGCAGTGATTGAGGGTTCTACGCGACGTTTGCGCAAAACGACAGGCGGCAGCTTTCTTGTTGCGTATCTTCTATAGGAATACGCCTTCTGTCCGTCCCGGGCTCCAAGCCTTTTTCAGAGTGGTTGGTGTGCAACCAGTGTAGAGAGCAACACATCATGGGCCCCCTTGCGGTATGGGTGTGATCGGCCTACACACGAGGGATGCCCTGTCTCTTAAGCGAATAGTGGCCCGCTAGCACCCCTGTTACAACCGGTTTCCGGAAAAAGGGGGGGAGAACGGGATCAGGGGATCAGGCAGTGCCATCTATGGGGGGAGGCGAAGTCAGACCACCATTCACATGACACCTCTTACTTGGCGCCAAAAGGAAGCGGGGTGGCATTCGGGGAAATGGAGTATTCCATGCCGCCAACAACACAAAAAGACGCAGACTGCAAGAATCGACAACGAGGCGCGAAGGCTGAGTTTGGTGCGTAGTTTTCCAGATTTGAGCGTCAGCAGCAACAGAGGGGGTTACTGCCCAGGACCAGAAAGAATAGAGAGCCTAGGAAACTTCATGAAACAGGTTTCAGAAAAGAAGAGTAAACGGGGTTTCGGCCTCTGCTTTTCGTTTTTGTTTCCTCGTGCATTTTTAATTCCTGAAAGTTCCATTTTTTTCTCAGCGTACCCTCTTGCTGGGGGAAGCCGACGCATGGAGAGCGTGTCTGAAGGAAGTGACTGTCTTTACGTCTAGCGAGTAGGAGGAGGGTGACTTTGCTTTAAAGTTGTTGGTCTTCTTACTACTGATAAATTTCCCATTGGGCCTAAAGATTTCGTGGCCTGGCCGTCATGGAAAGGTTCTGGCGTTGTTGTGACAGTGCGTATCGAACGGATATTCTTATCAATCTTAATTAAATTAGGGGGGTTAAGTCTCTAAAAAATGTGGGTGCCGGCGGTCCGCTCAAATCCTGTTTCAATTTAAAAAAAAAGAAAAAAGCGCGTAGCTGGAGACCTATAGGAAAGAAAGTCGCGATGGTCCGCGGAAAAAAAAGAAGACGCCCCCCACGTTACGCGGGAGTCAGCTTAGAGCTGGGGTCAAAAGAAGGTCCGGGATAGGGAATATCTTTAAGTCACAAAAGCTAAAGATCAGGGAGTCCGTTCCTCGGGCCTTCAGAAGACGTATGGGAGTCTCGAGAGAGACGGACTGGAGGGGGAAGAACCAGATCACAGAGCATTTATGCCCACTCGACCGAAGAGCACTGGTCATTCAATTGGAGAGGGGGGGGAGTCCATTCGTAATAATTCGCGGCATTATCTGGGGACCAATCTCTGCGCAAGTTTCGAAAGCCCCCCGCAAAACAACCCAGTGGATTCGCTTAGGGTCCTGCAAGGGGCGCGATACCCCAAAGTTTGACATCCATCACAGGCAACGGTACGGCTCGGAGCGACAAGGTGACCGTCGGGCGAAAGTCAAATTCAATCAGGATAAGGAATGCACATGACAGTTGGGCAATTTATCTGACGAGCCATTGAACAAGGACCATGGTGATCCAACGCTGTTAGAGAGGGGGTAATAATCCTGTAGTGGACAACGGACCGCTCCCGAATGAAGATCTTGCCATATAAATAGCGTAGGGTCGGCCATACTTCTAGAGTCGTATCCTCCGGGCCACAATATGCCGACGGGGGATCGCCGAGCTAACGTGTGGACTCGGGAGAGGAAAGTGCACTATGCGCTAACCGGCGCGGGCGAATAGTCTCGTTGGAGCAGAGAAAGAAGGTCGAGGGTTAGGGGGAGACCTCACTGGCTGCAGGGGGGGCTCGGGAATGGTACAAAAAGAAGAAGTCACGCGGTCCCGTTCTGCTCAACAAGTATTTGCTCTGACGGGGAGGAGTTCTGCGACAAGAAGCCTGCTTCTAATCTAATAAGCCGGATGCCTTATCGCGTCGGCCGAATGAACGTGACTATGGAGTCATCGAGCAGGAAAGCAAACTGAGTAAAATGACCACATCCAGCGGGGAGAGTCCAGCCACCGATCGGTGACCGAGATGAAGGTCGCGAACCTTCGATGAAAAATAATGTGGTCCGGTAAGTTCAATCAAGAGAAAATCTTCTACCGGCCCGTAAATGGCCTACGGCTTGCGGGATTAGAAGGCCGGGGTCAACAGGTCGTACAAAACATTCAATCGAGAAGGGGGGGGGCCGTCTCAGATTTACGGCCTTCCGTCGACTGGGTCTGTTCAGGGAAAATGTTATAATTGCTTCCCAGCGCTTTGCAAACCAGGAGCGCCTTCAAATCACATGGAAAAAGCTTGACAGTACGCGAATAATCCTTGTGGGGGACGGCCCTGGTTGATCATCTGCGAACATCAGAAAAGAAAAAAGCTTCGACAAGGGTCTCCGAGGTACTGTTGAAAATGCCCGACTTCATAAGTATCCCTGGTAGCCCTCTTCTTTCCCAACACCCGAACTGAATAGAGAGTGATGGAATCCTGTCGAAACTCGACCAATCCGCCCTCGCAAAAAGATGGCGGAGTGTCCTCGGGATTCGAAGGCCGCACAGCGACCAACAGGCCGTAATGACTCAACTTACGAGGCAGGGGCCAACCAGCTTCCGCTCGAAAACAACTGTGAGATAAAATCTTGGACCACCAAAAGGTGAAGAAATTATCCCTGCTGGGGGACAGAGGACTGTCAGTGGGAGACGATGGAGGCACCTAAAGATTCCTTTGGGAAGGCTGATTCTGGTTTTCGTCCATCGGGATGTTGTTTGGAAAATAGATTATTATAGCGAAGCTGGGCAAAACCTTCTGGAACACGGTGAAAGAAGACCCTGCAAGAATTTCGCGGTTGTTGCGTAATGAGGGAACGGCATTAGAGAAGCAGAATCCAAGGTCACGAAAGGTTCGGGTCACGAAGCGAAGCGAATTTGGGAAATTAAAAGGGTACTCGTCCTGTGGTGAAAGAACACCATGGTGGTAAAAACCGACTTCCGTTCATCTGGAGAGGTCGTAAGAATAGGGACTGCCTTGGTCCGGGTCTCCAAAGATGATAGTAGAGATCGAAATCCCGGGGCTTACGTGGTGCCAGGCAAGGCGAGCGGCGCGACCGAGAACCGAAAGAACCTCGACGAGTGCTGGGAACTTGGAGTCTCAGCTTGGTCAGTGACTTCAGGCGAAAATACTAGAGGGGCGATGTCTAAGACATCGTTCCTGTGCAAAATGAACTCAATACTGATCTCTCTGCGAGCTGGGCTTGCTGACTTTTCTAAAGCTCCTCCAGGTAATGGCTAGTCGAAACAAAGTGATCTTTGTCTCTGTGGAAGAAACGGGGCAAAGACCTCGGGGAGCGGGGGGAAGGTTCCGCGAGACAGCTCCACAGACGTTTTTGCTTACACACATCATAGCGGAGGCAAGGAGAAAAAAACCGATTCAGCCACTTGAGAGATATTGTAGGCGCCAGAAAAAAAAAACGGGAAAACTCGCTAGCTTATCCAGTGAAAATATTAGCTTCTGAGGCTTTAAAGGTTTTAGCCTAAGAAAAAAGAAAAGGTCAGCCGCTGCATCGCTTTGATGTTAAAGGTTCTCTCCTGTAGACATCCTTCAATTTGTCTAGGTCCCTCTTGTGCCTTGCTCGAATCGCAAGGAAAGTATACATCTGCAGTTGCTTCTTACTGAGCAAGAAAACTTCTATTTAACTGGAGGGGTCCTGGGGGCAGATCGGGGACCGCCGCTCCCCCCAGTTCACCTCCTCGGATTCGTGACTGGGGTTAAAAGTATTGGGGCATAGTAGCGAGCTTGCTTCGCGTGAAAAGGACTTGACGGTGGGTTCACATCTTTACCCCTGAGAAGATCCGTATGTTATTTGATAGCGAGCCACTTATAGACAAAGAGCCCAGGAAAGTGGGAGAAGACCGGGTGGACGGTTCATGCAGGGGGACGATATACATGGCAAATATGCTCACTATCCCGAGTCTATAAGACAATATTGATCCAAGCATTGGCCTGGTGCTGGTTAAAGGGAACTCTCTCAACTATCCGTAGAAGTCGAGTGGACCTGGGCGTATCTGTCGTATCATAGGTCACCTCGATAGCGTAGAGAGGGGTGGAGAGCGAAGTCTCTGTCAAGGAACACTTTAGGGGTCCGCCATCTAAGGAGGGGGGATGTTCTACCTTATCGATTACGCCATTAAAAGGAAAAAAATCTCGACGACTCTTAGAGGGCCTCACTTAAAGTGCACGGATTACAAAGGCGAGGCTGAAGTATGTCGCCGACGAGCGAGTGTTGGTCATTTATCGAGTGCAGAACCCTCATGAGAAGCTCCATAAACAATCAACTTTCATGTTCTTTATAGGTATTGAAGTCGCCTCTCAATGACGTGGGTGACGCAACACCTCTAGGAAAAAAAGGCCGACAAAGGTGTACCCGTTACTGAAACAGGCGACTCCGATGCCGTGCAGGAAAGAGCACACAGAACCATGGGGGGGAGATAGGGTAGCCAGGGGATCGCAAGGGATCAACCTGATCCCTGCCCATTAAACGCATACGCATGCTTTCGCTCAACATGGGAACGGAGGGGAGGCGCTAGCGATCGACTTTGGAGGTTTCATTCAAAACCACGGGAGCCTTCACGAGGGTCATCGGATAGCTACATGAACTATAATCCGAGCTCTTTTTTGTCCATGGCGCTCGCGGAAGGTTTGCCTGGTGCCGTGTTGGACGCCATCTGGAACTTTTCGAACGAAAATGGAAATGGAGCCTGTCATCCTGAAGGAAAAATCAAAAAACTTCGTGGCCGTGAGGACAGCGATAGTGAAAAGAGTACCTCTAGGTAGTGTCGTGAACACTTAACAGGGGTGTGGCTGGTTTAAAAAACGGTTGCAAGGGCCATTTAGATGCCGAGGCCAAACGATGCAGGGGTTGAAACAGGTAATGCCAAACGCACGGGCAATGGGGAGCTCGAAGGGGCGAGCGGGGTCCCACGTCCCACCATGATGGCGGGACAGGAGTGATGAGCCACGACGTAAATAATCGCATAATGTCCTAAGCCATTTCTGCTTCTTCCAACCACCCATCTTGGCACCTTGCGTGAAAGCGTCCTGTCTGTACCGATTCAGACAGGAATTCAAAATGCCCACGGTCCGGGGACAGCCACTGCTAGGATATGACGTCCTGGAGAATAAGCTGCAGTCTGTGTCGAGTGGGGAGTCTAAGTGTCGAGGGTTCAAGGGGACAAACTCTCGGCCTTCTGCTTAAACCTGTTCGACGTTTTAGTAGACTGAAAGACGCGCCGGTCCGACTTCCGAATGCTATATCTGGAGCAAACAAGAACGCCTACGAAAAAAAACTACCGGTGACACGTCGCTATCTATCGAAGAAGAACTCAAACGGACTCAATTAGGCGTCGGGGGATCGTGGGCATCTTGGGGGGGATCTGAAGGGGTGTCGCACGTTAGGAGGGTTTGCATGTGGCGGAGAAAAACGAAACCTGGCGTCCCGTAGAATCGGTGCAGGGGCAGTCAGCAATGTCGGAAAGGGTGGCGAAGGTCCTTCATCTCAAGGGGCAGGATTATCTCAGTGCGCAGAGGGCCTAGGAGCCGTGCGGTCTATGAGAAATGCTTCGGAAGCAGTCGGAATGATCGACGGAGGGAACAAGCTCGGAGGAGGGGTATTACTAAAAAAGGTGAGACTTTAGGATTTCGATAACCCATGGAGATGGATAAGGTTCTAAAGTCTCAACACAACGGAGAGTGGGCAAGAGAATGATAACCACCCCACCCCCCACCCCCAAAAAACACAAAATCTCGGAAGGTTATGGCGGCGCTCAAACCCCTACGTCGGAATATAAACTCTTTGTATGCGCGCTCAAGATCTTCTTGCGGGGCGAATTCAGCCTCATCGGAGAACATTTGGATAGACCAAAATTGCCGGGGAAGGGAGGGCGGCGGGTATGGGGGGTGTAGACCTCATGAAAAGTCGGACGACCCTTATGGAAACAGGGGCGCTCAAGGTAAATGTCAAAATTCCGGTGATCCGTTCAGGAGATGAATCTACAAGTCAACTGAAACAAGATGGACGCCGCGGCTAACGTCACTTCCTGCCTGACAACGCCGGAAGGCGGGAGAATTGATCGAAATCAGGGAAGTATGTGGGGGTTCCTGGCGAGGTGGGTTGAAAGACTTCTATCTGAGGAAGGAAGAATTGATCTTCCTCATTTCCAGATCATGGCCCACTTGTATTATATGCAGGTCAGTACGGGACACCGATGGGGGGCAGACTCGGGAAGGCAAATCAGATAGGGTCGGCTTTATCTAGGGGTACGGTGGTGGGAGGGCTGGGAGTAGATCGCGATCAGGACCGCTCGCCTGCCGCAAGACATTGGTGTGTAGGCCGACGCGCTTGGCGAGGGAGCGGGCCGGGAGGGACGCCTTCTTTGATAACACGATGCGTGGCGGATTTTTTCGGGGGTGAAGGAGAAGCGGAAATCGAAGATCCACCGGTAAGAAACAGCGGCTGGAAGTGAGACTTCCTACAGATTGGGACTGTCTGTAAAGCGGGACATTGTACTGGGAAACATGAACTGGGAAGAAAAAAAATTAGCTAAACCGATGGTAACGGTCATTCCTTGAGGGATTGGTCTATTATCTCCGATTGCAGTCAAGGTACCCGTCGCGGGTAAATGCTCTTGACGATCAGAGGAAAATCTTTGGGACGGGCGATCAAGAAGCCCCTGGCGGCTAACGCAACAACACCACACGGCCGCCGAGGATCGTACAACTTATGCGAAGGCCACGTAAAGGAAAAAAAGGCCGTGCCAGTGCAGAAGGGAAGTCGACGTGCGCAAAGAAAGGGGGTTGGGTTGACTGCCGAAAAAATAGAAAGCGCGATCCAGCCGGTTTCACTGGGTAAGGTCCTCGTACTAGGTGGGGTATATTTGGGTTGGACTGGTCATTGCGAAAGCGGCTAATCAGGCCTAAAACTAGGGTTGGTTTCTGGAGTAATGGCGATCAGTCTTCTTAAGCGGCGGTTCATAAGGGGACGGGTGTCCCAAGCCTCCTTGACGCAAAAATAGGGGAGAGTGTGGCGGTGTATCAGGGGAGAGGCCTAAAAACAATCCATAAAGAGTATGGATAGGAGTTGCGACTGCAAGGTACGTCTGCGTGGAGGGGGTAAGTGGACAGTACCGCTTGTGGTCATCACGTGAAAAAATTGAGTGTCAGTCAAGAGGACCGCTCGCGGTATAAACAATGGAAGGTATCGGCGTAAACGAGATAAATGAGCACCGGACGAAAGAAGATCCCTGAGCATTCCGGAAGGACTCATAGATAGTTTATAACACCATCGTCTGCTCAAGAAAGGCGCAAGGCCGAGCTTATAGGATGAAAGGAGTGCGTCGAGAGGGCCGCGCGGTCGGGTATAATCAACAGATCCCACACTTCATATAGGCCCACTCAGCTCAAATACTAAGAGGGTCGTCGTGTTCACAACCGCCAGGGAATGGGACCTGGGGAAGAGACCGATTTTCCCGACCTTCCTTCAAGCTCGGTGCCACGTCCTCCTTCCTTCACCGGGGCCCCACAGCCCATTGTAAAATTAGTCTCTTAGTTGTAGGGGGAACAAAGTCGCTTAAAAGACGAACTGTAAACCTAAGGAGGT
>Ga0179591_1279017_pt1 | contig 14622 bp, 15 predicted proteins | sample CZOMad2_1_08_16f_FD_182891 | JGI IMG/M metagenome (GOLD analysis project Ga0179591, IMG submission 182891) | Vadose zone soil fungal communities from Angelo Coast Range Reserve, California, USA - CZOMad2_1_08_16fungal (PacBio error correction) | ecosystem: Environmental > Terrestrial > Soil >...
GAGGGTAATAACACCATCCTTCTTGTGAAAGAAAGTTTATAGAGACTCCGACTTGGAGAGCGGTACCCACCATCTCTGAAAGGCGGAAAAATCGCTAAAGGCAAGGGGTCTGGGGGGGGTAAAAAAACCGCCTAAAACCCAGGAAAAAAGAAGCGCTTCCTCTAAAGCGAAAAGACCAGGACTAAGGGGCTCCTCGCCAGGGGGAGAGCGCCGAAAGTCTCTACCCAATACCTTGAAAAGACGAGTATCTGCGTCACTCCGAAAAGGAAAAAAAAGGAATGAGGTTGTTGTCGAACCTAAGGGTCGGGGGCGGCGAGTTGTGCAGTAGAGGAAAGGCGAAAGACGAGCTTGGCCACTCGAGTCGCAGGAAAAAAGAGGAAGATGCGGTTGTTTACTGCATGTCTTCTTGAAATTCGCAGAAAAGAGCGTGGGGGCTTCGGTGTACTGTGACCAGCGGGGGCAGGTCTCGTATTGGAGGGGAGAGACCAACCTAATAAAACATCTTCAAAAAGGCAATAAGCGTGTCAATAAACGGTGGGAGAAAAAACGTAAACCAGCTGCCTTCTCAAGGGAGAGGGGGGGGGCGGTTTCGGCTCTCCAAAAACCAAGGTTTTACTGTTCCTCGGCAGGATGCTGCCGGGCCGGCAAGACCCAGCAACCCCTTAGTAGAGAGGGCGCCGAAAGAAAAAAATCAGGCCCCCGCGGCCAGAGCAAAGAGGGGGGGGGAGCGCCGGCCTCCGAAGAAAACCTCCACCGGAATCTGCAACAAAGCATATCAACTGAGAGGGGCGGCATAGGCGCCAAAAAGCAATACGGGGCAAAGATCCCGGGGCCCTCAAGGGAACCGGAGCCACTGTCCAAACTTGAGTCTTCTAGACGCGCTGGGAGACTGCATCGGTCGGCTTTGAAAGGAAGAGAGTGCGCTCCATCTGAAAGAGGAAAGGTTGTGCTCGACTAAGGGGAGGGGTTCTTCCTCTTAAAGGCTCGTAAGGCTGGGGGATACGATGTTCTCTTTTGCCGGAAAAAAGATAGTGTTAATACATTTAACCTTCTCACTTGGGACAAGAGACTATGTAGAAGGGGAAACAGTAAGGGGGAGGGGAGAGGGGCGAGCGATCTCGGGAGCCAGCGTCGCTATTACACCCGGAGAGTTGAAGGGTGAGTGCAGATCGTCTGGGTACCACTCCGACGGCCCTTTGAAAGAAATAACCCGCAATCGCTTTATGCGAATTAGGGAGCTCTATCTATTTAATTAGGGAAAAAGAGGACTAGTGGGCCGGGGGGGGAAGAGTCCAGGGGGGAGACTGGCTACCTCAGTTCTCAGTCGGAGTAGGGGGCGATCAAAAGAACCAAGTCGCCCGCCGTGATCATTAGATGCGACCCGTCGCGAAGAAGCCTTATAAAGAAGAAAATTGGTCATTATGAGGGAAGGGGGGATGCTCGGCTTGCGGCTAAAGCCACCCCTTCTCCTTTAAACGAAAAAAGAATAGGCCGCTATTCATAGATAAGAACTGGTACTAGGGGAAAAAAATGGAATCTTCTCTAACTCGGCCAGAGGGCTGGGCCTCGAAAATCTTCAAACAGGGCTTTTGAAACCTCGTAGATGGGGGGACAAGAAACCGTTTGGATAGCACCTGGAATTAGCCTGTGCTCACAACTAGTAGGGGAACTTTAGTTCGCGTTCTTCATTGGGTGCAAGCCGTATCCCATGGGAGCAGCGTCTTTGAAAGGTCTATGCTATGAACTCTTCTACCGACAAAGATAGGGGGGAGCCCGAAGGGGATTGGGGGTAACAAACAGGGGCGAAGAAAATGGGGCGCTTCCTACTGAAGGAGGAATAACGGTGTTAAACCCTTGCTGGGGGAGAAAAGAAGACCTACCGGGATAAGAAGAAATTCCGCCGTGCCAAGAATCTCCCAGTGCGCCGACGCGGGTGGAAAAAAAAAGAAAGGAAGGGGCAAAAAGCGTCTGTTCACGGATCTCGGCGGACCGGGAATCTCGGAAAATCAAAAAAAACGGGGATAGAGTATTAAGCTCGGGAGAAGCTAGGTACAGACCGTGACAATAGAGGGGAGAACGGTCCGTGTCCACCCAAAGGTCTTCGCACTGGGCGATTCGCGGGAGGGAAAAAGAGAATGCGGGCGGAATCGGCTACAAATAGAGGATTCGGCAGTAAATGAGACCCAGAAAAGGGCTACAATGGAAAGAGACAGCCTGAAGTTAAGGCGAAGAAACCTCCTCGAAATCGTCTTGAAAAAAACCCTTCTGTTATCGATATCGCCTCGTGACGGGAAGGGAAGATCTCCACCCAGAGAACAGAAAAATCTCGCTCACAGAGCAGTTGCGGAAAAGCCGCACGAGCACAAAGGAGATGACACGGTGGCTTCAAATCTTATCATGAAAAGTATCACATCGCGTAGCGTGGACGGAAAGGGGAGGAGGAAGTCCTTTACGAGGGGAAAGGGTTATGTCCGAGGGGAGACGAGCTAGACCGACAAGGGAGTTCGCTGCACCGTGAAAGTTTTCGGTACCGCGAGGGGATGAAATAGCAAGAAACCAAATCCTCAACGGCCCGCACTGAATGGTACGCGGCGGTCAAAAAAAGCGTCTCAGCAGGCAAAATCTTCTGAAATCATCCCGACGGCGGTGAGAAGCGGGGAGCGGAAGTAACAGGAGGGGGGGGAGAGTGTAATCGGGACTGCGGGACGGAGACAAAGGGTCCCAATCGGTGACGCACACGTCGAAAAAAAAGCGGTGGGTCTACCCCAAGACTCGCGCGCCTGCCGGATAGGAAGAGGGAAGGACTGCCAGGCGACAAGAGGTTTAACGCCCTTTACGCAATTCCTGCAGGTTCGTCACCCGGCTGCACCAGCCTGGCTCAGGACGCGCGTGCCGTCGGAAGATAATCGCGGGGGGCAGGAAAGGATCTCGACGCCTGCATAAAGACAAATCTTAACCAGAGGGGTCTTTTAAACCTTCTTCCAGAGGGGTCTGAAACACTTCATACTCACCAAAGGTGGGGGAAAGTGGGGCGGCCGCGGCAAAAAGACTACAACGTCGCCTAGGAGTGGAGATAGTAATAAGAGACCTACCTAAGAGATGGTCGGACACAAAAAGGAAGTGAGATATTTCACGCTGAGTCGTCCGCGCGAAAAAGACGACCTCTTCGAAAATTCTCGACGCTCCACTAAGGCCCGGGGGGGGGACAAAAGAGGCCGGGGGGTCTCGAAGGGTTTCGTGCCGCCTACGACAGGTAGGCTGCTGCTTAGGGATGTCTTTTACAATTGGGCCAGTCCTCTCTGAAACGTAGATTTAAAAGGGGGCAGTCGGGGGGCTCGACGAGAACGGCTCCGATATATTGTTCTTCCTGCACTACGGCACAGCCGCTCTGTCCCTCATCCTCACTATTGAAAGAAAAAACCTCTTGCGATTCGTAGATCGACAAACCCAAAGGATAGCGCGAGCAATCAAAGGGACGCCGCCCGGGGACAGTAACGAATTTCACGCTAATGCCGGAGGGGGGCTCGCTGCGTGTGAGTTGAAGGGGTTTCGCGGAGTCAAGAACATCCTCTACATCGCTGGGTCCCGAAAGAAAGAAAAAAGAAACTCTCCATAGCCGTACTAAGACCACCAACTATCTACCGGCTCAAGAAAGAGGGGGGAAAAGGTCTGCTACAGAATGCCACCACCGTATCCTTGTAGCAACCTGAAGCCATGGATCTCCAAACTAAGGAAGACCCGTGGGTCGCCTTCGCGGAGGTGTTTAAAAAAAAGACGGGAAAGGACTGAAGGAACTTTCAGAGGGGAGAGGCTCTCAATCTCTACCAGGAAAAGAAGATCCCTCAGCCTGAGCCTGTTGTTACTCTAGGCTCTTCCGGGGCACGGGTGGCTCTTATCTCGGGTAAACGAGAAAAGACGCTGACAACCACCAGAACGGCTGTTGGGGGACGAAAGCTGGGGACCCTGGTCGGCGCTATATGGAGGGAAACATCTAATTGAAGTGCGTCTGGCTGAGATGTCAATTAGAAAGGCAGAGCATAAACCAATCGCAGCAAAACAAAGGATAATAGGAGATTGTTTTGGGGGGGGGGAGAAAGGAAAGCTGCCAGCAGAACACGCTGAGGTGAGCGCGAGAAGGCAAGAGAATATCGTCAACTACAGTGCAAGCACGAGGTCTGGCCCACAGCTGAGGGGTCGGGGCGGTCCAGCTGGGGGGGAGCACCTCTAGAACGCCAGAACAAAGGAAAAAAAGAAGAATCGAGCGAGAAGAGAAGTCCACCCCAGGCTTGATTGCGCCGACGAAAGGGGGGGAGGGGCAGTGTGTAGGACTCCTGAGGCCCCGAAGTGAGTAGGTCTAGCTGGCAACCAAAACCTCGGAAAAACGGGTCCGGCCGACTTTGGAAGGGGAAAGAAAGGGCAGGGAGGCATGAGCATCGTTGGGAAAGGAGTGGTCGGACGAAAGTGCATCAAACGCGACCAGGATTGAGGATAGGAGATTTGGGAGGGTGCGACGGCTCATTGCTGCTTATGTGCTCATAAAGAAAAAGCGTGGCTGCGTTCAGATGTACGAGGACACCTCAGGGAGTTCAAATATGGATCTCGACCAAAGATGTGCACATCCTTCAAAAAAGGGAAACAGCGGGTTAAAGGGAATTTTCTCTCTAACCATTTCTGATTTTGGGGGAGTTGGCGAAGAACGCCCATCCGTGGGTATTTGTAAGGTGCATGCTGTTCTCGCCAGTAGAAAAATCAGGGAAGGCAGGTCATACCCAAAAAAGGAGTCCTTCTCCCCTATGGACACGGACCACCTGTACAATACGTGTCTCTGGAGAACGAAGTCCTCTACTGGGGGGACAACTCCATCGCTCAAGAATAAGGGCATACCTTCAAAAAAAGAAAAGACTGGCTGCCAGAAAGAGGGTCACCGTCCCTTTACGACTGAGAAGGCCGCGTAGGGTCGTCTGAAGACAGAAAGAGAACGCTCGCAAAGGTAGAGAGGGGGGGCTGAGAGGGAGAGCGCAAAAAAGAAGTGATCGATCAACTGGATTAAGGGTTGAGAAGGGGCGGTCTCGAGGACGTCCAGGGGCTGGGAACTTGGTGTAAAAAGTCCGCGCTAGCTCTTATAGGGGAAAAAAGAAGGGGGGGGGGGTGGACTTCGGACGGTGGAAAAAAAAAGGCCTGAGGTGTAATTGATGGAGGGAGCGGGCAGGAAACTCCTATGCTGAGCAGAATGAACCCTGCTTTGGGGAACCGGCGGCGTTCCTATCGGGAAGGGAAGGGGAAAATCCTTGCAAAATACAAAAAGAAAAAGAAATAGCCTTGATTCTGACGATCGAGCGTCAGCGAGAGAAAAAGGTAGATGAGAATATCCCCTGCACTGTACGAGATGGTCAGTTAGAAACGTTACATGGTAGTACCACGCTCAGTGCGAGCAAAAACAGCGTAGGAAGGAGGAACGGCTCTCTACCTCTCAACAAGTCGAGCGTTAGAACGTGAGGCTATTCGAACGCGGGAGAGAGGGTCAGGTGTGCAAAAGGCGAGACGATTGCGGGTTTGTTGGTTAATTCTGCTCTTTGAAATCCCCGTCCTCGCGTAGAAAGGAGACAAAGTAATGGCAAGACAAGTGTTGCAGGCTTAACGCTGCTGCCCAGCCCGCTTGTCCGAGAAAACTATAGAACTAACGACCCGGTCAGAACGCGATGGGCTCCGTCAGGTCCACGGGGGGGGAAAAGTCTAGCCTAAAAAGGGAAAAAAAGGGGGATCGCCATTTCCTGGAGGGTGGCACAAGAAAGTGGGGAGCGACTTTGAGGGAAGCGTCAGACCGATGAAAAGATTAGAGGAGAAACCGACGGGTGCTTGGTGTTCACGCCGGCGGAGGAGGAAAGGAAACTTGGGCGTAGTATAAAGTGTGCACCCCTGTTAGATCCGCAAGAAGAATTGATCTCGGTTTAAGGCCTGCAAGAGGCTTCGAAAAGAGAAGTCGTAAAAGGGGGACCGACCTTCACGGAAGGAGGAGCGGACCGAGCTGATCTGAGAGAGAGAAACAACACAAAGAGAGGAAAAGGGAAAGGAATCCTTCCCTATATCCTTGACACTAGCGGGTCCGGGTGAACACACAGCCTTTTTCTCACTGTGCGGGGGACAGAAATGCTTGCGGGGAGAAGAACGAGGTCCGGGCTTCGTCTTGACTAAAAAAAAGGACTCATCAGAAAAAAGGGAGGAAGCCGCCGACATCCTCTCGGGGCTGTTCGGAACCACTTGGTGAACGAGATCGTCGGTCCTCTTAAAGGGGGATACAACTCAAAACGATGCTCCCCATGGTGAAGACTTTGAGGGAAGAAATTCCTCCCCAAGAGAGGTCAGTGGCCAGGCGAAGCCGGCACTTTGGGATGGGCTGACCGAAAGGAAACCCGGTAAGGGAGAGTAAAGCTGTGAATACATCAAGACGTCTCTTCTTGAAAAAACTCTTTCCGGGAGGGAGGGGGCGCGTCCGCCTGTCAAAGAACATTCATCATTATAATGGCGAACGAGCTAGACCGAAGGTTTGTAAAATAGGAAGAAGGGGAAAGTAGTCGTCAGCCGAATCCTGTACCAATAACAACGATCAGCTTCCTCCATCGCAAAGAGACCGAACGGTTAGTGCGAGGTCGCTCGCAGAGAAGCGCCGCGCGTTAGAGGGGAGGGATGATTTGATCCGTGCTAAAAACACGAAATCGAGCGAACAATATAAATAAAAGCTCAGCGGAAAGGCACGGGAAGACGATCGCCGACATCCCCGGCTTAAAAGTTGGAATCCATGCCCGTCAGGTGGAAGAAAGAAAAGCCTAAGAGGGGGAACGCCGCCGTTCTACCAGGAAACGAACTCGTCCTATGGGGAACATGATCGTGAAGAAGAGCTCCAACCATCCCTGTACAGAGCAGGAGGGGGGAAGAGACCGGCCGCCTTTCAACTCGGTCAGTGCGCTAAAAAAAAAAGCGGTCAACACGATAAAGCAAGGGGCGTGTATATCGCAAGGAGAAGGGGAACGATCCAAAAAGGAAGAGGACGGCACTCATCCGTGGGACTCAGGTGGGACGGGAAAGCGCGCCTCGAGGAAAACTCGCAAGGAAGTCTCACTATAGGCCATCGCCACTACTACGTAAAAATTGTTAAACAGCTGGGGGGGGGGAGAGGTGCCGTCTTCTCCCTAGGTGGGGTCCCTGAGGGGGGGAAGACGAGGGGTGAGCTGCAATTGGAAGGCTGCCTTTCGTTCCCTAATGTTAAAAGAAAAGCCCGGAAAAAGGGACGGACCAATTAGCCTCTTTCCGGAGGGGACTTACGGGCTAAGGCCTCATTTTTAGAGGTGGGACTAAAACATAAAGTTGTAAGAAATTCTGAAAAAAATCAATAGCAACAAAGGAATTGGCCTTTCTTAAAGAAAAAAACGCAAGAGGGAATATCTCGAGCAGAGCATCGCATCGCTGAAAAAAAACTTTTGGTCGGAATTCAAACAACTCACAGACTGCCTGCCTTAGGTGGGAGAAGGGATCGTGGGAGTTGTGGGTAGGAGGAGCACAAATCCGCGGAGGCACTTTTTCATCTTGAAAAAAAAGACCACTCACTAGGGCTCATACCTCCGCCTCGCCGGAGGAAAGAATAAGAACAAAAAAGCTCCTCTCTACGGATTCGGATAAGGGTGGCAAGCGAGGCGATCCGGGACAGACTTCCCGATTTCCTCCACAAGAGACCCCGTGCTGGGAGAACCCACAAGCCACGTCCCTTGGGTCTAATTCTCGGAGGGTTGGGGAAAAAAAAAGACGGACTTGCAGGGAGGTGTTCTGATCTCGGGGGAAAGTTCAGGCCCTCTCTGCCGCGATAGTCGAAGAGAAAATGGATTCGACTGTACGGCGACTATTCATAGAGAAAGGAAGATACCGGAGGGGATCGATCTCTCTTTGATCTACACGATCGCCCGCTCGTTTGGACCTGCGCTGAATGGTTCTGGCAAGAGGCGGAGAGGTTGATCGGAGAGGAGAAGATCGCTCTGTGGGGTCTTGAGTATTCCGGGCAATAAGAAAATCGAATCACTCAAAAAACACGGTATTATATGAGTGTAGATATGGAAATTATGAATAAAGAAATGGCATACGCTCGGTTTAAGGGAAAGGAAATCAGCATCTTTGTAAGTCATAAACACGACCATGGTCAGAACGAAAGCGGATTGGAAGCGCTTCGAAGTTGCTGCGCTTTTAGTGGCCCTAGGAGGTCAGAAAAAAGTGCTCCAATATCCGCTCAGGCTCTCCTACGCTCCCCATCCCACCTGGTTCGTCCTCTGCGCATTTCTCTGTGCTTTATCAGGTTCTCAGAAACTGCCCCACGAACGAAAAATTTCAAGACTTTCAAATCCCTGCTATGCGGAAAAAAGGGGGAAAAATTAGGTTTGAGGGGGAGATCACGGGTTGATGCGGTGGAGGGGTAAGACCAGGTGGTCATGTACTGGTCTGCGGGCCGGGAAAACATGGTCCACGCTCAGAGCCTTCCTAAGGAAACCACAGAGAGAGGAGAATGTGTTTTGGCTGTCTGCTTCAGAGGCAGGCCGGAGTGCTCCTGCGACGGTCGGGGAGGCTTAGAAGATACACGAGAAGGGGGACGCATTTGGATGGGGGCATCGACAAGAACTAAGAACACAGAGGGGACTAAAGGGCAGTTTCCCCATGAAGGGGGGGGACCGCTGAAACACAAGTGCTCGGAGGCATTGCGATAATGGGGAGGTTTTCAGGGGGGGGCGCTCAGCACGGAGCCCGCCTTGGTAGGGAGGCAATGTACAGGAAGGAGGCGCTAGGTCCCACAGGGGTCAGTCGAACCGACTACAGAAGCGAAGGGGCCGTCTCCGAGTGGACAGGAATACCTCAAGGACCGAGATAATTTATCTCTCTAAAAAAATCCATTGAGCGGGACATGGGGGGCTCAAGAAAGCTCAAAGAGGCGCAGATCAAATAACTGCAGAATGTGCAGTCAGGGGGGTTCTTCAATCACGGGTAGCGAGGGGAAATATTAAGCGGTGAACCGGCAGCGGGAGGGGATCTATAAAAGTCTGATCGATCTCAGTCGGAACCCGTTATTTCAGTCTCTCAGGAAGAACCCGAAGCGTGGAAGAGAGAACCGTATTATTTTTTGACTCTACGAGTGAAATGTTTAACTCAGACGTCCAGAAAGGAGAGAAAAACTCAAAATCCAAAATGGTTACCGTGGAGAGGGGTGGAAGTCCTTAAGAAGGCCTAGGCTCGAGTTTCAAACGTATTTGAAAGGAACGTCCTTTTCCATGAATACCCAGAGGCAGTGAGGTATACTTTATTTTAGTCTGACGAAGATGAGTAAACCGAATGCGTCGGGGCGGATGAGCGGGAAACTTATCGGACATGGTAAAGGGTAGGATATGCAAGTTACATCCATACGGTATTAATGTGAGGGTTGAGTGTCCGAACGAAGGGGGGGGTGGGGGTCTTATCTGAGCGTCAGGATCTGCTAATTTGTATGGCCCTTATCCAATCTCGAGGGGGAGGCTTGGAAACGACGAGCAGGGACTTTCCGAAGCAGGTCGAGAACGCAGGCGAATCCAGGAGAAATGCGACAATCCCAGAGAGGTCTAGAAGAACGTCTCTTTGAGAAAGAGGGAACGCATGAAGAGGACGTACCTCTGGGGGAAAAGAAATTCTGGGGAGCAATTGAAGATGACTATCTTGAGGGAGGGTTTCAGACACAAAGAGTCTGTGCTCGGCAATAAGGCAGCTAAAAGAGAACTTGGGTCGGGGGAACCGGGGGAAGTCCCTCAGAAAAGAGCCAGCCCGACAGAACAGAAGAATCTTAATAGAGGAAAAAAAAGAGAAGGAGGTCAAGCGTACGAGGGCTGCCGCAGGGAAAGTGTTTTTGGTCAAGAGACCTCAACTGGAGGACCTTCTTCTGTCCTTGCCCGGTTATCTGAGGAAGGTTGTCCGACACGGAACCATTTAAGCTCTGTTAGGGGGGGGAAGAGGCGGGGGAAGCGGGGACGCAACCTGTAGGGAGATCGAGGCCCTACTTTGGTCGGTGTCCTAAAGGGGGACTCACTGGAGAGTGGCGACGACCTGGATGCTCGGGGGCGGGGGGGGGTGACCCTGAGTAGAAGGAGGCGAAGGCAGGTATATTGTGTAAGGAGTCCTTCAGGGGCACACGGGGTTGAGGCACGCTAAAATGGAAAAAGGGCTTTTTGTAAAACCCAAATTGTTCAAGTATCTCTGCGGGAGACTAATCCCGGCATCTCTTCAACACAAAACGAGGAAATAGATGTTCGAGGAATCATCTCTGGGGTCGATAGTCTTGACAGAATCGCTGTCCAGGCTACAAGAAATCTCTACTGCTCAAAGGGGGAGAGGGGCCTGGAAAGGGAAAGATGCAGGCCGGAATAGGGAAGAAAACATCAAGGGCTCGGAGGTCTACCCATCGGGGCTAACAAGAATGAGAGGTCAAAGGAAAGAAGCCTCGAGGGGAAAGAAAGAGGAGGGCGTTGGGGTTGAGGTGCCCCAAGCGAACGGTGATCAGAGAAGAGGTAAACATAGACTTTGATTTCCTCAGGCAACTCGGAATAAAAAGAAGGCGGGATCGAAACCCTAAGAACCATGCTCCGATACGCAGGGAATGGCGAAAAGCAACGTTTTACTTCCAACGGAGGTATGGGAGAAAAGAGAAAAGAAAAAAGGGGCTGCGAGCCCCATCTCTTGAACTCGGGTTACCAAGAGAAGAGAAAGACGAATGAAAAAAAAAAGCGGGAAAAAACGGGGTTCTGGGAAGTTCGAAGCGGACCTCCTTGCACAGTACAAAGACCTGCAGCGGGCCACTAGGGTACTCGGGAAGTGGTAAACTATCCAACCTCGTCAGAGGGTAAAAGCTCCTGACCCTGACATACTTGCTCCTGCAGGGGCCGACAAGGTTAGCGAGGGCAACGGTGGAGTGCGGGCGGGTTGAGAGGGGTAGAGCCTGGCTGCGACCTCAGGAACTTTGGGTGGATCTGAATTGCTAATTACCTTGGTAATAAACGTGCTCTTCTAGCAACACGGGACCTAGGGGGTTCTCAAGAGGAAAGAGACAAAAGGAGTTCACGAAGATTACATCAAAGCGAAGAGTCTTTTTGCAGAAACGCAGGGAGATTGGGGTTAAGAAAAAAAGGGGGCGGGGCGTAGAGGATCACTAACAGGCTCGCATTTTGAATCGGTAGGGTATGCCGGCTTTCCACGCGTGAAAAAATAAGTGACATCAACTTACTAACAGAGAGGAAGATGCCTTGCAGGACCGGACTCACGGTCCACTCGGGAACTAACAAACAATCATCTTCGGAACTCTAAGGGGGGGCCCTCAAGGCTTTTGGGAGCCTAATGAAAGAGCACGAGTTGCCCACCTGGATCTTGAAAAAAAACGCATACAAATATCTGTGAGAGGGGAAGGGGATTCTCTGGGCGACTCTCTTCAAACTAGAAGAAAAAGGTAACTTCTCTCATCTGGGCCTCTTCCAGAGAACAGAAGTACGATCACCGTGTAAGGGGGAAACGGTTATCTGAGAACCGAGGTTAGGCCTGCATACCGGAAGAAAGAAGAAAAGATCGGGTGAGCTGCCCGCCGTCGAGACGGAGACACTATTGGGTACTAGGGGACGGAGGGATCCAGGGAAAGGAGCCGAGTTTTCGAGAGGGCTGGCGACGTCTAAGGAAGAGATAGTTGTAGCGGTGTAGTGGTAGAGGTAGGGGGAATCGGAAAAGTCTTCGTCATCTTCACTATTCCCAAACCAACAACGTGCATGGCAGGAGTATGGGAGTAAGTCCCAAGCGGAACGGCACGAAGAAGGCTCATAGAGTGAAGAGGACAGAGATTGGTCCGAGTCAAACGGGGGGGGGGAACTCATAGACGGTTGGGGAGACGAGTGGGAGAGTGTGGAGCTTCTAATACCCAATACTGAATAGGGGAAAAAGAAGACAGGAAAGACACTCCAAAAATCAGCTCGCCCGTACAGAGAATACTTTCGTCCAAGACCAAAAAAATCTAATAGCACCCTGGTTTGTTCCCCTAGGTTGGTCAGCCAATACAAAAATCCTGCCACCCTTAAATACTGGCAGAAAGACAGGTCCTAAATGAAATTAGGCCTCGAAAATGGGTTAGAGAAGACAAAAATTCGAAGAGTGGGGGGACCTGAAGGCGCTTTTCAACGGGAAGGGGAGGGATGAGGACGTCTCACTAGATATCTCGCCCCACGTACATGGATGCTCATTGGGGGGGAGGGAGGCTGGAGAGGGGAGTATGCGGGAGGAGGAGGAGATCGTGTGACTACTAGACTACCTCTTACAGCTCGAATTCGGGGGAAGAACGGAACAGGGACCACTTTTGACTGAAAGGATCAAAAGGGAAGATCCTCTCCAAAATTAACTTGGAGTAGAACTGGGTACAGGCCTTACAAGCGGGCCATAGTCAGAAAAACAAGTATTATTGAAAATATATAGAAAGGGTTGTTAAGAACAGGAGACCAGGCCTAGACAACAAACGAACTTGGAAGAGAAGTGGGGTCTGGAAAATGTACAAAAGCTCTTTCTAAACCCCAAGCTGTCTAGGGGCAAGCAGCGTTGTAGGACTCGAAGACGCGATATCCCGCCGCCATAAGACAAAAATTAAGGGACTAGCGAGAACTTCCCCGGGACCGCCCTGCGTGGCTCCGTGGAGAAAGTGGGCTTTGAAGGAAGACTGGAACCGGCCGTCCGCATGTCTCTGAGGGACCAACTCCGGGCTATTAAAAAATGTTCAAGAGCTTGTGGGGGAGTTGAAATATGAACCTGACGATGCACCGGACATAAGGGGTCATGTTCGGGGGTCCTTTATCTGGTTGCCGAGCGGGATAATATGGAGGGGGGGTTGGCTTTTAATCTGCAGGGACTGCTTCTTCAAATCGCTAGGAAGGAACTGGAGTGGATGCTCAGATTCTATTGAGCGTATTGGGATCAATGTCGAAGAACCAAAACTTCTCAAAAAGAAAATCACATTCCTCGGGTCCACCAACGTGGTTAAAAAAGCTTGGGGACCACGTTTTAAATCTAAAAGCGTGGATAAACTCTCTATATATTGGGGGTTAAGTTGGCGAGAACTACCACGAGTCCCAGCAGGTGAGTTGCTTGGTGAAAACCTTTCGGAGAAAAACAGGGCGGAAAAACCGTAGTTCATTCATAACCACCCTCACGTACGAATCTGAGGCCTCACCGCACCGACTATTAAACCAGTGGCTAACGTCGAACTCTTAACAAATTCTTGGAGAACAACAGGGCTGGTCGCAGCAGGGGGCATCACCCTGCGCGTTGCTAGGAAGGTAGGAGACAAGACCTCGGGAGAATAACTTGGCCAATCTTACAGGTGACCCAGGGCGAGCTTAATGCCGAGAAAAGGAGCTCTCTATACTTGAGGGCGTCTTAAATCTCGTCTCCAGCTCATCATTAGGGAACTCCAACTGAGGAGGTTGGAGCGACAAAAGATAGTTTTTGGAACGGCCGAGAAAAAGTCAAGAATCGGGGGACCTGTTGATCTTGACGTGCGCAAGACGAGTGGTCCCGAACGGGTTTCTCTGCCGGGGGGAACGGGGGTCCTTTGAAGAGGAAAAATGCCTTTATGTAAACTTTATGTTCGGTCGGACGAGAATCAAAGTGCTGGCTGATCTAGATTCTCACTTCAAAAACCAAATCTGGGGACGGGAGGGAGTTCCACAAGACAATGGTGAAGATCGAGCACGGCCTTCCGTGGAGGACCAAAAAATTCAACCCTCTGGATGTCACTGGAGATCGTATCAGGAGTTCTGGATGGTTAGATAATGGCCCCATAGGGATGTCTTTGATGTTCGCGACGGAAGAAAAGGGTATAACGGTTGAAAGGCATTTCTAATCAAGAGGCGGTCGATCAGGAAGACTACTGGAGTTCCGTCACAGATCGAGTGAGATGCTCCACGTCTTCTAGGGATAGAGCAGACTGTAACCCCGATTCATTGGAGGAGGGCCTTTTACTATTACGGATGGTCTGAGAAAAAATCCACCCACTGTAGAGGATCTCGCTCCTTCAAGGAAGAACATCTGACTTAAGCCGTGGTACTTTAAAGGCTGTGCAAAAATCGCTAACTGAAAGGAGGGGGAAGCAAGAGTCTAATGGCGCAGAAAAATACGTATTTGTTTAATAACAGAGGGGAAAGCAAGTCCCTTTTTGTTATCAAAAGTCCGGGTAAGCCCGAAGGGCTTAAACGGATGAGACTGCCCTGAAGTGAAAGCGGGAGTATGTGTTAGAAGGGGAAACCAAAGGGGAGAGCGATTTGTGTACACGCTTCTGGGGTTCCTGTTAACTGAGGAACAGTAACGAAAGCAAAGAAAACCTTTGAAAGGGGGGGGGTTAAGACAAAAATAGAGAGGATATCTCATTTACCTTGTATGGACGATTAAGTTGGGGTATAAAGTAGGAGAAATCCCCGCAGGCCAGGTAGAAAGAGGGTAGAACACCTGGCCTCCCCAGGAGCGTGGCCACGGGAAAATCAGACACACTGGCAGCATTCTTAGAAAAAGGTGAAGATGGGATCTCTGGCCTAATGAGAAAGA
>Ga0179591_1295218_pt1 | contig 14622 bp, 20 predicted proteins | sample CZOMad2_1_08_16f_FD_182891 | JGI IMG/M metagenome (GOLD analysis project Ga0179591, IMG submission 182891) | Vadose zone soil fungal communities from Angelo Coast Range Reserve, California, USA - CZOMad2_1_08_16fungal (PacBio error correction) | ecosystem: Environmental > Terrestrial > Soil >...
TGCTATTGAGGCCTGTGAGAAACAGGCGGATACGACAAGCTAGCTGCTGGGATGATTTTGGGAAATATACTATATTAGTTTTGTAAGCATTCAATCTATAGGGTGCTGTATCTAAAGAAGGCGAATTTCAAGAAGGGGACTGGAACCCAATAAGGCAGCTAACAAAACAGGAGATATGGCCTAAAGGAGTAAGGTACAAAAAGAGGAAAGGGGAAAAAAAAAAAGACACGGGGAAGTGTCGGCTAGCCCTTGAAGAAAAAAACATTTCTGGGGAGGGGAGAAAATGAAAAAGGACAAAAAGGACTAGATACTATTGACATTTATATGGGATACATTTCCTGGGGGGATTATTGGGTAGCAATATAGTGGAATGATGAAATAGGCGGGAGCTGTACATGTTAGGAGTGAACATTAACTGGAATACTCGCATCCTGAAAAATGGGGCGGAGTGGGGGGAAGAGCTTCTAAAACCGGTGGTGCCCACTGGAACGGAAAAAGAGTGACAGTCCTAAGAAGAAAGAAAGGTTTTTTTAGGTAAAAGGGGGGAAGGGTGGAGATGGGGAGGGTGTGGAAAATACGTCGGTGGGGCAACTCAGTATTTGCCGTTGAGCAAAGGGGTGACCTGTAAAACACCAAAAAGACAGAAAGAAAGTGGGCAAATGGCGGAGCGAAGGGGTGACGGGGTCTGAAAAACTCGTGGGCCTCCACAAACACGCCAAACATCCGCAGAATTTAAAAGAAAAAAGCGAGAAAATCTGGCCGCCAGAAAAACTATAGGTTAAGGACGGTGAGAGAAAGGGCGGGAAGCTACGATTTGCTAAGAAGCGGGCACTCTACTTTAGGGGAGGCGGTCAGCGATCGTCAAAAGCCGGTTCAGCCAGAAAGACTTTAGAAGAAAAAATCATCACGAAGCTGTTTGGAATCAGTCCTGGAGAAAACGCATGTCACAAAGGAAAGGAAGAGGAAAAAGATAGGTAAAGAATTACATAGAGGGCCCTGAAGGCATTTGCCAGCAGCATCAACCACGAAAACAAGGAAAAAGAGAGCGTGGTGGGAAGATAAGGGAAAAGGAATTCATGGAGGGAAGAGGGTGGGGGAGGGTAATTCTTAACCGTGACAGATTAGGGAAGGGGAAGAGAGGGGACATTATATTCACCGGCGAGCCTCTATTCAAACTGTCGGATGATTGGATGTGCTGAGAAAGGGAAAAAAGGTAGTGGGGAGGGGCATCGTCGGGAACACGCCCTGATAACGTACGGGACGCCGGCTGTGGAAACATCGTGGGAGAGATGAACCGAGGGAAAGATATCGTGGGATGGGGGGGCCACGCGTCTAGACTTTGCTCAAAGCTTCTTAAAGGGTTGCTGCCGGGTCAGTAACCTCGCAAAAAAAGCGCGCAAAAGGAGGTGAGGCAGGGAGGAAATGCTGGGATAGTTATTTCATGGGAACAGGAAAAAGGCTACAAACTGGCAAATGCGCACTCCTGACAATACCTACTTATAGGACGGCACGACACCAAAAGGGGGCACCAAAACGAAAGTTGGGGGGGGGGGGGGGGGGGGGTGGGTCTCCATGAAGGAGGAACAACCAAAAAATGAACTCTTCTTCTTCAGGGATTTTCAGGGAAGGCTCTTGAAAAGGCAAAAAGAGAGAAAAGAAGTTGTAGTGTTAGCTAGACACACCAAAGAAGGAAGGTTTAACCAGGGAAAGTGAGCCGCGATTCGAATTATTCACGGGAAAAAAGGACAAAAGACTGTAACGAGAATAAAGAAAGGAGAAAATAGTGATTTGCACAAAACAGCGCCGAGTATCAAGGGGGGGGGGGGGGGGGGAGGGATAGAGGAGACATGTCCATAGGGGGGGAGTGGTTTGAGGCTGTGCTACGTCTTTGAGAAAGGCAGAAAACTGGCTTCTGGGGGGGAGAAAAATGGATAGGTAAAAACTGCGGAAAAGAACTTGTTACTGGAAGGACTGGGCATCTCTCCTTTAATTAAGGTGGATCAAGGGAAGGAATTGGGGTGGGGGAAAATTCTATGAATTTATATTCGCTACAGCAAAAAAAACAAATTAAGCGGCTGGAGGGCACATCAACTACATAGTCATGCAAAAGCTACAAAGCCACCTCTTTTCGAGGAATGCGGAGCATGAGGGGGGATCCGAAGCAAAGAGAAGAACACAGTTCAGGCTTATATCCCAACCAACTTTCGTCGTGGAAAAGCTTGGTAGCGTCAACAGAAGGACAGAAGAAATCGGAGGATCATCTTCGGAAGAACAATAAAAAAGGAACAAAGAAGTTCAATAATAGGCACATAGTAACGGGTGTAAAACGCCTGCTTGAGTTTAGCGCCCATCGATGGAATGTCTGGAAAGGGTACCTCTGGTTTGGATTTGTCCGGAGATAAAAAAATAGGAAATTGGTGCTTCACAGGGGTCTGTCATTCTGGGTCATGGACCATGATTATTTAAACAACTATGGATCACTAGACGGAATGGGGAAGGCCGAAAAAGCCAAGATGGAAGTAAGAAATTTACCTTCGGCCCGGAGAGAATCTGGAACTGTGCGACAAATGAGTTGGATGACTACTTACAGTGGAAACAAGGAAAGACCCTTCGCAGAAAGAAAAGAGGGGCTGAGTCTTCCAGTCCATCTTACTTGGAGGTAACGGTGTGGGGCAAACATTTTAGAGATAGAAGCAGTTGTGGGGGGGGAAAGAAAAAACCCAATTTGCATCTTTGAAGAGGGGGAGAAAAACCGCATGGAGGATCAAAGGCTCCACTAGGAATACATTGATTGTCGACGTTGGGGGGTTTGACAAATGCAAAAGTTTTGAGGGAGACATGAGACAAAAAAATTGGCAACTTTATACCCGAGAAAGCACTTTTCGGTTGCAAAGTTGAGACCCTAAACTCGCAGCCACAGAGCAGGCGTAAACGCCCAAGAATCGGGGTGGAGGGTTGAAAAAACGCTCATACAAAGCCAGAATCTCGAAGTATATTTAGGAATAGAGAGAAGCGGGGGCCTGCTCAAAGGAGTCAACATTCAGGGGGTATCATCCATTTTTTCAGAGTCGAGACAAGGAATCTTGAGATTTTGAGGTAAAGCATCTGGAGCATCTCCAATCCCCATCATTAGGAATAGGAATAGGGAGAAAGATATGAGTAAAAAATTTAAAGAGAGGGGGGGGGAGACTCAGAACACCAAACCCGGTGGATGATTATGGATGAAATAAAGAGATATCTAGTACGGGAAAAAAAGAATGGTGGGGGAGAAGTGAGTTCGGGGATGTTTATTGAGCGGATACCTATCCAAACAGTAAGAAGCTGAAGTAAAGGAGCCAGTCTTAACTTAGGGGAGCTGAGGGAGAGGGGAGGGGGGGGCAGTGATCAGGAAACCCCTATCTCTAGGGGGGGAGGGGGATTCGGGGGAACGAAGCAATACGAAGCTTGGTCGGGAGAATTCCGGATCCGTTTCTGATAAGAAAAAGAGGGGAGGCCGAGAGAATGAATGAACTTGAAATCCTGGCGTAAGAAGGGGTTGGTGATCAGCAGTAGGGGGAACGCGTTACTGACACACAGTGGGAGGAGAGAAGAAAATCCATGTAAGGGCATGGGGGGAGGGAGGGGAGGAGGAGGCCAAAGAGGGGAGACAAGGAGGCAAATTGCAAAAAAACTGCGTGTGGGAAGAGCCTACTGCAAGGGTGCCCGTCATAAGCGAGATGGGACAAGCCGGAGGGGTTGATGCGCGGGGTTGATATTGCGGGAAAGAAGGCAATCACGCATTATCGATTCCCCAAAATTAGTGGAAGGTTGAGTCGTAAAGAGAGTAGAGGTTACGACATAGTAAACACAGACTAAGGGGAATAAGAGAAGGGTGTGGAAGAGAAATGGGAAGTAAAGAGACGGACATACCATGGCGTGGAAAAAAAAAGCGAGATGATGAAGTGATGCAATCAACACGCAGAGGTTACTAATGACAGACCAATTTAAGAGGAGGGTCATTTCAAAAAATAGAACTCTTGATAGAAAGTTCAAACGGAAAAGGAGGGGGGGGAAAACGGGGTTGTTGGTTGGGTGGACTATTCAATTCATCGGGAGGAACGAGTCGCGGCTTCAAGGCGAATCTACGGAATCGCGGTAACAATCGGCAATTGGAATTGGGGAAAATAAAACTGGGAGAGTGATGGCATCTTAAAAGATCATCTCGCTTTCGTAGGAGGGCTGGGTGTATGATTTTTGAAATAAGATAAGAGGGGTGGTCATTATTGCGCCTGACAACTATATTTGATGTAGACAAGGGGTTCATAGAGGGAATGGCACAAGGCAGCTCCCCCGGCAAAAAGTCCTTCACGCCGAGCAGGGAGAAGGGAAATAGATGAAGTGAAAACCTAACAGGTTCGTACTCAACTTTGAAGAAGCAAAAAAAAAGGTATTTGAGGATATCAGAGGCTAACGCACATACCCGGAAGAGGAAGAAAGGGAGGGTATATACGCGGTTTAAGAAGGCCTGTTTTTCGAAGAAAGAGTTGTTACAGTGAGGGGGGTATCAGATCATATGTCTTTCCGAGGGGCGTCTTCTGTTAAAACTGATAAGGGACCGACCTGACTGGCAATGAGTGGGGGGGTACGGGATACAATAAGAAGAGACGTTGGAAAAGGGACGCCGTCAATTGACCTAAGAAAGATTTGTTGGCGATTTGTAATAGGGAGGTTGTAAGAGGGCAGTTGGGCTGTGGGACTGAAGAATAAGGAAAGTATTTAAGGAGGACTAGTGGGGGGGAAGTTGAAGTGGGCCAAAATATCCAACCAAAGCCAGGCCAATACTAAAGTGAAGAAGGAAGGTCGTGAAGGGTACCGGATGAAGAAGAGGGGCCAGCAAGAAGCCTCCTCCTATGGGAAAGGAGGAAAAAAAAGGGACCCTGGGGGTCAGAAGGAAAAAGAAAATCTGCAAAAGGACCGGTTAAAGCCGGATACCATTTTTCTAAGGACCGTCACCGTACTTTGAAGAGGATTCGGAACGAAACTATTTGATTGGGGGGAAGAAAGGCAAGGGGGAAAAAGCAAATCATCACTAAGATGGAATCTTGGACTCCTGGACATCATGGTAAAGAGGGAGGGAAAAATCCATTTAGAGGTCAAGATATTATTAGATAAGAATTACAGCCAAGGGGGGCGGGAAGAAACTTGACTGAGGCCCCCGAGAGAAAAACCACGTATAAAAATCTAAGAAAAAAAAAAGGAGAAAGGAAGAGATAGTTGTTTCGAGGCAAGGATAAGAAATGGCATTCAAGGGGGGGTGGGGTGGGGGGGGGATAATTCTTCTAGAAGCGTGACAGAGGAATGGACTTGGAAGGCTCTGGGGGAAGGGAAGGGGTTAAAGAAGCCCGGCCGCAACACTTCTTGCTGATTTGTAGGACGAATTGGAAACTGCAAAAATGAGCCCTGGACACACTGTCTGAACGCCGAAATGATAAAGCGGTACGCCCGGGGGGATTAGCAACTCGTCCCCTCTGAAGGAAGTGAAGTGAAGATATAGTTTGTTGCAAGGCGTCTTCGGCAGCGGGCTTACGTTCTACATTAGGAACTTGGTTGGGAAAAAGCGAGGCGTGGGCTCTGAAAAGGCGGTGACTTCACTTTGGGGGAAGAGGGGGATAGGGATTGGTTTTGATCATTTTTCCAGGAAAACCTGCATAACTAATGGGGGAGAAGCTCAAATCACAGAGCCGATTAGATCGGACAGACACGGGGGGAAAAGAACGGACACGATAATCCGGATTCCCCGCCCCGACTAGCGAAAAGAGAAAGGCTTCCAGGCAATACTTTTGGGCGCGGCAAGTTGGGAATGGCAGAATTCTCAGGAAGGGTCAACAAAAACTCCGAACAGGGGATCTGAAAGCATGGCCGATTCAAAGCGAAAAAACGACAAAAGAAGCGGAATCGGTACCAGAAAACACTATTTATTGGGAAGAAAAAAAGACAGCGAAGGACGGATGCAGCTCCCTTGACTTGGAAAAAAGAGGACGGCGTCGGAGGTGTATCTTCAGGTAGATCGGACATACCGGGACTGCGGAGTACAAAAGGAGCGAACTTAACTGTTGGTGTGGTGAAGTTCAGATTTTTGTAGACCGAAACTGGAAATCATCTCCGTCGAAGTAGTTGAAAAAGGGGAGGGGGAAGCCTTGGGGTCAAGGAAATTTATGACAGGAGAATGAAATAGTATACTACAACTTCAGTACGTCAAAAGATTAGGGTCGTGAAAAAAAAGAATAACAAAACCGGGGAATATTCTCGGAGGGGGGAATCTCTCAAAAAGGCAGCAAGACATCCTCTTTCAGGGGAAGGGATCTCCCCTGGGGTTAGGGAAAAGGAAGTGTGGGTCTGGGGGGGAAGAGGGGGGGGGAGGGAGGGGGAGCGGTGGGGAGTTGGAATGGTGGGGGGAGGGCGGGCGTGTAGGGAGTGGTGGGGGGAGTGCTGGAATGGGGTGGCGGGGGTGGGGTGGGTGGGGGGATGGGGGAGGGGGGAGAGAGGAGGCAGAGGGGGGGGAGGGGTGGGGGGAGCGGGAAGAAGGATGGGGTGGGAGTGGAGCGGTGGGCAGAAGAGGGGAGGGGGGTGCAGGCTCGAGAGGGGGGTGAGGAAGCGGGGGTGGGGTGCTGGAGACGAGAGGAGGGAGTAATGGGGGGGGGAGGCGCGGAGCACAGGGAATGAGGGGTAGGGAGCAGGGGGACGGGGGTGTGTGTTGAGGGGGTGGGTGGGGAGGGGGTGGGGATGATAGCAGGGGTGGGGGGAAGTGCAGAGAGGGGGCTAAGAGCGTGAGTTGGGCAGTGGGGGGGGGATAGGATGGTGCTGGGGGGTTGAGGGCAGAGCGCCTAGAAGGTGGGCGGCAGGGGGGCAGGGAAGCTGAAGAGGGGGTTGGGAAAAAGTGTGGAGGGTTGGGGAGAGAGTAGAGGGGGGGGGACACGGTAGGGAGAGGGGGGGGGGGAGGGGGGGGGGCGAGGGGCTACAGGGGGGGGAGGGGGGGAGTAAGGGGTGGGGGTAGTGGGGGGGGGGATGAGGGGGGAAAGTAGTAGGGGGTTGGAGCGAGGGGGGAAGGGAAGACGGAAGTAAGGGGGGGCGGGGGGGGGATGGAGGAGATAGTATGGGGGAGGGGGAAGGTTGAGAGGGCGGTGGGCAGGGGGGGTGTGATGGTGGGGGGGTAAAGGAGGGGGGGGGGGGGGGGGCAGGGGAGGAGGGGGGGCAGGGAAAGGGGGTCAGGGGGAGGAGGAAAAGTAAGGGGAGAGTGAAGGGTAGAGGGGGGGAGCGGGCGGTTGGTCGGGGGGATGGGGGGGTAATCGGGGAGGTAGAATGGGTGGTGGGGTTGGGGAGGAGGGGCGGAGTGCGCGTGTGAAAGGTAGGAGAGAAAGGAACCGTCCACGCATTCTGAAAGAAAAAGGATGGAGGAAGAAAACCCCCAACAACCAAAATCCGTGTAGATTCTTCATTTGCAGAAGGCGGAATTTTAAAATATTGTGGAAACAGCAGAATTGCTGGAATTTAGGGAAATCGGAGGGGGGCGGGACTTCGGAAATCATCAGATCTCTTGGCTTTCCGCCCCGGGATTTGTCGAGAGGATCGATTTCAAAAAGCATAGGAATCACAAGCTTACTTAGGGGGGGGTACAGGAAAAGAAAGAATACAGACTGAAAGAAGCCTTAATACAGGGCACTCTCCCCACGGAATTAATCGTCTGGAAGGGGGTTCTCAAATGCCGTGGTGAGAGTATAAAGAAAAATGAAAAGAAAGGGCTCATCAATCCTCTTCTTCTTCGGAATATCGAGCGGGGAAGTTACCAGAGGGGGGCTGCTCCAGGTAGATCAAGCCTTTTGTTTTTCCAGGAAGGGTTAAAAAAAGAAGGGGGGAGTTTTTGCCAAGTTTGGCTAAAGAGGCCGCAATCGGACACTTGAGGATACTGGTGGGAGAGAGGTTTGCCACCAAAGAAAACGTCGCGTTTGCGTAGAAAAAGGGGGGGGAGGGAGGGAATCAGACAAAAAAAGAGCCACTGGGATCGGCAAGGTGTAAGGGGATCGGGAAAAGGGGTTGGAGAAAAAGAAAAAGAGGGAATGTGCGAAAAAAGGGGAAAAAGGCTTGTACTTCGTCAGGAACTAGCTTCAGGATCAGACGTCGGGAGGGGGACGGGATCAACAAAAACTCCATAGAGAAAAAAGCTAAACTTAGTAAATCAAGGGGTAATGGATAGGGGAGCCCGCATGCTACTTTTTTCATGGATAAAATCACAACTCTTCGCACAAAGAACAAAAGCGGACGGGACGCTGGAGGGGACGAACGCGTTGGAAAGGTGGAAAGCTGTATCGACTGAGGAAAGACAACTTAGGGGAAAGAGGGATAAAGAAGAGGGGGAGGGGACAATCCTTTTTCTAAGTGGATGCGGCGGGGAGAATGGGGTAATTTTTCGACTAAACGGTGCAGAAACCTGAAACGAGCCGCGGCCTGAGAAGAATGAAAAAGTAACCACTTGCTTACTAAGGGAAAGAGGAACGCCGGTATTTGGTGACTTGAGCATCCCGAGAGCTCTATCGATAAAGGATAAGTCGTGAAACACGAAAATCTGGGGCGGTTATTCATTAAGGGGGTTCATGAAGAAGGGGTTCCTTCGACAAACGTGGGGGGGACGGGGATTCACTTCATTCATTGCACGAGGATCAAGTGGCAAAGGGTTTTGATGGCCTGCATGCAGTTGATAGGGCCCTCAACGGGGATAACACATTTGAACTGTTGAAAAGGCGCGAAAGAGAACAGTATCCTCATTGGAAGCAAAAGGTTGCCGGAGGAATGCTTAAAAAACGGAGGAACAGGCGTGCAGTGCCGGAGAAAAACAAACGGCGGGTCGCCTATTGAGCATTGCCCGAATTAAAACGGACGCGGACATGGGAAAAAAAAGAGGGATTGGATGATGCAACCTTCCTTATTTGAGTACAGCTTAAAGAGCCATAGCAGGGCCCGCGTTCAGCTGTACCATGGAAAAATTTTGTGAAAGTTTCTTTAAACATCAGAATGAGGAGGGAGGACAGGGGACAACCACCTCCCTTTTCAGGGGTAGAAGTGAGGGGGTAATCTGGAAGAAAAAAGAGGAACGAACTGGCGGTTAAAGAACAAGCGAGAATGGCCTAAACAAGCAAAAGGAAATCAGAAGAAAAAGGAAGCAATTTTCCACAAAACAAATGAAGGCACGGGGAAAACCTATCCGCAGTATTGAGGGGGGGACGAGGTGTGGTGTGCAGGGGTCGTGCAGGCATCCGGGAGAAAAAGTGGGAAGGAGGAGGGAGGGCTAAAGGAATCTCATATACAATCATTTCAGACATGGCAATGGGCTGGAAGGTCAAGGTTCTGAGGAGGATTGCATGCACATCGCTGATCCGCCAATATATAAATATTCGGAGGGGGGTATGAGGGGTGGGGGGAAAAAAGAAAAGGGGTTTCATTATGCCGAAAAAGCCATGGTTGGGGGGGGGGGGCTTGAAGACGAGAGAATGTTTAAGGAACCCTCAGTAAGTCGCTCCCAAAGATTCAACCTTCCTTCGCCGGAGAGATGGGCAAGAGTAAGTTACATCTATAAGAAAAAAAAGGGAATTTTCGTATAGAAATGGGGGGAAAAAAAAAGGGAAAAAAAAAGAAAAAAAAAAAAAAAAAAAAAAAAGGGGGAACCTTGGGCTTGAGAAAAGAAGAAGAGATACATCAATATCCCAAAAGGACTCAGGTGGGAAGGGGAGAGGTTTATATGAAGAGAAAAGGTGAAAATGAATTCGAGGAGGGGTTGGAAAAGAATATTGGATAATTTCTGGTTATCAAAACAATAAGGGCTTCCTCTGGGGGCAGAGATCATGAAATGAAAAAGGGGAAAGAAGGAACAACGGGGGGACGTTGTTACTATCTAGAACAAGCAAGCCTCGCCGGGCCCAACTGGGGACCCAAGTCAATGAAGGAAGAAAAAAGATAGAAAATTGGGGTTCGAGTGGTGGGTAATAAAGGGGTTCGTGGAGGGGGGGGTTGCGGGGAGGAGGAAATGAAGAAATGCTTCGAGGGGGGGATGAGCAGGCAACTAAGATGGGTGGAAAGAAATGGGTTGCACCTGGTATCCACCATCAGCCATTCCATATACTAAGGTGATACGATGCTATCGGATCGTGTTGACGAGAAGGGGTGGACAGAAAGAAAAAAAAGTACGAAAAAAAAAACAAATCTTCTATACTCCTAGGAGAGAGCTAGTATACCTTGGAATGGGAGGGGGCAGAGAAGGTTGGCAGCAAGCGTCTTCCGTATTTAAATCATAGATGAAGAACGATGCGCAAAGAAATTGAATGGGGGGGAAGGAAAAAGAAAGAACTTAGGCAAATAATTTTGGAATCCGGAATTAACTAGAATGTTGTCCACCATGGGGGTCACGTTATTCCATGATAGAAACACCGGAAGCCACTGAATCCATTGGAACAGTGAGCAGGAGAGAAAAGAAAGGGGGGATCATCCAACAAGGGAAGAATAGGGAAAGGAAGAAGGGGGGTGGGATCCACTTGTCAAATTTCATTCAGGGCAAAAAGTGGAAGTTAGAATCAATGGAAGGAATCTCGTGACATAGGGACTGTCGAGATGGAAATGGGGAAAGGGGGACTGCGCCGATTCAAAGACGGAAGGAGAAGTTCTTGTCGTGGAAGGACACCTGTGTGGGGAAGAAAAGGGCAAAAAATAGGAGGGGGAAGCCGGCTTAGCAAAAAGAGTCTTCTTCCGGAACCAAGAAAGAAGTGGTGATGATGCCAGGCGTCAGATGTAGGAAGAAGTTCAGCTTACTTGTGGGGGACTGGCCACCTCTTCAAACACACTTAGCATAAATCACGTAGGATACGTGGGATAGGGGTAGGGGGGGGGGAGGCCACATTAGCAAGAAGAGCAAACTCAAGAGGAAAAAGATCAAAAGAAAAGAATTAGGTCGAAGCTAACCTGTCCCGTCCCAGAGGAAAGAAGGGGAGTGAAAAACAAATAGCTCTCTTCTTCGGCTAGAAGCGCGTCCAGTTGGGGGGGGGGGAAAGAGGCTTTTAGTTACTCCAAGGAGTTACCACAAGAAAAAGTGGCGGGGAGACCGAAGAGCGTAATTCATGAGAAAGGACGCATGACTCCAAAGTTAAAAACCGTCGAGGATAGAAACAAAGGGAGGTATGGGGGGGGGAAACAAAATAAGAAATGATGATTCACAAAGGTTGAGGAAATACATTTAGGGGGGGGGAGGGTTGCTTAGGGAGGGGGAAGGAGGGAAGACATAAAGCATGGAGGAGGGGGGTCAAAGGAAGTACTAAATGGAAGTGCTTGGATCTTGGGGAAAATACTCAGGTATCTCTCTCTCTCCGCGAATTAGTGAAGTTTGAGCTTCCTTACGGTTGAAAGGGGAAAACGGAGGGAAATTAAAATGGGATAAGCAGGGATAACAGCAGAAAAGATTCTGGAAAGGGCTCTATGACAAAAAAGAAAAAAGCACTACAGATTGATTAAATGCGGGCAGGATACCAACATCCGACTAAATTCTAGGGATGGGGTCTGACCAGAGCGTGGCTCCCATCACAGCGGTCAGATTGGAATGAAAACTGCAATGCGTCGGGCGGATTTATCGCGGGAAGAAAAAGGATCTAAAAATACCGGAAGAACGTAGGCTACCAGGGGAACGGCCACCGAACCCGCAAACCAACAGGGTTCAAGGGAGGGTCTTCAAGGTTAAGTGTTGAAAAAAACCAGAAGCCTCTTGAGAGTTTGCTGGAATGAGGCAAGGGGGTTGGTCAAAATGGGGTCAGATTAAAGAATTTGTTTCTTCGGCAGAAGCGCATAAGGGATGTGGAAGGGAAGCCCAGGGGTTTCAGGAACGAGTTGGTAGCTTCCATGATCGGGCAAAAGAATATGGCCAATACTGAGTGGGGGAAAGAAAAAGGGGGAATCCGTCAAGTTCTGTTCCTGGACAGGGGTACACTGCCTGCCAAAATCTTTAAAGGGTGGGGAACGCGAAATTCCGTGATGGGGGCTGAGGACAGAAAACAAAAGAAAAGAAAAGCCAAAAGGGATTCTTGAACCCATAAAGGAAGAGACGAGGGTCCGCGTTTGAACGAAAACCATTGGAGTCATCGTCCTACCGGTTTACAGGAGGCGGTAAAAGCACTGGGGCTACCGAAGCTCACGGAGGAAAACTGAGGGATAAAAGGATGGTCTCTCCTTTCCACAAGAAAGGGGGGAGGAACCGCTGTGGAGGGGGAAAAATGACTGCGGATCAACCACCCGGACCAATGGGGAAAAGCACAAACAGGCCCGGGAAGAGGAAGAAAGGGGGGTTTTTCTACCGCAAAGAACTGCATTCCAACAATGATTAGAGCCAAGGACGTATTTGCTGGCGTCCCACTAGCTCAGGCATACGTCAAGAAGGCCCATCTCAAAAACAAAACATCTCTCGAAAAAACACATCGTCGCGGAGAAAAAAAAATAATTGTCCATGGGGCCGGAGCAATTTGCTAAACAAGGGCGAAAGGTTGGAACACGCTAGGTCGCTCCAAGCGCATCAGAAGGCCTCTCCGGAAAAAAATGAATTTTGGAAAGGGGAAAGAGATCGAAAAGCTACACACAAATTGAGGTTAAAATAGGAGAGTACTGCTTCGACTGGGTGGCGAAAGTGTGCGGGCGTGCGCGGGGATGGGGGGGAAAGGTCGTTCTGCAGAGACATGAAAACGAGAACGGAGGAGGGAAATAATGGGGACCACGGGAAGGGACCGGTATCTTATGCGTGGTGCTTCTAAAGAGGCGGAGAGCTTTCGGAAGGCATTAGAAACTAATCACATACGCATCTGGTTGCGGGGGGAAAAGGGAGATGGGGAAGCTCTTTCCTTACAATGTTGGTATTCTGAACTGCTTGCACAGCGATCGACAGTGGGCCACGGTGGTTGTATCAAGTGATATTGCACGAAAAAAAAAGATAGAAAGATCTGTGGATGTCTCGAACAAATCAGGGAGGGGAAAGTCCGTTCGTAGTCGGTAGAACAAGAGGGAAAAAAGACAGAAAAAACAACAGTGCAGAAAAACAAAGAGGGAAAAACAGCATTTTAAAAAAGGAGCGAAGAAGGAGAAGGATGGGAAACTCAGTTTATATTCCTCAGGTCTTGATGGATGGTTGAATGAAAACTGGAAGATCCAATCAGGGGACGACGGTCACCAGTGACAATTAAATGGGAAAAAAAAATGTCTTTCATGGACCAGAGAGGTAGGGGAGCTGACGATTCCCATAAGGTTTCTTTATCAAAGGGCCTTTGGGGTAGATACGAAAAGACGACTTCCCGACAGGCAAACACCAGAGATATGGGTGAGGTTCTGCACTCTCAGAGGGAGGTCAATGACAAGTCAAATAGCTGGCGTTGTGTGGTAACAACAGGACATCTGAAGCGGCGGAGACCGTTGGACAGAGCAGTAAAATGTAGGTGACAGGGGATTTGTTGCCCGGGGGGAAGGGGAAAGTAATTCCAACGGATAAAGAGGGGGAGGTCTGATGGGAGGCTAACTGCGAAAAAGCGGGAACTACTGAGGAACGACGCAATGGCAGACTCCGTCTGCTGCAGGGGGGACGGGGGGGAAAAAAGAGGTGATCCTAAAATCTATAAGAGGAGAAGACTTTTTAGGAGTTGGGGCCCGAATTAAGGGTGAGGGTACGCAGCCGCTATATTGGTGGATGTAGAAATGGAGTGCAAGAGGGGGGGAAAAAAAAAGGAAAAGAAAGGTCGCGCCCCCTAATTCTTCTAGGGGAGGAGAGATTAAAAGATTATTTACAGAAAGAAGTGACAAAACCACTGGGGACGGTCAACCTGTGGGGGGGGCACAGCCTTGTCTGGAGATAGAAAGATACCAAAGAAGAGGAGGGGTTACTGGTAATAAGAAGGTTGAAGAGGAAGGAAAGAGGAGGGTGTGGGTAAGACCTATTTTATTTAAGTGCGGGTCATAGCATAGGAGGCTGGGAGGAACGGATACGTCTGAGGACAGATCCTGGAAATTGGACGGGGTGGGCATCGGAAAACTACAAAAATCGGACTTTTCCCTGGAAAAGCATGTGACAGCCGCAGGAAGAAAAGAAAGAGAGTTTGGGGGGGTAAGAAGTTGGGAGCGGGGTTTAAAGTGGAGCGACGATAATACGTCGGCTATGTGTATGATGCGGCGCTAGGTGCGTTGCATGTGTGCAAAGGAAAAAGAGACCAATCAAAAGATCCTAAATTTGAAACGAATGGGGGGCCGAGTGAACTAGAAAAGAAAGAAGGGAAGGGGAGCCAAGAATAGACGCCCAAGAAAAAGACTATCTCGTGAAACGTTAAAGCGAGGAAACGAAGAATGGCAAAAATTCGTCACCGGGTAAAAGGGAGCAGGGGGGAGTGTGACATACCGGGGGGGAAAAAGTTGGTTGAACCAACTTTCGATCCATCACGAAAGGGGGGGGGTACATCTGGACGCCTGAGTGACAGGACAGTAAGGAGGAGGCACCAGGAAAGTCTCTCATATTACTTAGGGATAAGAATCATTCCAGCGGAATCACGAAGGGGAAAAAGTTGCACCAGCTAACAACCACTA
>Ga0179591_1355137_pt1 | contig 14622 bp, 11 predicted proteins | sample CZOMad2_1_08_16f_FD_182891 | JGI IMG/M metagenome (GOLD analysis project Ga0179591, IMG submission 182891) | Vadose zone soil fungal communities from Angelo Coast Range Reserve, California, USA - CZOMad2_1_08_16fungal (PacBio error correction) | ecosystem: Environmental > Terrestrial > Soil >...
GCTGGTAGTTTGCAGCGCAGTGGAAGGGCAGCAGAGGAGAACACAGTTACGGGTTGCGGGAGCGTCGCCCCTGCTAACAACAAGGTCCCGCCAGCCACTGCGCCCCAGGAATGACAAAGGTGCATGACAGGCCTAAAAATCCAAACGGGCTAAAAAGATCGAAGTTTTGAGTGGAGGGAGGCCATTGCTAGGAGCAGGAAGAATTGGTCTAAGATTAAAACACCGATGGAGCGCGCGACGCCGCGAGGAGAGGGGCAGAGGCATCTCAGATGACGGAGCACGGGAAAGGTGGCAGGGGTATAATCAAAAGAAGCTCTTCCATCAGAAAAGAGAGGGGGAAAGAGAAGGAGCCCTAAACCCCAGGAGGCTGTTGCCCCCGGGGAAGACGATTTTAGGCCGCAAAGCGGGTAGGCCCGGTCCGCCTTATCATCCTCCCACGAAATGTCTTTCAACACGCGCGTTCTTGTGAAAAAATATCTCTGGGAAAGAGCTCTACCCATCCGAAGCCAACCCCAGACCGCCCGGCGCCCTGGAACATAAGACTAGTATGCTTGAGTAGACCAGGCTTTTGGAAGTATCGGTGTCAGTCCCACCAAGGCGGAAGTGAAAGCTAGTTGGGGGTCTTGAGTTTAGAGTGGCAGGCCGACTCACAGGAAAAAATAACAAAAAAAAGAAAAAACAAAGAGAAAAAAAAAAAAAAACAAAAACAAAACAAAAAAAAAAAAACAAAAAAAAAAAAAAAAAAAAGGAAAAAATCAAAGAGACCGAAGAAGAAAAAAAAGAGAAGACTAAAAAAAAAAAAGAACACAAAAGAAAAGAAGAGTAAAAAAAAAAGAAGGAGGAAAAAAGGACTAGAAGAAAAAAGGAAGGGGAGAGAAGAAGAGAAGTAAAAAAGAGAGACCAATAAAGAAAAAAGAAAAAAAGGAAGAAAGAAAGAGAAATAAAATGGAGAAAAAAGAAAACACAAAAAGAAGAAATATAAAAAAAAAAAGAAAAATCCGTAACTTTGAAAGAACTCGGCTCGCTCTGTATTCGCTTGCAAGGCAGGTCGGGTCAGCCAAAAGTGATGGCGGGAGCACGAACAGTTCGATTTTGAGGGGCAGCTACGCTGGGGATAAGTGACTTCCCCGGGATCAGGAAGTTGCTGAACTCTAGAGGATGCGCCGCCGGGGTTGAGGGTTCAACGTCCCTCCACGAAGAGGCGGAAAAGAACAAAACACTCCAGTATCGTGCCACCACCTGAACCGCCCCAACCCTCCTGGACCAAGGCGAAAGCTAAAACCGACGAATAAAAGCGTCCATAACGAATGAGACGGTTGGCTCGAAGAAAAAAGCAGAAAAAGCAGAAGTGCTCCTGAACCCAGTGCTTATACTTAAAGAATCACGGCGCACGCAAGGAGCGATAGAGGCTTGTGACAGTTCGGAATCTCTTGCTCAACACTCTGCAAGGCCAGGAGAAAGAATAAAACCCATGGCACTGAGGTTTGGTCCTAGCCAAAATGTTCGTTTAGAGGGACTCTCTTCTTGGACCTGTCCTGTCCTTCGACAAAGCAATTATTAGAATTCTCTTCCAAGGAACTTGGGAACTAAAGCCGGGGCAGATGGTCTGGTCCCACCGAGAAAAAAATCAGATTCCCGCGGTGGAAGGATGCTCCCTGTACAATCATTGCTTGGCTCGCCTGCTTAGGGTAGCCTCTCCGACCCGCACGTTTAATTAAGGATGGAAAGAATAGGATTCTGTCGCGTGATTTCGTAGAGGGCTGCTTCGAGATGGTGTTTAGATGCCGGGGAAGCAGCGTTCCAATCGGGGTGGGGGTAAAAGGATAGTGGGGTAGGACTCGATGGACGCAAGCGTGGTTGGGCATATCTGCTTGCCTTGGATTATCAGCGGGCAACGAGGAATTTCAGTATTAACGGTTTTGGGGGAAAAGCTCGGTGTGGGTGCTAGTAAAAGTGGGGTCTGTTATGGGGTAGTTTCATAGTAGGAACTCGACGACCATTGTGCATTTTAATTGAAAACAGAACTCATGCGAGGGGTGGGGGGGTGATCACGAAGTGTTGGAACCGTGTAGGCGAATAGCTGGAAATCGAAGTTTCCACGAAACACACGGAGAGTAAAGAAGGCGCAAGACTGGGGAGTGTGTACATGGGCGTTGACCATAGTTTCTATTATTGTCTGGTTCTCCTCGGGCCATGCAGTGTCTCCGTGGCGCTCACTCATGAGAATGAGAAGAAACTGCACGATTGAGCACCTTGCGTCTCGTGGGAAGATACTTCTGGTGGGTGGCTGTATGTGAAGGGCTGACATCCTTGGGGGGGGTCGGAAAAAGGGCTGGCTGAAAGAATGGCACAAGTGTTGATTGTGTGCGAGCGGTGTCTAGTGTACATGTAAAGGGCGCTTCTCTGGCTGTCAATGAGTCTATCCACAAATTCTGTGGTTCTGGTTGGGGTGGGGGGGTTGTGTGTAAAGAAAGAGGGGGGGTTAGTCATACCCACAAAGTGGAAGGTGACACATCTTGGGCGGAATGTCAGGGTGCGTCGTGCGTGTGTGGCGTGTATGTGCTCGTCTGGGGGGAAGAGAGAGGAAGGAATCGGTGTGGCAGGGGACGGATATGCACGGGGGAGAGAAAGGAGGAGAGGGGAAGGAGAGAGAAAAAGACGGGGGAAAGGCAAAAGGGCAGGCATGGCAAGAGTCACACGACGGAGAAACGACTGAAACGGTTGCCCGGTTTCTGGGGGGGCGGGGGATGAGGGGGTTCGTAGGGGGCAAGAGGTAGGGAAGAAGAACCCCGGGGTGTCTTCGGAAGGCGGAGGAAAAAAGAAGCAGCCGATGGCCCGGACGAAAATCCGGAAGGGTGAGGTTTCCGTTACCACACAAACGAATGGACCACAGACACTCGCAAAGAGAAGTAGAACGGCCTTATTTCACCCGCCGAAGACACTAAACGAACTGGAAAGTATTCTCAAGGGGGGGGGCTGCACGAAGGAAAAAAAAAGAAAAGCTGGTGGGGTGAATAGACTGTAGAAATAATTGCCACAAAGAACTGGACTTCAGCGAGGGCTTTCGTAAAGCCGAGGTATAAGGAATGAGAGTCCCCGGGAGCAACAAAAAAAGATCGACTGGGTATAACCGAGAAGGTCCTGGTATAGTAAAAAAGTAGGGAGGTCAATGAGCTTTTGTGGGGGTCGTCTAAGCACCCAAAAATGGGAAGCCGCAAGAAGCTCAGGAGATGTCACTGGCATTGTGGGGAAAGCCTGAACAAGAGAGGTTCATTTAAAATGATTAAAGGGGACTCCCCCAGATCCCTTGATGGCGGGTTAAAAAGCGTACCAGCATCAGCGGGGCAATCCAAGACCGGGGCAAACCACGGCGGGGAAAAAACATTTCCTTTACGCACATAGCTCGCCTTTTTTGGAATCATACGTCGAGTGTTAGGAAACATTCGCATGTTTGTGGGTGGCCATACTGAACGCAGTTGGGGAACTGGGAAAAAGAAGACTGCAGAACCAAGCTACATCGAGACCTAAGTGAGAAGCAGACCTGAAACCCGAGGACCCTAAATCGACTTTTCTCTCCCTAAGAGCGCGAATAGGAACCTCAAGGAGATCACGAAGGATTCTTTCACAGCAAAAGAGAAGAAACACACAAGGAGATTACCATAGCGGATGGGGGGGGGGGAGAGTTAAGATCTTCAGGGAAAAGGGAAACCGGGTGGGAGGGGGGTAGCGATGGTCAGGCACCGTATAAAGCCATAGGGGAAGCTTCAATGCGGGAGGACAGAAAGGTTGCAGAATGGTGCATAGTCAAAGGTGATGGAGGAAGCTGGGGGTTGGAACTCTTGGAAAGGAACTTCGGACGAGTTGCAAAAGAAGTGGTCGAAAAAAAAAGAGACAAGGTGAAGGAAAACTACTACGTCTTGTAGCGTACAGTCGAGCAGTGTTTGCTCGGGTGGGAAGGCAATTTGGGTGAAAACCTCAAAGTCTTGGAGTTTTCGCCGGGGACCGTTTTTCAAATGGAAGCGGGGACGCTGCATCACAGGAAAAATGGGACTTGAGCCCACATGGGTACTTTTAGGCAGGCTTTGTGCCCGGAGGTTCAACAAAACTGCATTTACAATCATCATTGGACTTAGGGGGTAGTTACGTCTGGGGCCTCCACGAAAATCGAAAAAAAGCCGAGGTGAAACTGTTAACTATAAGACGGAGAACTGGATCAAATCAGAGGGGGGGGTTTTCAGTTTCATCAAGACCCTCAGGAGGATCGCTTTTACACCGAATAGGAAGGGAGGGCCATGGGGGGAGGGAATCACCCCACATGAATAGTGAGTAGGGGAAGATCTGAAAGGGTTTTGTCTAAGTTCCCCTTAAAAAGACTGGGGTAATGGGGTACAGTTCGCAGTTGAGTACGTCTCGGAGGGAATTCAACGCGTCTGTTAGCCTAACGTGCCCATTCGGGTGTTGGTTTTTAAAAAAGCCCCCGGAAAACCTTAAAGGATTTTAGCTGTACTGCCGGAACGTGTTTCAAATAAGATAACCGGCCACGAGGAGAAAGGGGTAAGGAAGAATAAGGAAAAAAACTAACTAAAAAAACCGTAGCGAATAGAACCTTCCACCCTCCCACCTAGAGAACAAAAAGAAACTTAAACCCATCTTTAGGGTAACGTAGTCGAAGGGGGGGTAAGTAAACGGTGAGGCACTCTTTCAGTTTCGCAGGGAAATAGCACTACTTAATCCAGAGTATTCTTGCAAGGCGTCACGATAGCGCCCGCCCGGTCTAGAGAGACGTCATGAGCGATAAGTACGCGTGGGCAGGCAGTTCAGACATGCCCAAGAGTTGAATCAGGAAGCTATACCCGAAGCCCGCGGAGAAGTGACGAAATCAAAGCCAATCCTCATCGCTCCAAAACCAGAAATGGACGGAAAGCGCGAATACCGTGGGCACCACCCTAACCTCAACTTTCTAATATCTGTAGCTCAGAACAAAGTGAAAAACTCTTTGCTTGACGACGTATCTCCAGAAAGGTATATACTCCAATAGTTCAGAGGCTGAAGACGATGAGATTTTGGACTAGCCTTCACGGGGATCTGTGGATTCGCCGATAGCGCAGCGAAAAAGTTCAGGCAAACAAAGAGAATGTGGAACCGGGGGGGTTAAATGAAAACAATAGCCGAAAATCAGCAATATCGCGCTGCACGGGCAAGAAAGGGACCTAAATTAAGGTTTATCTAAGCAAAACGAGCCTTATGGCGACGCTTTAATCACGGAAATGCAATCAAGATATAGAACGCTGATAAAAAGTCAACGGCAAGAGAACGAGCTAGTCAAAAAGTCGTGGGAAGAAACGAAGGTCTTTAACTAACAAACTTGACCTGTCTAGACGTCCAATATAAAGAGAAAAAAAAGAGAAGAAGCATAAAGAAGAAGCGGCCGCGGGGGCGCCGAAACCGTGAATGCGGTCCGATAAGAGCGAAAAAACATCTCGCACCTCTTCGCAAATAAACCAAGAGGGGTCCAAGGGAATAAATCCGGCACCGCGGCTATACGAGGCTTACTGTGGGTAGAGCAGTGGTGTGTTTCACTCGTAGGGTGGTCTCAATGTTTAACATCATTCGACAGAAATGTGTTAGAAGGAAGGCGGAAGGCGAGGCGGGACTGGGGAAAGTCTTGCAAATGTCTATACAGAATCTTGCCCGGTGGAGTTTACTAATTCGACAGATTTAATTGGAAGCATTATCATTTGAAAGGAAGACGCCGAAGCAGCAGTATCTCCTGGTCATGGAGGTTTTCCCGAAAGCGGGCGGCCTGTGTCGTTCCTTGGCACGGGGAAGCTGGGGAGAACGTTTAATTTGGGGGGGGACAGGATACAATAGAAGCACGTTATGGGTGCAAAACAAAGGATCAGAAGTCTTCTGGATGAGTATTTGGGAGAGACTTTGTGTCAGGATCTTGGTTTCGCCGCGGACGGGCGGTCAAAAAGGTGGTGAGCAGACGGGCGAGGGTGGAATTTGTCGTCCACCGTGTCCAGGAGGCGGCGGGAACTGGGAACAGTCAAAGAAAAAGTAAATACATACTGGGCGTGTTAAGAAGCAAGTTGAAAACTACTTCGGCGAAGGTAAAAGACAGTGGAACGAAAAACAATAAAAAATGTGGGAGGGGTCACGCATCATAGCAGCATTTTCCATAGACGTTGAACTTCAAAGAAGAGGAGCCCAGGGATACTAGTTCAAGCAAAAGGAAAGGGAAGTTCTCTTAGGATAGATATCACACGAAAAACGTAAAAGACTACTACTCTGAGCCGATGGGGTAAATGAACATAAATGACAAGTCAAAGGGGGAGATGGGGAAAGAACTTGAAGGACTGACAATAGGTTCTTTCGCTGGGGCTTTGACAGGGAGGAGGACGGTGTGATCGGGGGGATCTGGGCAGGGGGGGGGGCTTCTATATAAAAAAAAATCCCTAATCGAAAAAAGGGGGTGGCAAGGGGAGGGGGGGGGGGAGGAGGGATGAGAAAAGTCGGGGGGGGAAACGAATAGGACGTAAAACGGGACCGGGCTGGTTGTCTGGCCCTATCGTTCTTCACGCTCAGGGGACAAAGGTGTTTTTCAAACGGAGGCGAGAACCTTGCTTATGACTTCAAGGCTGTCCCTGGTACGAGAAAAGCGCAGGTCAGGAAGAAGAAGACTGGGGTGCCCAGGAATTTACCACACTGACCGTCGGGAGGGGGGCAAGGGAGGTGCCTGGTGGCACGGGGAGGGCTCCACTGTGAGAGAATTCTAAATACGAAAGGATAGAGGAATGAGGAAAGGGAACATGGGGCCAGATTCTCTGATATAATTTTCTGGCCAGGGCGCCGGAAACACTTGGTCTTGTATGGGTTCCTGTTTTTAACTGAAATCCAAGAGGTCACATAACTAAAATAAAGAGGGGAAATCTGGTGTTCTCATCAGAGGCGTCCCTTCGTCTCGTCCTAAAAAGGAATTCAAAACAAGCAAGAGAAAAAGGAAGAAGTCGCTGGACTGCAGCGAGGGGCGGGGGCAGTACTAAGAGAGAGAACCGTTACATTTCGCCCCGAGTCTGCCGGCAACAGGGACCGCAAAAAAGGTACCAGGCCGCCATGAGGGAAAAAGAGGGGACCTGCCAAAGATGCACGGAGACATTAAATTGCTCGACAAGGGGATTATGGGGTAGACAGGTATACCTTGTGGAAGAAGAACCATGAACCAGGAGAATCCATAAGTTCCGGAAAAAGGGAAAAGCAGCGGGAAAAGGAAGAGCGGATTTCTCGGAAGGGTTGCGTCCATTTCGGGTGAGGTAACATGCCCGACGCGTCAGATCCGCTGGTACTGCAAATAAACCACGAAGTGGGATGCGTTGCCAAGTGGGTCAACTCTATTTCGCCACCTTCCAGAGCCGTTTCCTCAACCAGGAAAAAGAGTAAAATGAGAGACAAAAAGCCACGAAATTCTGGCAAACCGACTGACGTATAGAGCCGAACACATCCCTAAAGGAATCCAACACCCTCTCGAGGTCAAAAAAGCCGGGAAATGTTGAATATCGGGAATGCGAAAGGGGGGGACTATGATCGTGGGGGCAGTCCCACCATCTTATGCAGGTCGTTTTTGAAAAAGCCGTGATAGTAGAAAGAAAGAAATCAAACCATACGAGGAAGAAAAGTTGAGAAAAGATCCGCATGGGTGATAGCGGACAGGATGTCGTGAAGGAAGGGGAAGAAGGGCGGAGGCTGCGAGACACCGAAACGCGGAGAGGGGGACGGGCAGGGGGGGAGGCGGCCCTAAGAGGGGGAGGAGGGGGGCGCTAACTTCCATCTTAGGAGGGATCCTTGAATTTGTGTGATAACAAGAAGCAGAAAGAGGAGGAGAAAAAAAACCAAAAAAAATGAAAAGCACCAGTATTAGTCGAGATTGGAAGAAAATCTAAAAGATAAAAATAAAAAAGCACAGACCTAGAAAAAGACCATTCCGGAGCAGATCTTGTTGGCGAACAACTCTCATACAGCAACCAACCAAGCTTCCATTGGGAGTAAATGCGCCTGAAAGCCAGGAATATAGAAAGGAAGTTCTGACCTGAACGGAGGGCATGCACATCATTCGAAAAAGGCAGGAATGAAAAATTAGGAACAAATGTGGAAATCTGTCCGGATTCTTTATCGCCCTATGGCTATGTTGATCTTCACCTGCCGTAATAGGTCACTTAGGGTAACCCTCTCTTTAAGAGAGAGGAGAAACTCCAGGTTGGGAAAGTCACAGGACTCTGGACTCTGGGGCCAAGGGAAGGCAAAGCACTAGGATAGGTAAAGCTTTATTATGATGGATGAATTATTTATTCGTGAAGTTCATGAGAAAACAGGCAGTATGTTTCGGGTTTGTATAACTCAGGGGGATGTGAATGGAAGAATTCTCCATTCCTCCATGTTGGTAGGAAGGGCGAGTCACTCTTGAAGTTTCTGAGTCTTGACAGACTTTGTGGTAACCGCGGCGTTGAGGGGGACAGGGATGAAGTCACTGCGATTACAGGGTTTAGTGACGGCCAGAGGAAGGTCCATTTACTGGGTGAACTCGGTTTGTCCAGAATAGATCTCAGGCGTTACGGTGAGACCGTTGGGCAGACGATTATACGGCACGTGCCCATGTGGGCAAGGGTCCTACATAAGGAAATATCTCAATGACTGGGTGACAAAGCTGACGGTTTTTCAATATGGAAATCGAATGGAGCAAAGAATGTATTATAACAATGGAGCGGGGTTCACACGTGACTCCGTGGCTGACGTGGCTCGGGAGACTTGCAAAAACGGAGTGAACCTCTCCAAAGACAGATTTTTCGAGGAGGCAGAACCTTCTCACACTAAATGCCTTTGCGGCTTGATGGGGAACAAGGGGGGAAAGGGTCTCGGACTACGTGGGAGCTGGAGAGTTGGCCGGCAAAGGGGGAAGATATCAGGCTGACGTTCTTGAAGCTATTTGCCAGATTTCATTTAGGGGCGGAGATGGATAAGGCATAGGACGAAAAGAGGGGGAAGGTCATGTCTGGAGGGGGAGACGAATCTGATCGGAGAGGGGAAGGTCCGGTTTTGCAGTTGGATAGATATTGTAAATCTAGTTGAACTAGACCGCCGGAGGGTCTGCAAGGGGAGTGAGACTACTTCCGGGTCCCGGGATCAGTTGAGGTTGGGGGGGGGTATGTTGGTTCTGGGAAAAGATTTCGTATGGGGGGCGATGTGGATAGGCAACAGGCGTCCCGTTACTGCTCCGTACGGTAAAAGAGACCTAGGGAACCGGAACTAATCAGATGCACAGGGTTAAGGTTCCGGAGGGACAAACAAAAAAAACAAACCAAAGACGTCGTAAAGTCGGGGAAAGGAGTTACAACCGGCCCGAATGTGGACGGCTATTACAGATAAAACGAGTCAGGGAATGGCCGTGGCAAGGGGGCTCTCAACATAAAGACCCTACTATAAGGGTGGGTGAATAAGAAGCAGGAGTCACGAAAAAGGGCGGCCCATCTAAGAGGGGGGGTTAGCCATTTAATGACACCCTGCTACAAGGGAAGAGAAACTGAAAACCAACCATAGTACGGAGTGCGCATTCAAATAGAAGTCCTGTAAAAGACGAAAAAGGGGCGGTAGACGAGGTTGGGGGGGAGGAAGTAGGTCCCAATTGAAAACCTACGACAGAAGATAAATGGAAAGAGATGTGGTTATCTTTGGCCGCCGTAAGCAATTTCAAGGGAGTAAGAGACGGGGGAAGAACAAGCTTCAGGGGGTTAAGATTCCATGGAACCAAATTAGGAAGTCTGGAAAACTAGACAAGCATAAAACCAACCCATAGCTTTTTCTTGGCACAAAAAAAGGGATCGACTTTGTGGGAAAAGTACAGTAGGGGGGAAACTTTTGCTATGGTTGGGGGGGGGGCGGGGTTCGTGGCATGAAGGGGGACAAGATTCCTCATGGTGGGGAACCTCAGCTCTAAGAACAACGACGAGGCGTAACGCAAGAAAAGGGGCTGAGCTCGAAAGTGCTCCCTGACAGGTCACTGATCAAAGAGGGGACTCGACTATGAAATACTAGGGAGAGGGGGGAAGAAAAACGCTATCAAAAACAAAACCACATCTCAACACACACCCCGGCTAGAAGAGATAGTGGATTGGAAGTGAAAGATCTAGATGGGGTTGAGGCTGATGGTAGGGTTGGGGGACTAAAGCGCTATAGTCAAAGTGAGCCAGTCGAACAGAGGGGAGCTTGAATACAGATAGTTAGGTTTTCAAAGTCGATAATCATCCCCGTTACAGATAATGTCTCTTAGTCAAACGGGTTAGGGCAGCACTAGTAGGAATTCAGCGGGGGGTTTCGGGTGAGGTGGGGCGTGGGGGAGGTTATAATTGGGTATTAGGTTGGGTAGGACATCCAACAACACAGAGAAAAAAGGAGTTACTAGAAAAACTATACGGTCTAATTGGGATCGGTCAAGTCGAGCATAGTGGTTGTGAAGCTAAAGAAACGCGCGTACGCAGAAAACAAGGGGGGGGGGAGGGGTAATTTGAGTTAGGGCACGCCGTTGAGGGGAAAAAGGAGGGAAAAACCGTAAAAGAAAAAACAGGAGGGGCAAGGAAAAGGAAAAAGGGACACCCGGGGCTAAAAAACACTTGGGGGACTGTGGGGAAAGGCAAAAAGACAATGAAAAGACATTGGGGGAGTGGTGCTGCAATGGGGGGTTGCCTTCAAAAAGAGACCTCCGAAAACCTGCAAGGAAAGGGAACCCAATCAGGTTGGAAGACAGGAGTGAGGCTAAGAGAGAGGGGGGGGTGTTCAGGGGGGAGAACACGGGCTAGCGGACGGGCTAGGTCAAAAAAGTCTAGGCAATCGGTGGCGAAGACGAACAGTAAAGTATAGGGGACGTGAGGAGGAATGGGGGGTGGGTCTACACGGCAACGAATCAACGTCCCTCTGGGTAAGACGGGTCGCCCTTTAGTACCTCGAGGGGAAATCAAAAAGGGACGGGAGGGGAAGGCCCAGGGGGAAGGGAGTTAGGGTGGTTTGTGGTGGGGGGAAACCTCGACAAAGTTAGGGGGTTCGCACGAAAGGCATGGAGGTGCCTAGACTACAATTCCTCACACTGGAAGGAAACGTGCAAAAGTAAGACGCGTACCAGCACCATAACTCCAGTTTAAAACGCCACCCTCACAAAGAAACTTGCCTCTAATTGAAGAAAGGGTAAAGGTACTGTGTCTGATGACCTAGGCAGTGTGAGAAGCCGAGGGAAAAGATGATTTTTGAGGGTCCAGCCGAATTCCGCAAGAGGAAGAACTCCTGCAATCTTCATGGGGAATCTCGGGATGGAAGCAAGACGGGCTAGGGAACTTAACAAAAAGTCCCAGACGATAGTCACCATATTAATGGCAACGATAAACGTGAACAGATGCTCCGTTCCTCGATCAGAAGCTGAAAACTCGTTATCTCGGTGGCCACAAAAAGAAGACATTAAATAGACAAATGCGTAGTTTCGAAATATTGCGCCTACTCACAGGGTCCAGAAAAAATCCACAAAACAAATCCAGTAGTAATCGGGGGAGAGGGGAGCGGAAAACAACGGAAAGGTCTTGTTCGCAGTGGACTGGACTTCTGCGGGGAGAGAACTTATTCTCGAAAAGAAACAGTACTCTGGGGAATATAAAAAAGAAAGGTGGAGAGACCTCGGGAAGGTAAGCGATTGCCCGTATGGCACCCACCGGCATCAACATGAGAAACTAGCATCGAAGGGAGTAGGAAAGGTGTGGGGAAGAAAAAAGGGACTGCACAGGGGGACAAGAGACGTCTTAGGGCTGCGGAAAATTGAGGAAAAAATTCCGAGGTCAGGACAAAAACTACCACAGACCAAATAAAGAGTGGAATTCCTTTGAAAAAAGAACCAAGGGGAGTCAGTGGCCGACTTCTAAAAGGGAACGCAGTAATCAGAGACGAGCGAGTCCATCGAGGGTCAAAAAAGCCGCTATAGAGTCGGGAATTTCTAAAAGGCTCTCCACAAAAGCGATACTCCAGGCCCGATCAATAGAAAGGAGCGGCATTACAGGGAGCTTGTGCGGTCCCGAAGTATGACTAACCTCTCCAAGGAAAAAGGGGACGCAATCAGCCGCTCACCTGATTCTGTGTGACGAACCCTGTACAGACCGATTCAGTACGACATGGGGTAAGAGAGGCAAAAAAATACTGAGGGGGGTTAGGAAAGGCCGTTCGGGATGAGGCTTCGCAGAGGACGTGGTAGAACGTGGGCAGTTCTCTACGGGATGGTAAATCTCTCGAATTGACGAAATAATCTTCAGCTTCATTAATGAAGCGGAGATGGGATTGGTCTGTCCTTAAGATGTCATAAGGATCAAGAAAAAACTGGGATTCTCTGGGTTGTCGTGGCAGTCTGTTTAAAATATCTGTCATCTGGAAGGATCACGGGAAGGGACAGGCAGGGTTGAGGAGGGACATTTTCAACAAGAGACGAGATTGAATTTGGAATGAGTGTGGTGGGAGGGGGACGCTTTCGCTGGGTGAAAAAAGTTACTCCTGTCGTTGCTTCCTCCCGCAAGGTGATGTGTAAAAGGGGTCCAAGGAAGGAGGGAAGAGGCGGGGATTGGGGAGTGGACTCAACCCGAGGAAAGAAAGAAAGAGAGGTGGATTAGGTGGGGGGGCAAGTACCCTAAAAGGGAGAGCCGTTGGCGACCCGCAAAAAGGGGGGAGAAATAAAAGCAGGTACTAAAAGTCGGGTTTTGAAACATCGCGGGCAACGACAGCCTGCTTCAGAGGATTCCTTTTCTTAGCCCCTGCGTGTCTTCTCGGTATGTTTTCTCCTATTTATAGGTATTTCTGGTTCGAGAGGTGACGTGAAAATGAAAACAGTGACTCCTTCTATTGAGCGTATAAGGAGATCGGCTGGCATAGGATTGCACCTCAAACCGGCAGGGAGAATGACGAAAAGGAGGTTTTTTACTTGGTATAACGGGAAGGGCCACTCGCTGGGCCTCCAGAAGGGAGGATATTACAGGAAAGTCGGATTCCAGGGAGTCCACGCTTCAGGACTGGGGTTCTTCTTGCATGGTAATCGATCTTTACGATCAGTAGCAGGTGGGCAAAGGGAGGCTGGGTGGAAGGGGGAGTGGTCCGGTTGGAAAGGGGAGAAAAGTTTCTTCTGTCTCGGAAAGGAGTGGGGGCGCAGATCGAAATGACCAGCAGGGCAGAGAATCGAGTGTGCTGGGTGGCAAAAAAGTGGGCATCGATCTTGATTCTGTGGGAGACTTCTTGGCCTGGGAAAACTGCACAGAAAGGGGGCTCAATTCCGGCTCCATCAAGATGCGTGACAGGGCTATTGGCCTGGTTCGACCTGGTCGGACCCCACTGAATGGGAGGGGTTGACTGCTGGAAGGGGAGTCTATCTGGGGGGTAAAGATGTAAATGGGCCGCTACTAAAACCTTCCTAGGAGACCACGGAATTCGCCTTTCAGTAAATAGGTTAAACCACCTCTTCATTTCACGGGGCCACAGGGTGGGGCCACAGGGGTCCCCGTTGTTTGGGCGGAAAGGGTGTGGGTGAGGGCCTGTCAGTGAGTAATATGAATAGGTTGTCAGAGCTATGAGTACTTCCAGGGAAACGATCAGGTATTGACCCTACTCCAAAAGAGAGAAAAAAACCAAAACCCCACGCCGGGCACGGGAAAAGAATTCCTTCTAGGGGGTATCGCACGCTCCAAGGGAAGTGCCCCAGTAAGCAAGTATGGTAACAGATATGCATGTTTGTATGAGGGCCAGCAAAAGAAATATGTCCAAGTGCCGCCACTTGGGTCTGGGGAAGGTTGACCTTTAACTTTAGGGACAGGAAAAAACTCTCGTATAAATTGTTCGTTTTTCTTCAACGGACATACCAGAAGAAGCATATAGAATTGGGGGATCGCTTGTCGGCCTCCACATGTAACACGTTACTTGGAAGACACCGCATAACCTCCACACGGCACTTGTTTAAGAGATAGTAACGGAGGGGGGTGGACAAAGTGAACAAATCGCGATTCTTTCTTTGTGACATCTTTATTTTTTTGATCCGGACACCCAGTTTCATAGGTGATATATCCAAGAGCTCTTAAATAGACAGAACGCTACCCTGCAAAGTCAAAGCGTAACACCACTGAAGTGAAGAGAAACAACACGCGATTTTGTTGTGAGTTCGGATAGGGGGACCGAACCCTACTCCAAACACACAACAGGGTCAGGGGCCAGGACTACACCGTTTTAGAATCACCATTACAAAAGTCGGACAATGCGAGAAAAATTGCTCGAAACCTTTATAGTGGCTAAAAGCGACTATGCTTGAAATAGCCAAGCGCCGACACCGAAAAAAAGACCACTCATCCACACGACCAACCCACCGCCGTCCTGGAAAGGAAAAAAGACCCAAAGAACAGGGGAGACCCGGTCTTGAAGATTGTGGGAACTAGGAGGGTACATTCCCAACGAAATTCATATTATAGGAAGGGGCATGCTCCTTGGGAATCACCCCGGCGAGAGTGCAGTTCTGGCTCGCTATAAATCATGCCGGGATCGAAGGTGTTAAAAGTTAAAACTCAACGG
>Ga0179591_1172134_pt1 | contig 14621 bp, 13 predicted proteins | sample CZOMad2_1_08_16f_FD_182891 | JGI IMG/M metagenome (GOLD analysis project Ga0179591, IMG submission 182891) | Vadose zone soil fungal communities from Angelo Coast Range Reserve, California, USA - CZOMad2_1_08_16fungal (PacBio error correction) | ecosystem: Environmental > Terrestrial > Soil >...
AGACCTTGATGCATGCGATTAGCAACGGGGAGCACGCTGTCTCTGGGAGGAGCTCACGAAAATCACTTGCTTCCCACAGAGATGCCGAATTGGCGCTGGCCACAAAAAGTGACACAAGCCAGCAGAAAATGAGATAGTAAGACGTTGTGTCCTGAAGCCAAGCCGCAACATAGTCAACCGACCAATCAAGGAATGGCGTTAAAAAGCTCGAAAGGAGGAGACGGGGGGTCGCATCTGCGGTGGAAAGTTTCAAGGGACGCTCAGATGGGGAAGGGCCTAGATTGGGCCAGCCTCGCACCGGAAGAACGACGTGAGTTCCTGCACGGCGGGCACTCAGGGGGGTCCTGCGCACCGGGGGGGGAGGGGAGCCTGAGGTAAATGTTGGATCTCCTATTTAAAAAAAAAGGGTGAACGAGACCACAAGAAAGGGAGCGTCTAGTAGACTCGGGGAAAAAGGCCGTCAACCAGGGTTATTAGCTTCAAGGAAAACCAACGGAACACTGCACACGAAGAAAAAGCCGAAGAACAAGCTTGACTAAAAAAAAAGGGATACGGCATCCGATTACAAAAGACCATAAGAAAATTGAGACAGCAGCGGCTAAGAAAAGGGTGGGCGGGTCCGCCTCAAGTGGTAGCATTTCAAAGTGCACCAAGCTACGTTTTCGTGCTCGACTAAGTGCTGTCTCCTGATGCGTTCAAAGATTTCTTCCCCGGTAAAAGGAAAAAGACATTACGCCGGAAGTATAAACAGGTTTCTTCTGGCGAGGAAGAGGATTATGGCAAAGATGCCGCCTGAGAACGTAAAGAAGGGGGGAAGGGAAAAAAACCTTCAGGAACTTAGGCGAGGCCAAAAATGAAAGTCTTTGGAAGAGACAGAAGTCTCTATTGAACAAGGGAGAGCGCCGAGCAAAAAAGGCAATAGTACCGACCTCCGCAACAGAAAAGAGGAAGGGTGGGACTCCGTCATTGGAATAGGGAAAAAAAGAACAATTCGACGAGGGGGAGAAGGGCCTGCATGATCGCGGGGGCACGTGTACCACACTATGCAAGGAGAGTTGAAGGAGAGAAGCAAAACAAACTCTAAAAAACCTTTAAGGAACGGAGGCCAGGGAACGGCCCTCAGGGCGGAAGATGGCTACCTTAGGATCGCTCTCGGGAAGGAGGCGGGCACTTTCGGGCTGTGCAGTTGAACTATCTAGGGCGATCAAAAAACGCCGATAAAGCAATCTGCGAAAAAAATCTTCCTCAGGGAAAATAGAAATGAATTCTTGCCAGCGTCGTGGGCAAGCGGACGTTTCACAAGGACGATACTAACACAGGAATGTCTGGGAAGTCTTAATTGCTCCTCGTGGGTCATCTGAAAGACATCGGATTTAAGACCCTGAGGTGAGCGGTGATGAGTGAGGTTGATTTCCTGAATCGGAGTTAAAAGACACGCGACGGTGCACAGATTACCTAGAGGATATCAAGGAAGCGCAAGCCATCCTGGGTGATGGTCCTTTGCCCTGACTGGGGGGAAACGGTTGGGATGAGGGTGCAGGGCGATTTTTAGGGTGAAAGGAAAAAACAAGAGGGAGCTTCCAAAAAGGGGACCACCTCGCTTCCGGACGGGGCGGCCGGCTATGAATTTTGCGGGAGGCGTGCCTAGGGCTCTCGCTGTACCGTAGCCGGGTTTGGGAAAAAAGATATGCCGCGCGGATGGCTGGCCAAGGCGGAGGAGGTCGGAATCGGGGGAGTCAAAGGAAGAGCGACATCGCTCTCGTTATACATCTCAAAAAATTGGCAAGGGGTCCGAACATAGCAACATGGCGCAATATGTTGATCCCCGGAAAAAAGCGGGGGGGGGCTCGGGCGCTTCCTCGTCAGAAATGAAAAGCTCTACGCCTGCAGAATGTTAAGCAGATCTTCTTCTACGAGTAAGGAGGGCGTGGGGAGGGGACTGGGCAGGTCTCGATACCGTAGGGGACTAAAAAGGTCGTACGACCCATTCCTGTCGCCGCCGAGGACCGCACCTAAGGGACGCTTTACGTGGGGAATTCACGGGCCCTCGGAAGCATCATACACCTCATCCCGCGACATAGAGCATGGGAAAGGAAGAGGAATTCTTTCCTTGTTTAATCAGTGCCGCGCATAGAAGGGGTGTGGTATTCACGGGGGGTCACGTGGCTGCGCAATGACGGGGGAAAGAGTGCGGAAGGGCGCTCGCAGGAAAGAAGAAGTCACAACAAAAACGGAGTATGATGAAAAAGTGCAAGAAAAGGAAAAGATCTTCACCCAGTCCGGGAGAAGAAAGACAACTAAAAACCCGGGAGATCGCGGGGTCCAGAACAGGAAAAAAAAAGAGCCGAGGGAGAAGGGCGAACTACCTCTTCGCAGAAAGATTTGATACGCCAGCATCACGCTGAGGAAGGAAAAACGAAAAGAAAAGGACCAAGTAAAAGTCGGGGAAGAGAAAGCCGGGAAAGGCCTGTGGAGAGCCGGGGACGCTTCATGATTCGGCAAAAATTAGAAAAAGTGGACTCCGAATGGGGGGTTAAGCCTCAGATCTGGGGCGCCGAAAACAACTCAGAAGGGGGTGTGGAATCTAGCGCGCCTGGGCATGAAGAAAAAAACCGGCGGTTAGCTTCAACTAGGAAACGGTCCCGCCATTTGTCCAGGGGAGCATAGTCGAAAGAAAAAGAAGATGAAAGAGCGTGATACAGTGGGGGGAGAATAAGTCTCATCTGTCGAGGTAACGGCACACTGATCACGAAACGAATAAGGGCCAATCCATTAGATCAGGGAAGAGGATAGGCCCCGTCCTCAAACAACTGGGTCCAGCCGCGGGATACGAGTATAAAAAGAGCTAAAATCCAGATCTAATCAAGAAGGGGCCGCTAAAGAGAAAAGGCCTATCAGGAGTGACGAGAACGAAGTAGTGAAAGAGAAAAGAAAAGAAAACCGTACTAGAATCAACGCGCCCCCGATCAACAGCACTTAAACAGAAAAGACCTACCATCTGCGGGATGGAGAAGAAGGGGAGGTTTCACAAACACAGCGTTGTATTTCGGCGAGTGAGAAGACCCAAAACAACCATGAAAAGCACCGGCGCCCAGAAGCGGGGGAAAAGGAAAAGAGCATATCGGTCACCACAAAAGAGGGGAGCCTCCAACCTACAGACGATATCGAAAAGTAGCGGGTCAGAGGAAGCCTATCTCACGTAACCTAAAAAATCTCCATGCCTGAACCACAAGGGAAAGAGTTAACGATCTTGCCGAGGAAAGCTGCCTTGTTGAATTGCGGTCCGAGACAGAAAAGAAAGAACTGGTGACCATCAGAAAAACACACAAAGAGATCGATACGAAACTCCGGAAATCCGAAAGGCATCCGGGCCCAAGCGGGCCGCTCAAAGAGCCCGGGGGGGTCAGTTCCCGAAGTGTTTCGATTGGAATTGCGGGAAAAAAAGAAAACGCGCGCAATTGGTGGGGGAAGAGATAACCCTGCATTCCCTGACGAAACCATCGTACCATTGAAAGAGCCATGGAAACAAGAAAGACCCACTGTCTCTGATTTTGGCGGTTCGGAGGGGTAAAAAAGCTTGGATCGCCTCGGAAAAAAAAGAAGAACTTCTTCTTCCTGGACACCTCCGCCGGAAAAAAAAAGGCAAAAGGAATAAAGGAGAAGGCGTTTGTGGGGATCCATCAACCCCGTTTAGGAAAGCAAACAGCTTCGCACCCTAAAAGGGTAAGGCAACAGATAAAGGAACGGAGGCCGTAGAGAGCGAGTGGGGTACTTGACTGTTTCCTCCCATCTTGAAACGAAAAAAAGGGCGGGGGAAGGTACGACTTAAGTATCATGAAGAACCGGAACCTATGTTCCCTTATGCATCTGCAAACTAAAGTGAAAAGGGAAGGGCACGCCCACGCGAAACAAGCGTACCGACCATCTATCGAGGGTATGGCCTGTTGAGGAAATAGGAATCACCTTCATGTCCGTAAATGGCGGAATAGGGATTTTTCGTCAATGTGACAAGATGACCACCTCCTTGGGGGGAAGAGAATCCATCAAAAGTGAAACGGGAGGTGTGACTCCGCTGCAGTAGATCGTCAAAACGTAGGTTGTCTTTTCCCACGGGAAAGTCTGCATGAGGCTTTAAAACAACCAAAACGACATAGTCACTGCGGTGAACGTTGAAAACTAAAACGCCCGGGGAGGGAATGGCAGGAACCACAGAGACTTATTCCTGGTGAGTACGCGACTAGAGGGAGCCTTAGTTCGGCAAAAAAAGCAGCGCCCGACGGGGGAAGCGGCTGGAAAAGTACGATGGTAGACGCGCCCGGGCCCTTCACGATCAGGGGTCAGAACAAGGTGAGTACGAAAGGGAACAAATGTCATTTAGAACGTAAAAAAAGGGGGTTTACAATCGAAAGATATGTTGAGGCGACCCAACGTGCTGAGGGAAACGCGGAAGTCATCAATGCTGGGCAGATGTGTAACACGGCTCGCAAAAAGCGAAGAGCGGGAGAGAAATGTAAAAGCAGCAGGGCGAGAACAGAAAGTCGCAATGCCCGAGAAGACGCGGCCGGGGGGCAAGAACAGCTGACACGGAGCAAGCAGGGCTCCTCATCGTATTACAATGGGACGGGTGGGGCACCAACCTAAATGGAGAACCTGCCCGTGAACCGGACGCATATCGGCAGCTGGAAACCACAACGGGGAAGACTGGATACCTCTTTCAAAATGAGAGGGTCGCTGCAATAGACTGGAGACTCTTGCGAAAAACGAAAAAAATAAGGGCTCAAAGGGGGCCGTAAAGGGGGGGTAAGGCCAATCATGGGCTTCGGAATGGCAGCAGGGATCCCATGCAGAGTAGAAAACGACGAAAGACTAAAGGAAAGAAGCTGAGAAGTGCCGAAAGAGATCAAAAGCAATAATTTTCAGCATAGGATGTGTAGATTCACCGGCATTGGTGCCGAGTCGAAAACCTAGTAGTCTAGGAGCAGGCTCTGGGGAGTAGACAGAGGTAGAACTAGTGAAGGTGTACGCTAGCCAGTAAAAATCCTGAACTGCAATAGTGTACCTTGGGTCCGAGATTAGAAAAAAAACACATTCTTCGAATCGGTAGACCAGAGGCAGCTGAACGAAACGATCTAAAAAGTACGCCGCGGGAACTAAGTCCCCCGTCGGAAAAGAAAAAAATGGGAACGGAGGACTCCAACGGGTCCGGAGAAAAAGAAAAGGCACGGTCCCCAGAGAATCAACGACGCTGACTATACAAAAGCTACCAGGTCAAGAACGCATCAGAAGGGGAAGATAATACGCGGAAGGGACAGGGGACGGGGCGCGCCAACGGAAAAATTTTGAGGGACGATCCTAATCTAGAAACTGATGGAGGCAAAACTTGTGAAATTAACCTACTGAAGTGAGAAAAGGAAGGAGGAATAGAGTATACTGCTCGGGTTGAAACAATGGGTGCCGCTATAGGTCTCAAGGTATAGGACCAGGGGTTCGCACTCGTGTGTCGTGGGAGCACGAGCGCGATATAAAGGGTTAAACGGCGGGGAAACCGGAAAATGCTCTTGCTTATCGCTATCGAAAAAAAAAATGAGTAATGCACCGAAAGGACCCGGAGTAGGAATTAATTTCAGAAAAGCGCCGTCCTTGTTGGAAGGAGGCACTCATGGAGACCACAAGAAGCTCCTCAAAATCCAGAAGATACTACGGGACGACAGGGGAATAGGAGCGCATAAAAGTAGCTGTGAAAGAGAAAGAAAGGTACCCAAAAAGAAAGGACATGAGATGAGGGACTTGGAAAGACAGGAGACGGAACGTCTGAGGGGGTGGAATAGGGAGAAGCTGGGACGGAGGGGCCTACATTCAGAGTCAGGCCATGAATAATCGCGGGCAGGGAGGAGGACGAACTGGGACTTAGATCAGTGGCTAAGCTCTTCTCGAGTGAGGGGGGGAATGCGTGTCAGAAAGAGGCCGTCGAGTGGAGCATTAGGGAAAAGCTGGGGAAAAAGTGAGAAGATTCCACGAGATTGACGGCCAAGGAGAGAACTGCTGGGAAGAACTAACATCTATCCCGCAGGAAAAAAAGTATCGTAGACATGGAAACTCAAGAACGCAGGACGAAGAAGCGACATGAGCAGTACGGTCACAAACTATAGATGAAAAAAAAGAAAAAGAAAGGGGCCTGTGCGCCTTGACCGGAGGAAAACTGGCCAACATGAGGCGATAAAAAATAAACACAATAAACAATCAAGAAAAACACGTCGGAATTACAGCTCTCAGCCCCAGGAACAGAACAAGCCGAGCTAGCCGATCCACGAAAACGAAAGCGTTTGGTGCACCAAAAACCAGGAAGGGCAATCGAACAATAACGCTGGCGGCTGTTGTGGGAAAGAGGAAAAAAAATGAACTAGCTCAAAACCGCGCTCAACCCCTTGTTCCGAAGAAAGGGAGGAGAGGTGCAAAAATCCTTAAAAGCGCTAGCAAGTTCCAAAGCCCAAGAAAGGGAAATATCAAAGAAGATCATATCGCAAGGATGGGGGGGACAAAATTCATTAAACCTAGAGAATAAATGAAACGGGAGATGAAAACGTCCGAGATAAAGAAGAAAAGAAGAAAACAACTGAGTATGAAAAGAAGGAGATATAGCTGGAGGAGACATGGTCACCATGAAGGACCCGAGAAAAGACATGGTGAGGAGATCGAGTGCATGGCAGCCATGCTCGGACATACGATCGACTCTCTGATTGCCATCGGAAGAGAACTAGTCTCACGGAAGATAGGAAGAGTTCAGTACCGTGCTGTCTGAAGGGGCGTGAGGAACGCTGAAACAGAGGAAGAGGCTGTCCTCGGTCCGCCTTACTGCCTGGGGCAACTCAAAGAGAGAACGCGAGGTCGGCCGCTGTCACGGGAAAAAGAAAACGGTCTTCGCCTACATGGAGAACGGGCTACGCAATAAGCTAATCTCGTCTCAGCTCTGTCTGATCTGGAAGAGGCAATAAGCGGAAGAGCTGGTAAAAAAAAGAAAAAAAAAAGGACTGGGCATAAGCTCATAGGAGGGTCTAATGCGTTGGGGGGAGGGTGGGGGAAGGGAGGAAAAAGGGTGGCACAGCAAGCCGGGCAACGGCACCTGCTCACAGAAACGATCAGCGCATTAAACTGCAACAAACAGAGGTGCACAAGTGGCTGAGGTGGGTCGACAGAGACAAGAAAAAAACATGGGTCCGGGGCAACGACCACGAAGGGACGATTAGACAACAAAAAGGAGGCGTAAAGTCTGTGTAGGAAAGGGAGAGAGCTGAACTGCAGCAATGAGAGTGGCTCCATTAAAGTGAAAGACGCAAGGATGTGACTGAATCAAAAAAACCCAAAAGCTCGCATAAAAGAGAAAAAAAGTACGAAGAAGAAAAGCAAGGGGCGTGGGTGTAGCGCAATAAACAGAGGCCACATCTGAAATGCTTACTCACGAAATAAAAGCAGGAAAACGAAGACCTTTTGAAGAGCAGTCCACTCTTAAAATCGGAGAAATCATAAAGGGAGTCGCGAAAGAGTGCCTCTGGGGATAGAGAAAATCGCCTGGGTCCGAGTCTTGGGGGAAGAAAGAAGAGTCTCTCTTCAACGCCGAGGACTCGAAGTACAGGATTTGCAGCGTATGCAAATCCTCTCCAGATCTTGCTTCCCATACCAGGATGTGCCCTGGGAGGAGGAAGTGCCCGCAGGAATTAAGCTATCGAGAGGGAACGGAAGGGTCGCGCGTCAGCGGTAACAGGCTCATGGAGGATGGCGAAAGCCAAACATCGAGGGAGCCGCAAACGGAGAAAAAGTAGAAGAAAGGCGCTCGTTACGGCCCCGAGAGGCAGCTTGCGGTTGGAAGAGGTCCTGCAAAAAACGCGGGTGCAAACTATGGTGCAGGAGCTCGATACGGGTAATAACCAAAGGGAGTCAAGCAGCAAGGAGCACAAAGCCGAAAGGGAGAGAGAAAGCTCTTCGCAGCCCTGACTTTGAATAAGAAAAGCGGAGCTCTGCTGACTGGTAAACAGGCTCACGGCCGGCTAGATCAAAAAAGGGTACAACTGGAACGCGGGGTTTGTGTTTTTGTGGGGCAGAAAGGGTGTCAAAGGACCGCGGCAGCCGGAGTATCAAAAGGAGCCGGCAACAAGAGTCGAGCAGGGTCCGCGGCGGGAAAAAATGGCGGAAAACGCCGCTGGAGGTCGTTACAACTCCAAAGAGACGAAAGGCGGGCAGCTCTCTAAGGTAGGACAACTACGGAACACCAGAAAGTAGAAAATATCGCGGTGGTCAGGGAAATCGGCGAAAACGCGAGTTTACGTACCATTAGCGCTACCGGTCTGGCGCAGGAAAACTACAGGGAAAAAGTAAAAATAAAAGGGAAGGATGGTCGAACCTAGGAAAGGTGGCCGGGATGTTGCCGACTCTATCAAGGCGCAGCGCCTGGCCAGTGAACAGAGAGGGATGCATACCATAAGTAAGAAAAGCATTCCCAAGTGGACGCTTCCGAATTCTCGGTCGCGCTGGCAGGACCCGCTAAAAAAACAATCCGTGTTAAATATACCTCAGCAGGAAGGACAAAAGGACGTGCAGAGGACGCACGAAATCTGCAAATGGTTATGCCAGGCTGAAGAATGAGACAAGTAGCGAGGGGAGAGCGCCGTTAAAAGAATGAATGAAAAATGGATGCCGGATAAGATTGAATGGAAAACGCCCGGAGGTCAAGCGGAATCAGGGATGAAGAGCGGACAGAGTTGGGAAGAAACAATGGGGTAGGAGGAACAAGGGTAGGAACAGAGACGAGACAGGGCGACAAGTTCGGGCAACGCGTGAAGGAAGTTAAAAAAGATCAAAAACACTACGATGTACGGAAAAAAAAAGGCAAAAAGGGAATATTTCCGGCACGCGTAACTCCAAAGCGGGGGAAACGCACCGTAAATCGAGACCAGAGGGTCATCGCCGCATCGTCAAGGGAAAAAAAAAATACATGCGGGCTAAATAAAAGAGAGGGAAAACGCAAGGCGACAAGGGATATCAACTTCAACACCGAAAATTCACACACTAAAAATCGACAGTGGACTATCCTGAAAGGTGGGCCGAAGACCGCTTCTTCCAAAAAAACATCTGGCTCGCTGGGCCTACTCCCTTGTGGAGGCAGAACGGAAACAGGGAAGAAGGCAGAGGTAAAAAAGGGACTGGGACGGACAACGTCGGCGCCGGCCGCTTTCAATGGCAACCGCAAAAAATGAAAAAAAATACGCATACTCTCCAGAACTGAGAACGTTAGAGACGCTTCCTCCTTAAGAAAAATGAGGCCACAAAAAGACGAATTAGGTTGTACGGGCTCCTGAAACGGGGGATGTAAGGACAAAAAAAATGAGAGTGAGGACTCTGGCTGCCTAGACAAACGAACGGAAAGACTAGCTGGTACACAAAGAAAGACCGCGCCGTGGCTGAGCATTTCCTGATCATGTAGACAAAATGAAAAAAAGCGCTCGCGCCCCGTATAAACACACGATTAGGCCGGGAAGGCAAGAGGCCCGATCGGAACTGTAAGAAAGTGCCAAAGGCGAAGGGAGCCAGCGCGGTGAGAGGATGGGAGGGGATTACGCTCAAAAGGTGCGTCTGCCGACTGGAGGAATCTAACGCGCATCCTGCCTAGCCGACTCCAATAAACGCGTGAGAGACTCTCCTGCAGTCATTCTCTAGGGTGGGGCAAAAGGAGGCAAGGCGCGGCAAATTCGGCGGAGGAGAGTGCAAAAGGTCAATTTCCCAGTAGGTGAGGTACAGACACGCATGCGGATGTAAACAAAAAGTGCTCAGTGGATAAAGGGGCCTGCGGCTGGATTCGCGAAAAAAAAAACAGTGGGGATGTGATCCGAATTACCGGCCCTAGCTCGCAGAAAAAGGCGTAGGATGTCCGGTGCTCGCATGGGAATCGTGGAAGATAATTAATGTGCAGGGAAGGATGGTGGATTGAAAAAGAAAAATCAACGCGAATCGGATCAGACAATGCGCGACGTAAGTGAAGGCGTGCCAATCGTCTCGAGGGCGGGGGGGGTGGTGTGAAGGGGAAGACCGATAAATCCCGCGCTCGTAGTAGAGGAAAAAAATTCGGATCCCTTGGAAAGAAATCAGAATCCTATGGCCTCTGACTCTTACGCCCTCTCAGGAATTAGGGTCGCATGCGCGGCAACAGTGTCTGTCAAGCTTCTGTTGAGAGAAAAAGGAGACTCGGCTCGCAATGCCAAAAGAGCAAAATGATCATAGTCCGAATAGAGAACGGGCGTCCACGTTTCTGAAGAGGATCCCGTTACTTAAGGAACAAAAAAGACTAAACCATGCCGGAGAAGGGGTATGCGGTCCCACGGGACACAGCCCGCTCAAAGGAGTGTTTTTTCAGCCTCGTGACGTTGAGAGTAGCAAAGAGCAAAAAGTCGGTTGCAGCAAAGGCCTCAATGAAGAATGGTCTGCCTTCCGCTCGGGAAAACGGGAGATGTATTCTTGGTCGGGAGGTGAAAAAGAAAAAGGGCCGCTAACGGGATGGCGCCTCGCCGGGGAAACCAACAACAAAGTATGAGAATGTGAATCCCCAGGAACGAAAGAACAACCAGGGGGCAACAAAAACTAAGAAACCACCCCAAAAACATAAAAAAACGCGGCACGAATGCACTGCGAAGCGCAAACGGGGTGCTCTATGTCCGGAAAGCCGCCCGCGGGGGGGGCGGACTCAAAAGAAAATCTGGAAGGAGAGCGCAACCGGGGGAGGAAATAAGACCGTGCGCTTACAAGGCGCCGAAAACGTCAAACGTTGGAAAGCGATAGGGGAAACGCAGAGCTGCACGGGAGCGAGAAGGAAAATCTTCGCGATCGCTGAGACTCAGGAGACCCACGTCCAAGGTTAGGAACATCGACCAATTCGTCACCCATCATGTGGTAAGAAGGAAGACCCTGGAAGAAGAAGAGGAGAAACAAAAGACATCAGCAAAGGTCAGGGGATTTAAACGTATGCGAAAAAATCACTGGGCCCGGCTGAGAGGAGAGGAGCCAGAACCGGAAGCCCTCTCACTGGGCCCAGGTATCGTAGCGGCGAACTACTAGAACGAAAGAACAAGATCCCGCAGGATCTCCTAAAGTGTGGGAAGATGTTACGTCTAACTACAGGGATGTCCGTCCAAAAACCGGACGAAGTTGATTCAGCAAGGCGCTAAAATTCGGAGAACCAATAACATAACATTCCGTAATGCTGCAGAGTCGGTAGAAAAATCCATAAAAAAGTTCATTTCGGGCGCAACAAGCCATGGCAATCACCGATCACCAGCAGCATCAGATCAGCAAAAGAAAAAAAGCCTGTCGAAGATTCTAGGAAAAGAAACACACGCGCGCCAATCCCGGTAGACAAAGAACGGAGTCTCAAGCAAGTCGACCGTTAAAAGAGAATCACATCTGAGCTAAAGGCGCAAAGCTATTGGCGTTACCTGGGAATGTAGCGGAGAGTTTGACGCGCGTACAGCACTTAAGCGTGAAAAGGAAAATAACGGGCAGAAAAATCCGACCTAAAAGAAGCACGAGCTAAGCGGCACACACGCGCCAGTAGAGAGGAGGCCAGATCGGGCAATGGAATCTAAATAAGGAAAATCTTTACACTTGGAGCGCCGTCCGTAAGAGAAGCCTTTGTCAGAAAAAAATCGGAACCGGAGCGACACACAGAAGTGTCGAATTTCACGAAAGCTTGTATACGACAAACAAGGCGCATTCAATCAGTTCTTGCCTGGCAATCCAGCGAGTCCAAGCCTCGCCAAATCGCTGAACACGGAACTTCTGTGGTAAAAAAAAAAGGAAAGTCGCCAAAATCCTAGGATCATCCAGCGGCCAAGACCGAACTTGAAGGCGAAAATCTATTGACGAAAAGCAGGAAAACTGGGGGAAATGCGGCCGCAATTCTCAAGAAAAGGCATTCACTGCATCTGCTAACACCCAATAGGCCCTGACGAAAAAAGGTACGTGACAAACCATCAAGGAGGTGGAGAAATCGGATCCCCGTAGGAGGGTCAAAGAGATACCGCAGGTTTTCGGGTGTGCCGCTTGGGGGGCCCGGATTTAGAAAATCAACAAGGAATCCCTTTTGCTCCAGACGTCGAGAATAGTCAAGAGCGAATGGAGTTCAAGCAACGGTGGACACGTCATATGCCCACCACGGTAAGTCACCTATCCGGCGGAAGAAAAACAGGAAACGGTAGCCCTCGAGAGGGCAGGATAAAAAAGCAACAAAGAAAGGGGCCGTGTCCGGTGCAGCGAGAAAATGGACAGAGAAAAAAACGACCTGAATCTTCAACGACCGCAAAAAGAAAGGGGCACGAGCCCATTCTTAGAGCCATGGTGTGTTTGGCAAAAAAATGAGCATTGCGACATGGCAAGTCCGACGCACAAATCACGATCTGCAAAATAGGAATTTTCAAGGTGCTACTAAAGCCGCGACAAGCCAGAAATTACGGAGAAACGCAGACAGAAAACCAAAGTTCACACACGCTCAGAAGGAAGAAAAACAGAAATCGAAGAGTGGAGGGTAAGAATCTCCAGGACATGGGTCAAACACAGCAAATCACCGGAAAAGATGTAAAAGGCCGAAAAAACAAAAAGTTCAAGTAGACGTCGATGATAGAGGGCGAGAGGGAGAGAAAAACGGGGAAAAGAGAAGGCTACGACCCCGGTACATCAAGGACGGAACTAAGAAGGTAGCCTCGGGAAAACCAGAACCGGAACGGAGATGGCCTGAATTGAGCGCGCCAAACGACGGCAAGAGTCGGAGGGCTGGCAAAAGCATGTAGGTTTTTTTGTACGCCCGGACCATGCAGGCAAGGTCGGAAAGGGGAGCAGAGAAATGCCGCCGGGCGCGCGAATGGGAGAGAATAAATCCTGCGGAGAGGTCCATAAAAGCCGTAGAAAAAGGGAGCTCGGAAGCTGCTCAAAATTATGAAAGAACCATCGGCAAATAGAGCCTCGCGCAAGAATGAGACATCGCGGGAGGGGAAGTCCCAGACGGGAGAAGAGAGAGACAGAAATGCGACCACCGAAAGAACCTTCGATCGATCTTAAGGTGGGATCTACAGAGGGTCATTGTTCGCGGCGCAGAATGAAAAGTCGTAAAGAGGAAAAAAAAAAGTTCAGTCCTAATCGATACTAATACAAGCCGCGGTAACAAAGGGAAAGGAAAAAAAAGAGTACAAGGAAGTAATACGCCGTCGCTAAAGAACTAAAGTGTCGGACTCGAGAGAGAACGAAATCCGGACGCGAATTAAAGTGATGAGGCAGACAGATCTTCAAATTATAGAGACGGGATTTGGGAGAGGGGGGCACACAAGAAAAACCGAGCTAAGCAATAAACCGATTGGGGAGGCAAAACCGACCGGGAGCTACACAAGAAGATGTCTACCCGATCCGCTAGATTCCCATAAACGGGCGGCGCTAGAGATCAACGTTTTGCTTAGGAAGAAGGGGGACGGCGAAAACTAAGGTCGAAGATATGTCAAAAAAACATACAACAAACAAGTGACAAAAACAAACAAACAAACCAAAATAAACCAGCCTGACGCTCGAGAATAAGAGAACTTCTTCTCCATTCTCAATCGGGCCAGAATTGCGGCTATCTATCTGAAACAACGGGGAAGAGGAGAAGAGACTATCCTTATCGCCTCCAAACTGCGAAAAACTTATCCATTACGTTAAACAAAAGACCACGAAATTTCCACTTGCGAGGGAGATGAGAAAAAGCAAGAAGAAGAGCGGAAACCAGGGTTAGGGGTTTCCTTCGCTTTTTCGCATCGGCAGCGGGAACGCTGATAAATAATGGCGTCCTCCTATGAGGGGCGCGAAGAGAAGCTCTTTACATCAGCTCTCGTCTTATGAAAGGCAGCACATCTCTGTTTCCTAGTCCTTGACCGTGGAAGGAGCGGAGAAGAGTGCGCCTCTGCACAAGGAAAAGTCTATGCCTTCGCAGAACGGGTAGGCAAGCCACTGGTCTTAGATGTTTGAACATACAGCCCAACAACCAAAAAAAGAGGAACAATCGGGCGGGGAAAAGATTCATGATCACTCCCAACAGAAAAGACAACGGCAAGAAAAGGGGGTGAAGTACTTGCGTCGCCTCCTAGAGCAACCAAAAAAGATAGCTTCAAGGAACAGCCTTCATCTTCATCCACCCACATGACTGTGGATAAAGAAAAAAACGCCGCCGAAAAACAACTTTGGCCACCCCATAAGTCAATGAACCGTCAAAAACCGAACGATATCTCCCACCAACATGGTAATTCCGAAACTGTCAACTGCTCCCTTCTTCTATTGCCCCTCCTACGAGAAAAGAAGGAAACCGACGTATCTCCTCCTCCTCCCAAGTCTGCCCATCTCTTCTCTAAAGGGTCCAGGAAATCACGGCACTGGGACAATCGTTTGCAGAAAAACAATGAGCAAAACAGAAACGGCGCAGTGGAAAATAAGTTATTACCGCCCAAAAAAAACCGGCCAGCGAAAATCTGACGCCGGCGGCCAGCGCTCTAATAGAAAAAAACATTGGGGGACATGCAAGATGGGCATAAGTAAAGTTGGGCAGACGACCCGCTTTAGCC
>Ga0179591_1318928_pt1 | contig 14620 bp, 13 predicted proteins | sample CZOMad2_1_08_16f_FD_182891 | JGI IMG/M metagenome (GOLD analysis project Ga0179591, IMG submission 182891) | Vadose zone soil fungal communities from Angelo Coast Range Reserve, California, USA - CZOMad2_1_08_16fungal (PacBio error correction) | ecosystem: Environmental > Terrestrial > Soil >...
GAGGACTGGCCATAAAACATCAAGCGAGAAAAATCCATGGTCAGAAAGATTCAAACTGCTGATTGCGCTGCTTTAGCATCAAGATGGCTTCAGTGGAGTGTCCTTACTCTAAGCTAAAGTTAAGAAAAAAAGTTGAAATGGGAGAAAAAAAGGGGGCCAAGTGGGCGAAGCAGGCCCTTTATACTAAAAAATCGATGAATAAATTTCAGCCTCCATGCAAAAAAAGTGAGGGGACCAGCAGATCAACAGGGGGACTCCTTAGTAAACGTTCTTGTATCTCATCAATCTTCGAATAGTTCACAAGGCATGTGCCTTCAAACAGTGGCTTCTACTCAAAACTAAGGCTCATAAAGGGAAAAGGGTTGGTTAAACATCCGCAACCTACTAGGGCAAAACAAATACATCGAAAAAAAACAACCGTAGGTGATTAGGAGGGAAGTGGTATACGTCTTATATTGGTGCCGTCAAAAATGCACATGCAGGCAGAGTATGAGGAATGAACTAGATGGGCCGAAACTCTATCGACCGAAGACAACTCGCATCGATTTTTGAGACATAACAGCCGTCCACGGAAAAGCACATCCTCATCGACGGCGAAACGAACCGGGCGGAGGCGCAATGGCGTCAATCGCGAGTGGTTCCGTCCGAGGGGGAGGTCGCTTCATCCAAGGGCCCGAAAAGCTTCACGAAAAACCGAAAGGCATGCGAAAAAGGGGGAGTAGACGGGCCTGAAGAGGACCAGGACACGTTGCACTCGGAGGGGAAGGGGGGGAATTCTCGTAGTAGTTTAAAATGTCCATGCGTTCGACTGAATCGTGAAGCGGCCTTGCAAGGTCGAACCCATACATAAAGGAGAGGGGACCGCTTGGAGTGATCGTGAAAATGACACAATCTGCCTCGGAGAGGAAGGACGTGACGGGGAAGATTTTCTGCTGAGAAGCGATCGAGGAACTCGGTCAACACAAACGCGTCACGAAGCTGTTCCATGGCAACGACGGCTGTTCACCGGTCGACAGAAAGGGACTGCGAGGGTCAAATCGGATTCGGAGCAGGGGCGGGATTGCCGAGGCTAGAATTGACCGTTTTGGGGGGGATCAGGGAAAAAGTGTCGCGATTAACACCTAGACATGAGTCCTACAACTCGTCATTGCATCAACGCACTCGTTGATATTCTAGGGAAGGGCAGGAAACAGTCGGATAGGAAGTAATAGGCTCGCGGCCGATGAAGAACGGAAGGAGAGAAGCCATCACGCGCTGGGGACCGGGAGGGATTTGCATTGTAGCCGATTGCTAGGGGTGGCCGAGGGTCTCTTCGCGACCTAAAATTCGTCTAGAACCTTCCTCCCAAAAGCGAAGCTGAAGCACGGGTCTGGTGTCCTAAAACACCCACGCAAGAGTTGGATTCCCGAGAGTGAATGAAAAAAAAACGGTACATTCAGAATAGGGGAGGGACGGAAATGACATGAGCTTTTCTGTTAAGCCAGACGCATCTTAAGCGAAAACTTTTGAGTCACGAAGGCTCAAGAGGGCGCAGTCTCCTGGTTCGGATGCCCGACTTCCGGTCCCCGACGATCAGGACACCGAACCAGATTCCGCGGTCAAATCCACTTGTATTCATCCGAGGCAAAAAAAGGGATCCTTCGCAACGATCAGGAAGGTACGATTTCCAAAAAAGGTGCTGTTACTAAAAGAGGGGAGTGCAGACAAGTTCAAGAGGTTCTGGTGGGGGGTCTGAAAGGCTGCAAAAGGGAAAAACCGTATCCAAGCTCACAAAGGGAAGATTCAAGGATTTGAAAAGGACTATGGCGAGACCAGCTCCAAGTTCTTTAATCAGCCAAAGCAAGTTAATCTGAAGTGTCTCTCCTTGAGAGACCGTGGAACAACCGGGTGACACCACTGTCCGGGGGTGTCAGAAGAATTCACGGGTACGCAGGTCCCTGCCCTGCTTTTTGGACAAGTCAAGCGGGGGCACCTTCCAAAATGGGAGAGTTGGGGGGCTCGCCTATTGGCAAGGGGAAACAAGGCAAATTTCTCGGAGGAAAGCTTTGAAACTCTAAGAGTCACGCATACAGATTAACACAGAAATTGAGCGGGACGATTTGGTCGGGATATCCTAGTACCAGTGGCGACTCAGGGCGACCGGGGGGATTTCTGGGAGAGGTTTTCGCAACAATTTTATAGAGAGACGCAGCCAGCCTATGGAAGCCAAAGATTCCAAATTGCCATCGTCCTAGGGGGGGGTACGTTATGGTGTTCGTTTATCAAGAAAAGGGGGGCGGGGGGACCCCATCTAGCGCGATGGGAAAGGGGGGGGGAGATGGATCCCTACAAAGAGGGGTCGGAGAAGACGATCATCTGGGACGTTGACATTAGGGGGGGGGGAAATTGAAGAAATTTAAGGAAAAAACAATGCTATGCTTTCCTCTGGGACATCTGACGATGGGGGAAATACGGGGAGGTGTTACTAATTAGGGATAACGTATTCCGCGCGCATGATTCCATCGGCCAGAAAAAGAAGAAAGCAAAAAACAAGGAGGGAGAGAAATATGACTAATATTGATTGGCGGCAAAGGAAGTGAATGTAGCGCGCGGATTCCCGGAAAACGGAAGGCTCTCCACAGCCAGACTCTGATCTCGCAGAAGGGAAAAAAGCTAAGATCCTCAGGCGTCCGGAAAAACAGGCGGACGGAAATTCAGACCTACAAGGAAAAGGAGGGGATCTCAGGGCGCGACCAACAAGTCTGAGCGTACCACCAGGGCAAAGAGAAGGAAAATTTTAGGGGTCCCTTTCAAGGAAAAGGACCCTGTGCGACACTTAATCAAAGGAAAATGCCCCGCGGATTAAACAACATCATGAACTGGAATGGGGGTGAAAAGGTGGCTGACCGGAGGACAGGTAGTACCGTTGATATTCTAAAAACTGCAGGGAAACGTAGTCAGAACCGACTGAAGCAAACGTCAGACGGTGCTCTGCGACTAGTCCAACAAAAAACGCAAAGCTCTAATAGGGTAGAGAAGGGGAGGGTTGTAGGATTTACAAGAAACATCGAGATATGGACGTCAAACAATGCTGTGCTTAGCGCAGTGGTTTGCAACTGGAGGGCTTTTGGTACAACGCGGATTGGAAACGAAGCAACAGGACAGGACGGAGGGGTTGGTCGAGTCTGGAACAGATGAGGAGAAACAGTTGTGGTGTTTCAACAAAAAAGGGGGTCGGAAGCACATCAGAATGAAAGATCGGGGAAATCTCGCTAATCGAGGAGAAATGTTTTTTTCTGTGGGGGGGGAAAGACCTCTTATCATACTCCGAGGTCGATGGTGAATATAATCCCGGAAAATTTCGAAGTGTGGGTGGGGGTTGGGCGGGGGAGGATCACCGGAATTTCTCGTTGTCGAAGAGGGCAACCCCCGCGAGGTCAGGAAATGTGGCGGGCATGATAGACTGTCGGAAGAAGCTTGAAGTGTTGTCAAAAACGTGACTGTTAAAAGAGACAGGGTAGTCACAGACAGGCAGCTTTGCTAAAGGGAGCGGAGAAACAGGAGTTACCCTCGCCCTCTTCACCAGCTGACTAAAGAAAAAGAGAGTCCGCCAGGAAAGTAGGGTCATCGAAAAAAACCGAGAAGAAAAGGCGGATCTCCTTTGCGTAAGGAGGTGCAAATCAAGAGGGGCTCTTGGATCTAGACATCCTCTCATGGAAGTGACATCACGATGGAATGGGGAAACTGGACCAGTAGAAAGCCGTTCAAGAGGGGCGAACTCGGGCAGGTTGGTAGATCAGCGTGCTCCAAGCTTGCGCTGGGGGAGCCGGGCGACAAATAGTGCCGTCTCGCGAAAGAACTTAGACGCTTCGGAAATAAAGGACAGAATGGGGGGAAAATTCGCCGTAACGGAACTGAGGGGCAAAAAACTGGCCGCGGCTGGTTAATACAGGCGAGCAATTACCATATCGGTAGTCAGGGGGGGAGTAAAGGGAAGGTGAATCGAACGAGGGGCTTAGTTCTATCCGAGACTGTGGGGAACCGGGATCCGGAACCGTCAGGAAGACGCACGGAAATGCTGCTCAGGGTAGTTCGAGGGCAATTGGCACAGGAGAACTCCAATGGGGAGCGACTTCTGCTCAAGAACGACCTGTTTGAAAGTGAAACAGCGTCGTGCCCACGGAAGCGACGGGGAAAATCTTAAAGAGGCAGGCGAGCAAAAGAGGCGGCAGGCCGCCGCAATAGTATTCCAGGTTGTGTGTGGGATGCGAAGGGCAAGGGGGTCTCTCATCGAGGAGATCGGGGGAAAGGTCTTCACGATGAAACGGAAAACTACAAGCGCAAATGGGATGGCACGAACTTTATGTTTCAGCAATTCCGTGCCACTCATGAAAATTACAGGGGAAAGAATCTACAAACGACTCGATAAAGAATTCTGCCCTTCTGAAGATCTATCGAGAAGGGTAGCGGCCTGAATTAATTCAGTGATCAGTGCTGAGCGCAATCAGAAAGATTTGAAAGGAGAACTGTTAGAAGTAGGAAGCGACAGAAGGGAAAGAAGGAAAAAATCGCGAAAGCTGAAGGGGTGACATAGAGAGACCAACCCGGCGGTAAAAGACGACAGTTCGGTGCTCTGCTGTAGGGAAGCGGGGGAAGATCCATATGAGAGGCAAAGCCGGGGCAACGTCCAATCTATGTGGGGGCGGAAAGTCGACTCAAAGGACAGATGAGCAGATGCAAGGGTCTGAGGAGAAAATTACCCGGTCTAAAAAGGCCAGAGAGATCAAAACAAAAACGGAGGAGGAGGATCTGGGGAAAAGAAAGTTGGAATGTGGATTTCCCCAGTGAGTGGTTGCGCAGACAAGGGGGCCATTTCTCTGAGGAAGCCGGTGTGAGTAGACGGGAGCTTGTAAGAAGAAGGCCAGTCTCAAAGCTTCTCGGGAGATTTAGAGAAGATCCATCTGACCTAGAAAGCACCGTCGAAAACTCTCTGGAGGGGGGAGGCGCTGACGAATCTGATAATGGGTGGGGAATCGATAGTCGGGAGGTGGCGTACTATTTAAGAGGGATAGTCTCAAGGTTGCCCCCCAGGGAATGCCGTTAAAGATCGAATTCACGAAAGAAAAGGAGAAGAATCATTCAAAGAAGATAAAATGCGGGACAAATTTAAATCGTCGGACAGGGGGAGGAAGATGAAGGGGTTTAGAGCACATCTAGATGTTCTTCTCTTTTTCCGAATTGCAGGGAAAACAGCGCCCATGCAACGGAACTTCTCGTTTAATTACAGTTTTCGTGCAATTACAACGAAGCCTCGAACCTCGGTGCCGTCACCAAAAAACGGGACGCGGGAGGCTGCATACTACGCGATCTGCCCTAGTAAAGAACCCTAAGCAGCGATCGTGGGCACGAGTGTTTACACCGTCAAAAAAGCGGTCGCTTGAGGCAGAACGGAGACATCTTAATGGCTGAAATTTCCTCACAGGGGAAGGGGAAAGGGGTTCGGGGAAATTGAAACGACAGGATAAGGAACCATAAAAGAGGGAAGGATACACTCAAGAAGAAGGAAGCCGCACTTCCCCCATCGTAGAGAAGTCTTTCTTCGTACGGCCGAGGAACCCGAAGGGCGGAAGTGGGAGAAAATCAACTGAGGACGGGCAGTGAAAAGGTAACCGCTAATGGCAACGTCGAGTGAGAAATGGGAGGAGAGTCAGGCAATATTGGAGGAGTATCCCGTCACAAACGCCCAGCTTCGACAAGGAGAGGGGTCTACACCCTTCCGCCCCGTTTGTCCAGGAAAGGAGCGGGTATGACTCACGTCATCCAAAAAGGAGGGAGGCCCATGACTATCAGAAGGAGGGAGGCCAAAAGAAGCATCGAGATTGTTGAGCAACTAAGATGAGAGGAGAGACCAGAGAGTGGGGCTGCACGACTTAAGTCCCAACCTCGGGACAAGAGAGGACCATCTACCGTTTTGAAGGGGAGGTCAATCACTAACATAATCACAAAGAGGAGGCAAATCTATAGCACGAGCCGTCAAGGGTCACCGTCACGAAAAAGTAATTGAAGGGGGTGGGACGAAAGACCGACCGTCGTCCCATCCCGAAGACACACACCACCCCAGACGCGAAAGCAACCATAACCGTCACCCCCGAATACCCAAAGCAAAAAAAACAGTACATAATTCAAGAGGGGACTGTTTGTTTTCTCATTCTATAAGGGGGGTTTTGAGGCTAGTCGCCCCCCTGCAATGTCAGGATTGTAAAAAGTAAGTAAGTTGGACTTGAAGCCCTCCATCAATAAGGGTTCTATTCGCATGCAGCCATTCAATAAAGGAGGGGAGATTGGAAGATCTCCTGAGAAGGCTTCCTAAAAAGACACAAAGGAAATTTTTGGGCCTATTTCATAAGACTCGGGGGGTACAGCTTTGCCGGCCAGGGGATTTTCGTTTACCAATACAGATTGGAATTTTAAACACAAAGTGGGGTCGAATTTGGGAAATGGAGATGGCTTCCCTTATTGTCCACCGATTTGGAGGGGAGCCGGATTTGTAAAACGAGAATCTAAATCATCCACTTTCGGGTAAAAAACAGAAAGCTGTTTGGGCCTCGTTACGCATGGGAAAAGTAGAAAGTTTGTAAAAAGGGTATGGTCCCTTATCGGTTTCTGCAACAGGATTTGAGAAATAGGGAGAAAGCCGGTCCGAAGGGGAAACACAAGGGGGACACAGGAGGGCGTGTGTTGATTGTCTTGGGGTAAGACGGGTGGAACACAAAAAGGTTTCTGACCTGGGGACAACCAAGGGATAAAACAAGTTCCATTTCCAAGGGGGGGAAAGAAAGCAAAGGGTCCGAACGGCATCAGTAGAGAAAGCGGGTCCGAGGATCAGTAGGAATGTTACCTTGAAATGGCAAAAAAACGGCGCAGGAAGGCGAGGCGCTCGTGAGAAAGGATGAGAGATTGAACCTGGATGTGTATGATAATCCTTGCTGAAAGGGGGCCGCGACGCAGAAAAGGTCCCTCACACCAAGAGATCTCCGGAAACGAGGAGGAGGGGTGCATGCAAACCGACGGTGATCCTTAAAACATTAAAAGAGCAAGGAAGGAGTCAGCAGTGAAAGGTCTCGATCCATGTCAGAAAAGGAAAAGGGGCGCCGCCTTCATGATCCGGAAAAAAGCGCCACGGTCTGAATCATAAAGGCTACGAATTAAAGCGGAGAGGCCTGAACCTCGCCAAACGCTTTTGGGATCGCGTAACCGAAAGGGGCCACTGGCCGGGGGGGAGGCAAACGGGGGGGGATAGGGGTGACCTTTCCGGCAAACGAAACCTGTGGCCTTATCAGGAGAAAAAAGACACCTGAGACCAGAAATCGGAAGGGTAATGCAAATGTGGAATTTTCGGGGGGGGGAGCTTCCAAAGGTGACGGGCTTCGATAATATTCTCAAAAGAGGGGTTTTCGCCGAAAAAACCGGAGGCGCCAAAGAAACACTGTAACTTACGGAGAAAGCCACGGTTCAAGGTCATCGCGAGAAAGACCCAACCAAAGGAAGCGCGGAAAGCGAAAAGTGGATATTTTACGGCGGTTACAAGCAAACAAAAACCAGAAAGCCTATACTAGTTACAAGAAGGGGAATCCTTTGGGGGGGGGGGGGGGACTGAGAGAAATCATTGTGGAAAAGGTTTGGGGAACACTTTCACCGCGGATTGGGTCCAACGAAAGAGTCACCGGCTAACGGTAAAAGTGCATGCATCTTACATAAACAAAAAATGGCATTTTTTCAGTAAAGGGGGTCTCAAGAAAAAGGAGATGGGAATTCAAAGCTCTAAGCGTGGGAAAGTGCAGTTTGATGGGGAAGGGAACTAACAGAACTTGGAAGCTCCAAATTTCACTGGTGGGCAAAAAGAAGACGTTCAGACAGTTTGGGGGATGGGAAGAGAGGGATGTCATGGGCAGGAATGGCGCCACAAAACTCAAGGAAACGGGGTGGGGTGAAGGAGGTCGGTGCGGTCCCCGATTACTGTTTTTCGTAACGGTCAGAGGAACCGGATAGGCGGAGTAAAAAGTCTCAAAAGCCTAAGGTTGCTGAGAAGTGCGAAAAGGGCTGGGAAAGACATAGGATCGTGGATTTTACATCTCCTGATAACGAGGTCAGGACCGGGAAAGCACTTCGGCACACCAGGTAGGGGGCTCTGGATTATCTTTAGCGAGACGTATCAAAAACGGAGTGGACGATCGGCGGTGGGGTCAAGCATCGCTCAGTCTGGGAAGACTCAGACGGGGAAGTCATCCGGCCGGTGCCACTAATTGCCAAATCGGGACAGGTTGGGTTGGGTTAGAACCGATAAGTTTATCCGGTATTGGGAAGGGGCCTTGGTGCCAACTTTATCAAAGTTTCAGTTCTAAATACTTGAGAAGCATCTCCATAAAAAATTCTCGGGGCTACAGGGGGTCAGGGAGTCACAAAGCAAGTAGAGGTCCTACCTTGACTCGCAAGCTTAAAGGTCGGCATCAATACAGAAGGTGGGAAGTTTAATATAGGTCTCAAGGAACGTAGTTGGGATTCTGAAAAAAGCTAGGACATTTATCCGTGCAGTAATAGCCAAAGGCCCTGAGTCAATCTGTGCCCGGTGAGGGGCATCATGGATGCATCCCAGACTCTCTAAAGCCAGAGGGGTCTCTCTATGGAGCTCTATTAATTGCGTCAGGAACATTTAAATAAAACATCTGCGTGTGAAAAAAAATATCCTCTTCACTGGATGGTCTCATGATGACAGAAACGAGGGCAAATATCAGAGCAGAAAAAAATTAGCTTCCAACGGGGGGGGGTTCGACAAGGGGAAACGAGGAGCCACGAGATAGGGGTCCATGAAAAGAGTCAAAAACTTAACCGTCTAAAAGAGACGGTTTATGGTGGCGGCGAAGTTTTCCAGCAAGGCAAACGCCCACTAATGAAGGAAACTACTGGAAATACAAAAATTCCTTAAATCCAAGGTCCGCGAGGGCTAACGAAATGAACAACGATCTGTAGCGGGCCTTTGAGGGCAAGAGCCCGTAGGGGTGCCTGAATGGGCTTCGGTGAGATCGGGGGGAACGGGGGGATGACGTCCTACGAAGCAGTAGACCTGAAACCCTCTCGCCGCGCTTGGAAAGGTGGAAAAAAAGCATCGATATCACCGGAGGTCGCAAAAAGAAGCAGGGAGAGACGTGCTGCAGGAGGATCGCGGGCTTGGACAATCAAGATGCGAAGAGGGTTTACGGACCCCTATGATTTTGGTTCAACAATAGGGTACGTCTAAAACCGATAAAAGAATTCAAGCAAGGGCAATGCTTGAAACAAAGACTGTATTAGGGCACTACACTTCCATATCAGGAGCTCAGAAAACACCCAGAGGAAGAAAAGACTATATTTGAATGGCCAGGGAAGGCTTTTACGGCTTTTTGTGATCATAAGTTTCCAGAGAATTCAAAGGGGGATTTGAGTAATCCGCGATGGCAGGCAACTCTCTGAAGATTGACGAAGTTCGCTTCGTAGACATCACGCAGACAGCAGACGGAAACCTAAACTTAGCACGACTGGCGCCCAGGGACGTACTTTCGAAAAGTTCGTAGATCGAGAAGTGGGCGAGATCTTCGATCTCAATCTTGCCAAAAAGGGGTTCATCGGGCAAAGATCTCGAAAAGGCACCTCACACTTCAAGGAACATGATTACCTGAGTAATTCGCCTGAATACGGACCGGAGCGGCCGTTCTAGGACGGACAGGGAAGTCTAGATGGTTTAGAAAGTTCCATGAGAAGGATTATCAGTGGGGGGGGGGGGGGGGGGGGGGGGTGGCAAGCAAGGTGCGGAAACCGAGAGAACTCACATAGTCAGGACGACGGTTCAGGTTTCGTTTAGGGGGGAGTGGCACAAATAGCTCTATAGGGTGCAAAGGTCGCAAAAACGGAAGACCATGGACTAAAATCGGACGGTGACACTCGGTCATCAAAAAGCCAGGGGCGCGAGAAGGGGTCGTGGGCACGACAGTTAACTGGGAGGAAAGAAAGGGCTTGAGAGACGTGACAAAATCTGTTTATGGATCAATGGAGGCATCCGCAAGAGAAGCTTTGGGAGTTGCGCTGGTGGGAGGGCTAAAGCGCAGGGAAATTTAAGAAAACTTCGGAGTTCCTCGTCCATTAACACTCGTTTAAAGAAAGGGAGTCAAGAGAGAACAAGACATATGAGTGTTAAGGCAATTGGGGGGAGGGCTTCAAGGAAAATGGGCCGCGGAGGGGGATCGGATCGTCCGGAGGGGTCAGGAGCGGTTGTGGACCTGACTAATTTGGAAGAATCGAAGGCTCGCGAGAGAAGGAAAATATTTGGTGGGAAAGTCATCGCACGAGAAAAGGACAAAGCTAAATGACTACAACCACAAAAAAAAAACCAGGGACCTGATAACAGGTGATGATTCAGTCATACTCGGAGTCCAATTGAAAGGGAAAGAGTTGACTTGAATGAAACGGTCCATACGAGCTCTGTCGGCGTGGGGAGCACTATTAGAAACGGAGATAAGATATTATGGGGGGGGGGCCGTTGCCCACGGACCTTTCAGGGAAAAGAAGAGTCGGCTAGGACATCGGGGGTACGAGGTGAAAGAATGCCGCTGCAAAGAAATGAGGAGCATCCTCGGAATGATTCCTTTGGGGGTTTTTGGAATTGGAGACGAGGAACAAAAAAGAGAAAAAAGTGCTGCGGACGACCGACCGACAGACGTCGGAAAGCAAACAGTTTCACTAGCGGGAGGTTTGGTTCAAAAAGAGAATTCCGTAGTGATTCAATCTCCCAAAAGGATTGAGAAAATGTCGGATTGAGGGGGTCGAATTTCGGAAAAAATCAAGGAGGGAAGAAGAAGGGTTCGATTCAAAACAGAAAAAAAGCATTCAAGAAGTTCAACGGCTCATTCTGTCCCTTCTGAAAAACAGGGAACAATGAAATTGGGGGGGGGGGAATGTCAGAATCAGCCAACGTTGAAGCAGGGGAAGGGGGTCGTTGTTTTCAACAAGAGGGGAAAAGGGGCCGTCCAAAATGTCCGAAGTCAATGGTGCGAGTCAGGGTTCCACTGAGGGGCCAAACAGCAATCGTCGGCCTTTTAATCGCTTCAAAAGGGAGGCTAGATTTGACTGGGAAAGGGGGGGCCTCGTTACCTATGACCAGTTCGGAAAAGGTTGGGAGCGATCGGGAGGCGGGACGGTTTTTGAAAGATTTTGAAAAGAGCGGAAGCGGACTATAAGGGGGGTACACACAGAAAGACACACATTGCCTTGACTAGGGGCATGAGGGGGGGTGACGCCGAGGGGTGGTCGTTGATAAAAGAAAAACAGGGTCAGGGACAGAAAGGGGACAAACACACCTGCCCATCCCGGGGGGGGAGAATGGAGGTCAGCCCGGGTAGCTCATAAAGATAGAGTCCTTTCGTAGCAGTGATTGGGAAGAACGGCGCAAGTTTCAGGGACGCATGGGAGATTTAAAGGCGGAGGGGGGAGACATGCTGAGAGAAGACTGGACTGGGCTACGTCGTGACTTTAATTCGCTCGCGGGGAAAAAAAAATCCCGCCGGGGGAAGACAAGAAGAGCTAGCACAAACACAAAGTATTATTATGAGAAGGGCAGCAGGCCGTGAGTTAAGTTCGAGAGGGGAATTAAAAGGATCAAGGTCCAGCCAATCGCCGAAAAAGGATAAATTGAGCACCAGCGCAAGTCGAGAGCAGGACCTTAGGAGACAGTCTTAAATTCACCTTAGAAAAGGAACCCGCTAACTGACTACTGAGAAAAAAGGGGGGGGGGGGGGAGGCCGATTAAATAACATCTCGACGTCGCGGGGCCATTTTGCTTTGGGGTCAAACGGTCCCCTGGAAAACGAACACTGTTAGTATCAAGGGGATATCAAAATAGGCGTAAGACAGAAGGGGACAATAACCTGGTCGGGGGGGCGCTGGGGGGCTTCAAACCGTGCTTCTCCCTTCAGGAAAGATATGGTAATAAAACCTTCTTAGAACGCAAAGTACACGGTTACGAAAGGAGTCGCAGGTTTCCTACTATAACTTGGGGGGGGGGGGGGGGAAAACATCGCCTCTCTAGACTTTTGGGATGAGAAAGGGGGATGATAATTCTAGGTAAAAAAAAGAAAGCAGAGGTGGGTCGCATTGAACATTCCTGGAGTTAAGGATCAATGGGGGAACACTAACCATTGGGCTGAAAAGTTCCCGCTGATTGGAACAGAAACCGAGAAAAGTCTGTAAAAAATTTGCTATGCTTATTCGAAATCGAAAAAGGGGCAGTGGTGTGAACAAGTCGTAAGGAAAATCTCATAAGTGATATCGGGTAAAATTCGCTCAGAGGGTGATTCAGTTGGAGCTTGGGTAATCGACCCTCGTATTCACTGGTAACGGGAGACGAAGTGGGTCAACCCTTCTACATTTAAAAGAGACATTGTGGGAGGGGGATACTACTAGGGAGATTTCTACGTCTTCCAACGCCAAAGATATGAACTTTGGGCAGGAAAAAAAAGAAGGTAGGCCGGTCGTGACCGCCGTTTACAGGGTTTCTACGGGGAAAATAGGAACTGAGGGTGAGTCAAGGATCAGCCGAGCCGTGATGAGGAGTCTCTGACAAGGAGGACACCTCGGCAGATTGAAAAAAGCGGGACTATTTAAAAAGAGAAGGTTGAAAAGAAGAGGACCAGGGGAGGGAGGGGCGGAGACACGGAGGCCCTCTGATCTACTTTCTGTGGTTAAATAACAATCTGTAGTTCCTGAAGAATTAGTATGTGGTCGCAGCAAAACTCTCCATATTGGCAACGCAGTCGAATAGGGGAAAGTAAAAAGCACTCGAATCATGAAGCCAGGTCAAGTTGGGGTGGAAAGCACAGAAGCGCCTCCTCAGGGGAGCTGTGGCTATATTTATGACAAAAAGAGGGCGCTAACTGTACTTCTACATTGAGTAAAAATTAGAGTGTGATCAAAAAAAGCTACGAACATCCTGGGTGGCTGATAATGTCTCAGGTAAATAGCCGATCGATCCTCAATACATGAATAAGCTAGGTTTGGGGGGGGGCGCTCGAATGAGAGACTGGTGCTGCCGAAGGCCGAGCGGGGTTAGGGACCGGTCGCCTCAAGTACCAAAGCAGAAGTCCCGGGTCTCAATGCTTCCAATGAAACGGATCTGCGCGGGTGGGCAAAGGAACACCAAAAGATGTGATCCCGGCAGATACAAGAACGACCTTGCTGGGAGAAAGAAACTATTGCCAACGGCCAGATAGGGGGAGGCGGTTACTGATTGTGATTTGAACAGACAGATCGACTTACTGGGAGGACAGACCGCGGAAGCGGTCCCGGTGGATAAAACGGGCACGGGCGCGTCGTTCGATCGTGAATCTTCCAACGAGGAAGAAAAAAACAAACTAAGACAAGCGCAGTGGGACTTAATTTGGCGCGTAGGTTTTCCTCCCTCAGGAAGAGCAACAGCGAGGGAGGGAAGAATCTTCATGAAAAAGCTATAAAGGACAAGAAGAGGGGACGCGAGTAACAACGGCTGAGGCGCTGCCGCGGTGAGCAGTCCGTAAGTAACAAGTCGGCTGCTGGGGCTTAGGTAGTGAATATTGACACTAAACTGCGCAAAAGTGCGCGACGATAAAGCGGACGCGTAGAATGAGGAAATTGAGCAAGTACCTGGAAAAGTTTCGGGTAAAGCACGAGCCCTAGGGTGAGACTTTGCTGGAATTAGGGACGGGAGCTGGGATCTCAAGCAAAGGTTCGAATTTTCAGAACGCGGTCGGAAACAATCGAGGGGCGTCTACTAAATGGAAGGAGGCATCTAAACAAGGGATTCCAAGGGAAACTCTTACAGACTTATGGACCGGCATCCCGGCAAGCTACAAAAAGGGAGTATTAGGCACCGAGAAGGGTGATGGGACCGGGCTTGCTCTTGGGAGCCAAGTGGGGGAACACTCCTTCAAAGCTGATTGGGAGACGGAACGACGTGCAAAAAGAGGAGGGCCGGCGCCCATAGCAGGCGTTATGAGAATCAATCCAGAGGCGACGCCGCACCGGGGAGAACTAGCTGGCGACCGGACTACGCAGAGGACAAATGATTCACTAGGGAGGTGGGGTCTCATAGATTTACGTCTGGCGCAAAGGCGCCCATGCATCGCCGGTCTTACGACGCAAAAAAAGCAGCAGGGAAATCTTCAGTCCAAGGATAATATCTGATCTGAAGAGAAGGCATGAGGGGGAGGAACATATGTGTGTTTGTAGAGCTTCAGATAGAGGCAAGCGGGTTGCCCGATTGAGGGAAACCTTTCGCGAAAACAACCGGACGCAGGGGTAAACGACGGTTCGTTACGTGTAAAGAGGGGACTATCGTCGATGGGTTCGTTGCCGGCGAAAAGGGAAGTTAGGGCGGAGGAGAAGATCGATGATCGGGCCCAAGGATGTCATCACCAAGCGCGGTCATCTCGAGAGAAAAGTCTGGGGGGAAAAAAAGTCCCGTAAAACGCAAAGAAGTCTGAGCGCATAAGGGAAGGCACCTCTGGAGGAGCTTAAAATTGGGGGCCTGAAGATCTGGGGGCCGAGTGGAGTAGTTCGACTAATGGACCGCACAGAGAAG
>Ga0179591_1235857_pt1 | contig 14617 bp, 16 predicted proteins | sample CZOMad2_1_08_16f_FD_182891 | JGI IMG/M metagenome (GOLD analysis project Ga0179591, IMG submission 182891) | Vadose zone soil fungal communities from Angelo Coast Range Reserve, California, USA - CZOMad2_1_08_16fungal (PacBio error correction) | ecosystem: Environmental > Terrestrial > Soil >...
GGAATGGGGGGTCGAAATATCGCCATGAGGGGGCACGCAGAGATAGGGTCGAAAAAGGGGCCAGGGAGGGAAAGGAGAATCAAAGAGGCAAAAGCCTTAAAGACGTCCTTCTTGGGAAAGCGGTTTTCCGCTATCGCAGTAGCGTTCCCAGATAGTAAGGGGGGAAGCGGCCATTCCTTCTCCTGGATTGAAGATAACCAACTTCAATATTCTAAATCTGCAGATGTTTTTGAGAGCGCGATTGCCTGAGTCCATGTAATCTTTAATCTGGAGACTACACTTTTAATGAAATAAGAGTGATAGGGCTCAAACTTCAGCGGAGGGGAAGATCGCGACTACTTAAGGCATACCGGGAAGGTACAGATTCCTGTTATCTAAATCGACCTAGGAGAGTCAGGAAAGGCATTATTCTTACAATACTAGCTCGGGTCCGATCACAAATCCGGATTATGGGCAGGAACCAGGGGGGGCGAGGGCTTCCCTATTTCCTCCCCCTGGGCTCAAAGGAGTAATGACCACTACTGTTACCCCTATAACAAACGATTTGAAAAATACTGTTTACTTCCGGGGACTTTAACTAAGAAAAGCTCGGGGATCTGCGTCATTACTTCTCCTGGGACGGCGAAAAGGGCCCTTCGTCTTCCCTGCAGCCAAAAAGGGGAAGCTCTCACGTTTTAATAGTAACTGAGGGAATTAAAAGACCAAGAGAGGGAAGGAGACTACTCCGGTCAAAGTGAGTAAAAAACGGCGATAGGGCTCCTTCTTAAAGACAAGTCGCGGCGGGCCTCTCGCATTCCGGGTCGCTTCAAGAGAGAAAAGGTAGATAGAACCCCTTAAGTCGCGGCGCCGAACGGTTACGGAGGCCTACACATTGAGAAGAAGGGGGACGTGGGGACGCCATCCCTGGGTGAGCCTTGGGGGGGAAAGGGAGGACTAAAATGAGTCGAAAAAGACGACAGTGCGTCACGTGCCTCGCTGATCTAGTGAGGAGAGGAGAGCAGAAGAATTTCCCTCATCTCTCGTCCAACAAACGATTGAATGATAGGAGGGAGGGGGACCCTCTTCGCGGCTACTTCTCAAAAAAGAAATAGGAAACGAGTCGAAGGCTCACTTAGTGAAGGGGCGGTCGTCGCCTCAAGGCGACCAAAAGGGGAGAAAAGAGAAAACACTGTCTCTTAAAAAAAGGTCGGGTTTCTACGGGCGCGGACCGTCGGTTGGTCTCATACAATACTGGGTGGCTACTTCGAGCCGAGAATCGAAGAACTCCTTCAGGGGGAGCGAAGGATTAAAGGACTGCATGGAACGTATCCGTGCCAGGGACAGCACAGGTGAGGGGGAGGAAGGGATCTGGACTAGTGCCTCGGAGTCGGGACAATTCGACTTAACAGTTAGAAAGAGGGGGGGGACGAAGCCGTCTATCTTCATGGGCGCTGAGATAAGGATGCCAGTGGATAGCTCTACGGACTACGGAGAGGAAAAGGGCCCAGGAAACGAAGAGGGAGGCCCGCACTCGGGCACCAGAAAAGGGGATCTGGGGGGCCCATCTTAATGGGAAGGTACGGCGAGGGGGTGTCAGGACATCGGGTACCCAAGGACGAACCTCTAAAACGTAGGGGATAAATGAGGCCAGGGGCGACTACTTAGAATGAAACGTCGGCGGCAAGGTTGCGAGAGACGCGCGGAGCGGGGCGATGGGAGAAGGCCACGGGTCAGAGGGGAAAGCCGGGACTGGATATGCCGAGGTCCGGCCTTTAGGGAAATAGCAGCGAGGTTTACCAAAAGGTGATTCTACGGGAAGCCAGGAAGTATTACGGAAGAATCAGGAGACAGGTCTTGACCTTACCTCTGGCCAGCATAGAAGACCTCCCATCTTTTTCAGATTGGGGAAATCGCAGAGAACCGTATACCGAATCACACGGAGGCGGGCGGGGTGTGCTCGACGAAAAGAAGCCCTCAGAGGAAAAAAGGATCGGAAAGCGCTTCCTAACGGCCTCCAAGGCAAGGCGTAGGAAATTCTTAGGTGAAAGGGAGACTGAATTCCCTTCCTTCGCGGGACAGGATGAAACTGAAGAGTCATTAGGAAAAATACTGAGTGAAAAAAGAACGACGAAAAATGAAATAGATTCCTGATGGCCATTGGCCAAGAAGTGAGAACAACGAAGTGTGGATACCGGATACAGAAACAGTGACAGACCATAAGGGGGGGGGGAAAGAGACGTCTACCTAACTCCTCAGAGGCAAAGAAACTCCGCCGGGGTGGGGAAGGAGCAGCTATGGGCAGTGGGGGTACCCCCCGAGGGTCAGGGAGGTGGGGCCCGTGAGGATTTGCACGTCTGCATTGTTTACATGTGAAAAAAAGAAAGGGCTAAGTAGGGGGAAGAGATGCCGAAAACGTAAGGGAAATCGACCTTCAAATGTTGTCAGAAGAACGTTTCCCAAGAAATGAAGACCCGAACTCACAAACCGCGATCCAGACCGAAACAAAGTGACGAAAAAACGCTTGGGCACGACGGAAAAAACCAAAGAGGGGAAAGGGGATACCCCCAGAACTTCCGGAAAAAAAGAAAAGGAGTAGGGGAAAAACTAACGATAGGGAGATATCGATCGCGAGAATGGGCAGACAAAAACAAAAGCAGGGACCAGCGACTAAGTGGTCCGGAAAAAAAGGGGTCGACGAAAGAGGATTCAGCCGGGGGGGGGTCTAACGTCCTGAGGGGGAACTTAAAGAAGTGAGGGTGGCGCCAGTTGTTCCCAACCGTTACGGAAACCGAAAAAGAAACCAGAATTAGTGGTAAAAACGTCAACAAAGAGACGACCTCGCCAAGACGGCGAGGTCCTAGACGGAAAAGCTACGGGTCATGATCTTGGATAGAAAGGCCACAAGATAGGGGGAGAACCAACGCCAGGCTGTCCGAGCTACCGGGCCGTGGCAGGGGAGGAGAGAGAGGCCCTTACCAGACAGAGGAAGAAACACGGAGGTCAAAATACAACACTCCCAATAAGAGCCAGCGGCCTGGGGCCAACCTTGGAAAAAAAAGAATAAAATCGGTCGGGATGGGCCAAAAAAATAGGGGAAAGGTCCTTATCCGAACAGGCCAGAGAGGAGGTGGTGCGGATAGCGGGGACGAACCCACAAAATCGGCCGGAGGAAAAGAAGCACACTCAGCGGGGACGGTGAAACCTGCAGAAAGCAAGGCATAAAAGACGGGGAGGGGTAAAGCGGGGGGGGGAAAAGGAGGAAAATCGGGCAAGGAAGGCCCTAGGGGAAATATCGGGCGAAAATCTGACTACCCGGGAGAAACAAAGAGGCCGAAAAGAGAGTGGATGCTCAAGTACACTTCTCAGGACGTGACGGGTTAACACCGCGGCTTCCTCTATGGAGAAGAGAAAAAAGATCAGGCCTCATCAGAGAGGAGTCAGAACCAAAGGTCGAAGTAAAGTCGAGGGAGAAAGGCAGGTCCGATTCGGGTCTACAGAGTCCGGGGGATAACGGACGGGACGAGGGGTGAAAAAACAGGAAGGAACAACGGGATACCTGCGGGGAAGGGGGGAGATTGGTAAAATGTATACTAGAGAGGGTAAACCAGAATCCCCAAATAGACTGGGAGATCCAAAGGTGCATCGTTGACGAAAAGGGCCGGCTGGGCAGGAAGACAACGGCCGCGTCAACGGGGGGAAGAGGGAGGAAAGCCGCGTTCTGAATAAAAAGCGTCAGAGGGAGACACCGAGCGCGCGGACCCGGCGCTCCAAAGCTGAGAGGGCTACGGGAAGGGGGGCCGGCAAGGTCAAAAAAAAAAGCGACGGAGTCCTCTTTTCAAATCCCGGGGAACAGGAAAAAACACGCCTATGGGGGATGTTTCCCGCTACAAAGGTAAGGAATTGTTAGCGTCGAAAGAAGCGGAGGGGGGGGGGAAGAGGAGCGGGGTCGAGGAGGCTGAAGGGAGACTCCGGAAGGACGGAAGAAAATCTCCAAAAACAGTCCCAAAAGAACCTCTTGAAATCAGAGGGGGCAATCACGCTCTATCACCCGCTGAAAGTTGCATGCCCAGGGCGAAATAAGGGACAAATCCCCGAACTACCGGCTGACGGGAAAAAAGCACTCGACAAAAACAAAGCGGATGAGGGGAGGCGGAAAAGGTGTTCAAAGAAGGAGAACTAATTCAAACTCCGAGGGGACCGGTACCGAAGAATACGCCCCGAAGCAGCAGAACAAAGAAAAAAGGACAATTGGGAAAAAGGTGGAATAATATAAAGGCCTAGAATAGAGAGGCAGTAGGCCTAGTCTCAAAGTCTACTCAAAATATGCTACCGTTCAATAAAAGAAAATCTGTGAGTAAAAACCCAAGGAAGTGCCAAAAAAAAAAGAAAGAGGCATAACTCGGGTAAGCGAAAAACGCTCTGGGTGGCGAAAAAACAAAAACTGATAGGAGTCAAAGGAAAGGAGAAAAGGAGGAGGCGCGTACAAAAGGATACTTTTAGACGGTTGTTCAACAAATTCGTTTCAAAACAGAAAAAGAGGTCGACGTCCGCTCAGGACGTTGGAAGGGGGCCGGAAAGGACGAGGTAGATTGCTCACGAGGAAACACGGACCAGGTTAACGCCGGCTTGGAAGGTCTTAGAGGATGTCCAAGAGGAACAACGCGCTTTGCTATCGTTCAATCTTACCGACCAAAAAGAAAAAAAAGTCTCGTCGGGCGGGTTGGGGGAGGTGCGGATTGGTGTCCTATCGGATAGGGAGGGGGGGTAAACGAAAAGGATGCGTCTATTAAAGCAGGAGGCTAAATGATAGCCGGAGGGGGAGAGTAAATGGAAGAATGAAGGAAGAAAAAGGGGTGCGGAAATGTTCTCAGGAGTAGAAGGGGTTGGCAGTTTCAAACGAAAGACCCAAGCAAAAGCTTGCTCAAAAAACAAGCCCCTAGGGGAACGACGCAAGGCGATATGAACAGCGGGACCGAGTCGAACGACCATGCGTTTATTTTCCCATGCACAAGGGGATGACACTAACAAGTTCGGCGGTTGGTTAAAAGGAAAAAGGAATATCCCTCTCCTATAGGGGATCTCCTTGAACTCGGAGCTGTGGGGGAGAAAGGAAAGGCCGCGGGGCGTTCCGCGGGATAAAAGGCTCCAACCAGGGACTCTGTAATTCTTTGGTCCGAGTTAAGCAATAGGATACTAGGTCACGCAACTTGATCAAAAAACAGGTAGGGTCAGTCTATGTGGGATCCGCTGTAAAGGCGGAAAAAAGGAACTCTGACACGACCGAAAAAAAAAAGCACCTAGAGTCGTGACGTTAGCCGATCCGGAGCAGAGAGACCCGACCTGGAGAAAAAAAACGGGCCTCTTACTAGGAAAAGGCGCGGTTACTCTGAGGGCTCGTCGAGCAAGGGCCCAGACAACCAGGGAACGGAGGAAGTGATCTTGCGATGGGTCAGATGAAACGGGGCCAGGGCGGGGGGTGAGCACAGAACTCCAAATGAGGCTGCGCAGCACGAAAGAGTAGCGTGCGTGCTAGGGGTAGCCCAGGGGTCGGGGGGGAACAGCGTTTCAACCGAGTCAGGGCAGTAAAAGTACAAAACTGGGACGAGGGCCGCCCAGGCAAGATCCTCGATGTCAAAAGGCTATGCCTTTGGAAGGATGGGGGGGGTCACCTGTCCCTAAGGGGTCTTTCGAACGTCTCGGAGGGGGCCCCTTTCAGGACGTAATCGCGCACCACTAGCGGGACTGATGGAGGGATCAAAGGGAACTACTCCCAGAAAAGACGCAAGAAATCTTGGGGCGGACATGTGAAAAAGCTCGTTTATAAGGGGATGAGAGTAATTCCTACGTGGGGCTGTCGATGAGGACAGGTGAGAGAAAAAGGATATTTGAAAAAAGGAGAAGTGCTGCCTCATGCAGGGTTTTCACGAAGAGTATGTGGAGGGAAAAAAAAAAACAGAATCACACGCGCGTGGTCGAGGGGGAACGAAAACCGCCATGTCTCAGAGGTCGAAAGAGTGAATCTAACCACTACCTTCATGCGGCTGGAAAGGAGGTTTAGAGACCGGGTCTGTGGGAAAAGGACCCAGTAGATTCTGGCCAACAGATACAGGGTAGAATCAGAGATCTGGAAACGCAGCATTCCGAGGGGCGGGGGAGTGAAAAATTTGGCCAAGTTCTTATGCGATCGGCTTCTTGAAAGGTAAGCTTAACCAGAAGCGCGCTCTGCTCCAGGATCGAAGGGACCGAAAACGTCTTGGGAACGAAGAGAACGTATTTCTTATCAAATCGGAGAAAAAAAAAAAGAGTGTCCCCTTCTACGTTCGAAAAAATGGGCTCATGGATAGGTTCAAAAAGAGGGGGTCTTTGCTCAACTTTGGGGGATTTTAGGGGGCAAGGAGTGCACTGTGGGGAATGGCCACGAGAAGGGGGACATGGGGGAAAACACATGAAGAAATAACAGAGGGACATGTATAAGAGGCAGGGGCCAAGCTTCTCAAAGTGATACAAATAACTCTCGGAAGAAGGCAAACGTTGAAATTGGGGGCTTCAACAGAGCTTACAACCCGTCCCGGAAACAAGAGAACCTTCGACTGCCAGCTCTAAACAGCGAAGGGACTTTCGAGGATAGAGTAGATTTCTCCGATTAAAAGAAAAAACTGAGACGGCCCCACAACTGGAGAGAGAAAACTCGGCGAGGATAAAAAGGGTACGCGAGGGGAACGGCCTAAGCGTAAAGGGCTGAGTTCCAACTGTCAAGGAGGGTCCGCATAGGTCGCAAAAAAAGAAGGAGCGCACTTTGTCGGGGTAGACCGAGAAGCTCGAAAAAAGCGGACGTCCCGAACCTTTCAGACCAGGGCGGGAAGCGGAGCTCTGCCGGAGCGGGCGTGCTCCATAGCGGGGCGAGGGGCAAGGAGCTGTCCCGTCTCCGATGCGTTCGACTCGCAGAGAAGGAAGGAGCTGGAACCATCGGATGGGGAGGTCTGCGACTGTAGGGGGCCGAGTCGGGGCAAGACGCGTTCAAGGGGGCGAGAAATACTGGGACGGCCGGATCAAGAAATCGAATGATCTGAGGCGAACAGGGCAAGGGGAGTCAACGAGCAGGGAGAACGGCCTTGGGGCGACCCGTGAGGGTCCAAGTAACATAAGGAGGGATCACACGCTCCGCGCGATAGGAGAGGAGCCGCGAGGGAAAATCGTACTCTTCGCGTCGAGGGAAGCCGGATCGTCAAAAAAAATGGGCAGACAGGCGGAGTAAGGGTGGGCGAAACGGCGGAACCCACTTAGAGTGACCCCCAGAGAAAAGCACACGCACAGGGGGGAAAACGAGTCGAGCTTCAGCGTCCGAAAAAAAACCGGGGGGTGAAAAAAGAGATACACTCCTGGAAGAGCGAAGTCAGCTACATAAGCGAAAAGGAGAGCTCTGGCGCAAAAGTTTCCAAATGGACACAAAAGAGAAAAGGGGTCGTGAAGGAACCTCGAAAAGATCTTCCCGGAAGAAGACAGAATAGATCTTCAAAGTGGGAGTCGAAAAATCACTAGAGACGATGCTGCCAGCCGAACCATTAAAAACGGAGACGCAGTCTTTTCTCTTAGACTGTGCAAAGTCAGATCTGTAATCAAACAGACAAGAGGAAAGGCGCAAAAGTGAAAGGACCTAAAAGGGCTGCAAGACGGGACGCAGCCCGTTTTGGGGAATCTTGAAAAAGGGGGAGGATAAATCTGGCGTCGGGCCGAGACAAAAGCTTCCCTGCTTCCTCGTCTGCTGAGGGCGGATATGTTAGAGAGCAAGAGCCGCCCTGAATATGCCCGCATCGAGACAAAAAATTAATATTCAGAGATATAATGCCTTAACCTGGAGAGCGCCTCACATACTACTCAAATCAAACGAAGGGGAGGTTGAAAACAAACTACGCGAAAGGCGTCGCCTCCCGTCGAACAAATAAGAAAATATCCACAAAACAGTCTTCAATCCACGCGTTCTGGAAGGGTCAGAAATGGTAACGGACGTTCGTTGGAGGGAAGGTACAGAACGAGGTGACTGGGTGCAGAAGAATACTTTGTACAACAGAGACGCTAGCCGGGGAGCGCAGAATGAGGCTGCCACCTGGACGCGGATCAAGAACGGGGAGCTCCTCACATGGAAACGATAGGAGGGTTAGGGGAGAGAAAGCAGGTGCTATGTGAAAAGCGAGGAGAGTGTCAAGGCACGGAAAGTTCGAGCCAGAAGCCGGATATCCTTCAGCCCGGGGTCGGGGAAAGGAAATTATCAAGGTACTGAACGAAACACCGGGAAGGGCAAACAAGGAGCTACTGATAGTTACACGATTAATCAATCAGGGCTTAAAAATCCAAAACTAGTTAGTTGACGAGCCAAGGGGGGGGCCCCGAGTACTTTTTCATTGAAAGAGAGGGTAGAAACGGGGGACGACGCCCCTATCTGCCCATCTCACTAGGCCGGGATAGGGTCGATGACTATCTGGGAAAGGAAAATCCCGGTACGCCTACGCAGAGTTAAGACATCCAGCTGGGGGTAAAGGAAAGTTTCAACGTGGGCATTCTATATCCCTAAGAGGGGTAGACTAGAAAAATCTTCGCCAAGGCAAAAAGGTCTTCTCGAAAAGTCAAAGGAAGACTTTGCATGAAAAGAAAGGAAAATCGAAACAAGAAAGACCCGCACCATTGGTGTCGAGCCTCGGAAAGGGCAACGGCGACCTGCACCTCAGCGGAAGAGACCATCCCGCTTCAAGGAGGAAAAAGAAGAGCAGCAGTCTCCAAAGGAAAAAAGACCGAGGCGGGCTCGTCCTGGGAGGAGGAGAGGCGACATAAAGCTGCAGGGGGAATATTACCAAAGCGTCGAACAAGCGTGGGAAACCTTTCTATATGTTACTGACGCAAAAAAACGGTCTATACCTGCCCTCCACCACGAAGTCATGAGAAGATCCGGAAAGAAAAGGCTCCCTTGGGTCGAGGATAACAGAAAAGGGCCAGCAGGTCCCTGAAAGGGAGAGAAGAGAAAGACCTCCTCCTGAAAGAAAAAAAAAATAGACGGGAGAGCAACTGTATCCTCGATCGGGCAAGGACGGCGAGGGAAAAAAGCAGGAACAGGAAATTGCCCCTTTAGAGAGGGTGGGGGAGTGCAAAGACTGACAAGGAAGGACTTGTGCGCCTTGAGGGCCGGGCAAAGAAAAAAGCCAATTTACCATCTGCCTTCCTTCATAGTGGACAGTATCCAAAGAAAGACCAATCCCACCTACCCTCCCCATTAATCAACAAGGCGGCAAGTGCCCTGACTCGAGAAATAGCGCACAACCACTTCAAGAAGAACATTGGACTCTAGCTCATCGAAAAAACAAAGGGGGGAAACCGCAAACATTCGTCTACGGTAAAAAGGGTCAAGGGAGTCGAAGCTCGAGAAGGGTGCATGGAAAATGGGACACATACTAACAATACAGAAGAAAACGGGTCCTGCTCAACATCGGCGAAACGACCGTCCAGAGGGGGAAGTAAATTAAGGAGAAGCCTGAGGTACTCGTCCTCGGAAAAGCCCGAAGTCCGTTTGCAACAGACCCCACTCAAAGAGGGCGAGTCCAAAAAGCAAAAACTGCAGGGCCTGTGGTACATCAACAAGTCGGGGGGAAGCGAAAAGGGAAAAAAAGGGATAAACCACATCTACGGTTCAATCGGGATGGGAGGCGAAGGAACAACATAAGTGAGTTTCTACACAACAAAAAAAAAAGCTTTCAGGCAGCGCAGAACATGAATTCCGGGGGGGAGACGAATAGAACTCAGGCCAAAGGAAAATCAACAGTCCGTAGATACGCAATCAGGAAAAAAATGCGTGGGAACAAAAGTTCTAAACCTAACTGATTGGGGGCAGAAAGCAGCTTGAACGTGCAAGGGAGAAAAAAAACAGAACAAGCATCGCTGGGTGAGGTAGGAAAGCAAAAGAACTGGCAACGATCTATCCTGGGTTCACAAGAACACGCTAAGTGCCTAGACAACCGGACCAGGGAAGAGGACCTTGGCAAAAACAAGGAGGAGGCCGTTCTAAAAGGGACATAGTCCTTCTCAGGCAGGAAAAAGGAAAATGGGAGAAAAGCTTACCTACCGGTGGAACAACGAGAAAATGCGTCCAGAAAACGGGAGGGCTCCGGGGGAACCCTGAGCAAATTACGAGGTTTGAAAAAAGAGAACGAACTTCAATAAAGGTTACGTGAAAACCTCCATTCAAGAAACCTCTAGGGGATTCACTTGCACTGTATAGGGTCCGGAATGCCGGAAAAAGGGAATGAATCCGGGCGGTAAGCTAACAATCTTCCGGACTCATACATGAAGAGGCAGCGAATCTTCGCGGGGGAACAAAACTCAGTCAACGAGGGAGAAAAGGAGGGCGGTGTCGAGGGGACCGGACAGGGAAAGGAACCAAACTACTGACAACCACAACCAAGACTACAGGGGAGCCATACTTGGGGGGGAAAGAGCCGGTAAAATTTCCGTCTCTAGCAGACCTCGAAATAACACAGACGGGGGGACCAGCGGCCGCCTTATTAATCAAAAAGATAGGACAATGCTGAAGGGGGACATCACCATACTCAGGAAAATAGTCTCCTGGCCCCAGAAGCGAGGGAGAGGAGGTTCTGCTAGTTCACCATCGAAACGAAAAAATAAGTGACAAACCGTAAAAAAAAGAACGCCAGGGTGTGAAAGGGCAAAAATTAACATCTGTAACAGAGGTGGTCTCATAAAAAAAGAGGAGAAGAGGAATGTAAAACAAGTAGGTACGAGAGAACTCTGAGCTTGCAGGACAGGACGGGGACAAGAAGACGGAAAAGAAAAATCCAAACGAAGAATCAGCCTCAGGTTGGAAAGAACGGGAAGGGAAAGGGGGATCACTCATAATATACCTCGCGGGAGTGAATAACGACGGAGAAGTGAAACCGATATTCACTAGATGGCGCAACGTCGCACACTCTAACGAAAGAAACACAAATCGGCGTGTGAGGAAGGAGGTGTGAACCCTTTCAAGAGGAACTAGAACTCCAGAAGGATTCTGAACCTAAAAATCGAAGGGAACCGCTCGACACCTAAAAGCACGGCATACGTAGATCTTAGCAAAGCAGAAGATAACTCGAAGGGGAAAGGACACACCGCTCCTGAGAGATTGAGACTCTATAGAAAACACTTAAAGAGGGCGGACCAGTCTCTCGGAAAATGAGAGGAAGGAAAAAAACGTATCTCCTCAAACAAAGTAGGAAAAAAAAGGGAGAGAGGGAGGCGCGCGTCCTTACGCTTGGGGAGCCGAAAAAAAAAATTAAAAAAACGGAAGCATAATACGGGGGAGGGCAAGAGAACGGCTAAACTGACCCGGGAGGAGGCCGGAAAATCGGCAAAGGAGCACGGTCCAGTGGGGGGCCGGAAATTGAGGTGGGACGAGGGGAAGAGAGTACTGGAAACACACAGGGCCTCGCGGATCCGCAAGACAAACAAAAATCCCTCCAGGAAAAGATCATGGAGGAGGGAAGGGGTGTGAAGGGAGGCGTTTGCGCAAAGACCGTAGAGAAGAGGGGGGAACCGGGAGGCGGCAAAAGGCCAAGCGGTCGCTAGCGTGAAGGGACAGAAGAAGGGGGGACGAGCAGCGTCGTTCTAGTGAGGGGGAGGTTGGGGCGAGGAGAAAGTCTTGACGGGAATTGGCGAAAAAGCAGAGAGTTAAGAGCCGGAAACCCCTAGGAGAGCCTCGGGGACAGGAGATAGAGAAAAAGGCGGACCGCGTCGATGTTAAAAAAATATTGAGGTGGGAAAAAAAAAACAGACAAGAAAGGCAATGGTGGACTCATTTGTGGCCCGGCCCACAAAGGGGCCAAAAAAAAAACTATGAAGGTGGAAGAGGGGGCTCGTAATCAGTGAAAAAGGCGGTAACGATCATTCGCGGGAGCAATGGCTTACTCATAACTGACCGGAAGACGTGAGGAAGAGATCCGGCCTGCCGGCCTATCTCTAGCAAAATGAAGGGGGATAGCCCGGGGTCGAGGGGGGGAGAGGGTTCCCTAAAGCGGCGCCGCTCGAAACCCCCTGAAAAAGAGCACCTCGGGGCGAGAAGGGGGAGTGAAAAAAAGAAGCCTGGCGCGCATGACGCGCTTCACTGAACTGGAGACACGACGCGGAAAACAGAGAAGAATGAATTCCGGCCGGAAGTCAGAGCAAAAAGACGGGACGCAAAGAACCTTCATAGAGGGAGTCTGGCGGTCGAACGGGCCCTCGAAGAAAAAAAAAGAGAAGGGGTGTGTGAAAAAAAACGTCATCATCTGCCAAGCATGACAAGCGTCGCGAAGCGAAAAGTAAACCAGTCGTGAAGGGTTGGACGACGGCCACCTGTGAAGTGCCGTGAGACGCTGAAGGATGTAAAAAGGCCCATGCCTAACTATGTCGAACCGTAGCCATGGGATGGAGGAGTTGGTTGGTCTCTTAAGGGATCTGCGACCCGGAAAGGAGGGGGGGCCCGCCGTGTCGTAAGTACTCGCGCACAACGATGAACTGGCCGTCGAAGCAGTTCCAGACGCCATCCGGCCATAAAAGACGGGGAAAAGGGGGGGGAGGACGTTGTGGAAAAACGCAGAGGGAGAGGATGGAAAAATGTGCGGGGAGACGGGGGTGTTCGATGAAAGTCAGGCTGAGATAGTCCCCCCGCAAGGCAAGAAGGAGGAGTCATCAATGGGGGGGAGCATTGGAGGGGGTGTAGAAAAAAAGGACACTGCGATGGCTTGAGGGCTCCCATATCAAAATAACAATAAGGTGTTCGGCTGAGAAAAAGAAAGAAGGAGCGCCGCGTCTATCTTAGACGCGAACAAAGACAGGGGAGGGAGCGGACCATCTCCTTCTTGGCAGGTATGGGCCCACTTCGCGAGAAAGAACAAGCCATTACCTGTAAAAAAGAAAAGGAAAGAGGGGGCCACCTCCCTGAAAGTCCGCGTGGGAGGGGCGTGAAACTATTTTATCCTGAACCCATATGCATATTCAGACTGGGGGGGAAGAGGGTAAGCTCTCTCGCAACGAGAAAAAGACGAACGCGATCGGGGGAGGGACCCTTTCAAACGACCTTGTTGGTGACGAGAGAAAAAGGGCGGCAATATCAGTCCAACAAGAAGGCGACGTCGAAAAACGGAAAGGGTGCCGGTCGAAAGGAGCAAATCAGGAAAGGTTCTTTAAGAAAGTCGGGGACGGGGACGGTACAGGAAAAAAAAAATGTGGGGGATAGAGTTTTCCCATGGATGAAGCAAAAGGGGTCGCCCCTTTAATCCTTTCGACGAAACCTGAGACAAACTGTCAAAAATGGACGCTCAATTACGAGCAACCTCAACTGAAGAAGACTGCGGGCTAATCGAGTCCCCGGAGACGATAGCGGCGACGTGCGAAAAGAGCAACCCGGCGGTAAGAAAGAATGACGGTGTCGTCGATTCGAGGTTGAGCAGACTGGCTGCAAGGGGAGGGGGGGATGGGAGGAGGACCAAAGAATTGATAGGCTGAGGACAGTCCCTCAAAGAGAGGGAAAAGATCGGAACGTGTCGAGAGAAGGGTCCGATCAAAAATCAAGAGAGGTTCGCGCGCGGCCTGTCCACGAGAAGGGGGGAGGTCTAAACCTAATACCTCAAGAGAGGACGCTGTCGGTACGGCGTGGTACAAAAAAAGGACGAGCTTCTTAGGTGTAAAAAGAAGAATCCAAGGGATCGCGGCGCTGGGGAAGACTACGAAGTAGACGGGTGCCGCAGGTAGGGACCAAAGGGAATATGGTTGCGGCTGCGAGGATGGGCGATGGCGATCCTTGAAGGAAAACCCGAGTTCAAGGGGAGGAGAAAGGGCATGACCTTTCGCACGGAATATAAAACCGAGAGGAGAGGAAAAAACGGAAATCTGGAGAGGCCTGCAAGGAGTCCTTGGAAACTTCTGTCCTCGTACAAGAAGAATGTTCTAACTCGGACTATCTATAGGGGAGAAAAGAATATGAAGTCACTGGCAGTCAGAGAATCGGCTTAACGCTCAATCCTGAGAGTTCGTGTGGTAAATCCTGTAGGAGTAAAAAATTTAAAAAACCCCGGCGGATGCCCCTTCGGGCCCCCAAGAAGCAAGGTACACACTAAGAGAAAAAGTTTGAGGAAACCGTAGAGTATGAGAAAACCTGACAATCCTCGATAGCAGACAGGGGACAACCCTTCTAAAGTGTATTCTAAAGACGTCACGAAGGATATCAAGGTTCGCCAGCGGGCGCGAGGGAAGGAATCTTTTGACCGAAATACTGTCGTGATTACCCGAACCAAAAATTCATGCAAACTCGAACCAGATTCGGAAAATGTTATGCAGCGGCAAAAGGAAGGGACGGGGGTGAAATTCATGTCCATACGAAAAGCAAAGGAAAGACTGGAGGGGGGAGGCGGTTTAGGCTAATGGGAAAGAAAGATTCGGGAAAAAGGGAGAACCCTTCACTCCTTAGGAGAAAAACGTTCCTAAAAATCACAATCAAAAGGGGGGTGGGAATGCATCCTTTTTTACTGGGAGCCTGGGGGGAAATTGGCGGAAGAGCGTCGAAAATCGACCAGAAAAGTAAATCGAAGTCTGCTAATGTGAAAGGAGACAGGGGGACCCGCAG
>Ga0179591_1296025_pt1 | contig 14615 bp, 4 predicted proteins | sample CZOMad2_1_08_16f_FD_182891 | JGI IMG/M metagenome (GOLD analysis project Ga0179591, IMG submission 182891) | Vadose zone soil fungal communities from Angelo Coast Range Reserve, California, USA - CZOMad2_1_08_16fungal (PacBio error correction) | ecosystem: Environmental > Terrestrial > Soil >...
ACCGTTACAGCACTTACCTTGGGTACTTTTTTTACTTCTCCTTCTTTCATTTTTACTTTACTTTACTTTTTACTACTTATTTACTTCTTTCTCTTCTTTTTACTTTCCTTTTTAGCTTACGTTTACTACTTTCTTTTAACTTTTTTACTTACTCCTCTTACTTTCAACTTTCTTCTCTTTACTGTTACTTACTCTTCCTTTCTACTCTACCTTAACTACGTAACTTACTTACTCTTACTCTTACTTTACATTACTCCTTTTTTTACCTACTTACCTTTACTATTACCTTACTCCTTTACCGACTACTTTTACTTATATTACTTTACTTTTATTACGTTTACTACCTACTCTACTTAAACCTACTTACCTTTCTCTCTTTACCCTTACTACTTTTTTACTTACTTTACTTTTACTTACGCCTTACTACTACTTACTCTACTTACTTACTACTACTTACTACTCGTACTCTACTTTTTTCTTACTACGACTTACACTTCTTACTTTGGCCTTACTTTACTTTACTACCTTATTACTCTTTTACTTTACTACTCTACTTGTACTTTTTACTTACTTACATACTTTTACTCGCTTTACTACTTTTTAATCGACTTTACCTACTTATAACTTTTACTTTTCCACTACTTATTAATACTTCTTACTCTTAACTTTTACTTCCTTAAACTTAACTTATACGTTTTACTTACCTATACCTTTACTTACCTACTTCGACTACTCCCTTTACTACTCTTAACTGTCCTTACTACTTTCCTTTTTTTACTTATACTTTACTTTTACTTTTACTTTACTTAACGTTACTTAACCTTACTCTTCTTTTTACTTTAACTTACTTTACTTTACTCTACTTTTTACTACTACTTACTTACTTACTTACTTAACTTTTACTTTACTTACTCTACTTCTTTACCCTATCATTACTTTACTTTACTCGTTCTTTCTCTTACTCACTTACTTTTACTTACTTTCTAACTATTACTTACTACAACTCTTCTACTTACCTAACTACTTATCTTACTACGTTTTTCTTCATCTTTTTTTTTACTTTAAATACTATACTTCTTCTGTTTTACTTATACTACCTTACTTTTACTTTTAACAACCTTAACTTTACTCATTACTCTTAACTTACTTTAACCTCTTTTATTTACTTTCACTACTTACTAATTCTTCCAACTTTTACTTACTTTTTTTATTTTCTTACTTTACTGTCTTCTCTTCTTAACATTTCTTCTTTACTTCTACTTTCTTTCCTACGTTTTTTACTACTTACTTACTTACTTTTCTAAACTTCTTCTCTCTTTTTTACTTTTTTACCTCGTACCTACTTATTACTTGACTTACTTTCTTACTCTTTTACTACTTTCTACTCTTACTTCTTACTTTACTACTTTACTTTACTCTGACTTTACTTCTTTTATCTTTACTACTACTCGTACTCTTACTTACTACTTTCCCTACTACTCTTACTTTTACTCTTACTTTTACTCTTCTTACTATCTTACTACGTTACTCCTCTTACTTCTTACTTACGTACTCTTCCTACTCTACTTACTTACTTTTCACTTCTTTTTTATTACCTTTACTTTATTAACTTCTACGCTCACACTACTCTTTTACTTACTTCTCCTCTTCTTACCCTCTACTTATCTTTTTTAACTTCTCTTGACTACTTATACTTCTCACTACTACCTTACTACTCGCGTCAACTTACTACTTTTCTCTTACTTTACTTACTTACTTTTACTCTTCTACTATACTTACTCTACTTCTACACTTACTTTTACTACTTTACTTCTACTACTTACTCTACCTTTACTTTACTCTTCTTACTCCTTACTTACGCTGTCTCTTCTATCTTCTACTTTAACTTCTTTAACTTTACGCTTGCACTCTTTTACTTTTACTGTACTTGTTACTTCCTTCTTCTTCTACCTACTTTTTACTCTCTTACTTCTACTTTATAACTTCACCTACTTATCCTCGTACTACTTACTTATACTTTTTCGTACTTACTTACTCTACTTTTACTACTTAATACTCTTGACTGTTTACTCACTTACTTACTCTCTATCTACTACTCTTTTAATTTTTGTTTCTCTACTTTCTTTTAACTTACTCTTTAACTTATCTCATTTTTTACTACTTACTTCCTCTACTCTACTTCTCTCTACTCTCTACTTATTCGACTTACTTTTCTACTACTACGTACTCCTGTACTTACTTTCTCTTTTTACTCTTTCTTTTTACTTACTCCACTTACGTACTCCTTTTACTTACTCCTCTTCCCTTACTTTTGTTACTCTCTTACTTACTAACTACTTACCCCCCTTCTACTCTTTTTGAACTCTCTTTTACGTCTTCTTTACTACTCTACTTTTCTACTTACTACTCTTATACTTTACTCGTCTTTATACGACTACTTAACCTACTTCTACTTTAACTTACTTTACTTTTTGTCTTAACTTACTTACTCTTTTACTTTTTTACTTTATTACTACTACTTCTTACTCTTACTTTACTCTCTTTCTTAACTCTTACTTCTTAACTTTCTTTACTTACGTTTTTACTTTTTCTACTTACTTCTTTTACTCTTATTACTTCTTCTCTTTACTTATCTTACTCTTTTCTACTACTTTTTACTTACTACTACTTACTCTTTACTACTTATCCTTTTACACTTACTTTTTTTACTTTACACTTTTACTACTTTGTACTTACTTCTTACACTTAGTTAAACTACGGGTTGGGCGGTGGAATAACCTACTTTCTTACTTTACTTTTCCTCTACTCTTACTTACTTACGTCCTCCGTTTCTTCGTACAACTACCTTTTTACTTTCCTTTCTTCCTTACTCTTGTAACTTACCTCTTTTACTCTCTTCCATTTCCCTTTAAACTTTTACTTTTAACCTTCCTTACTTACTTAACTTCTTTAAACTACCTCTTTACCTTACCTTACTTACTATCTTACTTACTACCTTTTAACCCTACTCTTTATACCTTACTCCTTACTTACTTTTACACTTCTGACCTCCTTATTACTCTGACTTCACTACGTACTACTTCTACTTACCCTTTACTCTTTTTTTACTTACTTAACTACTTTGTCTTTCCTTACCTTACTTTACCTCCTTACTCCTTTACCCGCCACCTTACTACTCTTCTCTCTCTACTTTTTTTTACCGGAACTTACTTACTTTTTACGCATTACTTACTACTTACTTACCTCTACTTACTTACACTTACCCCTCACTACATCTTTGTCTCTTCCTTTACTGACTTACTTCCACTTTACTTACCCCTTTCCCCCTTCTCCTACCGTTCTTACTTACTTACCCCTTCCTAACTACCTTACATACTTACTACACTTTACTTATTACCGTAACTGTTTACTACATCTTACCTTCCTGACCCCTTTCTACCACACTTTACCTTACCTTACGTACTTTTACTTACTTACCCTTATCTTCGTTCTCGGTTTACTTCGAACCCTTTACCTTTTACACTTTTTACTTTACTTCTGACTTTCCACTTTTTCTCTCTTACCTACTTTACTTACTTTACTTTTTACTTACCAACCGTTCTTAACTTTACCAACCTCCTTTACTTTTACTTCCTCTTTACTTAACCCTTCCCTAAACTTCACCACTTAACTACCTCTTACTTACGCTTTACTTCTTTACCCGACAACTCTACCACTACTTACGTTCCGTTTTACTTCCTTACCACTTACTACTTACTTCCACACTTTTTTAACCCCTCCCTCCTTACCTCCCCCTACTTCCTTTACCTTCGCTCTTAACTACCTTTCTTTACTCTCTTTTACTACCCCTTACTTACCTTCTTACTTTTACTTACATACTAGACTACTACCTTTACTACCTTTACCGTACCTTTTACTTTTACTTGTATACACTTTCCTACTTAGTTAACACTACCTACTACTTACCTTACTCTTCATCCTTACCTACTTACATTAACTTCTTCTTACTTCTTACTACTTCTTACTTACTCCTTTCCTTTACCACTTTTAACTTACGTCCTTCCTTTTGTTTGTACTACTTCCACTTCGTATTTTTCCTCTGTTCTTAACTTGTTACTTACTTCTTCTACCTTTTTTTACTCTACCCTTTTACTTACTTTCTTTACTTTTTCTTACTTTAACTTTAACTTACTTTTTTTTCTCTTAATCCCTCCACAACTCTACTTACTCCTACACTACGACTTCTTTCCTTTACTAACCTTTTACCTTCTTACCTTACTCCTGACAGTCTTTTACTTTCTCCCCGTTCCTACTTCTTTTTACTTCACTTTACTTACACTTTTACTTTTTTTTCTTCCTTACCCCTCGTTTTACTTTAACTCTCTATTACCCTTACTTTTTACTTTTAACTTACTACCTTCTTCTATCTTTCTTCACTTCCCTTATTACTTTTGTTACTGCTTTTTCTTTCTACTTACCTTCTTACTTACTTTATTTCTACCTTATTTTCACCCCTTCCTTACTTTTTACCCCTTTACTACTTCTTTTACCCCCCCCTCTTATACGTTTACCTTACTACCTTTCTACTTACTACTACTCTTCACTACTACTATTACTGACTTCCTTACTCTTCCTTACACTTTCTTATTTTTACCCTACACTTTCCCTTACTTACAACCTTTTACGCGTTGACTCTACTACCGCACTTAACTTTACTCTTCTTTACTTGTAAACTTCTAACTCACGACTACTTTACTTTTACCCCCTTCTTTACTTGTACCTTTCTTCTCTACTTCTTTACTCTAATACCTACTTTGCTCTTACACTGTCGACTACTTACCTTACCCTAACACGTTCGACTTACCTTCGCCTACTTTTTCTTACTCCTTACCTCTTAACGTTACTTACCTCTCCTTTTACTTTACTTCCTTACTAAAAAAAAAACCTGACATCCTTAATACTTACTTTCTTTTACTTCTTTTTACCCCTTAGCCTTTACACGCTTACATACTTTCACTCCTTACTTAACGTTTTAAAACTCCTTTACACCCTTTACACTCTACTTACTACCTTTCTACTTTTTACTTACACCGTAACCTTAACTTTACTTATCTACTTTCTTACTACTGTCTCCTTTACGCTTTTGCCTTTCTTACTCCACACTACCTACCTCCCGCGTACGATTACCTCCCTCTTTACTTAACTTACTATAACTTTTTTCCTACTGTAACTGTTACACTTGTTAACTTCTTACCTCTACCCCTTTACTTCTTTTTCTTTACTTTTTTATTAATCTTTACTTGCTCTACTACTTGACTCCTTTGACCTCTCGGTTTTTACTGTTACGTTACTTTCTTACTCTTCTTTGTTACGACTTCCTACTTACCCTTTTACTTCTTTAACTTACTTACTCTTGACTTTTCTACTTTACTACTTACTATTTACTTTTACGTTTTTACGTACTTTTTTACTAACTGACTACTGTCTTAACTTACTCTTACTTCTTACTACTACTTCTTCTTACTCTCTTATCCTTTTCTGTCTCTCTTCGACTTTCACTACTACTTTACTTTTAGTTACTTACTTTCTTACTCCTTTTACTTTTGCTTTTACTGCTTTACGACTCTACTACTCTTTAACTCTTTTACTAACTCTTACTACTCACTCTTTAACTCTCTTTACTTACTTACTCTTACTACTCTTACTTTTTTCTGTCGTTTCCTCTTTCTTACTTTTTACTTACTTTTACTCTTTAACTTACTTACTTATTACTTTTACTCTTTTACTACTTTACTTTACTTATTTTAACTTTTACGTACTTCTTTTTACTACTTTTACTTCTACTTTTTGCTCGTAGCTTTTTACTCGTATTCCTTCGCACTTAACTTCTGACTTTACTTACTCCCTCTTTCTTTACTTTACTCTTTCTGCTTTTACTTACTGCTTCTTACTTTTTACTTTTACTACTTTCCTTTCTTTAACCTCTTTCTTTAACGCTACTCCTTTCTTTACTACTTACTCTACTTACTCTTCTCACTTTACCTACTACCTCTAACTTACTCTTCTCTCTCTACTTTACTACTTCTTTGTAACTCTACTTTCTTCTTGTACCTCCACTTCACTTAACTTACTTACTTCTACTTACTCTCTACTTATACTTACTCTTACTATCACTTACTACTACTTTTTTTACTACTACTTTCTCTCTACACTTACTTTACCTTTTACTATACGCGTACTTTTTCTTCTACCTTACTGCTTTACCTTTACTCTTATTACTTTACTGCTTTACTGACTTCTTGACTTTTTAATCTTAACTTACTACTCTCGCTTACCTACTCTTCCTCTTACTTTTACTCTTAAACTTACTTTACACTTTACTGGTTACTTCTACTGCTTTACTTTTAAACTACATACTTCTTTCTACTTTTTACTACTACTTAACTCCTACTTCTCTACGTTACTACTTACTACACTACTTTACTTACTTCTTACTACCTTTACCTACTACTACTACTTACTACTGTTACTTACTTACTTTTCTTACTTACGTTAACTTTACTTTTACTCCGTTCTCTTTCCTACTTACTTACTTACTTACTTCTACTTTACTACTTGTTTAATACTTTACACTACTTAAACTACTTTACTTCTTACTACCTTACTCTTATCTTATTACTCATCTTACTTCCTCTTTTACTCTACCTTTACTTTACTCGGTTGTTACTTACTCTCTCCCTAACTTTACTCTATCCTTACTACTTTTTACACTTTCTTTACTCTTTACTTACTTACTTTTTACTACTCTTACTACTTACTTACTTACTCTTACTTATAACGCTTCGTTCTCTACTTACTTTGTAACTACTTACTACTCTTTTAACTACTCCTACTTCTACTCTTGTACTACACCTTACTCCTCTTACTCCTTACTTACTACCTCTACTCTTATTAACTACTTAACTTACTTTTACTTTCCTTACTCTTTTCCTGACTACTTACTTACTACTACTTTACTTCCTTTTTCTACTAACTTACTACTTACTACTACACTTACTACCTTTCACTACGACTTACTACCTCTATTACTTACTTACCTTTACTTTTACTAACTCGACACTACTTACGCTTTACTTAACTCTCTTCTTTTAACTACTAACTACTACTTGACTTTACTGACTTACCTACTACATTACTTTTCACTTACTTCCTACTTCTTACTCTTTACCTCTACTTCTTTCTACTTATCTTAAAACTTAACTTCCTCCTTTAACTACTTTGACGGTTACTTCTCTACGCTTACTTCTACTTTGGCTTGTCTACTTTTACTACTTTCTTTTTTATTCTTACTACTTTACTTTCTTACTCTTCTTTACTTTCGACTACTACACTTAACTTACTTACTTCCTTACCTACTTTTTACTTTTCTCTATTACTTTCTACTTCTACTTACGTTACTACCATCTACTTTTACTAACTTCGTGCCTTTACTACTCTTACTTACTTTTACTTCTACTTACTACAACACTTACTCGTACTTTGACTCTTCCCTTTAACCACCTTACTTTTCCTTACCTACTTACGGTTTCTTTACTTACCTACTCACTCTACACACCCCTTACTTACCCCTCTAACGTACACCGACTCTTTAACATTTCACTTTTACTTACTTACCTACTTACTTTCTTTATCTACTACACTTACCTTCTTACCACTTTCTTACCACTTACATTTCTTACCCTTACTTACACTTACGTCTTACCACACTTCTACCCTTCCTTTACGTACCTTTCTACTAACAAATTACTTACACGTCTTTACTTCTTCTTCACTCACTTTTTTCTCACCACTCCTTCACTTTACTTACCTTACCCGTTACTTATACTCTTTACCGTACACACTACCTTACTCTACTACTCCTTTACATACCTCTCTTCTACTTACTATACCTTCTTACGCTTATTAACACACTTACCTCACTACTTTACCTACTTACTTTTGCTACTCTTTACTCTTTACCTTTACTACTTTACTTTACTACTACTTTCTACTTACTTTACTGTACCTACTTGTACTTCTTTTACTTACTTTTTACTTTAACTACTTACGAACTGGCTTGTTAACCTTTACTTACTACTACGTCTACTGCTCTTTAAACTTTCTCTTTACTTTATTACTCTCTACTCTCTCTACTTCACCTTCTCTTTACTTACTCTCTTCTCTCTACTACTCTACTCGTTAATACCCTTCCTTTACTTCTAACTCTACACTACTACTACTCTACTTACTTTTACTACTTTACTCTGACTATTACCTCTTCTACTTTACTAGCTGTACTACTGGTTTACTCTGTACTACTCTCTTTTACTTTTACTTACTCCTTTTCTTCTACTCTCTACTACCTTCTTACTACTACTAACTTTAATCTTACTTCTTTTAACTTACTTACTTATTAACTTACTTTTCTTTTATTACGTACTTTACTTATTCCTTTCTCTTACCTTTTTTTACTATTTACTCAACTACATTACACTTACTCTCTAACTTTACTCTCTAACTTTACTTACGACTTTCCTTTCACTTACTTACTTACTTTACTACTCTTACTTACTTGCTCTTACACTGCTCTTTACTACTTATCTCCACTTCTTTACTTTTAATTACACGTACTTACTCCCTACTACTTACTCCCACTTTACTTCTCTTTTCTTACACAACTTAACCCCTTAACTTTTCCCTACTTTACCTTCCCTCCACTACAGCTTTACTTTCTCCTACACTACCTTCCCACACTACTTTTAACTTTTCGCCCCCTTTCTACTCCCACTACCCTTCCCTACGCTAACTTACTTTATACACTTACTTACTTACTACCACTGACTTCCTACCACTTACTTCTCTTTCTAACTTTACTTACCAACTTTTTTAACACTTTGCTTACCACCTACCACCTCTACTTTACTTTTACTTCCCTTCCACCTCTACTTTTTTTTTTACTTAACTTTGACTCCTTTCACCTTTTCCCACCACTTTACTTTTTACTACTTCTTTAACTACATTTTTACTCCACTTCCCTCCTGTACGCCCTTTTTTTTAATACTATACTTCTTTCCAACCCTAACTCTGACTTCTTACCCTTACTTAAACCTACTTTCCCACTGTCACTTACAACTTTTACCTTTTACCTCTGACTTACCACTTTATATTCTTTTACTTACTTATCTTTTTCTTCCTTTTACTTTAACTAACTACTTACTTATTTTATTACTCTTTTACGTGTTTTTTTTTCCTTCTTAACTTTACTTACTACTACTATTATTATTAATTACTACTTATACTTAACTTTACTCTTAACTACTTTTAACTTTACTTACGACGTCTACTTTACTTGTACTTCTCTTTGTTAACTACCTCCTCATTAACTTAAACGACTTACTACTTACATGTACTACTCTTTGACTACTTTACTTTACTTTACTACACTTTACTTTATTAACGTTTACTACTACTTACTACTTACTTCACTCTTACTACCCTTTACTTCTTACATTTACTTCTCTTACTTTCTTACTTAACTTACACTTCACTCTTACTTTACTCACTACTACTTTACTTACTTTAGCTACTGTTACTACTCTTACTGCTTTACGTACGATACTTATACTACTTTCTCCTTAACTGTAACTGACCTTACTTTTCTTACTTCTTACCTTTGACGCTTTACTACTCTACTGTACTTATTATACTTACTCTGACTTAAAAAAAACCTTATAACTTTATTTTACGTACTCTTCTTTTTACTTACACCTTTGCACTCTCTTACTTACACTTATATTACCACCCACGTTTTACTTTAACTTTTGTACATACTTACGTTACTTACTTTACCTAATTCCTATCCTTTAACTTTTTACTTATACTTCCTCCTTAACTCTTCTTTACTACTTTACTCTTTACTTTTACTTTTTAACTACCGTCTTTTAATACTACTACTTTCACTAATACTTACTACTTTTACTACTCTCTTTACTACTACTATACTTACTACTTACTTACTCTGGTACTTTAACTTACTTTACTACTACTTACTCTACTCTTACTTGAACTCGATACTTAATTTTACTCTTACTCTTACTACTCTCTTTTTTTCTTTTCTACTTTACTTACTCTTAACTTTTTACTTTTTCCTCTCTAACTTTCCCTTTCTACTTACTACTACTTCTACTACTTACTTACTTTTTTCCCTTACTTGCTTAAACGACTTACTACTTACTTAACTACTCTTACTCTTCCTTTCCCCTTACTTACTTTTTCTACGTACACTTACTTCGTTACCCACCTTACCTAACTTACTTTTCCCCCTGTACCCCTTAACTTCTTCTTACTACCACCACTCTTACCTTACAACCTTTGTATTTTACCCTCTTAGCTTAACTTCTTCTTTCTCTTACTTTCCACTTTAACTCTTTCTCTCACTTACCTTTACCACTTTTCTTACGACCACTTTGGTTATATGCTCCAACACTTCCCCCAACCCTACATTCTTTCACCCCTACCCCTTCCCCCCTTCGTTTTAATTTCACCCACACCTTACTTCTTTTAACTCGTCCTTACTAACTTAAACTTACTTACTACTACTTTACTTTTTTCCTACCTTAACCTTCCTTAACCTTTTACTACTTACTTTATTACTTATTACTTACTTTACTACTTCTCTTTTACTTACTACTTCCTTCTCTCTTACTTACTTTACTTACTTACTTGTTCTTACTCTTACTTCTTACTTGTGTATACTACTAACTTAACTTCTTCTTAGTTACCCTACTACCCTTTCTCTTACTACTTAACTTCTTTTACTTTTTTTAATACTTACCGTTACAACTACTAACCTTACTACTTACTTGTACTTACTTTATTCTTCTTACCTACTTTACTACTACTTTATATACTCTTCTTTTTTTTTTACCCCTGACTTTACTCTCCTCTTTACTTTTACTTTAACTTTCTTTACTACTTACACCTTTACTACCGTACCCTTCTTTACTTACTTTACTTTTTTCTCACTTACCTCTTTACACCTGACTCGTACCTACTCCAACTTACCACTTTTTTTATTACGTACTTCTTCCCTTTCTTACTCTACACTTTTACTTACTACCGTTTCACTTACCCTTTTTACCTTAACACCGCGCTCCTTTCTTTTTTTACTACGTCTTTATGGACACCTTCCTAGCCTTCTTACTACCTTACACTACACACCTCTACCATTTCTTTAACTACTTGTTTACACTACCTTTACTACTACAACTCTCTTTGCTTCACACCCCCTTACCTTCTTCTACCCCGTTACCTTTATACATTAAACTTACTTTCCCTTACCTCTTCATTCTTCCCTTCCTACTCTTACCACCTCCCTTATACTCTTACTCCACATTTCCCCTCACTTTCTACTTACTACTCCTACTCTTTACTTACTACTCTTAAACCCTTTTTACCTTTGACTTTTTTACTTCTTACACCATTTCTCCTGTACCGGTTTACTTTTCTCTTGTACTACTTCCGTTACTTCTTTACTTACTATTTACTTTACTACCTGTTACTGTCTTCACTTTACACTTTAACTTACGTAACTTATACTTTTACTCTTCACACTACTTTACTTTACTTTCATACTTTTTTACTTTACGTTACACTCTTAATTTACTAACTTACACCTTCTACTTCTACTTTCTACCTCTACTTTTACTACCATTATTACTCTTCACTTACTCTGTTAAACCTTTACTGTTACTTACTTCTACCTTAACTTTTGTTCTACTTTACTCTTTCTTACAACTTTTACGTTTTACTTTTACTGTACTACTTTACTTACTCTTTTACTTTACTTTACTTTACTCGTCTCTATTACTTACTTATTTTACTTTTAACTACCTCTTACTTTATCTACTCTTTACACTTTTTAACTTCTTAACTACTTACTTTACGCTTTTACTACTACCGTTCTCTTAATTACTTTGCTACTACTTCTTCTCTACTTTACTTACTCTACTTGAACACCTCACTTTACTCTTACTCTCTCTTTTACGACCTTCCGTATACTCGCTACTACTTTACTTTACTACGTACTTACACTTATTCTTACTTACTTACTTTACGGACTACCTCTTTTACTTCTTACTCTTTACTTCTTATACCTTTACTACGCTAACTTTTAACATCTTAACCTTTCCTCCTTAGCTTCCGCTACTAACCTACCCTTCTTACTTAACTTACCTCACTTACTTGTACTTACCTTCCACTCTTTTACCTTCAACCTACTCTCCCCTCATACTACTACTTACATTACTACTTATTTACTACTTTTACAGCTTAATTCTAACCCTTTAACTCTTTACTTTACTTGGCTGGGGTTACTACACTTTTACGTACTTTTCTTCTTGACGTACTTACTTTACTACTCTTTTACTTTTACTTTCGGTTATACTTACGTAACTTACTTACTTACTTAACTTTTTCCGTCTTTATCTCACTCCGACTTCCTTTCTACTACTACGTCTTACTTACTACTCTTATTTACTCTTATTTGTACTCTCTTTTCGACTTACACTTTACTTACTTACTTTGACTTACGCTACTCTTACTGTAACTTATACACTTTACTTCTGTTCTATTTACCTTACTGATACTCTTTACCTACTACTACTACTCACTTAAATTTACTCTATTACTTACTTTTGCCGTACTCTACTCGACTACGCTACTCTTTTACTCTCTTTTGACTTCTTTGACCTACTTTTTACTCTTACTTTACCTTTACTTTACTCTCCCTTAACTTTTAACTTACAACTTACTTAACTTTACCACTCTTACGGTTACTCTATTTAAACTACGCGACTTACTCTTAACTTACACTTTTCTAATACTTACTACTCTTTACGTTACTTACCCACTACTTACTACTACTCTACGCTACTTACTCTTTCCTTTTCTCTTCTTCGACCTGTACTTTATAAAACTCCTCTTACACTTTTTACTTTACTTACTTTTACTTTTCTACGTTTACACTACTACTTTAACCTATAGACTTACTACGTTTATTATCTCCTACAACTTACTTACTCTTTTCTTTTTTTACTTCTTATTACTCTTACTTACTTTCACTTGACTTACTCCGTACCTTTTACTATCTTAGCTGTACTCCTTACTTTATTTGCACTACGCGCTACTTACGTCTTACTACTCTTATTTTACTTTCTTCTTAAACTTACTCTTCAACGTACTCTTACTTCTTGACTACTTTTACTTACACTTACTCTTACTACATTTTTACCTTTACTACCTTTTCTTACTTCTTACTTAACTTCTTACTATTACTTTTACTTACTTACTGACTTTACTCTCTACACTCTTCTTTATAACTTTCCTACTTATACTTATTAGTATACTACTCTTTTACCTTTTTACTCTTTTTCCTTCTACTACTTACTCTTTTACGTAACTACGTTTTATCTTTACATACCGTACACTACCCTTCTTAACTTCTTCTTTACTCACTTTTTACTCTTTTTTACTTTACACTTTTACTTTTTTACTACCTTACGCTTTTTCTTTTTAACTCTTTCTTACCTACTTTACTCCTTACCGTAACTGCCCTTTTTTTCTTACATTACTTACTTACCCTTCGATCTTTATTTTACGTACCGCTACTTATACCCTCCTTACTTTACTTACTTACTACTACTTACCTTGTACGTCTTACTACTACTTACTACTTCCTACTACTCATAACTTTACTTCTCCCACTCCCATTTTCACCCCTACCTCTCTTAACTAAATTACCTTTACTCTTTCTTACTATACTTACTTACTTTCTTGTACACTAGCTTTTACGAACAGCTTCCACTCTTTCGTTACGTACTTTTTACGCTTACTTACTTACTTTACCTTAACTACTTTTACCCTTCCTTCACCTTTTCTCTTACCCCCTTACAACTTCTTCTTACTTACTTACTCTTAACCTTACTTTTCTTACCATCTTCCTTACCTCTTACACCACTTATTTTTACTCTTACACTCCTTCCACGTTTACTTACTGACTCCTACGTACCTACTACCTACACTTCTTTACTCCACTACTTTAACCCTCCCCCCTCCCCACACTTACTTACTTTACTTTACGTCACTTACTCCATGCTATCTGTTACCTTGTACTTTTTACTACTTTTATTTACTTACTACCCTTACTTCACACATTTACTCCTTTACCTTTACACACCTTTTAACTCTTCTTTTTTAACAACTTTACTACTTTACCTTTTACCTTCTTCTTTTTTTCACTTTACCCTTAAGACTTCTTACTTTTACTTTACCTCTACTACTCACTGACTTACATACTTTTACACTACTCCCGTACCCTTACTCGTTACTTCTTACTACCACCCTACACCTCCACCTACCTTTTACCCCTTTACACACTCTTACTCTGACTTTACTTTACAGTACTACACCCCCAACTCTCTTACCTTCCGCCGTTACCACGACCCTACACTTACATCTACTCCTTTTCTTTCGCCTTTACTTACTCTATTACACTTACTCCTTTTACTACTTATTAC
>Ga0179591_1280074_pt1 | contig 14614 bp, 28 predicted proteins | sample CZOMad2_1_08_16f_FD_182891 | JGI IMG/M metagenome (GOLD analysis project Ga0179591, IMG submission 182891) | Vadose zone soil fungal communities from Angelo Coast Range Reserve, California, USA - CZOMad2_1_08_16fungal (PacBio error correction) | ecosystem: Environmental > Terrestrial > Soil >...
AACGTAGCTTTGACAGGAGAATAATCCCTTCAAAAAGCCTTATGCTGTCTAGACCAAAGGAAACAGAAAAATCATTTAAAAAATTTTTTGAAGGAATCAAAAGAGGGGATGTTACTCCACGGGTGGGAAAGGGGGTTGTGTGAAATGGGGAATTTGGAGGTTCAAGAATTTCCTTCCAAGTTGATGGGGGGAAGAAAAAGATAAAGGTATAGCGGGGGAAAGGACCAAATTAATGAAAAAATACTTCTTCCAAGAACCCCCAAAAGAAAGGGGAAAGACCCAAGGAAAAGGAGAAAAAACTACAGTAAAATATAAGACGTAGGGGAAAAGGAAGTTACCTATAGGAATTACTCTAAACTGAAAGTTACGGACTGTTAGGGAAGGTTCATAAAGAAAAGGGGGGTCAGTGGGAGGGAAAAGAGGCGATTGTAAGGGAGAGAGAAGATAAGGAAATAAAATTAGAAAAAAAGAGAGGGTTCTCTGTAAGATGACGGAAAAAAAGGTATTGCAATATAGAAGGGGAAGTCTAACCTACCTAGAAAAAGGAATGTCTAGTGTCTTGGGCTGTTGGGGGGTCACGAGGGGAGGGGGGAGGGAGCGCACACCAGGAAAAATAGCATGGGGGCGAAACTCAGAAGAAAAGTTTAAAATAAGGGGCGTCTGGTCCAAAAGGAAGGGGAGAAAATAGTAGGCAATTCCGTATTGTGGAGAAACGCGGGGGAGGGTACTCGGGGGGAAGGACCATACGCCACGAATCGATTTCCGGGGCCAGAAAAAACATTGTGTACGGCATAACGGAAGAAGGAAGGAATTTGTCGGAAAATCAGCATAATCTTAGTCTCGCAAAAAAGGGGGGGAAGCCGGCACGATCCAGGACCAGGAGGGGGCCAGGTGGGGAAAAAAATGTTCAATTAAGATGCTTCAAAGGGTGCGGACGTTTCGGGGGAAAGAAAGTAGAACCGGGGAGGTAAAGCTCTGATAACAGGAAGGGCGTCTAAGCAATAGGGGAAAAACCAAAAGAATACAGCCTGGAACAAAAACAACTGGGCTGCGACCAAAAGAAAGGATTACAGGAGGGGGGGAAGACGTCGAAACTGGAGCTCAGAAGGGGGAGTGGGACAAGGACCGGCTCACACTGGTGGAGGGCCGACGTGGCAAAAACCTTTTTCAAGAGCTATTACCCTGTGCAAAAAAAAAAAAAAAAAGGGAGAACTGAGAAGAAGGAAGATTGTGGCTCGATGAGAACCCCAAACGGAGTGCCTTATTCAGGAAAGGTAGAGCATCGAGGGGAGCGGTTTCCTTAAACTAATGACAAACCCTTTCACGTTTCAGGTTCCGACCAACTTTTGGGGGGCGGCTAACTAGGAAAGGTTCTGAAGGAAAAAAAGAAACCGGTCTTTCACACGTTTCGAACAAAAAGGAAGGGGTTTAGGGAAAATGAAGAAAAGAAAACGCAACATTTATTTATGAAGGTCCAAGGTCGTCTGTGGAATGTGGGAGTGAAAAAAAAAAAACCTTGAGGGGTTTCTATCTGCGGAGAAGTCGAAAACCAAAAGGGGAGATATATATAATAGATAAAAACAGGTCTTTGTTCGGGGGACCCCCAAACCTCGGAAAATCACTTGCAGGTATCTTCCAGAAAAGGATACTCTTGGAAAAAAAAGGGAAAGAAAAAAGGTGACCTAAATTTGGTGAGAAACCTCCGCTGAAACCCAAGAGGAAAAAGAATTGCAACCCCCAACGGATCGGAGGACCCCAGCACGAACTGGGGAAAAAAAGACGGGTTAAAAGAAGAAGTTCTAAAGCTAAGGGAGGGAGGAGACATTCTTTGAGACGCCCATCTACCCGTAGACGTGGGTCGTATAGAAGAAGCGCAAAGTAATAAGGGAACATGTAAATAGAAAAGGGGGGGGAGACTAAATGCCTGGGAAGGGGGGAAGAAACTCCCTTGAGTAAAAAAGTGGGAAAAGTGAATCTTAGAAAAAAATCAATCATTAAAGGGACCGAGGCTGCCAGGTTCGAGTAGAAGGGGGGGGTGGGAGGGGTCTTTATCTGAAAAGGGCCGCCTTGACAGGCTGGAGGAGGAAAAATTATTATCTGGGAAAAAAGGGTCCTTAAGCAATATCTGGGAAAAGAAGAAAGGGGGTCTACTTTAGGTAAAAGAAAACGCCAATCTCGGGTTGTGCTTACGCATCGAAGAATACAGAAAAGAAAGGGAAAAAGGGCGATTAAGGAAAAGGGAGTCGGCTAAAAGAAAAAGGATCGATAAGGGGCAGAAAGAATACGAAATAAAAACCTCAGAAAGAGGAACTTACTTCCTGCAGGAGTAAACGGGGCTGTTAGGAAGTGGAAAAAAAATCCACTGGCTTAGAGAGAATTCTAATAATAAGGGGAAATGAAATTCTCAACCGCGGTGCGAAAGGGAAACTTACGATGGAAGAGAGGTATATACCGATGGAAAGGGGTGGGGCTTAAATCTCGAAAAAGAAAAGGGTAAATAAGACAGAACATTCTACTTAGTTAGTAAAGGACGCCTGACGAAAAAGGAGGGGGAGAAGAAGGACAAACAGCCGGACAAGTGGTTGACTCTTTCGCGGCGTGGTAGTTTATAACCCTAGGAAAACTCTGGGGGGAAAAACAATATACGGGTGGAGGAAGTTATTTGGAAAAAGAATAGGAGAAGCAAGGGGGTTTGATCGGGAAAAGCTCTTCTAGAAAAAAAAAGTTAATAGGAGACCACGAAACCTCTTTCCTTAGGTAAAGTAAAAATATTATTCCCCCTTTCAAAAAGGGGGGGGTAGATCATGGGAAGATTTTAAAAGAGGGGGGAGAAATCTAAGTCGGGAAGTCTTATGGGGGGAAAAAAAAGAAAATTGTTTGATGGAGGAAAGCAAGGACAAAAAAAGAAGAGAGGGACGGAAGTGGGAAAGGGGGCGAGGAGGGAGGTGGAGGAACATGGGATGTGAGGAATTGGTGGTTTAGGAGGGTCGAGGGTGGGGGGGGGTGGAGGAGCGAAGAGGTGAGGGGGGGTGGTAGGAGGGCTGTGGGGGGGGGAGGGAGAGGGAAGGAAGGGCGGGAAGAGAAGGTAGATGGGAGGGGGGGGCTAAAGGAGGGGGTGGCTGTGGGACCGGTGATGGGCCGGGTTGGATTGAGGGGAGGGAGGGGTGTGGTGGGGGGGGGAGAAGTGAGAGAGAGGGGGTGATATGAGGGGGAGGTTGAAGGGGGGGGGCGTGTGATAATAAGAGGGGGGGAGGCGGGATGGGAGAAAGGGGTTTGGGCCATGAGCGGGGAGGCAGGGGAGTGGAGCGGGGGATGGGTGTGAAGGATTGATGGGTGGTTGGAGGGGTTGAGGGGAGGGGGGGCGGGGGGTTGATGGAAGGGAGGGGTCGGGGTAACTTGTGGGGTGGCTGGAAAAACAGAGGTATGGGAGGGGGGAAAGGGGGGTAGGAAGTGGAGGAGGGGGGGGGAGTGAAGGGGGAGTATGGGGGGTGCAGATGCGGGGAAAGTGCGTAAGGCAGTGGGGAGGAGAGAGAGGGGAGGGGAAAGGGAAAGGTGTGGGGTGGAAGGGTGGGGGCAGGTGGCGGGGATAAGGGGGGGGGGGGAGGGTAAGGGGGACGGAATAGTGAAGGAAGGTGACGGTAGAATTGTTGGAGCGGGGGATGGTTGGGGATGGGGTGGAGGATTTAAAGGGGGCCCGATGGATGAAGAGGAGGGGAGTAGAGTGAGGGGGGAGTTGTTCGGGATAGGGAGTAGGGGGGGTCTAAGAGAGGGGTGGGGGGAGGGAGGTAAGGTAGAGGGGGGAGGGGTGTGGTTGAGGGGCGATGGAAAGAAGCGGAGAGGTGGGTGAGGGAGGAGGCGGGGCATGGAAGGGGTGGAAGGGGGGTTTGGGGGGAGGAGAGGATGAAGTTGCGGGTGGGGATGATGGGATGGTCGGGAGGTCAGGGGGGAGAGGGTGTGGTTCGTTAGTAGGGGGGGTGGGTGAGATGGCGGGGGGTAGACGAAGTGGAGGGGCGTAAAGAGGGGGGCGTAGTGTGGTAATTGGAGAATGCGTGGCTTGAGGTAGTAGGGCGAAAGTGCGTGAAAAGTAGAAGTCGGGAAAGGATAGGGAGGGGGATAGGTAAGACGAAAGAGGAGGGGGGGGGGTTACGGTAGGGGCGTGGGATAAGGGACATGGGGGGGAGCGGCAGGGGAGGGGAGGATCGGGACATGGGAGGTGAAAGTTAGGTCGTGGGGAAGTGAGTGTATTAGTTGCAGTGGAGTATGGTAGAAGGGGGGGGGGGGAATTTGTTCTCTTCTCCCCCTGGGGGGGGGCATTCGAGGGGACCTTCTTGTGGGACAAAATCCTCCTCTTGCAAGGGACCGGAGATAGTACATAAGGTGGGGGCCCCTTCGAGAAGGGGGAAAGGGGCTCCAATTCGGAGAAAAAAATACAGGACCCTGGGCGTCCCCTGCAAGGGGAGAAGACCTGGCAAAAAAGAAAGGAATCCTCGTGATAGCAGAGAGGGAGAGTGCAGGGATTAGTAGGGGGGGGTCAAAGCAGACGTGGAGGAGCGGTCTCAGAAAAAAAAAAAAAGGGAAACCGTTTCTAGTTCTCGAAAAAAAAAGAGAGGGCGGGAGGAAAATCTAAATTCAGAAGAAAAAGGGAGAAAAGGGCTTGCTAACACAGAAGGAGATATTTGGGGGAAGGCCTTTAATTGTGGAAAAGGGGGGGGACTCCCGGGGAGGGGGGGGGATTTTTTGGGAGAAAGGGGGGGGGCATTAACTTGAGAAGGAGCTAAAGAAGTGCCTCTAAAAATTTAAGAAAGCTATCTTGACATGGAAAATTAAAATTAATTGTAAATCTCCACAGAAGGGGGGAGTACTAAGAAAAAATGCTAAAAAAAGAGAGAAGACGACTAGAAGGAAGATGAAATCAAAGGTCAAGGGACAACACTAAGGAAAAAAGATAAAAGGGAAAACGAATGGGGGGTTTAGAAGATGGGGGGGGGAAAAAAGGGGAATAATGAAATACGGGTGGGGGGAGTTTCATTGGACTAGGGAAGAAGTTTATGAGGGAGGAAGAGCAACTTAAAAGACTCCAGATCAAATTGGAAGAGGCTGTTAAGGGAGGAAGCGGAAAACTTATAAAAGAGGATGTGGCCTTGGAAACCCAGTGGGGCCATTCCTAGGGGGGGGGAAAAACTCCACTAAGAGAAAGAATGGAAATGGGAAGGAAAACCGGGGCTGGGTCTTGTTTTTGGGGGGGGAAAATATTTATGGAAGAAATTCGCACACAAGAATCCCGTAGAAATGGGGGGGGCGTTGCGAAACTCTAGAGGGGAAAAATTTGGAAAGGGGAAGACTGGTATCTACACAGGCGTCCTTCAATTTGAAAAAAAAGAAAGGGAGCGAACCAGGGAGAAGGGGAATTAAAGGGGGGGGGTGGGTGAAGAAAAAACTAACGTAAAAAAAGGTGACTCAAGGGAAAAAGAAAGGTCTCACACAGCCCAGGGGAACATAAAGCAGATGACCAAGGGGGGGATGAAGAAGAGGGGGGAAAGGAGGAGGTCAATCGACCACATATAAAAAATGGTGGGGGGGATTTTATCCGACTCCTGGAAAAGGGAAGGGGGGGTCGCCATGAGTTCTTATTATGAAAAGGGCAAACCATAGATTTTTGGAGGAAAGGGAGGTCATAATGAGAAGTCTAAGGGGGAGATCCAGTCTCTAGCCAAAAAGATACATTAGGTTTCGCCGACTACATTCAGGGAAAGAGCTGCTGAAAATAAAAAAAGGAAAAAGAACCAAAGGAATGAGGAAATGGTCGCCCAGAAGGGAGAGGGATCTCTAGCGTCGAAAAAGCATGAGAAAATGGGGGGCCTTTCCGAAAGGGCAGAGAAAAGGCCCATTTAAGGGGAAGTTACCCTGGGAGGGGATACTGTGGGGGAAAATATCGGGTGTCGAAAAGGGACTAGACCACCTTATAAAGGGGATAGAGGGAAATGACAAATAATTTGGATATACCTCTCTTTAAGCCCTGCGGGGGGAAAAAGCAAGAAGGAATTAAATAGGTTTTTGTGGACCTCCTAGACGGTAGCCACGGGTTGTTGTCTTTGGCATTATTAAAGTTTTTCCAGAGAGGGGGTCTCACACGGGAAGGGGAATGGCCTGGGGGATAAGGGGGAAGCCATGAGAGTATCGTTTATCATTTACCTAACTAATGATAAAATTTTAAAGGAATCGCGGTTACCGGGTGGAACCCGCAAAAAGGGTAGTTGGGGGGGAAAGTCAGGAGATAGAAAGAGGATGATTAATAGAGACGAGAAGAGAACCCCAAAAAAAACTTTGGGGAGGGGGGGCACCCCGGAACCGAGAGGCCCATCGGCAGAGAAACCTTTGCAGGAACGTGAGGGGTCTTCAAGGAAAAGGGCGCATACTAGGGGAAGACCGGGGATCAAGGCCCCCATTGACCGTCAAGGAGCTTCCGGAAAAAAGGACCTCTTCGCCGGAACCAACCAAGGGGGAACCTTCTCGTGAGGGAAAAAAAAACCACTAACTTGGGGTAATTCCCTGTCACTGGGAGAGTCACAGAAAAAGGAACTTAAAAAGACGTGGAAGAATCCTGTCTAAAGGGAAAAAGAAAAGCGAACCGGGAAGAGGGGGGGAAGTTCTCAGGAGAAAAAAGAGGGACCACTTTTAAAAAGAAGAGTATAGACTAATCCTTTGCGTCCACGTAGGAAAATTTCCTAAAAAAGGAGGAAAACCAGGCATTGCAAAGAAGCAAGGCGTAGCATAGTAAAGGCGCGCGATTCATCAAAAGGGGGGGGGGGGGGGGTTTTCGGGGAGGGGGGAAGGGAAAAGTTGAGGCAGACAGGAAGGGACGGGGACAGGAAGGTAACCCTTATTATTTAGACTAAGGGAGATCAATATCAGTGAAGATACTATTATTAAAGCTCTGGGTGCGTACGAGGAAGACTATGAGTGAACACGAAGGGGGGGGTAACTTCAAGGAGAAAAAAAATGCGTCTAAAAGAACAAAAAAAGAGGGATTTGTAACGAAAGCATATGAATACGGGAAAGGTCCTTACTTGAAGGGGTGGTAACGTTGCGGTAGAAAAAGAGCTTAGTCAGAGGGGGGGATATGGGGAAAAAAGAAGAGGGGTAAAATTATTGGTCGCCAGACGACGCTTGCTCTACTCTGGGATGTACCGGGGAAGGGGGAAAATAAGGGGAAAAGGGGAAAAAAAAGGAGTGTTGCGTAAAGACTAAAACTAGTTGAACACATAAAGGGAGAAAAGAATGTGTGCGAGAGCCAGGAAGAAAACTAGTGAAGATCCATCCTTACAAACAACAAAGCATCTTACTAAGGGGGAGGGAGGGGAGGGGGGGTGTTCGAACAAAAAAGAGAAATACTATAAAAAAGGGGCCACAGGCGGTGATTATTTGGAAGGAAAAAATAGCGTTAAGCGACAAGAAGGACAAGGGCAATTAGGGGGGGATAGTTACCGGGAAGTCCCCCTCGTTGGAGGCCCCGCCATAAAAAAGTTCTTCTTAAACCGAGAGGGGGGAGGATTCTTTCAATGAGCCTTGGGGTTCCAAAGGTTATAAGAAAAGGAGTGTAAAGCGATTTATCAGACGTATTTTGAGAGGAGGGGGGGGGGGGGTCGGCATTCCGGGTGAACAGGGAGGGAACGGGAGGGGTGAAGGGGTTAGATTCCATGAAGGAATGGGAAAACATCCGGAAGCTATCATCTGCCCCTGTCAGAACTTTCAGAAAGGAAAAAGGAAATCAAAAAGGTATACGGGTAATAAAAGGGGATCTCACACCACAGGAAAGGAAAAGGGCCTGTGAGGGGTCAAAAGGGGGGACCAAATTCCTTTCCCGGGCAAAAAAGAGATGCTTTGTCTTGTATCGGCACGCAGAAGGAAGGGAAGGGGACTTATCTCCTTGGAGGGGGATACGTTGAGAAAGGGACAGATCTCGAGACAAAAAAAAGAGTAAAAGAGGGACAAAAATCTAGGTTCTCTACAGAAAGTTTGACCTATACTGACGAGAGAAAGGGTGACTAACACCTGTATGCAAAAATTATGAGGGAAAAATATCAAGGGAAGGAAGTCCCTTAAGGAACACGAAAGTGGGAAAAAAGTCTTGAAGTTTGGGGGGGGGGGGAATACTCCTGGGGAAAGGAAAAAGGAAAAAGATTAGACGTGGCATATAAAGGTGGTGACGAAAGTATTTAATCCGTGGCAGACCTTCTTCAAAAAAAGAGGGGGTCTCTCAAAACAAGACGAGGAAACTTTTTATGAAAGGAATGCTAACAAGGGGTATAATAAGGGAAAGGAAGAGAAAGTTACATCTAGTAAAGTTCCATTAAAAAAAAGACAAAGTTGAGGAGTTGAGTGAAGAGAAATAATGATAAAAAAGGGAGGGTTCAGTGGCGAAAGAAGTACGAGGTGAGGGATAGGAGCCTTGAAGACTAAGATAAAAAGGAACTAGTCTTTTCGGCTGTACGAAGGAAATACCTGAAAAAAGAGGGAACCCAAGAGAGAGGGGAATCTCGGGGGGAAGAAACGAAGAGCAAAGGAAGGGGGGGAGGAAACTTGGGGCGGGGGAGTGGGGGTTCAGTTATACTTCAAGTTTCGGAAAGGAAAGACGCACACAAAGGGAGAGTTATTGTTTGAGAAAGATTGCAGTTCGGGGGGGGAAACCTCCAAAAAGGGGAAGTCTTTTCAAGGAAGTTAGCGAACAAAGGGTCGGAAAAGTAAGTTTTTCTCACATAGTCAGAAAATAACACAGAATGATTGAGTGGGCGCACTAAAAGAAGGGGGAACTCAAATTTTCAGGGGAATGCCTTTGGGGAAAAGAAAGAGAAAGGTAATTACCGGGTCGGAGAGAACTCTTGGTTGGAGCCATCCTTAAGGGAAAAGAAAAAGGGGGGGGGGGTTGTCTTTTATCCTACGCCGGAAAAAAAATAAGAAACGGGATTGAACTACCAGGGGATATTTAGGGGGGGAGGAGGTCGATGCGTCAACGAGACTTTTTGCGGAGGGGGACCGGAAAAAAATACACGATGGAAAAAAAAAGGAAGGAAGAAATCATGTGTTACGGGAGAACTAAACATCCGACCCTTCTTAAAAAAAAAGGGATATCCAGACACAGGAAAGAGAAAATGGACTCTACGCATGCACTAGTTTCTCAAGTTGGAAAGAAATCTTCAAGAGGGGGGGGAAGGACTCCCTGCAGAAGAAGACTGCCACTCCCATGATGTCAGAGAAAGTTGTACCAAGTCTGGCCAGATTGCAAGGCCATTAAAAAAAAAGGAAATCGACTAGGAAACAGTATAACGGCGTCGCTGGCCGAGAGTCTACGAATCGCGTGAACCCTGAGAAGGGAAGGGGAACCGTGAAGAAGCCAAAAAGGGAGGGTGAGGGGGTGGTCGGACAGGTTCGCCAGGGTTAGGAGCCTACTAGGGAAAAATGGTTGAAATTCCCTGTGGGAAAAAAAAAATGGGAAAAAAGGGGGGGCCATTTGGCGCGGGGGATAAGTCGACACACGCTTAGCGTCAGGGGGATGGTCCGAGACGCCTGCAAAAGAGTTATTCCGAAAAATTTCCATAAAAAAGGGGAGTTTACAGGTGTTTTAGACGAAAAACCACTTGGTTTTTGAGGAGGAAGAGGGAGCCCTAGGAAGAAACACCGTCGGAGGGAGGAAGAAGAAATAAAAGGAGCCCCAACCAGAAATTCTTGTGTAGGGAGCCAAAAAAAAACCCGAGATCGGGACGAAAATTTTCCGGGCGATTGAAGGTAAGGTCCATGCAGAACGCCGGAGGCTACCTTGGAGAAGGAGAATGAAGACCGCAAAGGGGACACAAAGAAAGTCCGTGAAAAATCCCGAGGGAGAAGAGGCCAAAGAAAAACAGACCGTTAAGGGGCAACCCCCCCAATGTCAGGGGGAAGAGGGGCTCAGAAACAGGGCAGTCACGCTGGGGGGTCTTTTGGGGAAAAGGAAGGGGGAGAGACAAGGGATAGGGTGGGAAAGATGAAGAAGTCCCTGGGAAAGGAAGGAAATTTCCATCAAAAAGGAATAGATCCATCGACTAAAGTCGCTGGGGGGGCTCGGGCAAGGAAAGGTTTCCAAAAAGAGTATTGACCCATCTCTAGATAAGAAGCTCACAGGGGGCCTTTTGGAAAGATGTCTGTAATCCCCTTTGCTTCAGAGGGGGCCTTTCGAAAGGGAGGGAGGGGGAAACTCCTGAGAAAGGAGGTTATCAAGAGAGTACCAAAAGGATGCTTTAAACAAAGAAAAAAATCTATTGTGGAGAAAGAGGAACGGGAAAACCTACTATGTAGGAAGGGAAGGTAACGAGTACCTTCCGGCGGGGGGGAGTAGGAACACCCAAAATGAAAACTGGGGCGAAGAAGATCCTATGAAATAAACTCCGAACAAAAGGGGAGGAAGTATGGTGAACACACGATTTGAAAGAAAAATTTCTGACTGAGGAGTGGGTGCGTATGGGGGGGGGGAGTAATTATGGTGGGAATTCGCGAATAATGGTAGTAAAAAGTGGACAAAGGATAACGGACAGGGGAAAAAAAAAAATTGCGGTAAAGAGAGAAAAGAAAGAGGGACACCAAAGCATAACATGACTACGGGAGGGGGAGGGGTGTGAGAAACGTAGTTAGTAGAACAAAACACAAAAAAGACCCATGACTCGTAAAAGATTGAAAAAAAAAGGGGCGACTAGAAGAGGGGGGGTCCATCAAGATACTTGCGTAGTTGATCATATAGGACTTGAGACTACGGGGAGATGGTATCTTTGAGATGGAAAACATCTCGCACTCTCCCCATAAAAACTTATTCTAAGGGGGAACAAGGAAAAATAGGGGAAGAAAAAAAGAAAAGTTCGCCAAAGGGGGTTTTAAAAATACGCTTAGGGGGAAGAGGGGAAAAATTGGGGGGCTCACGATTCCGTCACTATATTATATTGAAGTATGGTTATGGGGGGGGAGTTATCGAAAAAGTATTGTGAAAGGAAATTAAGGTGGAAGGAAATTTCAAAAAAAAAAAAAGCCAAGGGGAGGATGACATAAACGGGGATAATCATCAAGCATCCCTAAGGAACAATTCTAGAGAAAAAACCGTGAGGAGAGGTACTGGGAAAAGCCCTGATAGGGGGCCCAAAAAAGAAAATACTGCAGAAAAAGGGGGTTCGATCAGGAGAAGGGGGGCTACAGGGAGTGAAACACGGGTCACGCTCAACAAAAAGAGAGAGACAGGAAAAAGGGGGGAAGAAGATCAACGGGTGACAGAGAACTGAACTGCACACCTGGACTTCAGAAGAAAAAAAAAGAGGAAGTAGTTTTGGCAAAGTCCATTGTGGCCAGTTTCACACGGGGGGTGGGTGTATGGGGCGGCTGTAAGGGGCAGGTCTAAAAGGGAGAGGTAAGACATTGCAGGCTTGACAAGGTAGGAGGGAAAGGAAGACTCACACAGAAGAGAAGGAAGTACTGAATTAACCAGCATGCGAACAAACTACATAAGAGGATAATAGGAAGTCCAAGGAGGGCTCTCACGTGTAAAGGGACGAAATGGGGGAAGGAGTTAACTCCTAAGGGTAAAAAGAATCCTGGGTTGTATGGAAGGGGGGACGAAAGAGAATAAATTTTAAAAAAAGAGCCTTGCCAGAGAGAAAAGATCCAACTTGAAAGAAAAATGTAAAGAGAGAAGGAAAGGAAACCCGTGAAGAAAGGAATATACAGAAGAGAGAGGGGTCAGGAAACTACACTAAAAAGGCGGGAAAGTCAAGGGGTGAACTGTGTGCTGGGGCAGGGGGGGGGGGGGCTAGTGGGGGGCGGGAAAGCACACACGGGGACCAAGAATTTTTGGAGTAAAAAGAACGTTCGAGGAAAGGAGAGAGAAAAAGGGCCGTCGGGGGGCCCAAGGTTACGTTATCTACCAGTAAAAAAGTAATTTTGGAGAAAGAACCGAGGAGAGGGGGGGAAGTACCGGGAGGAAAAATTAAAATAAAAATTAAAAAAGGGGGTTTCCGCCATGGGGTCTCCAAGAACCGTTGTAAAATAACTTGAAAGTAGGGGGGGTGGGGGGAGAGGCCGACGAGGGCATGATCAAAGGGCTCGAATTATAAAGAAGGGGGGGGGGGGGGTAGCGCCGGACTCCAGGGAACTAAATCGCATGGATGAGCCAGGACGACAAGGGTGTTCGAGCTTCGAGACTTAAGCAGGGGGGGGTGTCCTGAAGTGGGGGTGTAAATGCATAGAACCACGTTAAATATATTGTAAAGGAAACTATCGAAGAAAGTACCTTTTTTCGCCGGAAATCTGCCCGCAACAGGGCTGCGCCTCCCAAAAAAAATGACTCTAAAAGAAAGCTTACTCTGCAGAGAGGAAGGGCTCGTTCATTCCGGGCTCACGCTGGGGAAAGCCTAGCAAGGGGGGAATCCCAGGCATGTTGGGGTTGCGAAGCTATGGCCAGAAAAGCCATCTCTACAAAAAGAAGTCCATTCGGGGTAAAAGGACGACTGCCAACAAAAGTAAGAGGAGGAGGTGTGACAAAGAATGTCTACTGAAGGAAGCTCCTTAGGAAGCACGTAAGGAAACAAAACCGTTGGGGGGGGTGAAATGCGATCCGAGAAGGAAAAAAACTTTGGTGGGGAGGAAACCATGTAAAGGGGGAGAGATCTGCAAGGGTTCGGACCAGGGCAAAGGGGTCCGTTATAGAGGAAGAGGCATTTACGCTAAAGAATCATAACCGCGGGAGTGTAGCCAAGAGGGGAGGGGACCGTTGGGGGGGGGGGGAAAAGAAAACTTTATGGGGTAAAATCGCTTCGAGAGAACACACCTTAGGAGGAGGGGGCGCTCGAAAAAATAAAAGATGTTTCTTGAAGAAAAAAACGGACCTCGAGCCTCGAACACTCAAGGGGGGAAAGGATACTTATTGAGAAAAAAAAAAGAACGCCGGCGGGGGGAACAGGCACATTCCCCAAAAAAAAAGGTGCTCAAAAGGAAAGAAAACTGAAAACCAGAGGGAAAGGCCAGGCTTGAAGGGCCCGACCCCCAACGGGGGGAAAAAGAAAGCGTAGTCAAAAAAAGTTCGTGCGTTTACTCAGCAACAAACTCTATTAGTACAAAGAATTGAAGAGGCAAGAGAAGGAAATACGGGGGGAAGGAGGACAGAGGCAAAGCTCAATGGCCAGGCTCAGTAGAGCAGGGGGGTATCTGCAGAGCTTGGAAAGTCGCCATTTTAAAAAAGTGACCGGCGCACACAAAAGTATCAATGGAGAGAGGAGAAGGGAAGAGTCAGAGGTTGAAGGAGGGGAGGTAGACCTTTGGCCGCCGTGGACAACTTTATTGAAAAAAAAGCCTTATAACGGGGAGAAAGGGATGGTTGTAAAAACCCCATGAGTAAAATGGAAGGGGCTACTAGGGGGAAGAACCGTCCAAAAGAGGTGCTATGGAACTTAATACGAACATGCTAGGAGGTAACTTAAAAGGAGGGAGGAGGGAAAACAATTCAGTGAGAGAGGGGGAATACTATAGACAGAGCCTCCTAACAGAAGGAAGGCTTCAGGTAGGAAAAAAGGTGAGAATCCATGTCTGAAAAACTGGGGGAGGAGAGTATGTTAAAAGAAGTTCTCTCAGACGAAAAAGGAGGGAGGAAAGGTTTAGGAAAATTGAAAATATCCTCTGTAAAGAACAAAGCCCTTAAAGGGGGGGGGGGGGGGTGGGACCACGAGGGCTAACTACACACATGCTACGGAAGGGGGATTGCGCAGAAAAACCTAGTTGAAGGGGAGATCACAAACAGCAAAAAAAAGTTTCAACCATCTGACTACTGAAGGTTCGAAAAAAGGAAAAAAGGGGGGATATACAGAGAGTTGGGGGGACACCCAATATAATTTGGGGGGGGTTGAAAGGGGGGGGAAGCTTTAAAAATTTCGAATTGGGGAAAGAAATATTTCAAAAGGAAAGAACTACAAAAGATAGGGGAGAGGTCGCCAAGGAAGAAAAAGAGTCTTTGGGGGAAAAATATGATAAATAAAGGAGTTTCCTAAAGGGGGTAAAGTGTAGGGAGGGGTGGTACTATATGGTAGGATCATATTACAGGATATTTAGGAGAAAAGGGGGGGGGGGTTAGCAAGGAAGGGGGGGGGTTACTGGGTAAAAAGTCTTGAAAAAAGGAGCTTGAGGAAAGTAGAGGGAAGGATAACATAGGCCAAGGTAAAGTAGTCATAAACGTTGGTAAGCATAACTTGAAGAGGGGGGGGGGAAAAGGACATTCATAGGAAAAAAAAATAAACGTGAGTAAAAGTTGAACAGGGAAAAAAAGTGATATGCAGGGGGAAAGCATACGGGGGGCAGAAGGAGGGGAAAGAGTTATATGTGAGAAAGACACGTTTCTAAAATCAAAAAAGAGGGAGGAAAATAGAGACCCTTGTCTAGGGGGTCCTCTCCAGAGGGGAAAGTAATCCAGAAAAAATACACTCGGACCAAAGAGAATTGCATTTACAGGAATTGGGTACTCACGGTATTTGGGGAGGTTGGGAAGGGGGGAATTACACTTATAAGGGGGGGGGGGGGGAGGGGAGGGGAAGTTAATTAAAAAGTTTTATGTACT
>Ga0179591_1382617_pt1 | contig 14612 bp, 12 predicted proteins | sample CZOMad2_1_08_16f_FD_182891 | JGI IMG/M metagenome (GOLD analysis project Ga0179591, IMG submission 182891) | Vadose zone soil fungal communities from Angelo Coast Range Reserve, California, USA - CZOMad2_1_08_16fungal (PacBio error correction) | ecosystem: Environmental > Terrestrial > Soil >...
AGGCCTGGGAATCTGGGTCATCGGCTCAGCTCCTCAGGAAAATAACCTGAGGGAGGAAGAAATCATGGCGAATAATACTCTTGCTGAAGGGTAAGACTGAAGTAGAGAGTGGTAACTCCAGATCAAGAGACCCCGACAAGATGTGATGGGAAAAAGGAATCGAGGGAGGGGGAAGGAGACCGTTGGCAAATTCCCTTCTGACTGTCACTCGGAAGAAAGAAAAGACCGGTAGAAAGGAGACTGAACTAGAATACTGATATTCATACAAGATCAAAAATGGGAATCTACAGAAATCTCTCTGATTTACCTCGAGGGCTTTAGCCAGGCGAAGAAGATCTCTTCTCAAAAAAGGGGGAAATGAAATAATAAGTCGGCGTACGGCGCGGATCTCATCGGTAAGCAAGCTGGAGGTAGAAGAGGAGCGGAAAAGCCTCTTACTTGTTACGTTCCTGGGAGGATAGAAATTAAGCTGGGGGAAGTTCTCTGGACGATTCAAGGAAAATCTTTAAACTTTAGATGAGAAATGGGGAGAGGGAAAGCCACTAGGTAACCTCTTGGTAGGTGGCGAGGAGCTGGGTGGAACAGAGAAGGACCCTTACGCGCACAGTATAGTACATATTCAAGGGGGAAAAAGTGCCAAGAGGTCAGGGCTCCTTTTAAAAGGAAGGGAATAGATAGGCAGGGAACTCGAGTTTACATAAGCGAATCTTGTTGAGGCGAATTCACAAGTCTCAGATAGAGGAAGACTGCCGAAGGGGGGGGGGGAGAGGGGAAGAATAACACTGGAAAGCCTGGAGGAAGTCGGAGAATTGGGGAGGGAGAGAATGGGGGAAACATCTTTTTTGAGATCAATGTAGCGAAAAGGGGGGGGGGGCGGGATAAAAAAACTACAAAACAGATCATCGGGACCAGATCTCGTTCGACTCAATATCTCAAGTCGAAAAAGAGAAGGAGGCTCCTCAAACAAAGAAGTCAAAAACAGGATTTAGAAAACGTGAGGAAAGAAAAGGTCTCATTATCATTGAGACCTGGAGTTGTAGGTCAGCAAGAATAGAATCCCTAATCTTCTACTCTCAGTGATTAGGGATAAAGCATGAGGGGGACATTAGGGTGGGACCTAAAGGGAAACGAATAAGAGGAAGAAGGGGTCTTCGGTTTTCGTCCTTCAGGTGGAAGGGAAGCGTGGGAAGCAATCGCCTTAGGTTATAGTTTTAAGTGGGCGGGAGAAAAGAGAAGACAATTCTTTACTCGCGAGAAAGAAGGCTGCTCGCTTCGCTGGGGCGGAGCCGATTTCAACCGAGGGTTAAACGAGGGAAGAGGGGTCAGGTCGTACTCCCGCTACGAGAAAAATGGCAAGTCGGAGAGAAAAAAGCTATAACGCAACTGAGCGGGATTCACATGAAAGGTCAACTCTACCTAGAAAATAGACTCAGAGGGGGTTGGGGAAAGAATCGTATGGGACATCAGAATCGTAGGGGGAACGCAGAACTCCTCTGGTCAAGCAGGAAGGAATAGGGTTAGAAAATTATTCCGACACAACCGCGAACATCTGTTTATGTGAAAGAAGGAAGGAGAATGGGGAAACATTACCGATCTACCAGCCATGCGAAAGAAGTAGGAAGCAAAGTCTATCGCCCCTCTGCAAGGGTAGGCAGGAAAGAGGCGAAGCAGGGAGGGGAAGGGGGGCGCGGATGTACCAACAGAGAAGGGGAGAGCTTTCCCCTTCCTCGAAAGTGGGGATCAAGACGAGAAAGGGGGGGCCGTTACCCTGGAGATGTTACAACTATTCCTTAACCGGACAAGGAGAGGGGATTGGTTGAGATAAATAACTCGGAGATTAAATGGGGGTCGTGTTTCTTCAGCTAGTTCCTTTTTGGGGACTCTGAAAAGAGGGATGGGCGCTCAGGCTCTATAACGGAACCGTTGGATATGGGGGAGAGAGAGGATTCTTCTCGGCAGAGAGAAAGAGGGGAAGACACGAGTATAACCTCAATCTAAATAAGGTCGAAGGCTGATGACGAAGGGAGAGAACGCTTGCCTTCTGGACAGAGTAGAAGAATTTCACAAGGGGGGGCAGGATAAAGTGAGTCGAAGGCACCTGTGGGGCAAGGGAAAAAGTGCCAGAAGAATCACTCTCATCGGATATCTTCCGTGAACGAGGAGGGAAGATTCAGCAACGGAACTTAGTAATTCGGACAGTTGGCGCAATATCTGCATTTGGGACGTTGGAGCGCTAGTAAGAGCTCGGGAAAGGGGACTAGTCGGGGGAACTAGACATCTTTCGAAAGGGTTTCACTAATACATTCTTAAAAGAGAAAGAAAGAAGTTCATGAAAGGACGGTTTCTTGGGGGGATTGAGGAAGAAGGAAGTATACTGGTATTCTTCCGAAGCGTACGCAGGGATAAACATGTCCTGCTTCACTTGTGCGAAAGACGGGGGGAGCATGAGGGTCTATTGTACCTACTTGGAAAACAGAGATAAGAAGATCGTGACTTTGGGGGAATTGGGAGTCATCGGGGGGATGGCTCTGGGAGCAGAAAAGGTCAAAGCCACTATTGGGACGCATGGCGCTTGATGAAAGCTGAACGAAGTTTTGGTTGGTACTGAGATTTTCTATAGGTTCTTCATCCAACGGGAGTAAGGAGGGAGGCTCTAGATTAGAAGAAAAAAGAAAAATGGCTGGGACCGGTTTTAATCCAGTCGGCGGGGAAGGTTTCAGTTCGCTTCTTAGGGCAGGCGAAGATTTCTGGATGTGGAAACTGAATAGGGACAGAAGGGGAGAGAACTCCTTGTTTGTATGCTGAAAGGGGAGAAGACGCTTTTCCATCTCTGTTCGATAATGGAACGCAGAAAAGTTTCTGTTTCGCGGTTAGAAAAGAGGTGAGATACGCAAGGCAAAAACGGGAAACTGAAAAATTCCTCGTCTTGAATAGGCACAAGGAGGGAATAATCTACAAAATGAGCCACTAAGAAAGGGGATTCATCTCCCGTAACTGCTCAATAGAGAATAAGGAGAAACGGTTCAACGCCAGTCTGTTAGCAACGTCTTGGAAAGCTCGGAAAGTGGGGGTGCAGGGTACTTCTTATGTACTGGTCCGTACAAGGGGACAACTAATACTGGTCTGTATTCTAACGGAAGGGGATAGACCTGACTGTGTATGCCCCGGAGGGAGTGTCGCTCTCAATGTGAACAGGAAGGGAAACCGAATCATCGGGGAGTAGAAGAGATACAACTTCTCTTTGATAAAGGGAGTTGGGTGCGAAAGGATCTTTCCGGGGCCTTGAGAAGAAGAGTACAAAAACACGAGGGGTTGACGCGATGTTCGTTTGGCTGCCGGAGACTAGAGACGTCCGGCGTGGGGCTCTTCAAAGGCACGACTTGTGCCGGGGGGTCCCCTGAAGAAATGGAGAGTAAAAGAAAAAAGTAGAGAACAGCTTTTGAGAAAAAACCAACCGGTTACCTTGTCACGAGCTCCAGAGAAAGACATGAAGAACAAGGTTAGGAGAACTTCACGAATGCCTGAAGGGGAAGGACGAAAGAGGGAGAGGGGGGTTTCGACGAGTTCTTGTGTTATAGAGTGAAGTCTTTCCTTTCCCCCGCTACGCCCGAGATTTAAAAAAAAGTAGCGCAAAGGGCAAAGGCTCAAGGCCAGCGGGGGGGACAACGCGTGGGGGGGGGAGGGGCAGGAGATATCTGCGGCTGGGGGAAGTATACAAAGGGAAGGACGGGTAAACGGACGCGCTAGGGAGGTGAGGCACGCGCTACCCCACAGCGTTTCGATATCAGCGTGACTGGTAGCAAGTGTCATTCCAAATATCTATGGACTTAAGGTGAAGAGGCCAACGTATTCGGGGAACTGTGTTGAAATCGCGGGGTGCCCAAAAAAAAAAGGAAATGGCCCTCTCTGAACAAAAACTTTTATATTAAAAGAGAGAAAAGAGGGAAAGCCACCGGCAAGAAACTCAGAAGGGACAGGTACTTCAAGGGAAGTACAGCTTTGTTCACGGGGCGAATCGATGGATGTACTGAAATCACAGGAGAAAGAGAGGCATCTAACTCAAATGTTTCTAAAAAGACGGACGAAGGGAGGGTGGTACCTTTTTCGAAGGGGTAGTCCGACGTAAAAAACAAAGAAAGAGTCACCTTCATAGCAATCTTGCGTATCGAGGAAAACGTGGCCTGGGAAAAGCACTACCTGGTGTGAATAAGGAAAGAAACTGAGCTCTTTCTGCTTTTAAACTTATTTCCGGAGGAGGGGAAAAGACATATGAACAACTCAAGAGGGGAAAACGGGATCTAATAGAAAAAGCAGTAAATAGGGGGGGGGTGTCGCAGACTTCCTGGTATCTTTGACAGGTAGGAGATGCCTGAGTGTGAAGCTCTTACCAATCACCACCAGATGCACGGACTTGTTCCTGCAGAGAGACAAGGTTTTTCTGATCTCTTCAAAAGAGAAAAAGTACAGTGAGAGGGCAGTCAACATAAACGAGGGAAGCTCTAGCTAATTCGTTAAGGCGGGGCGACGGCCAGGCAGGAGATACTATCTGCGTGGTCGAACGATGAGTTCAAAAACGACCCCTTCCTATCTGATAATAAACACGAAAGATATGGATTCGCTTGCGACTCGAGAGGGGGGGAATCGGCCCGTTATAAATTGCTATAAAAGAAAGACGCACTGGATAAAACTAAGGCGGCTGAGGGATTCCTTTAACACGAGCGTTTGGTAAAGGAAGGGTACGGCATTCAATCGCTCAAGAGGGAAAAAGGGGAACAAGGAAGGAGATCTCGCGTTGAATCTCGGAAAACGAAGAATCTAGTAGCATTAAGGAAAACATGGTCGGTAAGCTAAAAAGACGGGTCCGAGGCCTCAAGAGGGGGGGTTCCGTGCTCAGGTACTAGTGGCGACTGCGTCTTCTTCCTGGGAAGGGGGTTTGGTACGGGGCCGTCTTATTATCGGCTTAGTGAGGAAAGTAGCACCGGGAAAGAGCCAAAAATATTTTTCCCAGGGGGGAACTCTGATTGGTGGGACTGAAAGGTGAAAGAATAGGGCCAAAAATTTCTTGACGTCGTACACTCTTTCCATCGAATCGAAAAAAAACGCAGACGCTATCCTGAAAAAACAAGAGAAAAGGGGGAAAACGGATGACAAGATTAATCTTTTCGGAACTAACTGCAATAGAGAGAGATAAAAGCGAAGGAGACCAGCCTCCAAGACCAGGTCCACAAAATCTCGTTCATAAAGAGCACTCTCCGGGGCCAGGAGCGATTTTTGACGTGTCATCCCCTGTGAAGAACTGAACCGCTACCACGTTGATATAGTGGCAAACTTCTTCCTAGTGACAAGATCTCTCCATTAGTGGGTCAGATGTGACACTCGGAGAAATTGGTAGGAATACACTTTTGCAAAGAAGGGAACTAAGAGAATTGCTTTAGGACTTCATCTCTCTAACCAAAAAAAAAAGGAAGGGTTGAAGACCCGTATTGGTGGGGATACCTTGTCGTCGCAACTCAGAGTGAAAAAAGTGTCAAGAGAAGGGGGGTAAGATAATTGAGCTCAGTAGGACAGGAAGAAAGAAAATGAGAAGGATTTATCCGAAAGTTTAAATTAAGCATCGAATACCAGTCCACAGGGGAGTGATGAGGCTGGGCTAAGCTACTAAATACCAGAAACTAGGGAACAACTTGTGAGGGGGGAGGCGTGATCGGTTAGCTTCTACTCAATCTGCGACTGAACCCCTCGGGGAAAGATCTCTAACTTCAAGTGAGATACCGGCAGTAAACGTCTAGTAAAGGAGGGAGTTACTGAGGCAGCGAGAAGGGTCATATAAAGGGGACGTGCCGAGAGGGAGAGCATCGGCTCAACCCATCGACCTTATCGGCTGAGATAGACGAGATAAAGAGAGGGGGGAGTAAGAGCACCACTGGAAGGGAAACCGAACAGAAGAACCTTTTGAAAGGTCGCGGGGGGGATTACTTCCTTTCACAGGTCAGATGAAGGTGGATGAAGGCTTCGTTTCAAAGGTCAAACTTCCAGAGTTTTAACGTAAGTGAAAAAATGGAGGGGTAAAAATGTCTCCAACCGATAGTCATTAGGGAGGAGATCGTCGAAGCCTAGCTCGTATCATCGACAAAACGGGAGGAAGAGGGGGTCGATATCTAAAGGTCTGTGACCTTTTCTTAGATGGGAGGGGAAGATGAGTAATGAAGGACCAAATCACGGAGCATCGAGACTCCGATGGGCTTTGGAGGAGGAGAACGGGTGAACTTTACGACGATTGACCAGGGAGGAGGAGGGCAAAGACCAGTACGAGGATCGTATAAAACAGACTTCACAACCCAAGAGTAGTTAGAGGCGAAGTCGAGGGCCTTTTAACGCCCAAGAGACTCAGCAGAGAGAGAAAAGAAGCTTGGTCTTCGGCGTTCAATAAATAACTCTCAACAGCCTGGCGAGGTACCATCGTTTTCTATCTGCTGAGTCGACTGGAGACAAGGAGTTGCCAGGAAGCTTGTGAGTCTCTGTACAGCTTCAGGCCCCACGTCGTGCAATTAAGAAGACAGAAGATCTGCGCCTGCTAATAATGAAAAAGGAAGGAGAGAAAATAAAAGAGGCGAAAGCGGTACGACCGAGTAAAAGGAAGTAAAAGGGAAAACCTCCAAATCGTGTCGTAAGAAGGAAGAAGGGAAGAAAGGAGAGCTCAAACTCCCTTTGCTAGGATATCTCTCCACAAGGGGTTGCAAAGAGGAGACTGAGCCCTAAGCATTATTCCGAAAGGGGTGCAGGCAAGCGGGAGGGGGGGCCAAGTGGGTGCCCCTCTAAGTTTTCGGGATCATATCTTCCGGGACTAAGAGAACTCTTCTATAATTCTTGACATCTAGTGTGGGTATGGAAGGATACACATAAAACACGAGTGCACAAGCTGCGTGCAGTAAAGAGGAAGGGCAATGCAAACGTCCTCCGATGTGGAAGGTACGGGGGGAAAAGGGTATGGTCGACACCAAATTCAGACACCGCTCGGGTCAGCAGCCAGGAAAGAGGGAGGGGGCGTCGGCTTCCACATCTACATCTTGCTCCAAAAGCGTGATCGCACTAAAAGGAGAGGAAGTAAGAAAATGTTCTGATTATTGCTGGAAAGACTTTCTAAAAGGGCAAGAAAGAGGAGAGGGTGGGGGTGCACTCTTAGGAACCCGACAAAGATGGGGATGGGGATAAGAAGTGCTTCAAGGGTGCCGAATCATACCGGCTAGCGTTCTACGCATGGTCGAGCATCGGGGAAGAAGGGGGGGGCATCAAAGAGAAGACTCACAATTACAATATGCGTAAGAGGATGGAATAACGAAAGAAAAGAGGAATAGAGGTAGGGGGGGACTCGCCCTTCACGAGAGACGCAGACATCTCTCTCAACAAAGGGAAGGGTATAAAGAAGAAATTTCTGCAAATTCTCAGAGTCTACTAATAAGATGTGAGCTGGAGGTTCGGTTCCCGAGGGGGGTCAATCTGTCGCTGAGGGGAATATGGATAGGAAGTGGTAGTATTTCGTCCTTTCACAGACCTCTTCGAGTAGGGGAGGAATGGGGGGGGATAGGAAAAAAAAGAATTACTTTACAATCTTTTTGTCTGGGGGGGGGAAAGAGAGGGGGGTAGGATCAATAGAACCGTTTTTACCATACACTCGAAGAGTATCAGGGGAATAAAAGAAAAAATAAGCCTAAGCAGGTTCATGAGTCGCGGGGGTTGAGGCGAGCGCCGTATCTTTGCACGAAGGAAAAGAGGAAGATTATCCTAGATCACCTTTGGTCGGGGAGGGAGCCAACGGCAGCAGTCGGTAAATAAATTAAGTAACGTACACATCTCCACTCAAAGGAGGAGGGGGAGAGTAGCGACAGGGGGGGATCATGCAGTTTCACTCTATGGCGCAACCTGGGGTGGAGCACTCAACCTAATGACAGGCTGGGTCGCACGAGGGCGACTTCGCAGAAAAGGAGAGAGAATTCTAAACTCTCTACTTCCTCGAAAACCAGGAGGAAGAGGGAAAGAAAAGGGGGGGAACAGGTATGAGGGTCATTAAGAAGATCATTCTCCGAAAGGTGGGAGAGTGGGGAATCTACTAATCCCTATCTAGAGCGAGAAAAGTGGAGTAGATAGAGAGGAGGTTCAGGACAAGAATTTTTAGGTTTGCTGACCGGCGATGAAACGCTCGTACCAGAAAGTCTATCTCATCTAGATTGCTTCACTCATTTTGGATAGTCGCCAGGGCCAGAGAAGATCGAGATTTTGTAGGGAGGAGAAGGGTGTCTGGAGAAGAGAAAGAGAGCCCGGAGTGACACTGACGATCACCACCCTGTCGAAAGAGAAGAGAGGAAGAGCCGCTTCCAGTTGACTCGATGGGGGGGGGAGTGTTCTGAAAAGGCGACTAAGGAGAAGATAGCCGATATCGCAAGATGTCGTTCGAGAATAGCTACGCTATATAGATGCTGTTTTAAACCGGAATCAAAAAGAAGCTACGCTTGGGGGGGGTTAAGCTGAAAGAAGGGGGGGGAAAAAAGTTACTCGGATTACGCTCCTTTAAAGGAGAGTAAATAGAGGGGTGAAAGAGATGGATAGACTCTGGAAAAATTGGGGGGGAGTCTAACATTAAGAGCAATGGAAAGGAGGGGGGACAGACCTCATCCGCCATCTCAGATCTATGAAGGGACACTAAAATTCTGTCAGGGTCGACCCCCAGCGGCTAAGTGTATATTATCCGCTCAAGGGCAAAGCTGCTGAAAAAAGGGGACTCAAAACGCCCTACCTATATTACCAGTCCTTTCGAACTGTATCCGACGAATGGTAAGAAAGATAAAAGATGTAAGAAGAAAAGCGAGGCATAAGGCATTTAGAGAATTTGGTGTTAAAAGGGGGGTGTAGCTCACCAGCTGGACGGTTGTAGTGACGTCTATTTAATGGGGGGGGGGTGTGGCGATATACTCCCTAACTTTAGAATCTCTATCTCGGGTAGCCAGGGGTTTCGAGATGGATGATAGAAGCTGTGACTGCAGAAAGGAGAAAGACATATCATGCAACGAAGAGGGGGGTCATGTCTAACCTCAGTCTATACTCAAGGAGAAGCCATTAGTAGAAACGTTTCCAGAGGTGTGGTGCATGTTTCCTTCCCTAAAGGTGAACTTACCTACAGGTGGGCGGGAGCGGATAGGGATAGGACGGGATCCCGCAAATTCGAATACTAGAAATGAAGGAAGGAACACACACTGGCTGTCTAGGCCATGGTTCGGCAAGAGGGGAGAACGGATCCCTGTTCTGATTCCGATGCACGGACAGAGGGAAAAGGAAACCGTTGAGCATCAAGGGGGCACCCAACGGGTGTAAGCAGGAAAAAGGGAGTTTTGGGACTTGGTTATTAGAGGGTGAAACCGGGAGAATTTCGCTGTACGAGGCAAGAGACTCTAACACGAGATTCCTACAATGTTAAAAGCAGGATTTAGATGCAATTGGAAAAGAACACTGAAGCTTGAGGATAGGCGGGGGGTCTAACTGTGTTAACCGCAGAAAAAGCAATCGAATGGAGAGCTTTCTTGCGAATGGTTTAAGGGAGGAGGGGGGGAGGGAATCGTTTGCTTCACAGGGAGGATTCGCGAGTAAAGAGAAGTTCAACACGTCGGCGGGTGCGAAGTGCAGGGGAGATGGAGAATCTCAGCCTGCTCAGCTCAGGGGGTGGGTAGGAGACTGGCAACTTTGTGGGAGAGCCGAAGAAACTGCTTGTGGTGTGGAGGGGGGCAGGTGGGTCTATATCGTTGTCAAGGCAACGGGAGTGGACGGTTTTCGGGGCGGTCTAACGATAGAGAGGAAAAAGAAGGACCTGACAACTTCACCAACAGGAAGTCAGGCGGAGTAAAGGCGCCCTTCAACCCCACCGCTGAGGAAGAGGAAGGGGTCTATGGCGTCATAAATTTACTGTAGAGCAATAATGGTGCGAAATGGGGGGGAATGATCGGGGCGCTAGTCGTAAGTAAGAACAGGGGAAAAGTGATATTCTAAGCACTTGGGGTGTTTGTGTTGCAGAGTTGACTGAGGGTCGGATCAAAAACTTGGCCTACTGTGAAAAACTGAAAGGTGCAAAGTGAAGACTGACTCTGTCAGAACATGAGTTGGGGTATAACAGGATTAAAGTTCTCTTAACCGGCAATGTCGAGACGCCCTAAGGCATCGAGACACACGATAGAAGAGAAGAGGGGAATCAGGGGGGAGAGTTTAGGTATCTTTTTGGATGCTACCCGACTGGAAGGGGTAGGGAACGAAGCGGAGAGACGAGAAGGCGGTCCATCTGACATCATCCTTAGGTTCTGGGAGGCGAGAAATCGCCGCTAGCGTCGTTGTGTAGGTGAGACTTAAGACATAAGTTTTGCTTTCCTTCATATGGCGTAACGAACACTTAGAATAACTAAGGTGGCACCCCCCTTTTCCCTTATTGACGTGAGGGGGGTGAAGCGATCCACTTTACATCGAAAATAAACCGTGGAACGACTGGCTGAGGAAGTCAGCTACGAGAACGGACTTTCATTGCCCATCTGAGACCGGTGGTGGGAAGATCGATTGGGAGATTTGTTATCGGCTGGGAACGATAGTCCGGGCCCCGCTACGCAATCCTGACGGGGGGAGAGGCGCAGAAAGGAAAAAGTCCCTCTGACGTACAAAAAGATTGGAGGAAAGGCCGGAGAGAAATAAGGTTTGGTTCGATAACCTTTCTCACCAGAGATGCGACGTCGGAGGACTTTGCTAAAGTTTACCCTCATTTCGGAGCCGATTCGTCGGAGATAAATCCAGTAGGAGTCTTCCGTTAAAGGAAAAAAGGAGGAAGGACGCAACTTAGGTTCGAGAAATGAACGGGTGGCATTACGTTGAAAGCTATACAATGAGATGTAGAGGGGGACGGCCTCGCTTTCGAAAATAGATAAAGGGGGGAGTACGTACTGGGAAACTTTCCTCCAAACGCATCTATCTTGTTGGCAATAAGGAGAAGAAGGGAGAACCAACAAAAAAACCCCCCTCAAATAACTGAGGGTAAAGGGGGTTCGTGAGAAAGAAGACGATAGCTGAAATTACAACTGGTAAGAGACACACGACCAAACATAAGATAGCTCCAGGCTGAGGAAAAAACTTGGTCAGGCTGCACGCCGGAAGCCGACCATTGTCAGAAGAAGCAAAAAACATTCATCTTTTGAAACTTATGGTCAGAGAAGCAAGAAGACTTGAAAGCACAAAAAGTACAAGCCCGGGAACAGAGATGAAAAGTAATGTCATTCAGTGGGATCGGTCCGTGTCCTACAGTTAAGTCTTCAAGGTTGGTAGACTTAAACTGCCTAGTGGGATCGAGGAAAAATAATAATTCCACTTTTTTCTAAGCAGCAGTGGCAGAGAGATCAGTTTGTAATGGGTTCCCGCACTGTCTCTTTCATTAGAAAATAAGAAACGGGAGAGAGGAGAGATGGGAAGCTCGCCCATAAACACCCAGTTCGAAGATGAAAAATCCCTTTTCTTTCTTAGAATTCTCACGACCCAAGAGATCATACTCAATAAAAAAACTATAGAGAAAGAGCGATTAGAGGTCCCTATCATTATAGACAGCATCAGGGTCTCGAAGGGGGGAGGGAAGCGAGAAAAAAAGTTGCATACACGGAGTGAGGGCCTTGACGTCACTACCATCAGTGTTAACGTACGGGGAAAGGAGAGGGAAGAAGAAGCCACCCACACTCTTTAACAAATGATGACAGGTCATTGAAGGGGACGCATCGGCAGGCCGGTGCCATTAGGCGCTGAAAGTGAGAAGAAGAAAACCCTTGAATCCCTCGTGGGGGTTTTGAAGGGGGGGAATACGTAGAAAGTGTGAAAGAGTGAGCGCAGTGTTAATTGGTAAAGGGTGAGTAAAACTGTGCTCTATTGATCTTTGTAGCGATAACCGAAACAGTCGCTCAAGGCGGGGAAAGGTTGCGAGGGGGAGAAAGCGGTAGCCCTTGGACCGATCGAAAACGAACGTCATATCATCCAGCAGATCCGAGGAAGGAAAAAAAAAAAAAAACAGGCGCGAGGGGCAGATGCCGCCAACGCGGAACGAGGCGCTAAAACCGGAGAGAAAGCATCGTTCGGTCTTCCATCAGATAGGAGCAGATCCGTGGATACATTCATACCCCTACACGGAAAAAAAAGGAGAGGACGCGACTCGAGGAAAAAGAATATTGATTCGGGGTCACGCCCAGTGCGAGAAAGCCCGGGGACTCAAGACTTTTATCGGGATTAAATAGCGGTTGAAGGAAAGATCCCGGAAAAGGAAGAAAAGGTTTCGGCACTCGGCTTTGTAGACGAGAGAGATATTGTTCAATAAAGCCTGATGCCTTTCTAGGGACCTTAGGAGAGGCTTAAATCACCATACACTTCCCTTGGACAGTGAGTAACCGTATTGGTTGGGGTCAAGACCTTCGGCGACTAAGGGCTTATGAACTTAGTAGCGGGGATGGAATAGGGAGTATAGGATATACTCTCTAACTTCGCCAGACACATGAAGAAGAGGAAGAGCGCTAAACTTTTTTATTCCTTAAGTTAGAGAAGAAGGTAGCTCGACTGCTTCAGACTGTGCAAGAATCAGCTAGACAAAGGGGGGAAAGAGGAGCTGGAACGGCAACCTAGTATTAGGGGGAAATGTCGCAATGAACAAAAATCGGGGGAAGGAGGAGACAGGTAACTACACATATCAGTGAGAGGATAACCAGTAACTAAGAAGAGGAAGGGGGTTAGACCTAATTAAACTATCGCTTGTGGGGAATGAAGGGGGGGGGGCATATTAACTTGAGAGAGATACGACGAGAGGAGGGAGAAGAAAACATACGAAAACCCCTTCTGGTATAATTAAAAGCTTTTCTGCGAGGTTCACATGAAACTCGAACAAAAGTGAAGCGTAGAGCTATAGAAATGGGGGAACCACCTGCATAAGGTGATACCGGGGACGGGGAAGATTTATGCTAACTTCCATTGGGGAAAGAGGGGGAGGAGAATCGGAAATACCACTTGGCTCCCCTTCAGTTAATTGATTCAGGCGGCGCGGGGAGAAGAGACTAACGGACGGGGAATGGTGTCGATAATCCGAAGGACGTGGAGAGGGGGGGGAGAAAAGAGATAGGTTTTTCTTGAGTTTGTCAGGGGGTAGATGAAAGGAAGGGTAATTAAAGAAGAATTAAATACCCCTGGTGTTTTTCTTAAAGGAAAAAAATGGAAGAAAAAACGAGGACTCTCATTATAGTTCCCAAGAGTAGAAGTGGGAAGAGATTGTATCCAAGACGAGGGCGATTCTAAGGTCAGAGGTAGATTGGGAGAAAGACGAGGCACGGAGTACTGACACTTCATTTGAGTACGAGATCGGTGCGTACTCTGGGTCCGAAAAGACCCCCAACTCTAACCAGCGGGAGGAAGCTCTGGCGGAAGAGGAGTTCGATTCGAAAGAGTTCTCCTATGTTCTTAATAATTTCAGTAGTAGAAGTTAGCAAGAAAAAAAAGCTTGAAATCGACCTCTGGCTGCCCAGGTCTGAAAGAGAAAAGGGAACCTGCCGGGGACTCCTCTAGTCTCTATTCGAGTTGAAGTCTAATGAGAATCGTAGGCAAAAACATCGAAAAAGAAATCTGGTAACCGGGAAATTAGAGATCAATCGAAAATAGAAGTCGGGGGCGACACATCATCAACCAGTTTCGCAGAGTAGAAACTGGAATAAGGTGAAAGATAAGTTCGGCCCGGTTTAGCAGGGCCGCTTCGAAAGGGGCCCTTTAAGGACTGAGAGAAGAAAAAAGAGGGGAACGGGGCGTCTATGTTGCTTATCGCGATCAACTAGGAGGAGGTAAGTCTATTTATGCCGGTCAAATGCGGTTGCTACACTGATAGGAAGTGGACAGCGAGTGGAAAAGAGGGGGAAGAAAGGGTCGAGAACGCGGAATCGGGTCCTTCATCTGTTGGGAGTATGGCTCAACAATTCTTTAACGATCTTAAAGGGGGCTCCATCCCAAAGAAGTTTGAGGAGGGGCGTCCATCTCTATTTACTCTCAAAGATCTGAAATGGGATAGAAGAACTAAGCACGTCGTATAGTAACGGGTTATGAGGGGGGAAAAGGGGAGAATACGGGGAGTCCTTTGGCAGACTGATTGCTCTATTAACTAACTGCAAGAAACCCAAATAGGAATTAATGAGGGTCTTCCGAGACAAAGGCAAGAGAGAAAGGGGGTAAAGGTCTTCAACTAAAAAATTACCCTACTCAAGTTCGAAGCTAAGGAGAGCAGTAGAATAGAAGGACAAGAGACAGCGAGGGTAACCTCGCCAAAGCTACATAGGGAGAAAGGGAAGAGGAGGAGATAGTCAACGCAGAAATGACTCAAAAAAAAGAGGGGTATTGTGAAGAGGGAGATGTGCGGCGTCGGAGGGAGGGAAGAAGGGGGAGCTCGGTAGCGGAATAGGCAAAAGTGAAAGTTCTATCTTTTTCCTGGATAAGGAAAGGGGGGGGGGGGAGAGGGAGCTTGGCTCCTTTCGATGCGTTAACAGACGGGGGGGGGGGAGGACAAACGTCAGGTATCTGCAAAA
>Ga0179591_1303575_pt1 | contig 14610 bp, 11 predicted proteins | sample CZOMad2_1_08_16f_FD_182891 | JGI IMG/M metagenome (GOLD analysis project Ga0179591, IMG submission 182891) | Vadose zone soil fungal communities from Angelo Coast Range Reserve, California, USA - CZOMad2_1_08_16fungal (PacBio error correction) | ecosystem: Environmental > Terrestrial > Soil >...
GGTCTGGCTTGGCTTAAACCCTGACTACGGGGGGTGGAAAAAAAGAGGGCCCGAACTGTTTTAAAGAAGGAAGCAGTTCACCATCCGCCAGGCGCGAGAAGTGAGCGAGTTCATCGGGGCCAGTGTACAGAGGAAGGAGAGGTAGGGTAAAGACCTGGCGAGCGCTGCAGGGGGGACACCGCCTAAAGTAGAGCAAGCGACGGGCAGGACCGGAGACGTGGTACGCAGCTGCAAAATGCAGGCTCAGCCCGGGCCTTGTTAACTGCGGTCGGGGCTAAGATCCAAGGGGAGAAACATAGTTTTCTACTGTGTAATGGACCGCGGCCCGGCGTGAACTCCACCAAAGCGTAGGAACTAAAATAAAAGAAATCACCTGGACCCAGGAAGGTTAAAGGCGGCTACATCGCCACTAATTTAATGGGAATCCTCGTCATAATCGTTGGTCCACGGCATAAACATGGAAGGGAAGGGGGGGTAAAAAAAATTCACAGACTAAGGGGAAGAAGTGGGATCGCTGCCCAGGAGGTTCCCACGGAGAGGGAGGCGGCCCCCCCCGGACGCGGTGGATGGGAAATACCTTTCCAAAGCCCGGGGAAAAATGGCAGCGTCCCGGGAAAAGATCGCGCGGATCTCATTTGTGGGTAAAAATCGGTGGAATAACACCGAGGACTTGGGAAAACCCGCCGTGCTGTCAAGTCACACGGGTCCACTACCAAGGTACCCTCATTTTGCCCCTGGGGGGGAGAAGGGGTCGTGGAAGGTTGGAGAACTGACAGTCAGGTCGCGTGACAACAGTTGCTGAAAGCCAGAGTCGCGGGAAGGTCCGTTCTAAAAAGGCCGACGGCAAAGCGGCCTTCGCATGCTGTTCGCGGTGAACAGGGAACTAATGTGCCGGGCAAGGTCAATATCCCGAAGGGTCATCAGGAAGTCAAAAGGTGCAGAAGGGGCTTCAAGGAGGGCCGGGGGGGACTGATCACTCTTTGAACAAAAGAAGGCCACCTCGTTCTTCATCCTGAGGAAGAAGACCTGGGTACTTTTCGAAATGCCTGTGTGGAGGAAAGAAAGTCTTCCGCACAAACGAAGGGGCTGATCAGGTCGGGGCTCCGACTGGCCACAACTTCCCTGGGGAAAAAAGGTGGCCGAGGATGACGTTCCTGTCCTGGAACAACTAGGGGGGGGACGCTGATCAACGGTCCCAACAAAAGAAATGGAAACACTGCCGAGCGTTGTGAACACTTGAAGGGGGCGGGAAACAACGATGTCATGGGGGCAAAAAATTGAGGGAAAAATGAAAACGATTACCGGAATTCGTGCCCCAACCACATTTTAGGTCTCGGTATGTGCCGCACAGGAGGACGGGGGAACCGTTTTGACAAATAGATGAGGGAAGAAAGTGAAAAACAAACATACCGCTAAGCCGCACAGGGGCGCAGCGGTCATCACACCCGCCTCTGAAAAAAAGCTTCCGGGGAAGCGACTTGGCTGGAAAAGAGTCTGACCGGGAAGAGGGTGGGCTATCCGTCTGGAGGGGAACCTCAGTTTACAGGGCACATCAGAAAGGGCGGAAGCGGGTACATAAAAAGTCGCGAATTCGCAAGAAGTCAAAAGGACTTCCTAAGCGAGACGAAAGGGGGGTCCTGTGATTTAACGGCACCACCACCATCGGTGAATTGACTCGCCCAGGCTGCGCGGCAACCTTTCCAAAGGGTGGGGAGAAAAAAGACCCGGCCAAAGGGGGACCGGTGGCAAGGCAGGCGGCAAGAGAAAACAGGGGGTTCGGAAAGAACCGGAATCACTGGGTCCAGGGGATATATAGAACAACAACACGGATGTGCAGAGCTAACCCTGTGTCTGCACCAGATCATCAAAATCCCGAAAAAAAAAACATGAGTCATAATACCTCGTCGGGTTCCTTAACCCAAAGGGGGGCAAAATGGGGAAAGGAAGGGTGATCTCAATGGGCAAGGGGATCCAGAAGTCTTCATGACGATCTCGGTGTCCGTGGGACTCACCTGCGAAATTAGGAAAAGATCAGGCGTCTTATCTCTGTCGGAGAAACAACGTTGAGCCTTCACTTGCCAGCCGCATCTTAAGGGCAAAGACATGAAACCGATGGGTTCATCACCGAATCGCCACCTCAACACGGGGACGGAAATAACCCACCCTACACCGGTCAAGCGTGGCGCAGGATGGGGAGGAATTACCACCTAAAACTTACAGAGGGGACGGCTTAAAGGGCGTAAAATGGGTCCTAAGAGCGCACTGCGAATCTCGGTGTGGGAAAAATTTTCAAGCCCTGACAGAAAGGTGGCACCAAAAAAAATGGCTACTGGGGCCATGAAGAAGATGGAAATCAGGGACTAGGTGGCGCCAGCAGGGTCCACTCGTAGTTGCTCAGCCCGGGAAAAAAAAAACTACCCTGGAATGTCATCTGTGTTGACTGGAACTATCATCGGGGAAACAAAAGGGTGTGAACGGGAGTCAAAAATGAAACGGCAGGACCGTTTCAGGAATCAGTGGGGGCCACTGGGGCATCTGACACATTGATGGAGGAGGGGGCCCCGTCCAAACCGTGCCGTATCTCCAGTACTCCATAAGGGGGAGAGAAGCCGAGGATAGCCAACTCGTTGGGAATCGGGAGGCAAGAAGGCAATTGTGAGGGCCCCCCACGGACATCACTCATAGAAACGTTAAGTGATGACTGAAGAAGCATCGGACAGGGGACGGCACCATGGGAGCATTAACCTCACGCGGCCGGCAAAAGAGGATAACATTCAACTTAAAAGGAAAAAGACCAGGTTCCGACATAAGGTACACAGAAACTATGAGAAGGGGGAATGAGAGCGCTGTTCAGAGACTCGGTAAAGGGTCCGCAAGGGGAAGGGTGCAGGGGGAAGCACCTGACTTTAATTCAAGAAGGCGGGGGCTAGTTAACCAGCCACCGAAAGGGAAGATCATGGAGAAGAGGGAAGGGGTACGTCAAAGTAAAAGGGGGGAAGGGAACGGCAGCCTCCAAATCCTGAGGGAAGACACGCCGCATCCTCCTCACGCCGGCGCAAGGAACGTCGCCGTAATACTTTAGTAACCTTAGGACACATAACGGGAAAAATGTATGACGGTGACACTATTATGCTAGTAAATGAATACGCGATGGAACGACACAGTACTGAGAAAAAAAAAAAAATAAGGAACGTAGTGTTAATTGACGACACGGTTGGAGAAGTCTACAGGGGGGTTCAGGGGACAGAACCGCTGTTGGAGAGTGAGAGACGCCATTAAACAACTGCCTTGCGAGCAGTGATGGGGGGAAGAGGGACGTAAAAAAGGCAGTTAAAGAAGCCGTGAGGGGATCGTAAGCGGCGTCAACAGGTATCACGGACCCAGAAAGGGGGTCCAGCCCCCATCGAAGGATCAGGAAGAATCGAAAGGAAGGGGGGGTGTTGAAGAAAAAAAAAGGAGGGGGATCCGAAAACTCATAAAAATGGGGAAAACCACAAGGATTGGAAGAACACGATAAGAAAGATCAAATAGACTTAGGAGTCGAACGTGCGGCGGGTTAATAAGCCAAGATGAAAAAGGGATCGACCGTCAGAAAAAACAAAAGGGACAGCTCGTCACGGCAAGAACAGAACGGTGGATAAAAAAAAATTGGGATGTGAAGGCCTCTCACAAAACACGGGGGTCGTGGAAGGAAGAGGGAGGTTGTGAAAAAAGAAAAAAAACAACAAAAACACAAGAACTGAGGAAGTAGGGTGAGGCGTTTGTTCTTTGAAAGGCAGAAAAACTTGTGTGGGGGGGAACTATCGGAAACACGAATACCCAAAAAAAACGGATAAAGAAGCGGGGCGGACCCCGACAAACCCTTTTAATGAGCGAGTAGATCTCCAGCAAAAACCAGGGAGGTCGACATTTTGGCCAGCAAAGGTGGGGGGGGGGGAAAGCCAGCCACAGAACCGAAACCCGGGCCTGTTATAAATTCTTATCTCAGCGACACTTGAGGCTGGCGCTGGAGCAAGAAGGGAGATTAGAGGGGGTTAGATAATAAATACTTCTTTGATAGGACGGCCTCAGGAGGCAATGTCCATTTGAGAGGAACGCGGGGAACATCCGGGCACAGGTGTTCATGACTTGGTCAAGAGAGAGGAGGGGAAACAGCAAGGGAAGTATCTTCGGTCCCCGGTCTGAGAACCTCTTGAACGTATTGATCCAGAGCAGGAGTGATATCGCCGGCCGGGAGGGGTGCCGGGTTTAAGATGACCCAGTTCCGGAAAAGGAGATCTTGGTGGCCTAAAGGGGGGTATAAGTGTTATTCTTAACCCCTTGTTGAACGGACGCGGTGCCACGGCCCGGTGGACAAAACGTCCATAATCTTCCCTAGGGAGTGGGACGTAAGGGGAGGAGTAGCAGAGAACAGGTACCTTAAGGGGCCTTGACGCAAGGTCCACAGCGAGGAAAACAGCCCGTCTTTCGTCGAACCGCCTTCTGTGTGGGGAATGGAAAGGGAAGGGGAAGCAGAGGAAAACTCCCAGTGAAAGACCGTGTCCTCGGGCCCGGGAACGGCTTTCTCGCCGGGGGGGCAGCTCGGTCTTCAGGAACAGTAAGGGGCAAGTTCCAGCAGGGCAGGAATGCCCCGGCAAAAAAAAGCGTCTGTTGTAGAAACGGCCATGTTGGGACACAATCGCCGTAGGGCCTAGAAGTTGGGGAAGGGGGGGCCACGGCTGAGCTCTACTTCAAGAATTCGGAAGGACGCGGTTGGACAGAAAAAAGGGTGAGGGGAACCACCTGGGAGACTTCAACAAAACAATAGTACTGAGGGGGGAGAAAAGGGGCACCCAGTTGGGGGGGGGACAACTCACCCGGGACAGCTGGCCATGAGGTAACCTTTGGACCGAAAGCCGTTGAAAGTCAAATGCAGTCGGCATCCTGCCTGGGGGACAACCGGGAAATGTCTGAAACAAGAATCGAGAAAGGGCGTGAGTTCCCGGGGAAGGGACCAGGCTGGACATTGCCGGAATTCGTGACGAAGAAAGAAGAGAACCAACCCGGCGATAAGAAAATTCTCACCCGCGTAAGGACCACGTGGTTGGGGGGGGGGGGGGGGGGGGGCGGGGAAAAAGAGGAACCAAAGGGGGCAACTGGGACGTCGAGTCATGGAGGCCGGAGGAATTCAGAACAGGACCGATGGCTTTCAGGGGAAAGACGAAACGCCGGAGGATCTCGGAACCTGACCGAAGGCAAAGACAAGTCCATGTAAAAGACGCCTACGAGTGTAACCAGGAAAGACGGATGCGGACAACTGGGCCGGCATTACATAATCAAACAAGGTGGAAGAAGGAATGGGCAGGTCCCTGTCCTACACAAAAGAGTCGGACACCAGACGAGAGAAAACTGACCAGGACAAACGGCCCCCCAACTTAAAGAGGCCAGGAGTCGTGAAAGAAAGGGAGGACCCCGGCCCAAACACAGGAAAGTCGTTCGGCATAAGAGGGGAAAACAGATCCGGGAGATTGGTCAACACTCTAGCGTGAACCAGCGATTGAACCCCGAGTGAAATGTGGCGTCATGAAAACGTACAGGCCCGGCAAGTCAATCCAGTACCCGGAAGATCAAAAAGAAGCGTCACAGGCGCCGGACTGCTCAGGCAAGAGCAAAGCAGCACCGCGGCCAGCGGGAGGACCGTCACCGGAAAGGCGGTCAGGAGGTGGCCCTAGGCAAAACGGCCACAGGAATGTGTGGACCACGGGTAAGCTCCGACACTTTCAACAATGCTGGCACTTTTAAACTAAAAAGCGTCGTGTCATCGGGGAGTTCGGCGTGGGAAGTCGGTTCGAGGACAGAAAAGAACAACCTGCTAGAAAACGAGTGTTAGGGGCACGGCGAAATAACCCAGTAAGAAAAATTTGGGTGGCCACGAAACGGTGGTGTCGAGGCTATCAAAGGGAAAGAAAACGTCCTTGTTCGTGCATTGGGGGGGGCAGGGATGGCCGTGGCGTAAAGAATCCGTTGAAATCGAGCTTCCGACCGGAACGGGGGGAGGAAGACCGCATACACCCGGTGGCGATCTCAAAGATCAATATCTTCAGCTGATGTGAGAACCGGCCTCAGGGGTGGGTCACTACTGCATTATCTGGTTTTCGCATACAGAAAGCAGATTGAGAAAATCTCCCTAAAAAAGGCGAGAAAAGATAGGGGAAACATTACGACGGGGAGAGCTTCTGTGGATCGGGGGTTGCGCGCGGCAGGGGATAAGCAGCATTCACCTAAGCCGAAAAGGGACCGGGAAAGGACAGGCGTTCTCCTCGTCACAACTTCCACTGAGAAAAAAGACTGCAATTGGGCGGGCCTCTGCGCACTCCAAGATTCAAGCCTGTGTCGAATTTTAAATGGGAAAAAAGGAGGACCGGCTAAACGAAAAACCGTGCCGTCACTAAGTACATCCAGGTCCAGTATTAGGGGGGGACGCGGAGGACATGAAGCTACGTAATTCCCGTCTGAAGAGAGGGCACCGGGGCATCAAGGGGAAGGATGGGACGAAGGTGTTCACGGCAATAAAAGGGAGAGAAAAACGGGACCGCGGCTGGGTAAAAGGGAATTCTTAGGAGGGGAGGGAAAACAGGCGGCGTGGAGCTTTGTGTGAAGACCGGCGGGTCAACTTGGTCGTAACCTACTACTCTACTTCGTCCCGTTCGTTTTGGGAGGTCGTCCCGAGGGTGGATACCACAAGGACCTACCTGGCCTTAAAAAGGTTCTGATCCCGAACAACGCTGGGTGACACCTACAAAAAAGCGCTGAACAGCTAAGGTCACCGTTCTGAAGAAAGCGGAAAAAAGAGGAATGGTAAAAGGGGGGGCTGACAACCCATGGGGACTCAGGAAACTTTTACTCAGGGTCGGCCCGGTTTCGATTCCGGCGCCCTGACGAGAGGGTGAGGAGGTGATCATTTAACCTCATGGTTCCGGGTCAAGCTATACCGGGTGAACATCATCGTGGGATCGTCTTTCAAAGGGGAGGGGGGGACGGGTTGAATCAACCAAGGGTGGTGTTGACTGCGGAACCGAAGTTGAGTAGATTGAGGAATCTCAACCTTTGTTCTCGCGAAGAAACTGGAGGAGGAACTTCGGTGGACGACTCAAGTGTGCTGCATGAGAGTCTGCCGGGAAAAAGAGAAAGCAGGAACGTGCCCAGCACGAGCTTTACGGGTCCGGGATTCGGAACTTCCTTGGCAGAGTGAGAACCGTCAGACCTATGAAAGGGACGCTCGGGTTGGACAAGGTTCATGCGAGTCAACAAAAAGAAGGGGACCATCTTATCGCACAACGTGATAAAGGATCCCGAAGGGAGGGGAAAGCTTCTGAGAAAAAGAAGGAGGAATTTCGGTGTAGCCCCAGCTTTAAAGTTTGGTAAACACCTACTATCGGAATCATGAAGGAAGAATGGAAAAAAGGAACGCGTACCAAGGGGGGAGCTGGAATAGAATATGGGTCATCTGAGAACAATTGCCGAGGACGGGGTGGAAAGCTACGGCAAAGGGGAAAGGGGGGAATCAAGGGAAAGGGGCTTGGCACACCTACACTTTCAAGGAGTCGTAATACGCAGGTGCGAGGGAGGTAAGTTTGTCACAGAGAAACAGGGGGGGCGCGTTTATCACTCATCACATAGAAAGGAATGGCGCTCGGAACGGGTCCTTTGTTGTCCTTGCAGGGGAAACACCACCATAAAAAAAAACAGGCGAAAGGCTGCTCGGTCAACCGTGTGTGAAAAAGAAACACCACTGGGCCCTGTGGAGAAAGCCTCAGACGAGGTCATCGACTTGGTGGAGGGGGAGACGATGAATCACCGGGTGGGATTAGCGAAGGCTATACTCAAAAACAAACCTGATGTAAGTAAAGTGGGGGGTCTGTCAAATGAAAGGGAGAAAAAAACCATTTCTATGAAAGATGACCTGAAAGGACCCCATGGGCCCTTCATAGAAAAGTGGGGAACGGTGACGACCAAGGGGCGATCAACGGGAACATCTCGGACGGAAAGAACCAGGACAAGTCATATCTGCCGGGCCAACAGAAGCTCGGAGCGAGGGGGAAAACTTCTGTAAGAAGTTGACGCGGCTGATCCCCACGCCAGAGGTTATGCCAATGAACAAGGAGGGGTGCACGGAGCCAAGACATATAAACAAGCGACATCCCGGGGACGGACGCCAAACGCAAGCCGGCAACTTGGCAAAGACACATGATTATGAGTTCACATACAGGCGCGGGTTGGCTTCATGCCTTGAGAACGTACCTTATTCCTCTCGTTTGTGTCAAAAAGTGGAAAGGTCACGCCAGCCGGGGGAGCAACGAACGTACAGAAAAGGGGAGGACGGGAAGTAGGTATAAAAGAAAATCGTGATAAGCCATAAAGGTTGGAGCATCAGAAGGGAAAAGATTCGGTGCTCCAAGGAGGGCAAAAAGAGCATTTTAAGAGGGGCAATAACACCTCAAGGAACAAATGGGGCAGGAGTCAAGGTGCAAAAAAGTTTTTTACAGTTCCTGCGTGGGGAAAAGAGGGGCAGCATACCTGATCAGGCATTGGGAGTGAACAGACATGTCCAGACTAACGGAACTCAAACGTGGAGAGTTTTCGATAACTTGACAAGAGCCTAAAGAGGGGGGGAAGAGGGTGTCAGGTAGAAAAAGTTGTTAAAATGCCCACCCCGTCCTAAACTAAGAGAGTGATGAAATGAACGGCGATAAGAAAGGCACTAATGAAGTGGGAAGTATCCCACTAACCGACTTTCCTTCATAGTGGAAATCTGAAAGGGTCATACCAAAGGGGAAGAGCCATTTTGAGAAAGAATGACCCAAACGAGAAGAATGCGATGTTCAGGTAACGAGTCAAGAACTTTCTCTCAAGGGGGATCCAGAGGGAGTGTGGCAATATATTTGGACGTCTGAGAAGGAATCAATAGGAGGTCGACCACCGGGGGGTGACGCAACCAAAACTAATAGAATATAAAAGGGGATCGGCTAGCAAACGACAAAAGCTGAACGGAAGACGACACCGATCCGAGTGAAAAAAGAAAGAAGCAACCGAAGGGAGGGGGGACCGCCCGACGTTGGGGGCTCCTACGCAGAAGGAATGACTTGTAGTTCGTGAACCGACTAACATCCATAAAGAAATGGAGGGGGAAACAGGAAGGGTAGCTGGAAGACCCTTAAGGGGAAACTTACTGACTTCCAGGTGCCATATAGAAAATGTTTTCGGGGTCATCGGCCGATGGTGGAGAAGGGAAACACGCTAATGCAAACGAGGGGCAGTTTGGATGAAGACCAAGAACTCTAGGCCTTGAGTTGCAAAAAGGGTGACCAGGCGGGAACCGGCCCAGGTAAGTCCACTATCTAGGGGAAAAAGAGGGAAGGTGCTGCGTATGAACAAAGATCTCTGCATGTCTATGAACTACCGCTAGAATTTCCAGACCATGACACTAAAGGACCTGGGACGGGAGGTTTGAATGACAGGAGCTGGGGGGGGGGAAAAACACTCATGGCTTGTGGAACACAAAGGGAGACGGGTGCAAAAAAAACAGAAAAGATAGAACGAAAAATCCGAAGGAGGAGCTTGGATATCCCACTTTTCTTATCTTAGGAAGGGGGCTATAGGGGAAAAGGATCTTACAGGTATCGTCAAAAGGCAACTTAACAGTACACCCATCATAAGGAACATAGGGTGGGGGGGGAAGGGGCTGTAGAAGCGACTGAGCGGAACGGCGCAAAAGTGTCAGTAACCATCTGGCGTGAAGGTACCCTGGGTTCCACAAATAGGGTTAAGGGAGGGGAGAGGGTGTTATTGGGAATGAATCAAAGACGAACCATACTATAGTTGAACACATAAAGAACAGTTGAGTAAACACCACGTGAAAAGTGGACTTATAAGAGAGAAAACGTTAAACTAAAGGTACAAGGGGGGGGTCTACCCGATTGTACCTCATTGGACACCTCAGCACAGAAAGCACATGTGGGGGGTGGGGGGGGGGGGGGGGGGTTTGGGGGGGGTTGGGGGGGGGGGGGGTGGGGGGGGTGTGTTGGTGGGGTTTTTGGGGTAGTGTGTTTGGGTTTGGCGGGGCGGGGTGGTGTGTATGGTGGGGGGGTGGGATTAATGGCACCACGAGTGGCGGCGGATTGTCCAACCTCCTGCGGCTGGCTCTTGCCGTCACTAAGTGGCCGGATAGGTGGAGATCTTCCCTTGTATTATCTTCGTCAGGATCCTTCTTCAACGGGTTGAATTGTATTAAAACTCGTCCATACCCCGGGTCTTGTAGAAAGAAGATGGTCATATCACGGTGGTTCCCAACTACGAGGAGAGAGGTCCCACCGTAATGCAACTGCGAATTACGTTGCCGGGGTGTGTCGGAGTGGGTGATAACTTCATGAAGTAGGGGAGGGGGGGGGGGGGTGGGATGAAGAAAGCATACAGCGGTGACGCATGAAGGTTCCAGGTTTTTGCCTCCTCAACGGGCCGTAGGAGGAATCGGCTGTTCGGTACCTTATACTGCAAGGGGGAAAGTTGGTGAACTGGAAAGGTCCACTTCCCTTCATCCTCGAGAAGGAGTTAAAAGGGTGTCCTGCAGAAGTCTCCGTGAGCCAGGTCTTTACTGTCGGGAGTCGGAATGCAGAAGGAGGCAGAAGCCAGTAGGCGCAGATTCGGTGTGTCTTTTTGAAAATGGGAACCAAAAGACAAACAAGGGAAAACTTATAAAGGGCACAGGGGCACGGGGGTGAAAGGTACTCGTTGACACTGGGGTCTTAAGAAGGGTGGGGGGGGGGAACAGCTTCTTCGCCTTCAACGAAGGGGAAAAATGAGGTAAAGCCTTTGCGACGGGAGGAGTCACACCTACCGAGTGTGTGTATAACAAAACAGGTTGTCCAAAATCGAATGGTTCCTAGATCCTGTAAGGGGACGGGGGGTAACAAGACGCGCTCGATTCAAGTCTTCCTTGACTCAGGCCCTAAAAAAAAACCTGGGGAGGTGCCACCGCTAAAAAGGAGGGGAGGATATAGGATCAACCAACAGGTGGGAGTCACATGGTTGCATCTTCCACCTAAGAAAAATTTCACGAGGGAGAACTGATAGAGGGGCGAAGGGGGGGGGAAACAAGCAAGCAATTTTACGAGAACAGCTCTTTTGTAAAAATGGCATTTACTCTGACAAAAATGAAGGAGAAAAGAAAGGGGCCCCGGCTGAAGGGAATTTTTCTTTAACGCTCAAAAACTGAACTCAAACCTTGCGGAAAGCAGAAAGCAGTTCTGCCAGCAGGAAGAAAAGTCACCCCGGGGGCACCTTGAAAGCAAATGGAGAGGGAGGGCAACGGCCTCTCTACGCAAAATTAAAAAAGAGGGAACGGTTATACATCTCCAAGGGGCTGGTCCTCGGAGGCCATGCTTGACCGGAAAAGTGGGAAAAGCGACGAAAAAACGGACAAAACGGTTCAACTCAAAAAAAGCGGGATTCATACAAAAAAAACGTGGGAAAGGGGAAACAAACTGAATAAAATGTCAGGGTCATGCCGTCCTACACGGGCTCCAGCGGAGGACAACGTCTGGACTTCCCGAAAAGTGGGGGATCTTCCTTAAAACCCCTTAATACCCAGTCATATCGAGACAGACGCACACAGGACAAGTACAATTAGGGGGAAGAAAGGTGAAAGGGTAAGGGGAGTCCGGATGATGAAACTCGAGCGGGAAACAGAGATAACAAACCGGCGGTGCCCTTGGATTCAGAGTTTCATCGAAAAGGGAACTTTAGAAACAACGCAAGAAGTAACGTCATTACCATCTCGAACAGGATCGTCTATTCTGGATAGGGCAATATCACAGCCAGGAAGATCGCTAAAAACCGAGATCAGCCCATGTAGAAACGGGACCCGGAGGCTATCATTCCACCAGTGGGCGCAAACTATTGGTACCTTCCATTTTCAAAAGTAAGGAAGAAAGGGTGGAGAGAAAGCGATCTATCGTGCCAACGGGTTAATTTCCATCCTCTTGGGAATCATATACTGGTCCTGGTTGAAGATACGGGGATGGAAGGCTTTGCAGGTGAATTATAACAAAATTAGGAAACCCGGAAACGACTTTTCTTGGCACGGTCACTAAAAAGAAAAGTGGGGACTAAAGTGGAGCAATTCGAGAAACACTCTTTTTACAAATGAAGGTGGAGGGTGCCGGGGACGATGATGTTAAAGAACTTTGCCAAGGGGGGAGATGGAACCGGAAAGAGCCGTTTTCACTCTCTACCGTAAAACTCGCCATCCACTGCGATATCAAACTCACGAGGCGATAATCTATTTCATCTTACTTGACATCAAAGGGGGGGCACTAAGGACTGAGTTTAAGGGACAGAAGGTCATCACTAAAATACAAGGCCACTACTATCTTAAATAAGCTGGGGGGGGACCGAGTAGCGGTCACTTTATCTCTTTAGGCACGGGGGGAAGGAACGAAGCACCCAAAAAACCTCGAAAGGGGAAACCTTACCGCTGGAAGTCAGCGTCCACAATACTAGAAAACCTTCCGAGCGGCCTTGACCTTCTGTTGAGAAAACACGATCAATGCACGTTAAGCAGGTGAATGAGCCACCCCGGGCGTCAAGAACCCAAAACGTGAAAGCGGATCCTACCATAGACCACCCTTACCGTAACTGACGTTCGAGCGCGGGGTAAGTCCGTTCCTCTACATATTGGAACCTGTCATCACCACAAAGGACAATGGACGAACGTCAAGAACGGATAGAGCCAAGCGAGGTGTTCGGGTCAGAAAATCCGAGGATGTCTGGAACCCCTTCTGCTTGGAGTAAATAGGTGACCTGTGTTAATGCGATGAACTGAAAATATCTCTTGAGATACAGGTATTTTTAATTTCTTCACCGTCTTTTTAGAACAACAGAGCCGGGTGGTTCCAGACGGTTCTATGCGATCAGAAAGAAGGAGGTGTCCAAACCGACAAGACGCTTAAGACAATACGTTACTTCTATGACGAAACATCTAGCGGTGGTCCAACTTGCTATCATAAAATTTTGATACTTCTAGCCTACTGGGGAGGAGTGTCACGTGCCGCGGGAAGATTCCTTACCAGTAAAGACGGGGATCATGGGAAACAAAGACAGGCCGGCAAATTGACACGATGAGTCCCTCAGGGCATCAGCATCAGTGTACAAAACGGATTGGGACGGGATGACTTGTGTTAAATAACCACAGCTTGGAATAAGATGCCAACCGGAAAAACGAAGATTTATATCCAAAGGTTCTGACGTCACGATGCAAGGGGGTAGAAGACTTGAGTTACACCAGGAAGACGGGCCATAAAGGACATTTCGAAAGAGGGTATAGGGGAGTGGGCATCTTAGCAAGCCCTGGACCAAACCTCCGGAGCTGAAGGAGTTACTCCTTTACTCACGGGGAAAGCTGAAGTCCACGAGGGAAAAGAAAAAAAAAGGGGACAGGGACCAGGGAGTGGGCTCGGGGTTTAGGGGACAAAATTTACATTCGCGGACACCAGACAGAGTTGTTCACGTAAGCGTGATGAGGCCGGATCAAAGGTCAGCATAGGATTCACTGGAAAAGTCATAGGAGGGTTTAGGGTGCACCGCCAAACATACTTGTGAAACGGGGGGGAAAAACAGAGATGAGGAATCGTGACAACAATGAGGCCGAATCGTCAAGCAGAACATAGAATCTTTTGTCCTAGGACATCAAAGCCAATGCTGTCTAGCGCAACAGTGGGAAAAGAGACGGTTAAAAGTTATAGCGGTTAGAGAAATCTGCGGGCTCGGAACTCAAGGGTTCAGAGTCGAAGACTAGCTCGTTTGTCAATCGAGACGACGCGTTAGCAGGCCTCGGTATGCCGCCCGTGGGAAGAGCAAAACCGGAAGGTGGGACCAACGGTCCGGCCAACCACATACTTGTGAGCTGAGGAGGCACCGTGCCCAAGTGCGAGAAGCTCCAGTGGTCACTCTTTGGTCATCAAAAACGAATAGGAAGGACTGGGTTCTGGAATATTAATCGGGTGGCAGACCAGTTTTATCGTCCAGAAAAAAAACAACTTAAAGAGATATACACCACGGGGAGGGTCCAGCGTCCTCTAAAAGGGCTATTAACCGAGGGGGCGGACCGAAAAACATGCCCCACAAAAAAGCGGTGACCAACGGGGGCACGGTGTCAAAGAATCCTCCTGGATCTCTGGGGAAGGAAGTTAAGCACAGGACCCGTGCTTATAAAAGGGGAGATCCATGTAATCTAGTAGAGGGAGAACGCTCTTGAAGGAGGCGTTTCAGCAGGATCAAATCATACTGCTGACATGAGATTGGGAGCAGCCCGCGATCTCAAACCCAGACCCTTTTAAGAGGAGAAAAACGGACCTCTTAGCAACTTTCCGATGCGAAGCAATCATTGCTGAAGAGGAACAGCGATTCCCGCGGTAATGGCCTAGTGCTCCTGAGGGCAATCATCTCTTGGGGGGACAGGTCAAAAACCTTTTTGGGAGGAAACGGGGGGACTGAAGAGGGGGGCTGTGCTCCTGCCATGCACAAGAATCGGTAAGGTCGTTTCCGAAGGTCCATCGGGATGTGAAGAACCGGGAA